>Ga0214923_10006937_pt1 | contig 12509 bp, 12 predicted proteins | sample LL1510_MetaG_FD_177993 | JGI IMG/M metagenome (GOLD analysis project Ga0214923, IMG submission 177993) | Freshwater microbial communities from Lake Lanier, Atlanta, Georgia, United States - LL-1510 | ecosystem: Environmental > Aquatic > Freshwater > Lake | place: USA: Georgia | collected...
GAGAACAGAAGGCCACCCACCCTTTATTTTAAAGGGTTAACATATATTTGGAAAAACTACGAGGAACCATCCGCGATGCGGATATATCTATAACAACCTGATAAAACTCATCTTGGAGTAAAATTAGTGCGACTTCACGCCAAACTTAACAGGTTAAATGAGATATGATGATTGAAATAAATTGTGTTTTATAATCGCATTATGATATGATAAAAGGGTCACTATATTGTTGGAAAAAAAAAGGGATCATGGAATTAAAAACTAATGATTGGGTAAATGCAGTTTGGGATGAATATCAAAGTAAGAATGTTTCATCTCAAACTACTACTACAACTACTACTACTATTATTTCTGCCAAAGAACTCCTTGAAAAAGATATGAGTGATACTATCAGTGATGTAGAATCCATCTCTGATGATCCAACAGGTCATCATGAAAAGTTATGGCATGATGAAGAAGAGATTGGTCGTCATTATCATCATCACGACAATGATGATGATGATGATGATGATGACAATCAAGAAGTCAGTTGCGATAGCGATGATCAAAATACACATGAGATGTGTGTTAATTGGGTACCAGGTCCAATGTCACAACAAATCTTTCAATTGTCATCCATTTTTCAACCCCAAAAGATTTTGATTAACAAGGGTACACGAAAACTTTATATTGGTACATTGAAAGAAAATGGTTCCACAGTGATATGTACCATTTCATCCAATGATCTGTTACAAACCAAAGGAGAAGCTGTTTATCAATCTGAATTTCCTCGAGAGATAAAAGTGTTTCGAAGTATCATGGGAGGTCCTCATTTATTACCTCTATTACACTATTTACCATTAGATAATTATCGATTCTATGGATTTATTACTCCCTTTATTCAGAGTGCCGACCTAATTCGGTCAGCGAATGGAAATCGTTATCTTATTAGTAAAGTGATGAAACAATTATTGGAAGGCGTGGCACATATGCATGAAAGACAAGTCATTCATCGAGATCTTTGTCGTGATAATCTTTTATGGGATCCAATCAAGGAAGAACTTACTATTATAGATTTTGATTTAGCAGTCTACAAAAAGGCAAGAGGATGTTATCGTCATGCCGGTAGACCCAATTATGATGCACCTGAAAAGGTCAAGGCAATTAATTATTATGAATCGAAGAAATGGAATCCTCAAAAACCCAAAGTACCAGGATATCATGAAAAGGTAGATGAATATGCTGCAGGTGTTATCATGTGGATGTTACTCATGATCTCAGCATCACCCGATTCAGATACGCTACGAAAATGGTATAGACGTACTCAACGATCTAGAAAGGATAAGTCCATTTCCGAATTGAATCTGGTTATGAAATTATTATCACCTGATCCAGCGAATCGAATCACTGCAGCAGAAGCATTACAACATCCATTTCTTACTGAAACACAACCAGATCAACCCTACCTTGATTTCAGAACACAACTCGAAGAAAAGATGAAAATGACTAATTCAAATCATAATAATAATAATAATAAAGTTGAAGTTGATGACGATCAAGAAGATATTCCTTATGATGATAATTCTCAAGATGATCAAGAAGATATTCCTTATGACGATGACGACGAGGAAGATAATTCTCATGATGATAGTGATGATCTATATGCAGATGACGATGATGAAGAAGAAGATGATGATGATATTGTTGATATGGAGCAATGCTTTGTGATACATCCATCATTTATTATCGAGTCTCAACAAGAATCATCATCTTCCTCAGCATTTGTGGAAGAAATTGTGTAGCTTTTACTAAAATAAAATAATTGTTTTCTAAAAAAAATGTATTTTTGAAACGTGAAATAATCCAAAGACAAGACCATTCGGTGAAAAGAAAAAAAAAGGGAAAAGGGAAAAATGCAACAATTGAATGGAAAATGGAAATTGGATAAGAGTAGTTGTCGTAATTTGAGAGAATTGTTAGTAAAGATGGGAAGAAATCAATATCAATGTTCATGTGTTGAGTCTGCTGATGAAGAATTTGAACTTTCTGTGACAAAAGATAAAGAGGTAATCGTATTGAATAAAAAGGTTCGTATATGGATTAATGAAACTTTAATGCAATGGTATGCTCCAGTATTAGCAGTATTTAGTAACAATGACCCAAGAAGTGTCAAGTATGATAATACTTTTAGAGCTGATAGAACCAAAAGAGATCATCCAGATGATGAAAAACGATTTGGTACATGCCAAACAGCATGTTTCGCTGATGATAATCGATTCGTCATTAAATGGTTTATGCAAGTTAATGGAAAGCCAGCCATTATGACATCTGATCATTATACTGAAAATGGAAACCTTGTGGTTAAGATTACATTTGATGTGAATGGAGAAAAGGTGGAATCTATCAAAAAATATGTTAGAGATACATCAAAATGAAAAGGGTTAAAAAAGGAAAGGATAGAAAAGCGCGTCATATTACTTACTTGATTAAAAATGAAGTGAAATAAAGAAAATGAAGGGAAAAAAAGATAAATCAGATATTGATACAACAACAAAGGATAAATTAAAAAAAGATTTAAAACAATTCTGTCAGAATCATCGTGTCTTACAAAAAGGTGAACCTAAAAAGAAACGAGAGAAAAAAGTCAAACCAACAAAAGAAGATTTAGACAATTTCTATCTGAATAAGAAGTTTGCCAAGGATTGTTTTAATGAGAAATTGACTGATACTCATTACCAAAGATTACTTCCAGCATTTACACCACCACATGGTAGTGATATTACTTTTTTTGAATCCATACCTAGAACTATATTTATTGATAACATTACATTCATGTCAAATGTTACAGTACATAAAAACACTTCAGAAGAAGAATTCAGTCTTCTCAAAGTCTTGCAATTTTATGAATGTGTAAAATATATTAAAAATTGGCAAAATGATTGGCTCCAAAAACTTGGATGGACATGCAACACTACCGGATACGATATTATTAATGTCTCTATGTCCTCTGCTGAACTTATGGAGTCCGCCATTGAATGGTTACACATGCAAGCAAAACTATCCACATTAATGCTACAATATCAAAAAGATCACCCGAATCTAGTAAAATAAAATAAAATGAATAATACAGAAACCATAACTATTATTATCATTGTATCTATTGTTTCTATTCTACTTATCATAAGTATTCTGATGATCAAGTACAATGATGGACTATTGATCACTACAGCTCAATACATTATAGGATCTTCCAATTATAAGAATAGTACACTTATGATGGAAGGTTCACAAACAAGTAATAATATTCAGTGGGTTTGGTGATTCATGTAACAATTTTATGAAATCATCCATAGCTTTTAGTATGAAACAATATTTCAAAAAAGTATATTGCTTTCGATATCCTCGACCAGGTTTGAAACATTGGTTATCCACCTTTTATAAAACTTCCTATCAAGAAGCTTTACAAGAAGCTATCACTGAATTAAGTAATATAGAACAGAAACCACAAATTCTACTATGTGGTATTAGTATGGGTGGATGGTTTGCTTTGAATGCAGCTCAATACATTAACCTTCGTCGTTCGTCATTTGATTGCATCAAAAAGGCCCCATCCGTTAACCTGTTAAGTTTGGCGTGAAGTCGCACTAATTTTACTCCAAGATGAGTTTTATCAGGTTGTTATAGATATATCCGCATCGCGGATGGTTCCTCGTAGTTTTCCAAATATATGTTAACGGCATTATAGTGCCTCCAGCAGCTTAGAGGGTTAATCTAAGATCCCCGACAGGTTCAATGGAACGGGTTAAGGAACAAGAGAAGGATGTTTCTGTTATAGTCAAAGTTTTAGCTATTGCACCCATGACTCATTGGCGAAACATACAAAGAATTCCAAGTACCTCTTACAAGGTTAATTATTTACCAGGTAAAAAAGTGAAAACCTATAACAAGATAATAGATAAAACAAATTGGTATGTATTAGCATCTAAATCGGATGGTGTATTTTCTTATCAAGATATTAAAGATACTTATGAACATATGGCTAAAACCATATTACAATGATAAGAATATTATTTATTATTTGTTATGAAATTGGAGGTAATAGATTATGTGATCTTAATAATTCTTGCCGATATTGAATCATCTTGGCAAAATCTTGAGTAAAATCTTGTACTGGAATGACATGAGCCTTTCCCTTTTTATGGGATGGATGTACTTTGATTAAAAACATATATTTCACAGTATATCCATAGGATTCCAACATGAATTTCAAACCAGATTGTTGTAAGGCATATAAATTCATTTTGGTATTGGCAATATGGGAACATGGTCCATAACCATATTCAGCCTTGCCATAACATACAAAGTTGATACTTGGACATCTCTTTAAATCTAATATACCTAATTCATTAGGATTCTCTTTACTTTGAATAATAATATCTGGTGTACCTGCTAATAAGGCAGGTGGATAACATAATGGTTGCTCAGTCCAGAATACATTCCAATCCCAAAATGTCTTATCTTCATATAATTGTAAAAATTGTTGTACACAGACCTTATTCTCTGGATCTACTACTTGTTGTTCCACAGGAATACCATTCAATAACAACTCAATATTCTTATGACATAATGTTCCCAAATCTCTTCGATGATCCCATTTATCTCGTATCTCTTTACTCGAATAACAATGTTGATAGGCATAACTATTTTGATGTATACGTTTCATATGATTCTTTGAGTTAATCATTCGATTCGACTCCTTATCAGCATCGAATGGTTTGAAAAAACAAGAAATAAATTGTGTTAATGATATGATATTCTTTCGACTTCCATTCAAATAATATTTATGATCATCCTCTTTAAAATAAATAATATCCTGCATAGGATGATAATTCGTTCTATTCCATATATTTGCTTGCTTCTGTGCTAACAATCGGCCCTTTATCCATTCCAGATCGTAATTCCAAGGAGCTTTGGATTTATCATCCTCTACTAAACATAATAACTTTTTATCATCTACTACCTTGTTCTTTAAAGTATCGGGTACCATGACTACTGATTCTTGTTCTTCCTCCTGTTGTTGTTGTTGTTGTATTGGTTCATTTGTATCTATACTTATCCAATTAGTATTATTCGTTTCATCCGTTTCATTTGTTTCATTCAAATTAACAATTTCAAAAGTAGTATTATTCGTTTCATTTATTTGTTCAACTGATGATGATGAAATATCTATGATTTCTAAAGTATTGGTAGTAGTAGTTTCATTTATTTGTTCAACATTGATAATTTCTAATGTATCATTTGTTTCATTTATTTGTTCTAATTGATTTGATTCATGAATTGAATCATTATGTTGATTTGATTCATGAATTGAATCATTATGTTGATCATTACACGAAAAAGTTATCCATTCACTTTCCATTTTCTTGTGATGATATTATTCATGATCACATTTTTATGAAACTCATTTTTGAAAAGGTGAAACGATGATATGAAATATTTGTCATGAAAAAATCATAACGAAAAAAAAATGGCGACTGTGATTGAATTTCATCAATATGAAAGTAAAGATGAATTAGATGAGAAAATAATCAAATATATTCGATCAGGTATACCTGATGCGTATACACCATTACCATGGAATCCATCTGAAACCAAAACAGCAGGTGGTTATGCAAATGAAATTATTACCAATTATATAACTCAACGAAATATGTTATTTCAAGCAAATACATTATCTTCTAGTAATACTAATCATAATCCTTCCTCTATGAAACCTAAGAAAAAACGTGGAAAATGTAAAGTGGAACCTATGAAAACAACTCTTGTTGATACAATATCGAGACGCTATGATAAAATTAAATCTACCAAGAAGAATAAATCCAACTATCATCAATACAAGAATCAAAAACAATCTCGAGGTGAAACAAAGTAATATAATTTTATTTCTTACGATTATAGAGTAGAGAATAAAAGGTAGACGTATTGACAGAGGAAAATACTAGAATGAAACTAGCATCACTTAACCATTTAGTCATAATTGAAGAGCCTAACAAGGTATCATTACGTAATAATGTCGAAGATATTGCAGTAGAAAGAATGACCTCTGGATACGATTTTAATAAACATGTAGATATTGTAGTTGTGTTCAATGTTGCATGGTTTAAAAACATAAATGCCAATTGATTATGAACATCTGTCATGACTATCAAAGTTCCTGTAATATCTATATAAAGATAGGAACAAGTGGCTAACGTAGTGGGTAAAGGAAAAGAAAAGCTTATATCCCATTCTACAGAGGTATTCTTTACATTGTAAACAATCACCTTATGATCTACTTGATTATAGATGGATAACACATCATAGACTTGATGTCTATACATCCAAATATGACTGGTACAGGAAATCTTTTGTAATAAATAACATAATATAGTTTTGTTTGATGATGCAGTGATATCTTGAATCATATTATGTTGCCATTTATACACCCATATTTCATCTTGTACCATGACCATAATGTATTCATTTCCCACATGAAATGATCTACCAAATTCAAAAGCCTGGTCAGATGAATAAACAGGACTGGAAAAAGTTCCATATCGATCAAGTTGACCATAATTCAATACATCGTACAATGAATAATAAGTTGTTAGAGTAGACTTATCAATCATTTCCTTATAAGTGAATAAACATCGATACATTTTACCAGGATGAACTTCATCACAAGTAAACCCAGAAATAGTTACCATGGGCTGATTGGTGCCATTCACCACATCAGGAAGAAACCAAGAACGTATTTGTTCACCAAAAAAGTCTGAATTTACCATATTTAATGACACGATATTTCTCTGAGACCCAAAAGGATGTGACCAAGATAAATTATAATCCCACATCAAACTGATCGTATTCCACGAAAAATAACCCACTGCTCCACACAAGATATGTAATGTATTGACATAATCGGAAGACTCATATGCACTCGCATCTATATCTGATGAATACGATTTACCTTGCATTGTATCTGTGATAGTAAAACCTACATACAATCGACTTTGATCTCCATTCAATTCTAATGAATGTACACCAAGCGATCCTACACGACTTATGTTTACTTTAACTTTTGTTTCATCCGATGAAAGTATTCGAAGATTAGTACTCGTTTGAGTCTTTGGTACTGGTGTCATAACTCCATCCAAACTTGAAATAGCTACTGATGATAATCCATTCCAACCATCTGGTGAAGAAGTCAATAAGGATAGACTACTATTTCTCCACACTAATACACTTCTACCAAAGTCACACTGCATACCTAATGCATTCCGGTGATCAATACCGACGTTCGACATGTTATTATTGATAAACTCAGTGTTATATTGAATATTCATAAATGGTTTTGATACCAACTCAAGACTACCAAATCTACATATATTGAAATCTTTTTCTAGTAAAGTACTACTCAAATCAAAATTAGTACTTACTAATGGGTAATTATGGTTTACAAATAAAGAAGTAGTAGATGCAATAGATGAAGTTTTAGTTTTAGACAAAGTAGAAGTTGGTGGTGTATAGGGAACTATCATTGTATTTGTTACGTCTTCTCGAATAAATAACATACCGATTACACCAATGATAATGAGAATAATACCAGCAATTGCTAACCCTTTAACCCATATCATTGATGATATATCTAATATGGGACGTTCTTTGCGAAACATGTTCTTTTTCTTTCATTATTGAGTTTGTTTTTGTTGTAGACATTACAGGTAAGATGACATGTTACATGTAAAAGAAAAAAAAATGAGTTCAAATGTTTATTTATATCATCAAAAATTAGTTTCTAAATTTCGTCAAAGTTTTATTCATTTAGATTCTCAACTCAAATCCTATATCCAATTTTATTATAATAAACGAAGAAGAAAACATGGAAAAGAAGAAGAAGAAGATATGATGGATAAAAAGCAAGCAGTCATTACATGTTTAATTGATCAGGAAACATTCTCTAAAATATATAAATCAATCTTACAAAAACCTATCGATCAATCTCAATATGAAATTGAACATTTTAGATCTCATTGTCATTTTCAATTTGATCTTGATCAAAGTTTTTGGAAACGTTGTTGGTATACATTTACTTCAAAAATTGCAATGGAACCTAATGTATTATCTGGTAAACGTTGCCAAGGTAATCGAGTAGTAGAACTATGGATTGAATCTATCTTTGATCATTTTTGGATTACTATTCAACATCCTATTGAAATGGATCGTCATCGTAGTTATTCACCTCATCAACGAAGTAATCGAAGTAGTGTTAGTAGTAGTCGAAGTAGTAGTCGAAGTAGTAGTGCTGGGTCTTCTTATCAATATGAACGTCATAAACAAAAGGTTGAACCTATGCGTATTTCATTACATCAAAATAATCATGGTCATGCAAAACATAACCGTTCCAAAAAAGTTGAAAGTGTTGTTAATGATGAGGAGGATGATGATGATTATGTATAAATTGTTCCGAGTTACCCAAACAAAATCATCTGAGAAAAAAATATCTTTAAAAAAAGTATGGATATATTAAAATCGTTAGAGAATGAAAGGAGACAAGAATTAAGTTCATCAAGCTATAATAATAATGAAGGGTCACTTGAAGCTATTGAAACAAGACTTTTACCAAAATGTATATCAAGACATTATAAAATAGAAGATATGACAACACCTTATTCTTCACCACAGAAATCTTCATTGAAATTGTCTGATATCCTACGTCAGAACAAAATTCAACCACCTGTATTTGATTCATTTCAAGTAACATTGGTTCCTCCACATATTCAAAAATGTATGAATAGTGATTGGTTACAAAATGCTGAAAACCAAGTCATACCAAATGGTAAAGCAGAAATGGAAGACAATGATGGGGATGATGATGATTCATCGTTTCATGGTGATGAACCAGATTTTGCTGATGAGTTTTTTCGTACTACCTTATCCTCAACCTCTCGTAAAAGAAAGAGAACGAAACAACAACAACAACAATCTGTTTCTGAAAACTCTAGTCGATTACAAGCTATTATTGCCGCAGCTGAACAACGTCAACAAGAACGATTACAACGCAAACAAACAAATACAAACAAGGCAGTTTCTTCCTCTTCTTCATCATCTGATTTATAACACAAAAAAAAACATGTCTTCAGAACGTTGTTTCTTCATGATGAATAATGTATCGGAAGTCAATGATTTCATAACCTTGTTACAAACTTGTCAAAATTGGTCAGATACCATTCGAGTTCAACTTGATAATCAAGGTCAATTACAAATTGATTATTCTGATCCTGAATTATTTGGTTGTCTTCATATCAGTAGTAGCTCTACTAAAAACTTGACAAATAATAATATAAGTAAATCTATTTCGGTTATATTATTATCAGATCAATTAATAGAAGCATTACAACAATTTGTACAACAATGTGAACAAGGTATTATTATGGAATTAACTGAAAACAAAACATCTCATAAACGAATGAAACTCTTAAACATTCAACATGAATTCATTACACATGAAGTTCCTATATGTGATTATCGAAAACGTCATCAATTCTTTAAATTGGAAGATAACCACAATTTTACCTCTTCCCCCATGTTGCATGTATTATTTCCCAGAGAGGAATGGAAATATATAATCTATACATTCTGTATTTATGCCGGAAATCGTGGTTCAGCTCTAGAATATAATATTAAAATTAATGAACAAGGAAAACCAGAAAATATAGTTGAAATGAAAATTACATCAGAATCTGGTAACGAGGTTACACAATCCATAAGACTAAGACCTAATCTTGATATACATGTTACATCCTTGATCGATTTAAAACATTGTAATAGTGGCAATATTCATGGATATTTATTATTACATTGTTTACTTAATGTGGTACAAATGAGTAGCTTACCTGGCGGTGAATCTGGTATTACGACACAAATGAATGAATATGGTATGATGCAAACAATGGATCTATTTCAACGATATCGTGTATCTAATTTTCTTGTTAATGCAAGGGATATTGATGAAAAAACGTATGCATAAAAAATAAATAAATAAATAAAAAATTCTATTCTTATCAATTTCATAAAATTCTTTCATTTGTGTTTTTCAATAAATTTTTTTTTCAAGAAAAAAAATCTTTTTCGAGTATAGAAAAAAAACAAGACAATAGAAAAGAATGGTTAATTTTAACTCTCTTTTATCAGGTGATAACTTGGCATTTAGAACCGCAAGTGGAGCTTCTAGGACTTTACGTTGTCAATTGGCTGCAACTGGTGCTAGTGAATTCACGTTACAAGGTGCGGATGGTTCGGAAGTATGTAGTTTGTTAAATGTGAACAATTTGGGATGTGCTCAAATCGGTGGACACAACTTGAGTGATTATGCCCGTTATTCTTATATGCAAGATCATGCTATTACTCTTGGTACTGGTAGTCAAATCGATGGTTACAATATCTTAACCACTAATACCTTGTCTACTTCTGTCTTGAACTTGGGTGGTGGATCTACTATTGGTGGACATGCCATTGCCACTTATGATGGTCTAGCTACTACCACTGTGGATTTGGAAGGTAATTCTACTCTGGATGGAAGTCGAATTCTATCATTTGACAATATTGGTACCTTTGGTGCTTTGAACTTGGCTTCTGATGCCACTGTGGGTGGTGTTCAGATTGCTTCTTCTGCTGATTTGGCTAACGCCATTCAAGGTATTGATTGGAAGCAAGAGGTGGAAGTGTACTTTAGTGGTTCTGTCACTGTGAACAACCCTGGTACTGCTGTTTTCGATGGTGTTACCCTTACTTCTGGTCAACGAATTCTGATTGTTGACAATGGTGTCAACTCTGGTATCTGGGTTTTCAATAGCAGCAGCAGTGCTATGAGTCGTGCTACTGATATGAACTCGGCTGCTGAGTGTGCTGGTGCTGCAGTGTATGTGAAGCAAGGTACTCAAGCTGCTACTGCTTGGACTTGCAGTAGCTTTACTACAGTTGCTGACCCTTCTACTTTCTTAACTGATTTCTCTACTTTTGAATTGGGTACTCATATCCCAAGTTTTGCTCAATTTGCTGGTGCTACTTTATTCACCGCTGGTGATGGTATTACTCGTAGTGGACAGGTTCTGTCTGTTAACCAAGCAACTAACTTTACTTGGACTGGTACTCATACTTTCCAAAACACTGTTGATCTCTCTGGTTCTTCGACTCGAGCTCTTTCGGTGGCTACCAATATGAATACTTATACATTTGATAGTTCTTCCAGTAGATTCAATGGTTTCCATGGTACTATTACAGACAACAGTAGTGGTGGTAATGGTGTCAAGCAATTGGCTCTCAATCGTTTCAGTGGTGGTACTGTGGTGGGTAACCATGCTTCTAATGGTTACTACGTGGCCAACGTGTTAGTTGAAGCACCAACCGTGTCTGGTACCTATGGTGCTTCTATGTTGTTTGGTCTTTTGGTCAATGCCAACTCTCTCTTCAATGGTACCATCACTCAATATGGTGCTTTTACCACTGACAACACCATGACAGCACATGATATTGCTGTGGGTGGTAACTTTACTGTTAATAATACTGGTGTTTTGGCGTGTCACTCCATCGCAGTGGCTACCAATAAGTTTACTGTAGGTAATGAAGGAAATGTGAGTACTGATGGTAGTATTACTACATCTCTAGGTTTGTCTGCCGCCTCTGCCAAGTTTACTGTGAACTCCTCCACTGCCAAGGTTCTCTGTGGTGATATTGATAACACTGCCATTTCGGGTGGTGGTCGTGTGGATACTGGTGCTCTATCGGCAGGTACTGGTAGCTTCTCTACTTCTCTATCAAGTTCTGGTCTTATCTCATCTACGACTGGTTTCAAGGTCACGGTGTCTTCAGTTGATCAATTCACAGTTGATGCCTCTGGTAATACTTGGGCCAAGGGTACTCTTTCATCCGATGGTTCCTTCTCTGTTGCTACTAACAAGTTCACCGTGAATGCCTCTACTGGAGCGGTTTCTATGGCTTCCGGTGAATTGACTGTTAGTAATACTGGTGCTTTGGCAGGCTTGTCTGGTGTATTCTCTACCACTTTATCAGTTGGTACTGGGGAAGCTTTCTATGTCGATACTAGCGGTAACGCCACTGGTGCCAGTTTAACTTCTAGTTCTACTCTCTCTGTGGGTCCTGACGATGAGTTCCACGTGAGCGATACTGGTGCTATCACCAAGTCTGCTTCCGTGTATACTACTGGCGCTGTTACTTGCGGTTCGGTTTCCAGCTCTGGCGCTGTCTCGGGTACTGCTGCTACCTTCTCCAGTTTATCTTGTGCTTCTGGTTCTATGACTGTGAATGGTTCTACTGGCTACATCGGAGCTCCTTTCGCTGATTTCACAGATGGTCTTCAAGCCGGTGTCAAGGTTGCTGGTCAAAGCCCCTTCCGAGTTGATAACGATGGTGTTACTTGGGTGAAAGCGTTAACCGCCACTCATCACCTCGCTGTGGGTACCATGACTGAATTC
>Ga0214923_10006938_pt1 | contig 12508 bp, 15 predicted proteins | sample LL1510_MetaG_FD_177993 | JGI IMG/M metagenome (GOLD analysis project Ga0214923, IMG submission 177993) | Freshwater microbial communities from Lake Lanier, Atlanta, Georgia, United States - LL-1510 | ecosystem: Environmental > Aquatic > Freshwater > Lake | place: USA: Georgia | collected...
GATGATGCACTTAAACGACTAGACCAAGAACCCACAATAAAATTCGAATACCGAGAAGAACCCCGGGAACAAGAGGACATTTTTATCCCCTTGGGTGATAATATGGCCTCAGGTTCCTGTGATGATCTAATCATACAACCCCTGGGCTTGGCCAATCTCGCTCCACTACTAAACACGGTCAGTTTATCAGGTACCGGAGGGTCAAGTACCTACGGTATCGGTACCAGTGGGTATACCAGCACCTATAATAATTCAGGAATTTATACCACTACAGCCAGTCCTAGCCTAAATTGGGGTAGTCTCAACCCTAACCAAGTACATATCAAAAATACCGGTATAGAAATGGGCGAGGACTGTGACATCACCATTGGTGGTCGCAGCATGAAAAAAATGTTAGAAGGTATCGAACAACGTTTGTCAATACTAGTTCCTGACCCTGCTAAGTTAGAACGCTATGAGGCTCTACGCCAAGCCTACGAGCATTATCGAACATTAGAAGCACTCTGTAACGAAGAATCTAAATGACTGCACTGAGATTTATTTGTGCTCAGCCAGCTGTACCTTACTACACCTGGCAGATTGAAGTAATGTTAACTAACTTTATCAGCATGGGTATACCACCACATCAAATTGATATCCTACTGGGTACCTATGACCATATACCCGATTCTTATAAAAAATTACAGGCGAAGTTTGACCCTGTTAGATTTTTTTATTATGAGGATTCTAGATCTGACAGAACATATATACCAAATATATATTTTCATTTAATGGCAAAACATTTCGAAGCACAACCTAGCATAGTCGACGAAGTTTTGTTTATGCATGACAGCGACATAGTATTTACACGACCGCCCGACTTCAATGCTATGATATATGATAAAAATTGGTATTTGAGCGACACCAACAGTTATATTAACTATGATTATGTAATTAGCAAAGGAGAATCCACTTATTACAAAATGTGTGAGATCATTGGATTAGACCCAGTTATTCCTAAATTAATGAATAATCACTCTGGTGGGGCTCAATATATTGTAAAGAATACTAGTGTAGATTTTTGGAGAAAAGTAGAATCAGATAGTCTGACTCTTTATAAATATTTTTGTGATGTTGAACATTTATACAAGCTCAAGCACGAAGGCGATTATCCTATTCAAAAATGGACTGCTGGTATGTGGTCTGTGTTATGGAACGCCTGGCGTGCAGGCAACAGCACAGTAGTAGATCGGAGGTTAGATTTTGGTTGGGTCACCAATGGCATTTCAGACGTTACTAATTATTGTATATTGCACAATGCAGGGGTCACTGATAATAAATCTGGATTATTTTATAAAGGTGATTATATAGATCAATTGCCTTACAACGCCAAGATTGAAGTTGACCCAAATCGAGCCAGTTATTATTACTGGCAACAAATATGTAAAACTGCGGAAAATTCAGTGTTACTAGGTTCCAGTGATAAACCTAATTTAAGTACGATAAATTTTCCTCAACGTACTCGTACCATATACACAGCCAATTTGGTTGGTGGTTTAGGCAATCAATTATTTCAAATTGCACATTTAATCGCCCAGTGTGTAAAAAATAATGCTAATTTAGTATTGCCAATTAATAGTCATATTGCTAAAACCAAAGATGGTAATAAAATAGGCAATGAAGTCAGCTATTATAAAGATAATATCCTGTCAGGATTTGAGTTCGATAGTACTATTTTTGATATAACACCATTGGCAGAAAAATCTTATTCTTTTAATCCTTTGTTAGAATTAGATGTTGGTGTAAATTATTGTTTTACTGGTCATTTTCATTCTAGTAAAAACTTTTTTGGTTTTGATACTTTAATTAAAATGAGATTTAGTCCTGACTATAATTTTCTGAATAGAATGTACAGTTGCTACCCTGAACTCGATACCAACGAAACCTTATCTATACATGTAAGACGCGGGGATCATTTGGATTATACTAATGTACATCCTATTTTAAGTAAAAGCTACATAGACTTCGTTGTTGAACATTATTTTAAGAACTATAGTCATATATTTGTTTTTTCAGATGACAAAGAATGGTGTAGAAGTAATTTAGATTATCCAAATATTACTTTTGTTAATAATGAATTTGATTATGAAGATTTATGGATGATGAGTTTGTGTAAAAATCACATTTTATCACCAAGCACTTTTGGATGGTGGGGTAGTTACCTGTCTTTAAAAGAAGGTCGAACTTGTGCGCCATCAGTCTGGTATGGACCATATGGATCATTGAATTGGGAGGATATTTATCAGCCCGATTGGATAGTTGTTCAAAGTAAATTCGAAGATGGCGAAATTTTCGCTTCGTCGGATAATTGATTCTAGGTTGACAAATTGCATAATTCCATATAAAATAAAGTTGTACGTTACTCTAGCAAATTAATTATGTCAACTATTATATTCGAAACTGAACAGGCTATCAATGCAACGCATTGGTGTATAAGTAATTTTAAAAATGATGATTGGGACGTTCACATATCTGGAATCGGATCAAATATAAATTATCGTTTTAGTTTTGTAAACGAAAAAGATCATCTACTTTTTGTTATGAAATGGACTTAATTATGGAATTTGAAGAACTTTTACTTGCTTTGGTTAATGCTTTAATATTTTTCCTGGTATACAAAATTGGAGAAATAGTAGGACATGTTAAAGCAACTCGTCTGCAGAATATGCGACCTTCAACACAACAGGCAGAACAGTTTAAGTTAACTAGTCGACAACCTATTATAACTGTAGAAGAAATTGATGGTATTTTTTATGCCTATGATGGTAATGATTTTCTAGCGCAGGCCGTAGAACCAGATACTTTAGGTAAGTTAATTGTAGATCGTTACGCCAATAAATATGCTACTGCACATATTCAATTTAAAAAATAAATATAACATAAGGAGAAATTTTGGCCAAAGAAGATAATGTATTAAGATTATCGGGTAAAGTTGATGAAATACTGCCCAATGCTATGTTTAGGGTAGTGTTAGAAAATCAACATCGTATTACAGCCTATCTAGGAGGTAAAATGAGGAAAAATGATATTAGAATCATTGCCGGTGATCTAGTCGAAGTCGAAATGAGTCCTTACGATATGACCCGCGGTCGTGTAATTTATAGGAAAAAGTAGGTGGACCTCAGACAGATCATTGATATTGTCGAATCTAAAAGTTCTAAGAAATTAGAATTAAAAGATTTAAAATATTCTAAAAGCGCCTTAGCACCAGTTATAAGTTCAAAAAATCTGGATAATCATTATGAAAAACTGGCTCAAGGGTATGTTGATCGTTATAACGACGGCGAAGGTGATCCTGTTTTTAACGAAGCTGGTGCTTTTTTACATAATATTTATTTTGAACAATTCCGTGGACCCAAAACAAATAATAAACCGACGGGTGCAGTATCCGATTTAATTAATCGTAAATACAGCAATTTTAGTCGTTTCAAAGATGAAGTAAAAAAAACGGCCATGGGAATACAAGGTTCAGGTTGGGTTTATCTAAGTAAAAGTGGTGAAATAAAGACCATAAAAAACCATGCCAAGCGTTCAGATATTAAATTGTTAATTGATTGGTGGGAACATGCTTGGTACATGGACTACGGAACCGACAAAAGAAAGTATCTAGACAACATTTGGCGTATAATAGACTGGAATGTAATTAACAGTCGTTAACTAAAATATTATGTGGTTTGGATATCTAACACTGGTAGTTGCCTTTTTTCTCAGTGGTGTAGCAGCATATTATAGTGTACTAGGTTTGGTAGCTATTTTTAGTGCGGCAGTTATTCCTGTAATTATTATGGGTGGTGCCCTTGAGACTGGTAAAGTTGTTGCTGCTATGTGGCTGCATCGTAACTGGGACAGAGCCCCCTGGACTTATAAAGCCTATCTTCTGCCAAGTTTATTGGCACTCATGTTGTTAACTAGCATGGGTACATTTGGTTATCTTAGTAAAGCTCATTCAGATCAAAGTCTAGTGTCGGGCGATGTCTTGGCTAAAATATCAATATACGACGAAAAAATCAAAATAGCGAAGGATAACATAGATGCTAATAGGGCAGCACTTAGACAGTTGGATGCGGGCGTGGACCAAACTTTGGCACGCTCAACGTCAGAACAGGGCGCCGAAAGATCGGTACAAATTAGACGACAGCAAGGTCCAGAACGTCAGAGACTTTTACGGGAAATCGAAACCGAGCAGAAAAAGATTGCACAACTTAATGAAGAACGAGCTCCGATCGCTGCGGAAGTACGCAAGGTCGAAGCTGAAGTTGGTCCTATAAAGTATATAGCAGCCTTGATCTATGGTGACAATCCTGAAGCCAATTTATTAGAATCCGCTGTTCGTTGGGTAATTATACTAATTGTTGTGGTGTTTGATCCATTGGCTATTGTATTGATCTTAGCAGGAACCAGGCATTTAGAGTGGCAACGAGAATCTAGTCGTCCACAAGTAGCTGAAATAACTACAACAATTACATTACCTCCTGCTACTACCACAACAACTACAGTACCTTCTACTACAACAACTACTCAAGCACCGCAGACTTATCTAACCCAACCTTGGATTGATTGTGTTCCGGGTATTAAATTTCCTCCACAAGTTTTTAGATCCAAAGTAGACACAGACCTGGAAGTTATAAAGGTTGAAAACGCAGGTAATTTAACAAAAAAACAAATCGATCGAGTAATCGCTCAGACCGAGGACACTCCTGTAACTACAACCACCACTACTGTACAAGACATAAGTTCAAGAGTACAACGTTTGGGCAATAATTATATAATTATTGATGGCAAAACCATGACCATACCGGTGGCTAGAGATTTATATCCAGAATTATTAAAAGAATTTAACCAACAACCAAAAATCCCGGGCGACCCCGATTGCCCTCCTGAAGCTACGTTTGGTACTAGTTTTCCTGTTAACCCTAAACTTAACCATATGCACATTAACACTGGATTATTGCCAAGTAAACTGTATAAATTCAATGGTAGCCAATGGATTGAGGTTGACAAAAAGATTTCTGATCGTTATACTCATAACGAAGCATACATACAGTATCTTATTAAAAAATTAGAATCCGGTGAAGTAGGTCTTGAAGATCTTGATCCAGGAGAACGCAGTTTAGTAGAAGATTACATTAAAAAATAATATGCCTAGTAATTTAATAACACCACCAGACATGATGTTTACGGATGATTGTGTGTTTATCTTAAACATGATAGAAACCGAAGTAGAGTTTTTATTTGATTATTTAAAAACATGTCCTAGAGAACATAATATACACCTTTACCATTCCGATATGTCACAACATCATGATTATGCAGTATATCTTGCTTTAGCAGCACCTAATCTTTTAGTAAGTCACACATACGAAAAATTATTATCTGAGGATATAAGAGCGGTTATAGAACAAAGATTACGAAATAATCAATCATCGGTTATATACTTTGGATCTAATACAAAATTTCCAAATCCAGTAGATTGGTTTATTTCTAAATACGAAAGATTACTAAAGGTATAAATACGTAGTTAAGATGCTTTCAAAAGGTCTTATAAAAATTCTTGCTTAATTAAAGGAGATAACAATGAGCAAAGTAATCGGTATCGATTTAGGTACCACCAATAGTTGCGTAGCAGTCATTGAAAATGGTACAACAAAAGTACTAGAAAACTCAGAAGGCGCACGAACCACTCCCAGTGTGGTTGCATACAAGGATGATGAAATCCTAGTAGGAGCACCAGCAAAGCGACAAGCAGTAACAAACCCTAAAAACACAATTTATGCCGCAAAGCGTCTAATCGGTCGCCGCTTTGAGGAAGAAGCAGTACAAAAAGACATTGACTTAATGCCATATGGTATCGTGCGTGCCGATAATGGCGATGCTTGGATTGAAGCTAATGGTGAGCGGATGGCTCCGCCGCAGGTGTCAGCTGAAGTACTGCGTAAGATGAAAAAGACCGCAGAGGACTACCTAGGTCATGATGTTACCCAAGCTGTTATTACTGTTCCGGCATATTTTAATGATAGTCAGCGTCAAGCTACTAAAGATGCTGGCCGCATCGCTGGCCTGGAGGTACTTCGTATCATTAATGAACCGACGGCGGCGGCGTTGGCTTATGGTGTTGACAAGACTGATAAAAAGGATCGTAAGATAGCGGTTTACGACTTAGGTGGTGGTACTTTTGACGTTAGTATCATTGAAATCTCTGATGTTGACGGTGACCGACAAATTGAAGTTCTCAGCACTAACGGTGACACTTTCTTGGGTGGTGAGGACTTTGACCAGCGTATCATGGACTTTTTAATCGCTGAGTTTAAGAAAGAACAAGGCATTGACCTTAGCAAAGACGTACTTGCCTTACAGCGCCTAAAAGAAGCCGCAGAAAAAGCAAAGATTGAACTATCAAGTAGTCAGCAGACTGATATTAACTTACCTTATGTCACTGCCGATGCCACTGGACCCAAGCACATGAATATTAAGTTAACTCGTGCTAAGTTAGAAGGTCTGGTAGACGAGTTAATTCAACGCAGTGTAGTTCCATGCCAAACAGCTATGACAGACGCTGGTGTTTCTGCAAATGATATTGACGAAGTGATCCTAGTGGGTGGCATGACTCGTATGCCTAAAGTCCAGGAAACTGTAGAGCGATTATTCGGTCGTGCTCCACGTAAGGATGTAAACCCAGACGAAGCAGTGGCAGTTGGTGCCGCAGTACAAGGCGCGGTGCTTGCTGGTGATCGTAAGGATGTGTTATTACTAGATGTTACACCATTAAGTTTGGGTATTGAAACTCTTGGTGGTGTAATGACTAAGGTTATTCAAAAGAATACCACAATTCCTACCAAGCATAGCCAAGTATTCAGTACAGCTGAACACAACCAGCCTGCTGTAACTATTAAGGTATTCCAAGGTGAGCGTGAGATTGCCCTACACAATAAATTATTAGGTGAATTTAACTTAGATGGCATTCCTCCTGCTCCTAAAGGACAGCCACAGATTGAAGTTACCTTTGATATCGATGCAAATGGTATTCTTAAAGTTCGTGCTGCTGACAAGAACACTGGCAAGGAAAACAATATCACTATCAAGGCCAGTTCGGGTCTAAGCGAAGCAGAAATTCAGCGTATGGTCAAAGATGCCGAAGAAAATGCCGAAGCTGATAAGAAAGTGGTGGAGTTAGTTGGCGCTAGAAATCAAGCCGACACACAAATAGAATTTGTTCGGAAAGATTTTGATGCATACAAATCACAGTTACCCGAAGAAGAAGTTCAAAAAATTGAAGCTGCAATTGCCGATTTAGAAGCTGCTAAAAACGGCGACGAGATCGGAGCAATCCATGTTGCGGTTACTAAGATGATGGAGTCAACCAATGAACTCTATCGTATTAAGAGCGAGGCTGAACAGGCAGCAGCCAAAGCAGACACAACGGAAACCACAGAAACTAAGAAAGACGATACTGTGGTAGACGCTGAGTTTACCGAAAAATCTGCCGAAAAGAAGTAATTGTAATATAGTGTAATGGGGATGCCGATTTCGGGTCCCCCTCTAACTTGCTTATGAAAGGAGAAAAGAAAATGAGTACACTAACATTAAAAGCCTTTGACATTCCTACTATCCATCGTTATTCGGTGGGATTAGATGAGATGTTTGATACACTGTTACGCAGTGTAAACGCTAATACCAATAGCAACTATCCTCCCTACAATATCATTCGTCACGATGAAAATCGCTATGCAGTTGAACTAGCAGTTGCGGGTTTCAAAGAAGATGAGATCGAAATCACTGTGGAAGAAGGATATCTCACAGTCGAAGGTCAACAAAAAGTTGACATAGCTAAAGAACTGCCTTCGACTTATTTGCACCACGGTATTAGTAAGCGTGATTTCCATAAAACATGGCCACTGGGCAATCATGTAGAAGTAATCGGAGCCACTTTTGCTGATGGTATTCTTACTGTAAATCTTGAGCGCATCATTCCCGAAGAAATGAAGCCCAAGAAGATTGCAATTAATAGTAAAAAGCGTTAATATAAACATGGGGGGTAACCCCCATGTATAGGAGATACTATGACAGGGGATACAGCTACCAAGACTAAGTCTTTGGTACAGGTAAAAGAGCCACCTAAATACAAGGTAATTTATCTAAATGATGATACTACCAGCATGGAGTTTGTAGTTGAAAGTTTAGTAGTCGTATTTAGACTTAGTAGAACAGAAGCAGAAAATATAACAATGAAAATTCACACCGAAGGTAGTGCAGTGGTCGCTGTATTACCTTATGAGCTAGCTGAACAAAAAGGAATCGAAGTAAGCATTATGGCTAAACGCAATGGTTTTCCATTAGTAGTAAAACTTGAGGCCGACCAGTGAAATCTATTTTTGAACTTACAGATGAAGAACTTGAAGATTGTGTAGATGGATCAACTAACATCTCAATGTTAAGAGAAATATTTACTAAACCCGATGTCATTGACGAAGACGGTTGGATCAATCCCGAATTTTTTGCAGACTGGTTTAGTGTAGGCCTAGCTGGTTATATTACAGAAGACGTGGATAGTCCGGAATGGGCCGAAACTAATGATACAAATTGGAACTGGGGCTATGACATTGCAGACAACATTAATTCATATATAAGCGATAATTTTAGAAATGAGTAATTATGGCCAGACCATGGTCCAACTAAAGAACGGTGTGCGTAGACCGCGTCGACCAAACGCACAATTAACAGCGACAGTATCTCCAGCAGTGGAAATTCACAAACCAAGGACAAAAATGTTTTTTCTAAGAAAGTGGTGGAATCAATTTGTGCTGAACAGTGTTCAACAGGCTAATCGCGACAACGACAACAGCAAAGAATTGGTGGTCAGTGAGCGTGAGCACATAGACACTAATCCATTAAGACTGCACATTTATTATGGCTCAGGTGGTATAGCCATTGAAACCAAGTACTATGATCGTCGTAGGGACGAACATCAAAATCAATTGTACATTGTTCCTGAGTCAGCTAACTTGACCGAAGAGTTAGAACGCATTTTAACAATGGAAAATCTACGTAGGGCTTGAGCATGGCTACTGCGGTTATGCTGGACCTAGAAACTTTAGGTACTAGGCCAGATACAGTTATATTGACGTTAGGTGCAGTAAAGTTTGATCCTTTTGACCCAGATCGAGAACCCGGTCCTGGTATCTACATGCGTATGGATATTGAGGAACAACTGACCCTAGGTCGGACGGTAGACGACAGTACTATAGAATGGTGGGCACAACAAGATCCTAGAGTACGTATAGAAGCCTTCGAAGGTGGTCGTACGTCAGTGGATCAACTACATCGAGACCTTAACAGATTTTTAGTAGGTGTGGGTGATATATGGTGTCAAGGCCCGGTATTTGATATTGCTATATTAGAAGATCTATATCGTAGTCAAAGTTGGGGTTTTCCTTGGTATTTTTGGCAAATTCGTGATAGTCGAACACTATTTGGTGTTCATGGTGATCCTAGACAAAAGGGTCGGGATCAAGCTCACAATGCATTAATGGACTGTGTTTATCAAGCACAGGCAGTACAAACGATTTACAGAAAATTAAGCATAAGCCCTAATTGACATAGATTCAAATAAATAACTTAGTTATTTAGGAATCTATCGGTGTCTACATCTTTTGAAAATTATAGTGATATTCTATTAAGTGCATTTCAATTAAATGCCAAATCCTCTGAATTAGCTGTAAAAAAACAAGAAATACTAGAGGAGTTATTTAATCATTATGACCTAGAAACCGGTCGTATACTATTTGTTGGCTTTAGCCCAGGAATTCTAACAGTTAAAAATTTTGATTTGTATGTTACCGAAATAAGCGACGAGGTACGTGGTTTTCTTAATTTACAAGGAGTCAAATACTCATATATTGAGTCGAACAATTTAAAATCAAAGTTCTTTGATTGTATTATTGCCGTAGACGAATACTTTACTTTTTGTATTTCAGACAGTGAACAAAGAGCCAAGGTTGATTTTTTATCTAGTCTTTGTAAAAATATTTTAATAACTACTTTAAGAGATTACAAAAATCAAGATTTCAAAAACAGAGAGTTTAGCTCTCCTATATGTATTAGATCCAATGATAATAAAAAGATTTATTTAGAACACTATGAGTATGACAATACAGATCGCAATGCTTTTTCCGGTACAAGTTATGCAGTAAACGACGAGGATGTAATGGTAATTGGGCCTTTTGCTCGTAGAAGTATGTATTTTAAGCAACTAGCTAAATTCGCTTTTGATGCTGGTGCAAAAAACTTTTTAGTACATCAAAATCTCATGCACAAAAGTATAGTTAAAAAGAACTACGAGCATATTTTAACTATAAAGTTTTAATATGGATCAAGAACAAATTGTCAATGAAATTTCAATCGAACAATTAGATCAAATAGCGGGTCGAGTAGCTAGTCTGGTTGGGTGGGATATACGTCAACGAGTGATGAGTGTTGATATTAATCAACTTATACACGACGAAGTAGTAGCAGCGGTAAAAAATGCTACGCCATACTATCAATATTATGATAACAAGCTAGGATTAACTCATAATGACAATAGTATTATAACCGGCATTACAGCAGAATTCACCACTCAAACACAAAGTTTTTTAAATCGTTTGACCGAAGACGTTAAAAAAAATGTACTAAATTTAATTTACGATAACGTCAGTCATATAAATGTTACAAATGTTCTAAATGAACAGGTAGAAAATATTGTTCGTAACTATTTGCTCACTAATCCATGGCGATTACCTAACCAAAGTATTCCTGCTGAGGCTGTTAATAATCAAAATTTAAAACTAAGTGCAGATAATATCACAGATGGCACTATTCTAAATTTTAAAAGTACCGGTATAACAGATCAAGCTAGCCAACCTATCGTAGACATTACCGACGAACTAACTGTGATTGGTAATAAACTAGTTGTAAAAAATTTACAGGTAACTGGACAGTTATCAGCTAACACCCTACCAACACCAATTTTAGAACGTATTGCAGAAATTACCTTAAATTACATAGAAAGCAAGTTACCCACTGGCAGTTTTGACTTTGCTTTACTTGATAAAAACGAATTAATTAATCTTGTAGCCAGTAATGCCAGCAAAAAATATGAACAGGAAGTCATAGATACAGTAAAACAGCAGACAGCTGACGTTGATATTCGTGGGCAAATTCAACAATTAATCAAAGAAACAGTCGGTAATGCTACAAAAATTTACAAATATCCTAACATTGAGGTGTCCAGGAATCCAATGGATGACACGGTGTTCACTGGTCTTGTGTCTGAATTCAGAAATGAAACCGAAAGGTATTTTTCTATGCTGGCTTTTGAAATAGAAAAGAAAATATCTCAGGAAATCTCTAATAAGATAACAGATTATAATTTTAGCGCAATGATAATTGAATATGTCAATAACATGATTGACAATATTATCATGCAGGGTCGATTGAATTTTCCAGAAAGAAGTATAAGTGGTAAATCTATCAATCCAAACGGTTTAGAAATCAGTGCAGATAATATTACTAAAGGTCTTTATCGTAATTTTGAAAGTACCGGAATACAGGATCAGGCCACACAATGCCAATTGGTTATACTAGACGAAGCAACTGTTTTTGAAAACAAACTAGTAACCAAAGACCTGGAAGTTTTTGGTAAGGTAATGTTCAATGGTGAAGTTGATGAAACTTTGATTAGTAAAATAAGTGATAGTGCTGTAGAAAAAATAGAATTAAATCATCAAAACGGGCTATATGATCAATACGCAGCCAAAGTAATAGAAGTATTGGACCGGGACGGCATTAATGTAGACAAAATTCGTATAGGTAACGATAAATTAGTAGATGGATCAACTTTAAATTTTAGAGTAACACAAAGTAATTTACAAAAACTTGGTATGCTACAGGAGTTACAAGTTCAAGGTGAATCGTTGTTAGCTGATACTCTTTATGTAACCAATCGTAGAATTGGCATTAACACAAAAGACCCAGAAAAAGTTTTAGATCTTTGGGATCAGGAAGTCCGATTAGTAATGGGTAAGCGTAGCAAAGATGTTGGTATGATAGGATCACCTATTAATCAACAAGTTATATTAAGCTCAAATTTGAAAAACAACCTTATATTAAACCCCAACGGAACTGTAACCATAGAACAATTATACATAGGTGCTATAAAACATACCAGTGGTAGAGAAATGCCAATGGATGATAGGCCAGTGGGCACTATAGTATGGAACGAAAACCCTTACATAGGTGGCCCAATTGGATGGGTAAGTTTAGGTGGCGCCAGATGGGCCAGTTTCGGAACAATTATTGACGGTTAATTGTTTCTTTGCTACAATATAGTATGCTTATTATGGTATACTACAATGACTAAACGTATCGGTTTTGCCTGCAAGTGGATTGATCGCGCAGACCAAGTCAACGGAATAAAACCCAAAGACGACTGTAA
>Ga0214923_10006940_pt1 | contig 12507 bp, 35 predicted proteins | sample LL1510_MetaG_FD_177993 | JGI IMG/M metagenome (GOLD analysis project Ga0214923, IMG submission 177993) | Freshwater microbial communities from Lake Lanier, Atlanta, Georgia, United States - LL-1510 | ecosystem: Environmental > Aquatic > Freshwater > Lake | place: USA: Georgia | collected...
GGATATTTCTCAAACAGTTGGTTTTGTAGTTCGGGACTCATTTTTAACTTCTTTTTCTGGAATTATAGTAAGTTTACCAGGACTATAATGACAAAAATAACTACTATGTATTTTGCGTTTGGTAAGATTATCTTCTTGTATTTCAACATAGATGTTAATTCTATAACGATTATCCCACAAATTGATAATTTTAGTAAAAAGATGATGTTTGGGTTTCTCTACTTGTTTGAACAATAAACTTTCTATTTCTAGATCCATTAAGTATTCTCCTCAAAAATCCGTTCAATATTAGTAATAAGAACCAAACGATCAGAACCTCTATTGTCACTTACATAATAAGTATCGCAAGAAAACTCATCACCAGTATCAGCATCATGTACCAATACTGGTCTACCCCAATCAAAAGTTCCAACAGCATTAATATTGTTGGCTCTTTCATGCAGGAAATTATAAAGATCAAGCCATGTCATTTTATTCATGATTACCTCGCACGACGATTAGCACGGTCTAAAATACGAATAGTTTCTTTAGCATTACTAGGAACCATAACTAGTTGTGGTGCTGTTTTATGATTAAAATCCATCCAACCAACAGCCTTGTTCTCAACACTACATTCTTTACAAATTATATTTCTGCCAGTTTCTATCAAAAATTCATAACGATCAACACCAACACAATTCTTACAATAAATACAGTTCATAGGTAGCCTCCGTTGAGCGGATTATACCATACTCATCGGCATTGTCAACTCGCTTACTTGAACCTTGTTTCCAAGACTGTCACAAAAATCACCATCGTCTGTGCTATAATAAACAGTATCTAACCCTACAGCATTTAATAGTTTATTACAATTCTCACAAGGTTTACTTCCTAAAATTAATCCTCTTCTATTAATTCGCATAACAACAACTGACCAATTAGGATCAATGGTATTGTAGCGATCAAGAAGTTTAGAAACCAAATGGCTTTCACTGTGATAATATGGGAACTCCTTATACTTTGGTAAATTAAAATTTGTACCTATTTTATAGGCTCCGGCATGTGTTTTAATTGGATTGTTTTTAGTAAAACAAATCATTTTATTACCATTAAATGCGGCAGCATAATGATAAACTCTAATAGAACGACAAGGCTTCCAATTACGGTATGACTTTTTAATAGTCGTATCAATGATCTTGTTAAGATTTGCCATTTGGTGTAATATAATCAAGGGTATGTGAGAGATATCCAATTTACAATATAATATTCAGAAAACGCTCTTTCCGCAATTACTCTCACTAATTGTAGTTTGGGCGTTTTTTGTTCGGTCTTACGATGAATTATACCAAAACCTGCACTATCTGTCAAATAGAGTCTCCTGCGACAACAGAATTTTTTCATAAATGTTCTAGTCGAAGTAAATATGGAGTTAAAGCGATTTGTAAAAAATGTGCTTGTACTAAAAATCTTAAAAGATATTATCAGAATAGAGAGCATCATTTAGTAAAACAAAAAGAGTGGCACGCTAAAAACAGAAAAAAAAGAACTCAACAATTGAGAGAATATAGTTATGCTAATAGACACAATCGTAATGAATACCTAAAAAGAAAAAAGAAAGAAGATAAACAATTTCATATTAGAAAAAATATTAGAGACAGAATGAGAGCCGCAATGAATGGTAGGAGTAAAAGTAAACATACTATGGAACTGCTTGGATGTTCTATTGAGGAACTTAAAATTCATTTAGAAACGCAATTTACAGAAGGTATGAGTTGGGATAATTATGGGAAAAGAGGATGGCATATCGACCACATACTTCCTTGTGCTAGTTTTGATTTAACTGATCCAGAACAACAGAAAAAATGTTTTCATTATACTAACTTGCAACCCTTATGGGCTGAAGATAATTATAAAAAAAGAGACAAAATTCTCTAATAGACATATTAATTGTCTTGTGAATTATCTTCATCTTTTTTATCCAAAGGAACGTATATATCGTCATTATCTTGACCAAAAATATCCCATTCTGGTTTATAAACTGGTGGCATGGGAATTTTGTTTACATCTTTATTTGTGGGAGTTGTTGGATCTAATTTGATGCGTTTAGGCTCTTTCATATAAAGTATCCTTATTTACTAGCGAGCATATATAATCCAATATTAGCACTAGCATATCCAAGATAGGTAATAAGCATTGGTATATTTTTATGATTATATCCTTGGTCATATGCAACCCATAAATAAATCAAACCTGTTAATGCTATAAGCCATGCACTCATATTAATTAGTTTTTGTTAATAGGAATATAACGAGTACCATCCGGTAGAGTTTCCTCACGACCTATAATAATTTTAGGATCAGTCTTGGCCAGTTCAATAAATTTCTGAACATTGATATTGTCGCTAATTATAATAGCACCTACTTGTGACATATAAACTCCTTATGGTGTATAAAATTCGGATAAGATTCTATAAATTTATTAATAGTCAAGTCTTTGAGTTTAAACTCATATTCTATATCTATGTCCCTAGAAAATAGTTCTTCATGTATATCGTATACATAATCGCTATGTGCTTTATCTAGAGTGTGATCCCTACCATTACTAAAATGAAACAAGGGTTTGTGAGAACCCCAAGTTGCTGCACAACTATTTGCAGCATATTCTGCTGAGATATTTTCTGGATTATTTAGTCTAAAATGATGAGAATCATATGTGATTGGTATATTGGTAATAGGATGAAATATATCCAATAATTTTGCTACGCTCCACGCTGCTGGACGATCATCGTTCTCGACAACTAATCTTTGTTGACAATTTTCGTCAAGTCTACGGAAGTTTTTCAGAAATCTATGACTAATTTCTTTTCTAGTACCATCTTTACTATTCTGAATATGAATATTAATAGGAGTATTGTAGTCCGCACTCAAGCCAAATCGATCCATAAGACTGCTCATAAGATTCAATTCGGTGATAGTTTTTTCTACAACTTTTTCATCTGGAGAAGCCAACACGTTAAACTGGTCAGGGTGAGCAGAAATTCTAACTCCAGTAGTTTTGATAGTACATTCTATTTCGTCAAAAACGTCTTGAATAAGATCATGATTAGGAAGATCGGTTAAATCTACATTTGCTTGGTCATAACTAATAAGGGGCATGAGATCACTGCTAAGACGATAGCACCAATGATTACTGGCACAATATTTAATAATTTCATTAGTAGTAACCATATTATTATGAATACGATCACCAAGAACTTGTAGTGCTTTTTCTCTAGAAAGAGTAGAGAATCTTTTATATGTAAGCGTATTAAATTTAATGGGCGGATCACGCTCTTGTAGAGTCAATGAAATACAGCAAAGGCCCGGTCTAATCATAAAAAATCTCCTAAAACGCAATTATACAGAGTATCGGCGTTTTGTCAACCGCCACTTGAGTTTATTTCGTATTCAAGCAATAAAGCCTGACGCATTTCATTTGTTAAATTATTTTTGTCAAGATAATAAGACAAATCATTATAAAACGATGTCGGCATATGAGTCATAACCCTATCAGAATAAATAGGTCGAACTGGTCTTTGTCTTAACTCTCGATTAATATGATAACTCCACAAATAAGCATTAACTGCTTTTTTATATTTATCAGTATCAAAATCCTCTATAGGATTATTTTTTACTAATCGCAATACTCTTTTTTCACAATCATGTTCTATAGAAAGTATGCAATTAAAACTTTTGTTAAGATCTTCTTCAGATACATTTAAAGTCTTATCGTTTATCCAGTTAAAAAGTGTGTCATAATCTTCAATAGTACTATTCCAAAATGGACGATCAGTTTTCCACTGTAAAAAATGACAATATTCATGAATTAGTATCTCAAAACTCATAGGATGCTTCATAGCCACCACAAACTCTTCCTCACCTTCATCATCGCCAAACCATCCTCCATAACCATCTATATTTTCTTTTTGACGAAGATCAACACTGAATCCATGATTTAGTAATTCTTTGACCACTTTTAGTGTGAATGAGAGTTTAGTATCCATACTATATCTGTTCTACTGAGTGGATTTTAACAACTTGGAATTGAATACGATATTGATCTTGAAATTGAAACTTAGCATCTTCTGTTGAAACAGCATTGACCACTTGATTTATTAAAAGATTTTGTTTAGAAGTATCATGGAGATCATAAACTTGTGCTGTAATATTATATTGGGTCATCTTATTCTCCGTTTCCTATAAACCATTTCCAAAACACGCTTAATCCGTATACTAGTAATTCTATTAATAGTATTCCTAATGGAGCAAATATAATTATGCTCATTGGTATATCCATCATATTCATAAATTAAATGCTTCTATTGTATATCTAAAAGGATTATTCTCGATATTTTTAACCAAAATCAACATCTGTTCTGCTATATCTCTAATTTCTAGTTGTGCTGTTGGCTTGTTCCTCAAAGATTGGAAATGATAAAAACTTCTCCAATTAAAACTCACATCAGCAGTAATTTGAGTGTTATAACTTCTAAAAAATCTAGCGCTTTCTTTCGCTCTTTTTCTATCAATACCGTAATTTTCTGTTAAGTCTTTTACGCAATCGTGGTATAGTCTAAGCCCATTTTCTGTATAATGTTTTAATTGTTCTTGCCATAGTTGGGGCCAGTCTTGTGGTACAAGATATTTATCTTCCTTAATTTCTTTATATCTTGCAGACTCTCCGTTGACGCTAACGCCAATACGATGTTTAATAATATGAATATGAGAAGCTATATCAGTAGTAACTAAAAAATGTAAATAACTTTTTTCAAAAGGAGTATGATGCCCTTCATCTGCCAACATTTTAAGCAATTTAGGAATCCTATTTACTTTTTCTGTGCTTAAATCTCTAGAAGTGCTAGTCCACGCAGAACAAGCATGAGTATTATCGTCACCATAAAAACCTAGTAATTCTACTGTATTATTATTCATAATTATCTTTCAAATTTATTAGTTTTAGTTTCCCACCAGAAAGTAATCATTGAGGTATCTCCATCAAAATAAATGGGGCAAAAATCTGGACGAAAAATACTATTCAAATCACAGGCTATGCAAGTAAAAAATAATTGCGATCTTGGATAACCATAATCTAAAAGTTTTCTCTCTATTCTTCTAAAATTATTACCACTAAGACATCCGCTATCCACTACAATTAGTGTCTGATAAGGATCCAATTGATCTGGATGAATAAATGGCTCAAACTCATTTTTATATGGAATATTTACTGGTTCTATGTCAAGAGGCTCATTTTTAGTAGATAATTTGTGACTCATTAATTGAGCCATCAAACCAGAATATTCGTAACTTAGTTGTAGTATAGCGGTATGACTAGATAAATTAACTAAACTATTAGTACGAATTTCTTCACATATTTTATCTATACATTTGGTTTCCCAATCTCTATCAATATATAGATTTTTCAGTTTTTTTTGTTCCACCATTTAACTATTTTTTCCCATAGTGGTTGAAAAAAATAAACAGCAATAAATCCTACAATACCATTAATAGCAGACGCTAACAATCCTCCAGCCGTTACTGCTGGTAAGCACTGTATCTTATTATCTTTATCAGATTTTTCAGTAGTCTGACACATTAAACTTGGCTATTTCTTTATTTTTCTGATATTCAGTTTGATGATCGACCCACTTATTATCAGTAATAGAATTGTAAAGATCTCTAGCAAGTTTGCTTACGCTCAAAGAAACCCCACTTACTTGAGGATCATCTATCTTAGACCAATAATACGAATGACCATTCACACTATCATCTTTTTCCTTAATGGTTTCGTATCCTTGTTCTTTGGCCCATTTTTTTACCATTGACCACTGCATTAATCTTCTCCTTTGTTAATCTCAAATTATTTAATTTGTCGATCATATTATGTATATCATTTGCTTGATTAGTTGTTAAACTATAACTTCGTAATGCTTGATAACAAATCTTAATTAATAAATCATAATCATTATTAGATAAAACCGGTGACATATATTATTTTTGCATGATTTCTTGATAAGATAACTTACGCTTGTATTCAAAACCATTACAAAAAGCGACTTTATAAATCTCTTTGATTGTGTCGATATGGTCAAATGTTTCTATAAAATCTCTATTTTTTGTGGCCCATTCAACCCAAGATTTTTCGTCGTCGCTTTCATCATTCAGATCGGCAAAATAAACATCACTAGAATCATAATGACTTTTGCCTAATCGTGTATCTACTGTACCAAATACTATTTTATGAAAACCCCCATTAGCCCCTACATCTTTACTGATGGAACTAACAACTAACTGTTCACTAAAACAATTATATAGTATATCTCCAACCTTAACGCCTAAAGCCAAGTCTAATCTCATGGTAGGGTTTTCTCCGATTCGGTTAGTGGTGGATCTATTTTATTTTTACCACTACTATAATCAGTATAAATGAAATTAGCCCTACAAAGATCAATGCTTTCGTATACCGCAATATTAAGATTGCTGGGATTCTTTATGGCTCTTTCAAGAAGTGAACGAACAGTTGCTATTACTTTAGTTAATCTGGCATTTTTTTCCACCATGTCTTTTATGGTTTTTTCAGTAAGCAGCTGATAATTCACCAATTCTTTTATAGCATTATCTATTGGATTCATTATAAGCATCCAGTTGTAGTACCTGTGTAAAGGTATCAAATAAAACTCTTTCATGAGAATCTATTAGAATAGCCAGCCCCTCAAGAGCATTTGCTATTTCGTCTGTAGTCATACTGTTTTCCAAAATATTATGGGCTAAATCTCGCAAGTGTTCAGAGAAAGTCCCGGTAAAGTTTATTTTCTGCTCAAGATCAAATCGGTCTTTCATTTTTACTCCACACTATATTGTTCGGGGAAAAGGTCAAGATAAAGATCAGCAAACGGAACTAAATCGCCGTCTGCGTATTCTACTCCATAGATCGGCAATTCGCAAGACCCTTCTGAACTATTTTTATTTTGTTCTTCACTATTCATAATCAGGATTTTCTAAGCCGTGTGGTATATAATTGCCAGATTCTTCATAGTATTGATATGTTGTATTCATTTCTTCTTTGTGCCATTTGGCTACTTCTTCTAATGCTTCATCTAAAGTTCCAAAACAATGCGTTCTATGAGGACCAAAAACATATGAACCGATACATACTGCTGTAATTTTCAATTCACAATCTGGATCTTCCCAATAGTTGCCAAATTCTAAACTAATATGTCCTTCACCGCTTTTACAACCACAATCTTTACAATTATCAAAATAGTGATCGTATGCTTCTTTTAACAGTTTACGAATTTTAATTAGTTTTTCTCTGTTTGTCATACGAATAACCTATCTTGAAGTAATTCTTTAACAATTATTGTTACATTAATTCCATCAACAGTAATATCATTACCTCCGCCCTTAATAGGGTTGTCCGGCATTTTTTCAGCAACTCTATTATAGAGCCAGAATATAACAAACTTTTGTTCAGGCGTTAAGTTCGTCATTTAGTCCTTTCTCCTTCATTAGATCCGCTACAAATGATATTAAATTAAATAAATCCACATTCTTTATCTTTTCCCCGTCCGATACTTGTAAAAAACTTCTACCCTTATCATTCACTCCAAAGACTAAATTATGAGCTTTTGGATTTATAGAATTATGTCTAATACTAACCCCGGCGTAATCAAAAGATGGACTAATTTCTAACCCTATGGTATATTTATCTGTTTTTAGCCAAGCACATTTTTTATTTTTTCCTTGCATCCAAGTTTCAAAAATATTGGTTGAATTATTCCAATATACTTGATCGCCATCATTAGTTGTCGTAGTTGTCATCGTCATTCTCCTTGTTTTTCTTTTTCTTCTTGTTCATACTCTTCTTGAGTCACATATGATCCGTCACGATTTTGTATTGTAAATTGTCCACAGCCCATACATTCGCTACACATTGTTTTTTCAAATTTTGGCCCAGCAACACCATATTCATGCAAAAAAACTGAATATTGACTATTTGCTTCATCGCAATAAATATATCCATCACCATGTTCTAATTTAGTACATTTTGTACATTTGTCAACCATAAGATGTTTATTTAGATATAGTTGAACCTTAGCCATAAATATTGTTCTATTAGTATCTTCAACTCTTTGGCCACTTCCTTTACAATAGATACAAGTTAGCAAATGTTGTTGATATTTTTGATTACATGATTCTAATCTTTTAGATTTCAAATAGTCGTAAAGATTGTATTTATCTGGTGGAATGGCAAAGTATAATACAATTATAAAACCAATACATCCAACTATGGATATAAAATCATAGAAAGTAAAAGGTTTGATATTGTTCATGATATTAACTCCACAAATTTCCATACTCCAAGTCCTACAAAGCATAACAATGTTATAGTTCCTAGAGTAGCAAAAGTTAATACCGTATAAACAAATACCTTATATGCAGGATCATCGTCAATCATAATAGAAACACTCCACTTTCTTAGTCATTTTATTATTCTTTACATATCTCTCAGTATCTTGCAACATATTAATATATTTCTTGGTTTTATCAACACTTTCAAATTTTAATGTTCGTTTGATTGGGGGTACTTCTGGACTACCAAACCATTCATATTCTGATAGATAACTCCAAAATAACCATCCCTTTTTTTGTATCTGATACCATTCTTTACCATTGCCATTAACAAATCTACATATTTTATATCTACTCATTCCATACCTCCCATTAGCCACTTCTTAACATTAATGGGATGATCGTTTCTGAATTGTTCACAACTACTAATATAACCAGCAGCCATAGATATTACAACATTTTGTTTTTCAATAACTCGTTCTAAATCTATGTTTCTAGATTTAAGATTGTAGTAATCTGTTTGACATTTTTGAATTTCTTTATTTGCTTGAGCCATAGTATCTATTAGTCTATCAATTTCTTTATTTTTTTCTTGTTCAATTTGTTCTAATTTTTTAGTCAAATCGATATATTTTAATTTTAGTTGTTCGTAACTTGCTCCAGTAGTATCCATTCTTTTAGGATCATAAACAGTTGCTCGTTGTACACAATCTGATAGATCAACTTTACCATAGTCTTTCATTTTTAATCCTTCAATTTCTTGGCACATATTCTAAATTTTGATGTTCTATACATAAATCATCTAATCTAGAAATTAGATATCTTATTTCATCGCATTTTTCTTCGCTAAATTTAAATCGGCGTCCTAATACTTTATCAGCAAATCCCATTGGGCTTTTTTCATTAAATTCTTGACTCATCGCTTTCCAATCACTTACCATTTCTATAAGATCAACCTTGGTCATTTCGTCAGGGTCAGGATGCCACTCTGGATGATGTCTATTATGTGTTATATGGTGAAAGATAGCATCCCTAGTTTGTTGCTCCATACCATTTGGATAAGTGAACGGTAAATTGTTCTTATCACAATATCCTTTCCATGTTCGCCAAATATACGGAGTTCGTTCTGGTTCTTTGTATTTAGATAAATCGTGAACGTCCCCACGACTTAAGAATACTTCTGACCATTCTGGATATACAAATGTCCATAAATATAAATTATGACGCACTCTTAAAATATGTTCATCAGTACGCTTATAAAAATAGTCATATGCTTCTTGTGGTAGATTATAGTCGTTCATTTAACATCCTTTTTAATTTCTTGATCGCTTTGCGTCTTTGAATAATTGTTAATTCATCAATTACTTCATCAATTTTTTCTTCTAGTGTTTTCTCTTGAGATATCGTCCCTACTTTTGGCGGCTGTGGGTTGATCAAATAATCAAAAGTATCTCTTAGATTGTGTTCAAATCTTCGTTCTTTAGTATTAAAAAGAGCAAGAGTATACCATCGCATATTACCAATTTGGGTGTCAGTAAAATCGTCCTTATAGATAAAAAAGTTTTGTTTTTCTGTTATCCTATTCTCATCATATAAAGTGCTATTACTCTGCACTAAAATATAATCATAGCCAATTAAAATATCATTATCAAGACTTAAATTTAGCCCTGTTGGTGAGGCAGAGATATCTACTGCCGATAGGTAGGCTGTACAAGATGTTGTGGGAGCATAAATTTTATTACCTAATGGAGTATCAATCCAATCCGTATATGCAGATACCGTCTCTAACATATACTTGTTACCCTTAATAACCCAATTTATATTATAAAATACTTTTGATCCAGCATATGTTTTGGGTTGCTGAGTAGTCCACAACGCTATATCTCTAAGTTTCATTCTTGACTTTCTGATTAAACAGTTTTTGTATTTCTTTGAAACTCCAAGGTTGGCCGAATGGTTTATTATAATTCGTTGTGTTGTCAACTCCAACATCCAGAGTTAATCTGTTGGATACTCTATCTTCATGGTCTAATTTGGAATGGCAGTGTCCATAGCACATCCACGATCCTTTATGGCTGGCGGGCCAAGATCTGTGTGGATAATGGCTTAAAAATATTTTCTGATTACAATGTATTATTTCTTTTACTGGTTGAACACTGCTAAAACCATAAGAATTTTCTTCTGATACTAAATATTTGGTAAAATCTTTTTCTCGATCATGATTTCCTGTAATTATATGTATATTTTTACATATTATTCTATTTCTATATTCTATAGGATCTTTACCTCTAAAAGCAAAATCTCCAAGAATATATAATGAATCATCAATATTGACTGTGTTATTTATGGTGTCTATAATGCATTTATTCATTTCGTGGATATCTTGGAATGGTCTATTGCAATATTTGATAATATTACGATGTCCCAAATGTAAATCGCTAGTGATATAGATCATCTCTATTTTTATCTTTGGTGTATTCTATGTTTGTAGTGTGGACGGACATTACAAAAATTACAATATACTATACCAGAAGCCTGAGTGTTTGTCAACCGTCCTTGACAGCATTTGGGCTTTCTGTGTTTAGGTATTAATATGGCTACTAAAAAATGTACTAAATGCGGACTAGAAAAAAACATAACGGATTATCATAAACACAAGAAGACCAATACTGGCTATGCTACTTGGTGTAAAATGTGTGTTAATGAATATTCTAGATTACATCGAGAAAAAAATAAAGAAAAATACATAAAAAAACAAAGGGAATATGCGGCAAATAATAGACAGAAAATGAGACAATATTATAAAACCTATTATGAAAGGCATAGAGAAAAAGTTATTAAACGTAAAGTTATTGGGAATAATAAAAGAAGAAAAATCAGAAAACAAACAGATCCAGCCTATAAGTTACAATGTAATTTACGACGCAGAATGTTATTGGCCGTAAATGGTAAAAAAAAGATGTTTTCTACTTTTGATTTAATAGGATGCACTCCAGATTTTTTGAAAAAATATTTAGAAAGCAAATTTTCTACAGGTATGAGTTGGGATAACTACGGATATGAAGGTTGGCATATCGACCATATTTTACCTTGTGCTAGTTTTGATTTAACTGATCCAGAACAGCAAAGAAAATGTTTTCATTATACAAACCTACAACCACTTTGGGCTAAAGACAATATGGAAAAAGGAGATAAAATAATCTGAACATAATTATATTACTTCAATTAAAATACATAGAATCTAGTTTTTTAATTATATTTATATATACTTCCGGCCTATCATAGATTTCAACACCTTCTGGTCCGTTATCTATTTCTTTGAGTTTATCTTCTAGTAGATCTTGTAGTATTTCTATATCTTGATTAGTGAGTTTCATTATTTTTCTCTGGAAATTCTGGTAAAATTTTATCCTTTAGTAATTTTTTAAGTTGTAAAATATTTAAACCTACCACTTCATTTGTTTCAAATGTTAAATATAATTCTATTGCTTGGTTTAATGGTTGCACATAGTAACTCTCGTTTTTAAAAATAACTTCTATAGCATCCATATCCTCATTATAAAATGTACCGGGTGTAAACTGACACGGTTGATATGTTGCTAAATATTCATCAACCGTCATAGGATTATCAATCCCTAAAGACTTCATAAAAGATTTTTCTTCTTCTGCTGCCCTAGTAATATCTACAGCATTTTGATATCCCTGTAATGGATTGTTATACTTGCCCCAACCACATCTATCATACAATTCTTGCATTTTAATATCAAGATCATCACTAAGTTCTTGATAAGTTTTTGGAGGAAACATCCAATCAAATAAACTAGAAAAACCTTTTAACAGACTCATGTTGGTTTCCTATTTACTGGTTTAATTCTATCAAAAGTCCAATAATCAAGTACACTATGATATAGTGTGGTCATCATCTGTCCACAGTGGGTGCAAATTAAAGAATAATCAGACTCTAAATTACCCGCACGATCCATATTGTTTTTATCATATCCGTACATATCATATCCTTCTGGATCATAAAGATTATCTGTGCCGTGTTGGTCAACACCAGCGTACTTACTAAACCAATTTATGTCTTGTTGATATGCTTCTGTAATTGTTGGGCTATATTTCCCTAACATTAGTTAATCCT
>Ga0214923_10006941_pt1 | contig 12506 bp, 11 predicted proteins | sample LL1510_MetaG_FD_177993 | JGI IMG/M metagenome (GOLD analysis project Ga0214923, IMG submission 177993) | Freshwater microbial communities from Lake Lanier, Atlanta, Georgia, United States - LL-1510 | ecosystem: Environmental > Aquatic > Freshwater > Lake | place: USA: Georgia | collected...
GCCAGTTGAAATAGTTAAATTAGAATTAAATGTGCAAATTATATCGTTGTCTGTTAATCCTTTTGGATTTAAAACTTGAGAGTATTGTTTTGATAAGAAGCTTTGTAGATCAAATATAGAGTCTCTGTAGGTGCTGTATGATATGTTGTTTTGTGAGGCAATAAAAAAAGAAGAAAGTAACAAGGATAATAATCCAAGTACTATCATTAGTTCTAAAATAGTAAAGCCTTGTAGTCGCTTCATTACATCTTAATTATAGCATAACCGGTTTTTGGTTATTTAAAAATCAAACTTGCTATATTTCCACCCCAGAAATATGCTACAAAAAACCCTGCTATATAAAACGGCCCAAAAGGCATAGACTGGCTCCTGGATATTTTTTTACTGAGTAGTCCAGGCAATACAATTGCGGTGCCTATAAAATTCGCTGCGAACAGTGTTATAAAAGCTAGTTTCCAATCGGTAAGTAGTAATGCAAGAGCCAAGCCTAATTCTATGTCGCCAAAACCTATCCACTTGCCTCTTGAGCCGAAATAAATTACTAGGTACAAGCCGCTCAGTATGGCCACAGCACCAATTGTAGAATATAGTTTGTCTAAACTGAATCCGTCATGTATAAAAATCAATGAACACCACAATACGCTAAGTGCTATGGTGACATACATTAGTTTTGTAGGAATCTCTGACCATTTTGAATCATACCCACCTATGATAATCAAACAAGTACCTATGATGAGCCAGAGTATAAACAGTCCTATCTGGTAAACACTATCAAAACTATAAGGCCAAAAAATATACGAAATCAAGAAATATAGAGCTGTTAATATTTCAATCCAAAACTCAAACTGGCCTATAGGTTTTTTGCAATATCTACATTTGCCTCTGAGCCATAACCAGCTCAATATAGGTATCATATCCAAAGCACCAAGCTGATGTTTACACGAAAGGCATCTTGATCTGTCAGACGAAAAAGTAGTTTTATTTAAAAACGAAATTTTGTTAAGTTCTGATTTGTCTTTCCTTGCAATCGAGCGATTATATTTAAGGTCTCTAGACCTGATACGCCAAATGGTAGCTCCAGAGAAGCTACCAATTGATGCACCTAAGATTAGTGTTAGTAAATATATCAACACTATGGCTTTTGCTTTATAAGGTAATACGAGCCAGTTTCCAATTTTGCCAAGATAGACACTCCATCGTTACCACTATCTGCTTCTACTTTGTATTTAGTACCATCAATCTTAAATTTATATGCTCCGAGAACGAGAGTTATAGCTGGCGAATCAGGTATATCTGTAGCAGTAGTCAATGTACCATTCCACTGTTTATCGCATGTTAATGAAGCATTGTTATATTTAACACCTTCCACAACACCATTGTATGCACAAGCATTACTAGAACCTGCCCCTAACCATGCTTTATTGTTTTCTCCGTAAGCAGCAAGCATTTTTGTCATTACTGTGAGAACGGCTTGTTTTTGATTTGTATCTTTTTGTGCATTTTGCAGATTTGGTAATGCAATGAATACACCCGCTATGATAAGCGCAGCGATTGCAAGAACCAAAACAACCTCTATGATTGTAAATCCTTTTAAGTTTATATTATTTTTTTTGAGCATAGTTTTCCACCCTCCTAATGGTGTAATTTAATAACCATAACTACAATATACATGAATATAAAAATAATTGCAAGTAATTTTCATTAAAATATTAACCTTGTCTGGCTTGGATCGAGCCTGTCAATGTATAGATCGGATACAACACACCTATGACTATTATGCCTGCAAATACCGCTAATATTATCATGAGTACAGGCTCGATAATTGTGGAAATATTGCTAGATTTTTGATCAATTTCTTTTTGGTAGATTTCACTGGTTTTTCCCATAATCTCGGCGATTTTTCCTGATTTTTCACCGATCTCTATCATTCTGGGTACAAGCGTAGGAAAACTTGGTTCAGCAAGTAACGATGCTGACAAATTTTTTCCGCCTTTAACTTTTTCATAAGCTCTCATGATGGCTTTTTCTATGACGGAATTATTGACAATCTTTGAGCTGATTTGAATCATATCTAGCATACTCACGCCGCTAGAAAGAAGTGTTTGAGCACTGCTGGTGAATCTAGCCATATATAAATTAGCCGAGAAATTTTTGATAATAGGTAATTTTAATTTTAGTTTATCTTTCACTAATTTTCCCGAATCGGTTTTAAGATATTGAATGGATAAAAATATCGAAACACCAATTATAGCTATCAATATATACCAATAATTGACTACAAATTCCGTTAATGCCACGAGTATTTGAGTCAGGATAGGTAAATCTACGCCTATATCTTTATAGATTTTTTTAACTTGTGGAACGATACTAATCATCATGTAACCTAAAACGCCGAAAATAACTACTAAAACCAATATGGGATATATCATAGCGCCTCGCAACTTTGAAATAGTTTCTGAATCTTTTTCTTGTTGGATAGCGATCTTGTTGAGGGTTACATCTAGAGTACCAGAGGTCTCGCTCGCTGCAATAGAAGAAAGTAAAAGTTGATTAAAAATTTCTGGATGTGCAGAAAAAGCACTAGAAAGAGTTTTTCCACTCTCGACAGTAGATATGATTTCGCCAATAATTGCCTTAAATCGTTTGTTTGTAGTTTGATCATAAATTGTGTGAAAACTCTGGGTTATGGGTAATCCAGCGCCTATTAAGGTGGCTAGTTGGCGTAAGAAGACATTTTTTTCTTTTGAGCTGATACTGTTCGTAAGTTTAAATAAAATACCGTTAGAATTTTGTAATGGTTTGATTTTTAGTGGTATGTAGCCTTGCTGTACCAATAATTTTCCAGCGCTATTTTCGTTTTCGGCTTTGAGTATAGATTTTATAATTTTATTAGATACTCTATCCCTGGCGACAAACTTAAATTCTTTCATATCAACCTCTTATCAGCCTATCAAATTCAGCCACATCTACCGAGTAGTCTCTGGCATCATCGTAAGTTACGGTGCCGTTTTTAACCATATTTGCTAGAGTCCTATCCATACTTTGCATACCTAAATCAGCGCTGGTTTGTATGACCGCGTCTAATTGATGCGTTTTACCTTCGCGAATAATGTTTCTGACCGCTGGATTACCAATCATAATTTCATAAGCAGGTATGCGCCCTCCTCCGATTACTGGCACTAATCTTTGCGCACATATGCCCATAATGATATTTGCTAATTGGGTACGAACTTGAGTTTGCTGATGAGGCGGAAACACATCTACTATACGATCTACTGATTGTGATGCGCTATTTGTATGAAGGGTTGCTAAAACTAGATGACCGGTTTCAGCAATAGTAATAGCAGCACTGATTGTCTCTAGATCACGCATCTCCCCAATCAGGACAACATCTGGGTCCTGACGCAAACTTGATCGAAGTGCTGCGCTGAAACTAAATGTGTCGTAGTGAACCTCTCTCTGGACTATTATCGATCTTTTTGATTCATGGGTAAATTCTATTGGATCTTCAATTGTGATGATGTGAGATGACTTGGTATTATTTATCCTATCTACCATTGCTGCAAGAGTTGTTGATTTGCCACTACCTGTAGGTCCGGTTACAAGCACTAGGCCTCTTGGATAGTCGGCAAAATTATTTATTACACTTGGCAGATTTAATTCAGCTATTGATTTAATAGCATTTGGAACAAGGCGAAGTGCTGCCGCCAAATTACCCTTTTCATGAAAAGCATTTACCCTAAATCTACCCAGAGTACCAAAAGCAAAGCTGAAATCAAACTCTTTGTCTTTTAGCAAAATTTCTTTTTGATCGTTTTCTAGAATAGAAAATACGAGCTTTTCTACACTTGGTTCATCTAATACGTTATAGCCTGGTATGGGAGATAAAACGCCGTCTATGCGCAATGTCGGTGGTAAGCCAACTTGAAGATGAAGGTCTGATGCTTTTTTTCTAAATACTTCTTCAAGTAGTAATTCAATTTTTAATTCTGGATTGTTCATCTTGCCTCCCTATTATTCTTCTACGGTAACCCTATTTACTTCTTCAACGGTAGTCACACCTTTTAATACCTTTAAATAACCATCTTGTCGCATTGTTATCATACCTTGAGCTATTGCTAATTGCTGAATTTCAGCAGATGTGGAGCGCTTGACAATAAGGTTTTGGATTTCAGGATTGACGTCCATGACTTCGTAGACACCTGCCCTTCCACTGTACCCCCTTGGTGATTGAGGCGTGTCTTTACCCTTAGCTAAAGTATAAGTGTTTTGTGTGCTCAAAGGCAAGTCTTTATAGCCTAAATCTTGGGCTACAGTAGCAACTTGATCTAAAGACTTAGGCAGCATGTCGCCAATTGTAGATTTTATGTTTTGTGTTTCGATTGGATTTGACTGATAAGTATCTCTTTCCTCTGATATTTTTCTTACAAGCCTTTGTCCAATAATTGTATTGACAGTACTCGCGATTAAAAACGGTTCAATGCCCATGTCTAACAACCTAGGTAAGACACCAGCGGCGCTGTTGGTGTGTAAAGTACTAAATACTAAGTGACCGGTCAGTGCTGCCTGCACAGCAAGATTTGCTGTTTCTTTATCGCGAATTTCACCCACCATAATCACATCTGGATCTTGGCGTAAAATAGAACGAAGCCCATTTGCAAATGTGAGTCCAACTTCGGCATTGACTTGGATTTGATTGACGCCGGACATCTTATACTCCACAGGATCTTCTAGCGTCACTATATTTACTGTGTCATTCTTGATTTCTTGAATTAGTGCATACAAAGTGGTAGATTTACCACTACCCGTGGGTCCAGAAGTTAAAATCATGCCGTTTGGTCTTTTTATGCCTTTTCTTATAGCTCTGAGTGAGCGACCTGCAAAACCCATTCTCTCTAGGTCAAATGTATTTCCGGATTTATCAAGTAGCCTAATGACAACTTGCTCACCCCAGACAACTGGACTTATGGCGATACGTAAGTCTACTTCTTTGTTTGCGACGCTCACGGCAAATTGTCCATCTTGGGGTATGCGATGTTCGTCGATTTTCAAATTTGACAAAATTTTAATTCGGCTCACCAAAGAAGGCTCTATGCTCTTTGGTAATTGCATTATTTCTCTTAAAACTCCGTCGACTCTAGTCCTGATTTTTAAGTTGTTTTCTAGAGGTTCAATGTGAATATCGCTTGCCTTACTCTTGACAGCATACTCAAGGATTGCGTTTAAGGCTTTTGAGATTGGGGAGTCCTGTACTAATGTTTTTACTTTGGTGCTTTCTTCGGAGGCAATTTCAGCCTGGGATTGTTTTGCTGCTTCACCAACTGTAGATAAATCGGTTTTGTATTGTTCTAAAACGTTTCTAACACTCGCCTCAGACGCCATAAATATTTTTAACGGTCTTTGAACTAAATTCGCTAGATAGTCTACAGCCTGGACATTATTGCCATCAAGCATGGCAACCGCTAGTCTGTTGTTGATTTCAGCTATTGGAACTGCCATGAATCTCTCGGCTGTTTCTTGAGGCAGTAAAGATAAAATATTTTGATCGATTATGCTTTTAGTTAAATTGATGTATGGCACTCCAGAAACAAATGCCAAAGCGTGAGTTAAGAGTTCATCATCTATAAGATTTTTATCTGTTAATATACTGAAAATTGGCTCTTTCGTAAGCTCAGCTTCCTCCAAAGATTTATTTATGACAAATTCAGAAACAAGGCCTTCATTTATTAAAAGCTCTATTACTTTGTCTTGTAAATCTTTTGTTAGTAAAGCCATATTAAGCTCATTGTCCGGAAGGTTTTTGGATTAGTATCTGTACTGAGGTGTTTATAGCTTCTTTGTTAAAAATTGTTGGACTTGGATCTTCTAGAGTTGAGGTGATGGTTTCGACTGTTTTTATTTTAATACTATCTGAAGTGGTATTAGAAAAATAATTATTTGCTATAAAGTAGGTTATAGTCGAAACAGTTATAGCTATTAACGCAATATAAATAATGTCATTTCTTTTCATCTGGACAATGCCTTTTCTTCCACTTTAATTGTTTTTGCGGGTTGATAATACACAACACCAGAAAGATCGACTTTGATATTGTTGCTAACCCCTTCTTTCGGTGAAATCAGACTGCTAATTGTTCTAATGTCGATTGCTCTAACAGATCTTTCTAGATTTGTTAAAAAATTGATGACGTTTTCTTGAGATCCTTCTAGATTAAAAGTAACTGGAATTTCATAAGCTCCTGCAACTTTAGTGCTATTCAATGATGAACTTGTCGAGGTATAGTCCGAAGGCCCAATTCCGATATTTGACACATCCACTCCATTTGAATATTTAGATCTTAATTCATCAAGATATGACCCAAGTGCGGCAGTATTTAATTCAGAAGGCAAGGCGTCTAAGACTACCTGTACAGGTTCATCTGATTCACGAGCCTTAGAATCAATTAAATTCTGATTGCTGTTTAGTGCACGAACAGAATCTTGTAGTTTAGGTATCTCGCTGTTATTTAACTTAAGATCATTGATTGTTTTGTTTTTTTCATCTATGACTTTGTTTATAAAAAATATTCGTTGAGTCAAAGCAATTGAAACTACTACTGCAACTGATGATATTATCGAACAAACGGTAACCCATATAAACATACTCTTTCCTGTTTTAGTCAGGAAGATTTTTTTTGCTACGGTGTTTGTTAGTTGAGCCATATTATACTATGCACCCTTTCTATTTATTACACTGCTAGGAATACCATTGAATGAATCGGAGACATTGCCGGACTTATCTATGCCAAAATTAACATTATAGCTAGTAGGCAAAAATATCTCGCTAGGATAATTAATACTGAAAACAAAATTCACGGAATTATTACCGTAAGAGTTCTTGCCAGAAGACGCCTGTCCAGAAACAAACGAGACAACAAGTCCTTTTTTAATTAAATCTGTTGAGTTTTTTTCAGTAGTGTATTGAACATAACAACTTTGTAAAGATTTTAAGAACGATTCGAATGTTGCATAATTTGGAGTAGAGCCCGTAATATTCATTGTTGTAGTATCTAAATCTATGCTTGTGTTTGAAATGTTTGTAAGACCACCACTCGCTGTTATTACAGGAGATAGAATACTAAATGATCTTGAAGTCAAGTTTTTCGAAGTATGAGTAAGTGGTATTGTTTTTAACTGATTTTGTATTGTGAGTAATTTTGAAATATCTTCTACTGAGTTGAACTTGTCAACCTCTGAAGAAATTTGATTATTTAGATTGCTATCAACCACTGTCTGAACAGCAAAAGTATAGAGTGCTAACAAAATCGCAACACCGACAAAAACAAGAGAGATAATTATAGATATTACTATAGCTTTAGTGCGTGATGCTCTTGCCTTTATGACTTGTATTTTTATGTCCGGAATTAAATTAACCTGAATCATATATTAAATCCTCTTCGCCAAACCTATGACAGCTGCAAACTCTGATGCCACAGCAGCTAGTTTTGCTTGAGCGTCTACTGGAACATTAACATTTTGAAAGGGATTTGCAACCGAGCAAGTGATAGATGTTTTTTCAGTTATGTACTGGGCAAACATTGGAATAACAGGTGCATAGCCAGATAGTATAATACCGTTTACTTTTATATTAGGGTATCTGTTTTGAAAAAATTGAATTGATTTTTTTAATTCTGCTACAAAATTATCGAGATTTGACAAAACAGCTTGAAAAACGTGCCCATCCAATTTGTCTTTTGCAAAACCAAACTTTAAGATGAATTGCCTGGCTTGATCCTCTTGTACATTTAGGTTTTGAACTGAGGCCTTTATGAATGTCCTAATACCAATTGGGATGTTTCTGATAAGCCTAGGAGTATCGCCGTAAGTCACAGCAATATCGGTGTTTTGTTCTCCAAAATCAATCACAAGACGAGCGTCTTGTATGCCCGCAGGTAGAATAGATCTCAACATCGCAATTCCTTCAGGCTCTGCAGACAATACATTAAAACCCAAAGACTCTATGAAATCAATTTTGTCTTCTGTGTAACTGTTTGCAACGCTAGAAATCAACACTTCAACTTCTTGCGGGTCTTTGATTGATTTGCCCAATATAGCGTAGTCAAACTTAGTCTCACTAACAGACATGGGTATATATTGGTCTATTTGATATTTGATAGTGTTCCTCAGCTCGTTTTCGGGCATCTCAGGTAAGTCAATAACCGTTGTAAAGGTTTTACTAGACGGAAAGCCAATAACAATATCTTTAGTTTTTATGCCGCTCTGCCCGACGACCGTCAGAATCAAATCACCAAGCTTTTTTTTACCTTCTACTGTATCTGTCTTGATTATCCTATCATCCATAGGTACATGACCAGACCCAACTAAGTCCCATGATTGACCAGAAATACTAGGTTTTAGCTGAGCAACGCGCAAAGCATTAGTACCTATGTCTAGCGCAAAAAAATCACCACCACTTAAAACCTTTGCCATATGTTTAAATTATACATAAGCAACAACAAATAGTCTAGTATTAAAGCCTTGGTGGTAGTTCTTTTGTGTAAGTAGTATGAAAGTATTTCGTGTTTTGTCGGGATCTATTATATTCCCATATGAAAGTGTCCGCGGGCAGAGACATAGTCTCTGATGGTCCATCTGATGTTTGAGTACGCAATAGATATATTCTGCCAGTCACAATCGGACCATTAATATATAGATTGTTATTGCATTTAGAAGTAGATACTTTGCTATCTTGTGGGTTATCTGTCGCAGAAGAATCACAAGTAGTTAGATAGCCATTTGGTGATAAGAGCCATGCATCTATATTGGTTACAGCTTCGGATATTTTAATATTTTTAGCTATTATAACAACTTGAGGTATGGTTGAGGTGGTGAGATTTGTTTTTTTACGATTTATGTTTTCGGATATAGTTACGGTCGTATCAGGTGCATTTATAACAATTGAATTAGTGATTTGTTGTGTAGATTTTATTTTTAAATTAGCGCCAGTATAACTTAAGCTCTTGTAGTAAGCTCCTGGAATATAATCTTTTAGATCTACCTCTGTTTTATCACTTGAAATTGTTGAATTAGTTGGAAATAAACTACTGTAGTTTCTCATTAAAGAATTTACTATGTAATCCCCTCCGCAAGTATTGCCATCCTTGTTGTTAGAAAAAGTTAAGTTACTGTATTCACAATTGGCATTATCGACTGGACTAGTTGTTCCGGAAGCCATCAACATGTTAGCGCCGGTCGAAAAAACACCGTATTCAACAAAAGACTTATTATTAACATTAATTTTTGAAACTAAGCTCGAAGAAATACCTTTACCTACTGTTAAATCACCGCCGGTTACACCTACTGATGGTGTTCTATTTACATTTGCACATTTTCGAATTGATGATACTGACTCTGTGGTCAAAGTTTTAACAGGATTTGAGCCTTCAATGTAAGTTCCATTTCCTTTGTCTGATATAGCTTGACTGCAATAATCTCCAGCTTCTGTTATCCTAATTTTGTTTGTAGATGATTTGGAAGTAGATGGGCCACTTCCAGTTGGTAAAGTAAGTAAGACAACTTTGTCCCCTAAAACTCCTTTTATGCTATTTTGAAAATAAACATCAACATCAAATGGTAGCGGACTTGAACTTGTTACGGTAGCTTTATGGGTAAAAGTTACTTCATCACCAATGTTAGGGGTTGTGTTGTCTAATGTTGTAACTAACGAAATTGACCAGTCTAATATAGAGTTAGTACCGACACAAGAATAGCCACTGTGTATTTCATTATTGAGTGCCCCTTCAATTATTTGCTTTGTACCACTTGGCTTAATTACATAATAACCGAATGCATTGTCAGTAATGTCAGTTCTCTTACACACTTGTTCTCCTGCTTTTAGATTGATATTTTTGTATGTTTTATCTGTACTGAATACATTACCAGTATCTTCATTAGCACCAATCGTGTCTATTTGTGTAAGCTTTTGTGGAGAGTTCTTATCTGATTCGTAAACTTTTATAGCAACTGGGTTTTTTCCTGAATTTAATTTAGCATTGTGAGTCCATTTAACAGATGTGGTTTTATCGGGCAGTATTATTGCAGGGCTTACTGTTGGCTTAGTCAAAGTTAATTCCCAACTATAAATCTCAGGATTCTCATAATAATTATTATTATAAACATAGTTTCCACATGAGGCCTTGAGTGCGAAAAGAACTTGGTCGCCTGTAGAGCCTTCTGGATTTATTGTAATAGCTACAGTGTCAACACCGTATGTTTTACAATTCTTATCGCAAACATCCCTTACGCTTGGCGTGTCAATAAAAAAACCCCAATCTGGTGTAGTGCCGACAAATCCCCTGGAACTGTTCCTATAATATTTATATTTCAGCCATGATACTTTTACATTAGGTGAATTAATATAGGCGGCAAATTCTTTGAATAAATTATCATTCTTTTTGCTTGGATCTGCAAATGCTTTTCTTTCAGCAGGAGATTTATTTAACGCTCTAGCCATAATGAAATTGGCGCCACCTACATTTCTATTTCGATTCTTATCTTGGCCTGCAGGGCAGTATGTGTAAGTAGCTATACTTGGATAATTTTTTAAATAATCGTCCTTCTTTCGTTCATTTAAACTGGTATCATCTTCATTACTTTGATATCCTTTGATATATGCGAGAAGTCTAGCTTTTTGATCGGGAAGAATTTTTTTTGTTTTTGTGTCTATAAAATCACTATCTCTATAAATGTCATTTTCCAGAATGGCTGCGGTGTACTCCTGATTATTACAGGCGATGAACATAGCGCCGTGATCACCTTCTAGGTAATTGTCGTTTTTAAAGTATGCATTTATTTTTTTACCGTCCCATGTTGCTACGGCAGCTGCTTTTTCAGCTAGTGGATTAACTAGCAGATTTATAGCGGAAAATATTAAAATTAAAGTGTAGTGAAATAATTTTTTATTGTTGAAATAATTTCTAGACATAATTATTGGGCTGTAGGGTTATTTAAGTCATTTATTTTAGATTTTATATGGCCTTTATCTTGCGTGGATAATTCATCTGTATCAGTGATGAGACTTATCGCTTTTTCATAATATGTTATAGCTTCATCCTTGCGACCTAAGGCCGCCAAACAATCTCCGATGGTTTCGGCCATGTCAAAAGTATTAAAAATTTCAAATGCTTTCAGTGCCGACTCATAGCATGATTGATAGTTGCTTGAATTATAAGCTGATACCGCCTTAGAACTGTATAATTCAGAAAGGTTACTTTCAGTTAGATTATAATTTTTTATTATATTGTCAATTTTATCGGAATATTTGTTGTATTCTTCACCGTCATAAATAAAAGTGGATTCTTCTAAGATTGCGGATAGCTCTGATTCTATTTTTTGTTTATTGTTTCTAGGGTTAAGGATACCTTCAGGATTAATCCAAAAATACCAGACAGAAAAGCCTACTCCTGCCAGTAAAATGATAGTACCAGCTATGATAATTGCCTTTTTTGGTTTAGATAAACTCTTCAAGTTTTTAATAACTTTATTCATAACTACTACAAATATAACATTAGCTATATATAAATTCTAGCAATACAAGTGTCATATTTAATTTTTTTAATCTTTAATCTGTTAAAATATACTAATGAGTTTATCTATTGGAATCGTGGGTCTGCCAAATGTCGGGAAGTCGACGCTTTTTAATGCTCTTACAAATAACGACATACTTGCTGCTAACTATCCTTTTGCAACTATAGAACCAAATACAGGTGTCGTGCCTGTACCAGATGGTCGCTTGCAAGTGCTTGGCAGTATGTATAGTACACAAAAAATCATACCGGCTAGTGTAACATTTGTAGATATAGCAGGACTCGTAGCTGGTGCTAGTAAGGGCGAAGGACTTGGAAATAAGTTTCTAGCAAACATCCGTCAGTGCGATGCAATAGTGCACATAGTGAGAGCTTTTGAAAATAGCGACATACTACACGTAGAAAACCGTGTGAATCCAAAAAACGATATAGAGATAATCAACACCGAACTGATACTAGCTGACTTGGAAACCATAGAAAACCGCCTGCCTAGACTACAAAAAGAACTTAAATCAAATCCTAGTGCCAAAACACACCTAGAATATCTCGAGAGCTTAAAGAGACATTTGCTTGGTGGTACTCCCCTATCTAGCCTGCCGAACTTGAATCATGAATTTATACACGACTTACACTTACTGACAGCAAAGCCAATAATATATGCCTTTAATGTAGATGAAGATGGCTTGAATGATGATAATTTACAGCAAAAACTTTCTAGCATAGTATCGCCCGCAAAAAGCATATTTGTATGCGCAAAATTAGAAGAAGAATTAAAAGGTTTAGACAGCGAGGAAGCAAAAGAACTACTGGATAGTTATGGCGTTAAAGAAACTGGCCTAGAAAAGCTAATCCATGCAGCATACGACACGCTAGGGCTTCAAAGTTACCTGACAGCTGGTGAAAAGGAAGTACGCGCCTGGACAATACACAAGGGTTGGACTGCTC
>Ga0214923_10006942_pt1 | contig 12505 bp, 14 predicted proteins | sample LL1510_MetaG_FD_177993 | JGI IMG/M metagenome (GOLD analysis project Ga0214923, IMG submission 177993) | Freshwater microbial communities from Lake Lanier, Atlanta, Georgia, United States - LL-1510 | ecosystem: Environmental > Aquatic > Freshwater > Lake | place: USA: Georgia | collected...
GCCCCTACTCCTGCACCTACGCCTGCACCCACCCCCGTGCCGACCCCCGCACCGACCCCCGCGCCAGAACCGACTCCACCTCCCGTTCCTAAGCCTGCAGAATCGTGCGACAAAGATCCTCTTAATAGTGTAGAAGTGTGTTGCACTCAAAAAGCTCTTCGAGGTGATTTCACGGATCCGGCATGTGGCCACAAGAAGTCTTGGTCGATAGATTGGAAGTTTTGGGGCATAGTGTTTATCGCGATTCTGATCATCGTATTTTTGGCATATTTTGCATATAAAAAATTCTTTGCTCCTCGAGTTATGGCGGAAAACTTGTTCTTTGCCGATGGTTCCGAAAATATGATTAACAATTTCGACAACGGCAATTTCGACAACGGCAATTTTAATAACACGAACTTCGACAATACTGGCCTCGAAAACGACTACGGATCGGATGGTATAAATGTGGAGGATCTCGAGATTCTGAACATGCCCGCGAGCCCGAGTGTTTCCCCTGTGAGTGCTTCTGTCTCTCCTGTGAGTTCTGCGAAGCTGAAATAGATTGTTTTACATTAAACCGTGACATTCGAACATATCATGCAAAGTCTGCAAAAACTCGGAAATAGTCGATGCTCATCGTGGCGACATTTGGCGTGGTTTCGTCTGGCTCGTACTGAGGGAAGTTCCCACCGACGGCAATATTGAAAATAGAGTGAAAAGGTTCGTCGAAGGGAGACGACACCTTGGCATTCGAAGCGCTCGAAAACCAACCGTTTTCCGGATCCAAAGCCGTAGACACACGACGAGTCACTTCCATTCCGTTGATAGTCAGAACGATAGTATCTAGAGTCCATTCGCAACCGAATACGAACATCTTGTTCGCAAACGTCTCGCCATCAGAAGAGAAAGTTCGGGTCATGTTACGGAGATTGTCAGGCTTTTCGCCTCCGTAATGAATGCCACTCGTCACCTTATCATACGAATCTCGAAGTTCCATCATGTCTATTTCGCCTGACGCGGCGTAGTTTCCGTACACGCTGTCTTGAGGAAACGCCCAAAATGCAGGCCAAAGTCCGTTTCCACTAGGAGGAATGATGATGAGGGACTCGAAGTAGATCTTGGAGACCGTCTTACCTTCGACGACCATCCCCGGAGTCCAAGACCCCTTGGAATGCACACGCCCCGAAGTCCAGTCACCATTCGAATCACGCATTGCCGATATGTGCATCATGTCGCTGTCCACGACAACGTTGTCGGACCTATAAGTCTGTAACTCCCTGTTGCCCCACCCCGTCTCACCCGGTCCGTCGATGACCAGCCACGAACTGGTATCCAAACTGGATCCTGAAAATTCGTCCCACCAGAGAGGGACGCGGGTGACGTTCGTAGACGTCGTGTTATCAACCATGTCGGGAATGGAAGGAAGATACGAGTTTGCCACGGTGATACCTTGGGTGTTCACGTTGATTTGTTGGATGCTCGTGATGTTGTCAACGCTGACACTGGACGAGGGATCGAACGTTGCAGGATCCTTGTAATATACATCTGTGTGTTGTTTTTGAGAAATCACGATTCCGGCCGCGATTGCTCCGCCGATGCACAACGACCCAATTATCGTGGCCACAATGATCGTCTTCGACAGCATGATGTGTATTCGTTATAAAACTGAGCTTCTGCGAGAGTATTATATATTTGTGTTTCTCCCTGGATTAAATGACGTTCACCTTAAAAATGACATTTGCCTTAAAATGACATCCAGGCGATTTCATGCATCGACTCCCTTTTATATTCTCTGCGTGAACCATGAAGATCTGTTCTTACATGTCGTTTACATGATAGCATGCATCATCGGGAAATATCGTGAAACATTAAAATTCTGCAAAAACATTAAAATTCTGCAAAAACTCGGAAATAGTCGATGCTCATGATGACGTATTCGGGTGTGGTATCGTCGGGCTTGTACTTGGGGAAGTTTCCACCGACTGCGATGTTATAAATCACGTGGAACGGTTCGTCGAAGGGAGACGACACCTTGGCGTTCGCTGCGCCCGAGAACCAGCCGTTCTCGGGATCGAGCGCCTTGGACACGCGACGAGTTGTCTCTACCCCGTTGATGGTGAACACGATGGTATCGAGAGACCATTCGATACCGAATACGAATGCCTCACCGGCAAACGAGGGGAAAATGTCGCTGAAGGTGCGAGTCATGTTTCGAAGATTCCCTGGTTCGCAACTACCGTAATGGATTCCGCTCGTGATCTTATCGAGCGAGTCACGGAGTTCCATAATGTCAATTTCGCCAGACGCCGCGTATTGACCATACACACTGTCCTCCGGGAACGCCCAAAACGCGGGCCAAAGTCCGTTTCCGCCCTGAGGGATGATGACGAGGGACTCGAAGTAGATCTTCGAGACAGTCTTACCTCCGATGTCCATCCCCGGTGACCAGGCATTACGGGAATGCACGCGTCCGGAAGTCCAGTTTCCGTTAGCATCTCGGAACGCCATAATGTTCAGCATACCGTCTTTGAGATACACGTTCTCGTGAGAGTATACTTGGAGCTCTCCGTTCCCCCAGCCGGTCGACCCAGAACCGTCGATCGTGAGCCACGCGGACAGATCCACATACTCGCCATCGAACTCGTCCCACCATAGAGGAATGCGAGTGGATGAAACATTCGTAGAAGAATCGTCGGGGATATAATACACGGAAGAAGTGTTCGAGACGATTTCTCCCTTCGTGTTCACGTTGATTTGATAAATATTCGTGATGTTCGACGTGTAGACGTTTCGCGCCGGGATGAACGTCGCAGGGTCCTTGAACGGAGGAGTCTTCTGCGGATACACGATGTCATACGAAGAATTGAAGACCTTCGGGGCGGGAGGCGCGGGTGCTGCACACGCCATTGCAGACCCTACGAAGAGAAACACCACAGCGATGATCTTGGAGAACCCCATGGTTGTTTGTTGAAACTTTGACATATGACAAGTATTTATACAAAAGTTGTCAATATGCATGTCATGCATACCATGCATATCATGAATGACAAATGACAATGACAAATGACAAATGACATATCGTCAAGAATAGTATAAAATGCACTTTTTCATGATCTCAACATAGAAATGCGGCGCGGATACGACTCTGCCAGCACCATGAACGCCTCTTGCGGTGAAATCGTGAAGCTCGACATTCACGAAAGCGATATGGTGTCTGAATCTCCTCTGGAGAACGTCCCGGAACGAGTGGATGAAGGACAAGGAACGGGCGAAACTACGGGCGAGCGATTTCCTATCCCGAAGGGAGTCGTCCTCCCGAGGCCGCCAAACGACGAGCTCAAGATGGCGTACTTGAAGACGAACAAGGCCCTGGTCGCTTTGTTTGCCTTCATTTCGATGGCCGTGTTCTCTACTGGCCTCGTTTTGTTCATGAAAGGAACCGGAGCGTGGTGGTTTTGGAGCGTGTGCGCTCTCATCATCATCTCGTCGATCGTGACATACGTTCTCGTTATTTTGGTCGGCCGTGGTTTCGATTACGAAAAACACGAAGCTATCATCAAGCGGGTTCGCGAAAATGTCGAAGACCCTTTCCGCCCGAGCGTGGACATTCTTCTGCCCGTGTGCGGCGAAGACATGGCCGTTCTCAACAACACGTGGTCGTACGTGGCCAAGGTGCGGCATGACGGCGTCTTGAAGGTTCACGTTCTCGACGACAGTGCTTCCGACGAGGTGAAGGCTTTGTGCGAAGAATACGGATTCACGTATCACGTCCGCGAGAACCGCGGATACATGAAGAAGGCGGGTAACCTTCGCGCGGCTTTCACGAAGACCGACGGCGACTACTTCGTCATCCTGGACGCCGACTTCTGTCCTCGCGAAGACTTCTTGGAGAGCGTTCTCGGCCGCTTCAAGGACGATCCCACGATCGCGATCATCCAGACTCCGCAGTTCTTCGAGCAGCGTAAGGAAGCAAACTACCTCGAGCGAGGTGCGGGGGCCGTTCAAGAAATTTTCTACCGGCTCATCCAGCCGGCTCGCAATTCTTCTCGCAAGTATATGTTCAAGAAGTACGAGCCCGCGTACGGCAGTATTTGCGTCGGAACGTGTGCGATTTACTCTCGAACTGCCCTGGAACCCATGGGCGGAACCGCGGAAGTCGAGCATTCGGAGGACGTCCGCACGGGTTTCCGCGCGACGAAGGCAGGGTATCACGTAGAATACGTCCCGCTGAACCTCGCCGGCGGCGTGTGCCCCAACGAACACCGTGCTTTCTTCGCTCAGCAATATCGCTGGTGTTCCGGTTCGACCACGCTCTTGACTTCCGCCGAGTTCTGGAAGGCGGACCTGGGGTTCATTCGCCGCATGTGCTATATTTCCGGCATGCTGTTCTACTCGACGAGTATGATGACATTGTTTCTCGGACCCGCCTTGTCGAACCTCCTCCTTTGGGTCTATCCCGAAGTCATTTTGTATTACAACATCTCGTTCGCTCTGACGGGTATCATCCTGATGCTGATTCTCATTCCCATCTGGAGCGTCCAGCCGTGGCCGTACGGTGCCTACGCCACCATCTGCGCCCAGAACTTCGCGTATACGTGGGCCATCAAAGACAAGATCTTCAACACCGTGGGATCTTGGACTCCGAGCGGAAACTGTGGAAAGCGTTCGGCGATGGCGATCAAGTTCCGCAACGCACGAATCTTCGCGTTCCTGCTCGTGTTTGGCAACTTCGCTTCTGTCTTCGCGGGTTCTTTCCTCCAGATCTTCCTCTTCAAGGATACGGAATTCTACAACGTGATCCCCCTCATGGCAATCACGGCGTTTTACACGTCGAATTACCTTCCTTTTATTTTCAACTGGTAGATAGAAACGTTGATCGATCGATGGATAGAGACGATAACAAATTGAAACACTGAAAAATCGTAACTAGCGAATTGAAAACACGAAAAACATGCATGAGTAGTTCGTGAATTAATACACTTGTAAATCTACTTCAAGAAAGTCAGGACAGGCATGATAAACGGCATGGCAAGATAGCAGAGGCAGCACACGACGGCGATGGCCAGGGCGAGCTTCCAGTTCTTCAGAATACCCATCAGGAACGAGAAGACGCCTTTGAATATCGGACCGAGGAATGCGGCGACGCCTTTGCCGAAGGTGACGACGGCTCCTCCTACCTTTTTCCCGACGTCGACGATCTTGCCTCCGACGTTCTTCCCGGTATCAACGATCTTGCCTCCGACGTCCTTGCCCGTGTCCACGATCTTGCCACCAACATCTTTGCCAACGTCGGCCACGGACCCCGCGGCATTCTTAGAAGTGTCTGCCACCTTGCCCGCGGTGTCTTTGGCAGTGTCTTTGATCTTGTCGCCGATATTCTTGATAGAAAACGGCTCGTACGTGTTCAATCGCATCGGTTCGAGAAGCATTTTATATCATATAAAATTATTTTATTTTCGCATATCGTCACCCTTGCAAATATAAACAAATAAATTTATTCGAGAACAGAAGATGACCATATGCAAATCGTGCAAAAACAATCACGCGAGTTGGGGCATCCTCGGACAGCAACGGACACTGTGCAGAGGATGTGCTGAGGGAAAAATTGGCTACGTGAGCGCGCCCATGATGCCGAGGTGTCTGGATCCCGAGTGTTCGAAAATCGCGTCGTTCGCACCCTCGGACCAGAAGCCATTATATTGCAAATCGCACATTCCGGAAGATATGGTGTGCGCCAATGTCGTGAGCAAGCGATGTGAGCATCCCGGATGCGATACGATCGCGAGCTACGGATTTCCTAACGGATCAAAAGTCAGGTGCGTTTCTCACGCGCTTGATGGAATGACAGACATCATTAACAAGCGGTGCGAGCACACCGGTTGTGATACTCGACCAAATTACGGATTTCCAGGGGAAAAGGCGGTTCGGTGCGCTTCTCATGCGCTCGATGGAATGATAGACGTCAACAGTAAGCGATGCGAGCATCCCGGATGCTATACGATCGCGAGCTACGGATTTCCTAACGGATCAAAAGTCAGGTGCGCTTCTCACGCGCTCGATGGAATGACAGACATCATTAACAAGCGGTGCAAGCACCCCGGATGTATCACTCATCCAAGTTACGGATTTCCAGGGGAAAAGGCGGTTTGGTGCGCTTCTCACGCGCTCGACGGAATGATCAATGTAGTGATCAAGCGATGCGAGCATCCCGGATGCGATACGACCGCGAGCTATGGATTTCCCGACGGTTCGAAAGTCAGGTGCGTTTCTCACGCGCTCACCTGCATGATATGTCTCGGCGGAACTCTATGCCCTGGATATGGCGGCGTTCCGTGTCCCGTGAAGACGTTCATCGATTCTTCGCATCCTCTGTGCGCGTCGTGCGACCCCGACCCAAACCGCAAGAAGAAACAAAAAACGACTGAGAACAAGTGCTTTGGGATCCTCGACAAGGAGTTGTCGATCACTGACCACCAGTATCCGGTCGATTTCACGATGTGCGGAGACGTCGACAGGTCGCGGGCGTACATCGACGCCGTGATCATCACGAGCGACATATTCGTGTGCATCGAGATCGACGAATACGCGCACGAGCATTACGATAAGATATGCGAGGAAGCCCGGATGCACGATGTGACGCTTGGAATCCTACAATCCGTGCCGAACGTGAAAGTGTTTTGGATCCGAGCGAATCCGCATCCTAATGACGATGACAAAAAGTCTCCTGCGACGATTCTAAAAGTGCGGATGAAGGAGACGATCGAGATAGCAAAGGACGTCCTTGCGAATCCGAGGAGCGGAATCAAGTATATCGGTTATTAAAATATCATATTTCATACTGTCCTAATAAATTCCCAGGACAAATCTTCGCAGATTCCCTTCCAGATCATGTCTTGCGCATGTAAATTATTTCTACATTTAAGTAAACTGAAGTACGGCAACAACTCGTCCTCCCCGAGGAGTTCCGAAAATTTGTACAAGACATAGTTGTACGATAAAAAATTTTTTCGATGAGGCGGTTTGTGCCTTTCGAAAGGCTCTTGGATCTCGACGAACATGTCGCGGAACTTTTTCTCGAGCCCTGGACTCAGTTTCAGCGTGGGCAGCCCGGTGATAACATTTGTTATGCTGTATATATTGTCGTAGTACGCGGAGTATCCAAGTTTTTTGAGGAACTGCTTGACTTTCGGCGGTTTGATATCGCTCGTCGAAGTGATCCGGTGTTTTTTGAACTCCGCCCTGACCGCATCTATAACTTCTTGCGGGACGGTGGTTCCTTCTTTTGCTTGTAACGCGTTCAAGCACTCGACGAGATGGTTCGAACGTTTGTAGGCCATCGAATCGTTCTGATCGTGGAAGGAGTACGACTCTATTTGTTTTTTCGTCGTTCCGCACTCGACGCATACGAGTTCCGATTCCGCAGTTTGTTCGAGCATTCTTCCTCCGCACGAGCACGTGTAAATTTCTTGAATGGTTTCCTTTTCCGAAACTGCGGATACCGTATCTTCGTTGACCACTTTTTCTACCGTATACAAATATTTTTGAAAGTTCGTGTTGTTTGTTTTCACGGATTTTACCTGAAATACCTTGTTGCGATCGTTGGGAGACGTGCTCACGACGGTTTCTTTCTCGTACATTTCCTTTATGAACGGGATAGAATCCAAAATGTAATCTATCTCGTCTTTTTCTATATCATCAGCTTTCTTGGGTTGCTTCTTTTTCTTGTTTTCGAAGGACTTTATGTTTTTCTCTATGGCTTCTTCGAGAGTAGAAAATTCGGAGGTCTGCACGGTCTTCGGTTCTTTCTTCGTTTTGTATTGCTTTGTTTTGTATTCCAACCGTATGAGATCTCTGTCCGCCGTCGTGACGTACTTTGCTACCTGCGGTTGATTATACATATAATTTCGTACACAATTTTTTTAAATTATTTTGCACGAATAAACTTAAAAAAAAGTTTGATATTATTATTATTATGGAAATTCTGGATTATTGTGCGAGATACGCGTTCAAGAAAATTACCAGATCTTCGGGAATAAAAGTTCATCAAATAATCGTTTTCGACGAGAGCGACGAACCATGTGCATTTTCGGAAAACGCATCGACTCATGCAAGCATAGAAGATATAAAACGCGATCTACGTCTTGAAACGTACAGAATCGAAATTCGATACTTGGTTCACGATAAAAAATATCGAGCGATACTCAGGCACGACGACGGCGTACGATTTCCCATACGCAAAGACCTCGGAATTTTTCCAAAGTATACCATCAGGGAAGCCAACGTCATCACGACCGATGACGAGTTCATAAACGTCACCAAGCGCATACAAAAATATGCAGGTCAGAACGGAGATTTCAACGCACATGCGGGAAGCAAAATTTTCGTAAAAAATATGTTTCCGTACTACGACACGGACCTTTACAAAGCGCTCGTCATCGAAACGACGAACGGGACGTTACTCGTATTCGATATGGACGACATCGTTCGCTTTTAAAAATCGGCCAAGCCGCCCTGCTCGAACGGCAGATTGAGAGTCTCGTCGGACGCGCCGCTCGTCACGAACGCAAACGCGATACCCGCGGTCAACGTCGCGACGAATACCTGCACAAATTTTGTCGTGAATTTTTTCTCGTCTTTGTCCGTGATCTTGAGATACAACGTGAATAGCATCGCGGAAAATAAACCAACGACCACCGATGCAATGTACGGGTTGTCCAACATCGTTTATACATAACAAATTTTATTTTTTTTCGTGCATTTTACGAGAAAAACTCATTTCCATCCGCGTCGTTGAACTGCCGAGGAACGGGACTAACAAAGGCTCCGGGATACTGAGGAGTCTTCGGAATCGTGATGACGGTGGGTTGCGGTTGGGGTGATTGAAATTGTTGAGTCTGAACGACGGGTGGCGTGCTCATCGCCACGGGAGCCGGTGCGGTCTGATTGAGGATGTGCTGAAGCTGAGCAACCGCGGCCGCGTTGTCCTGGGTCGTAGGAATCGGCGCCGTAACGCTCGGAGCGGGGCTCGGGGATAAATCTGGGGAGCCGAGGGCCTGCACGGGACTCAAAGATCCGGACACCGCATGCTGTTGTTCTTGCGGACTAGATTTTACGGACTCAGGAGTCGGACTGAGATCGATCTCTTCCTCGTCGATCTCCTCGGTCTGGATCCCGTCGGCGTCCACTGATCCGCCCAGATACGCTCTGAGGATATCCTCGGTCGGCAGCAGTTCGCGAACGGCTGTTTCAACTGCGTTGCGAACGAGAGCCAAACGAACCTCTCTGGGAGCCTTCACGAGGGGAGGATCCAAATAAAAGCTTTTTGCAGCGTTGATGAAAATCTTGTGCACAAACACGTCGTCGGCCGGTAATTTCAGCTGTATATGAGGCTTTTTGGCATGGATCTTCACGCTTGAAAGAATTTTTACATATGACACAAACGCTGCCGCAACAAGTTCCGGGAAGTACTTATACTTGTTCGTGATCGCAGTCACCTGGGCGTCTATCAAACCTTGGTTCCACAATGGGATCTCACGAAGTTTTGTCTGAAATAGTTTCGTCGGTTTCCCGAATCCCGCTTCCTTCTTTGCGGCGTTATATAACGTGTTGATCGTGTTGATGACGAACGGCGCAGTGACATCGGCGAGCTGACGTATATAGGTGTCTTTAGCGTCTACCAACAGAGGACTGAGTTTTTGGTTGGCAGACATTTATTTACACAAATATAAAATATTTAAGAAAAAAACCAACGATGTCTTAATACCCGACGTATTCGATGCAGTCCCGCGGGTTCTCCAGGACGTCATGGATCAAAAGTAACGCTTTGCGATGCCGCTCGTCGCGGACCTTCTTCGCGGCCCGGGACACGTCGCGCCTGCCGTCCTTCTTGATATGAGGGTTCACGCGGATCCATGCGATCGGGCGGTCCGGGAACGCAATTTTGAGTTCCGCGGACGCGTCGTGCATCCGTGCTTCCTCGCACGTCGGGTCGTACTGCTCGTGCGCGTCCTCGTCGAGCTCGAGGCACACGACGACGTCCGCCGCGACGATGACGCCGTCGATCAGCGAATATTTCTTGTACGTGTCGATGCACTGATAGTCGATCCGATATTCGCGCTGCGTGACGCCCACGCCGTTCTCGGCCAGGAAATCGAAGAACGCGGTTTCGTCCTTCTTCCTCACGGCACGCCTCGAGTCGTCAGGGTCGCACACCAGGCAATACTCTTTACTGTCCGCTAGGCGAGTGACGACCGGGCACGGAACACCATCGCGTCCAGGACACGTCTTGTGCTTAACGTCGATCATACCCGGCTCCTTGCACTCGGAGCAGCACACCGCTTTTCCTCCGGGGAGACCGAACGACATTTGATGACCGCACGGGCACATCTTGCTCACGACGTCAACCATTCCCGGCTCCTTGCACTCGGAGCAGCGCACCGCTTTTCCATCAGGAAAGCCGTACGACGGTCGAATACCACACGGACACTTATCGTGCACGACGTCGATCATCCCCGGCTTCTTGCACTCCTTGCAGCACTCCGCTTTCTTGCCGGGAAAGCCGTATGATGATCTCGTCCCGCAGGAGCACTTTTTGCTCACAACATCGACCATTCCCGGCTCCTTGCACTCGGAGCAGCGCACCGCTTTTCCATCAGGAAAGCCGTACGACGGTCGTATTCCGCACAGGCACTCTGGATCTCTAACATTGACCATGTTCTTGCCGACGCAGCATGGTCCGCAATACCGAGGTTTTTGCCCCGGCCGCGCGAAGCTCGATTGTCGATCGTTGCACATCCGGCATAATACCGGCATCCATTCTATTCTACAGTAAGACAACAACACCCGCTTTTATACGCAGAGCGTCGATATATGTGTCATTTCTTTTTCAGAGTATTTTGCAGTTGCAACTTGATCGTTTCGAGTCGCCTCATTGCTTCTTGCGTTCCCGTCGGCGTCGTCGTCTGTTTTGGTCGTTTCACGTCCCGAGGTTTCTTTGGAACTTTGATGGGCTCTCGGGACCAGTCGACGTCGACGAAATAATTCCCCTGAATCTCATGAAATGACGATTTATACCCATAAAATCGGAGTTTCTCGGAGACGTATCGCGCGGCGTGATGCACGTTTATCGCCGGCCGGCCGACCAGAAAGTGGGGAATTCTGTACCTCAGAGACGTCTGATTCATCTCGGCTTTATTTTTTATCCTGTTGATAATCATCTCGAATATCAGCTTGTACGTCTCGTGAGAAACGTTTCTCTTTGCCAGCCTGATGTTCTGAGCGTCCGCAGCAGTTAAAACAACCATTTACATATCGAATTTTTTTTGTTCGTGCGATTAAACGTCAAAAATAATGTGGTAGACATAATAATGCAGTACAGGATCGTGTTCACGACTGCAAAAGCGACCGTGACAAGACACTATCCGGGAGTCCCGAAAATTTCCGACACCTTGGCACCCGTTCGCATCGAAACGTTCGAGGACAAGACGGGCGATCGCCACGTCATGATACGCGTACAAAAACGCGATTCGATCACAGAGTCCACTTGTAAAAATCCGGTTTCATCGCGATCTTTTCAGCGATCCGCTGACGAATGATGTCGTACGCGTCGTCGTCGGGCTCGTAATCGTTATTCCACATCGAGTCGTTCATGATGCCGTCTGGATCGAACTTTGCGTCGACGTTAATTTTATATCCGCGATTCAGGAGCTCTTTCGTGAGCATGTCGTACCGCTTGCGAAGGTACGCTCCTTTGTCGTAAAAAAACGTGACGTGCCCGGTGTTGAGAGTAAATTTCTTCGGGATCTTCTCGGCGACTTGTTCCGGCGTCTTCGTTCGAAGCGACCGCGCGAGAGCCTTCGGAATCATTTTTATCTCTCGATACTCCGCCATGACATGTTGATTCGCGAGCTCGCTCGGATGGACGAGATTGACACGCGTCATCGTATGGTGCACTGCATCGGAGACGACAGTTTATACCAAAGTAGCATGCCGTGGTCAAATGACACAACGCATCACAGGCAGTTTTGTCGATATTATCTTATATCGACAAAAACGCTCGAGATGATTTTAGTCGTTTTTGCGTGTGTGAGTAATTTTTCGGCGTTTTGGCGCCTCGACCGGTGAGGACGATCATTCGATTTCCTGGTATTTTTTACATGATTTGAGTTTGGCAGTTTTGTCGATATAAGATAATATCGACGAAATCGATCGAGACGACATATCCATATTTCATAGAAAAATATATTTGTATGTATATATACGATGTCGACCGGCCTGTTTAATACTCTGAAACTGTTCCTCACGGTCGGAGCGTATTTCGGAGCGTTTCAACTTGGAAAGATGGCGGAGAGACCCAAGGCGCAGTGGCCCAAAGCGAAACCCGGACAGAATCCATGGATGGTGGGTGATTGGGCAACATATCAGAAGGTATATATGGGCATGGTCGCCGTCGCGGTGTTGCTCGCTCTGATGGGTCCCGGGGGCTTCGGAGGCATGTTTGGAGGTATGGGAGGAGGGTACGGAG
>Ga0214923_10006943_pt1 | contig 12503 bp, 10 predicted proteins | sample LL1510_MetaG_FD_177993 | JGI IMG/M metagenome (GOLD analysis project Ga0214923, IMG submission 177993) | Freshwater microbial communities from Lake Lanier, Atlanta, Georgia, United States - LL-1510 | ecosystem: Environmental > Aquatic > Freshwater > Lake | place: USA: Georgia | collected...
GGCCCCGGCGATCCGGCTGCTATGCCCTATGCAGTTGCCACTATCCAATCCATTTTAGCTGAAAAAAAACCGGTTTTCGGAATTTGTCTGGGACATCAATTATTAGCGCTGGCCAATGGAATTCCAACTTTCAAAATGCATCACGGACATAGAGGATTGAACCATCCGGTAAAAAATATAACGACCGGACTATGCGAAATTACTACGCAGAATCATGGATTTGGTGTAGATCCAATAGCCGTTCGCCAGCATCCCCAAGTTGAGGTAACGCACGTGAATTTAAATGATGAATCTATTGAAGGCATTCGGATGAAGCAACAGCCTGCATTCAGTGTTCAATACCACCCGGAAAGTACACCGGGCCCGCATGATAGCCGATATCTTTTTGATGATTTTATTAATATGATGCAGGCTAATTAAAAAATTTTAATATTAGCTACAGGTAGGTAATTAGGTTGTTTGATAATGCATTTCGCTCACTCAAAGTAGCAGGTTTTTCTTTTTCCGTATCTTCGTAAAAAGCCCGCCATGAAAATAACCATTATTAATGGTCCCAATCTAAATTTATTGGGTAAAAGAGAACCGGGTATCTATGGACAGCAAACGTTCACTGATTATTATCAGCAATTGATTGCCCTTTTTCCTGATATCAGTTTCAACTACATTCAATCGAATGTGGAGGGGGAAATTGTTTCAGCTATTCAGCAAGCGGGGGAGAGTGCTCAGGGTATTATATTAAATCCAGCAGCTTATACACATACTTCTGTTGCCATAGGAGATGCCATAGCTGCCATCGCAGTTCCCGTTGTGGAAGTTCATATTAGTAATATTCATGCCAGGGAAGAATTTCGTAAAATCTCTCATGTATCTGCTAAAGTTTCTGGAACCATTTCCGGATTGGGCTTAGCAGGATATGAATTGGCTGTTCGCTGGTTGATGCAAAGATTTTCCGCCTAAATTATTTGATTCTAATTAGTTATCGTGTTGGTAGGTGGAGGCGGGGCTGTAATTTCCTTGGCTTTATCTGCGAATAATTTATCAAAATCTTTTCTGTAAGAAATACTGATACCTTGCCGGTTTCTGCGTCCAAAACTTACATCGAGTGTGGTTTTATTGAAAATAATTAAGCGCAGTTTCTTGTCTTTAGTTAATACAAATTCAATATTCAAATTTGGTAACCATTGTGTATTGCTGTTTTGTACCGATGTGGGTGTTCCCATATTAATATCAATGTCACTACCAACAGTAACTATGATATTATCATTATTAAAGGCATATGCGAGCCGTAAATCAACCCGGGTTCTATCTACCCTGTTATTGGCTGTCGCTGATATATCGGTTCCGGGTGTTGCTAAACTACTGCTACTATATAAACTGGTTCCCATGTCGAAACGTAAACTCTTGTCTTTAAACACTGAGTATAAAAAATTTGAAAATATTTTATTTACTGCCTTAGTCAATACCTGTGTTATGGTACTTCCCACTAAAGAAGTAATAGAATAGGGATTATACCCTCCGGTATTCACTTCAGCAGGGGCAAAACTATTTAAGGCAATTAAGAACGCTACCTGTTTCAAAATTTCATTTTGATCTTTTTCCAAACGATTTAAAAATGCATTGAATTCATTATCCGTTTTAATCGGACTACCCTGTGGAAAGTCAATTTTAAATTTAATATCTGGTCCTGTAAGTTTATCTCTCAGCATGGCAATCACATATACATCACCACGGTAGCCCTTTACAGTACTACTCATATTCAACGAACTTACTAAATCACTCAAGCTAACCCTTTCGGATATGTATTGAGCATCTATATGCATATCTGCCTTAAAAGGATCGCCTGTCCATTCAATAAAATTGCCGGCATCCGGTAATAATATAAATGGTTTTCTCACCAGCGACTGAAAATTAAAATCATAGCTACCTCTCTCAATATTGTATCTTCCTCTTATTGATAAAGGCTCGGTTGAACCTGCTTTGATTCTTAATTTTCCATTCCCAATTGCCTTAATCACATCACCCGTTAAATCATCGAGAATTACGTCTATGTTTACAAGATTATTGGCCGTTATGTCTAAGTCGACGTTTAAATTAAAATTGCTCTTAGGCTTTTCTTGCACCATTTCTTTTCCATACTCTCTAAACACAATGAAATCGGCTGTTCCACTTTCTCTGCTAACCGAATTGGGAATATAAATATGTGAGCTGTCATTCGATTCTGCAACAATCGTCATCTGGCATTTACTCTCGGGGCCTTTGAATTTGAGACTGGCTTTACCGATGGCTTTTCCATAAAACATACTATTATCGGTAGCCTTTGTATCAATAAGCAATAATTTATTGGTAGCCAAATCGAAATCAAATACCAGGTCACTAAATCCCTTCTCAAATAGTTTTCCAGACACGGTTCCAGTGTTATTGTATTTATCGGCAATGGTAAATCGGTGGAAATCGATTCCTTCTTCGGTAAAACTAATGTTAGCTGAGTCTATTGTGTAATATACTTGTGTATAATTAATTTTCATGCCCGCTTTTCTAAGGTGAACTGTTCCTTTTAAATCGGGAGCATTCAAATCTCCGCTGATGCTTAATTGACCGCTTGCTTTTCCTTTGATATCTGAAAATAAATCTGATAAAAAATAATGCAACAAATCTATTTTGATATCTGATAAATCAATATCCGTATAAAACGCTTTTTGTGTGCTATCTTTTATGTTGTAATTTCCATTAGCCTTGAAACGATAGTTGGGATTGGGAGATGCTACTGAAAAGGGTAGATTCCCTGTTTGTTGGTCGTAGGTTGCTGATATATTTACCAATCCCACCGAGTCATCATTTATCCGGAATTGCTCAACAGAAAGATCACCTTTTGCTTTAAATTGATTGAAGAAATCATTTAGTTGAATATTACCACTGGTAATTCCTTCCAATCTTGGGTCATGAAAAAATAATGAACTCAAATCACCTAAAATAACATTTTTCAAATTTACTTGTAGGTTATTGCTATGGCCGTTTTTTTCATCGGTTTGCATTGAAATTTCCTGAAATCCTTGCGTAAGTTTAAATTGTTTTGCACTTACTTGTTTATTTAATATCGAAATTTCCCCGTCTTTTTCTATTAGCCATTTTTTCTCATTAAGCACAAACGAAGAAGGTCTGAATTTTACTGTTGCGCCATTAGCTGCTGTATAAACATCAGCCTGCATGTCTGCATCATTCAATGTAATATCGGCACTGGTTCTCAATGAAACAACCGAATGATCTTTATGTGAAATGATTTTTAAACGGGTATCCGGCAGGTGTAAACTATCGTTTAATTGTATGCTATTGATAGCTGCGTTGGCAGTGAGTGTATCCTTATTTCCATTACCAAAAAAATCAAGACCCGAAAAACGAATGTTATTAAGGATACCATATGGGATTCTGGCATCCATTCGTATTTTGTTAAGACGTGTGTCGACAGAACCAGATACTACAACATTATTAAATCCTCCACTGCCAGGTAACAAAAGTTGAATATAAGGCTCAAAATTGCTTCGGGTATTAAGTACAAAACTGAACTGCTGATTTTTTGGAACCGATTTTGGTGGAGGTATATATGCAGGATAGTAATTAGCTAAAAAACTTACAATGCTCGCAGGTAAATCCAAAATACTGAATTTGCCTAATATAGTTCCGTCAAATTCATTACTGCTTAAATGAATCAGCTTAATTGAATCAGCATTACTTGATTGAAGGGTTAGTGAATCGAAGTTTACATTTACCTTATCTTCTTTCAGGTTGGCATTTAAAAATTTAGCAGATCCAGCGAAGTTGTCAATATTCGAGCCAATAAAATTTAAATCGAGTAATCCAGTAACTTGTATGGGTCTGTCAGAAAAATGCAAAGCTTTGAGGTCAGAATGAACAAGGTCACCTACTACGTTTATACGTGGGAGCGCTCCCGTAAAATCGATTTCCATTGAACTGGTAATATCAACATTGGGATCATTTATTTTCAATTCACTATTAAAATATCTCCTTTGTAAAGTTCCATTCAAAGAAATATCCGAATATGGATATCCATTGAACTCCAGTAATGATATGTTACCTTCCAAAGAGGTTTTTAGCCGGCTGAATTGAAAACTGCTGCCATTTACTTTTCCTTTAAAGTTGAGTAATCCTAAACTGCTATCACCTAAAAATTTACCTAGATTGAACCTTACTGTTTCGAGGTTTCCCTGATAGGTGGGTTCTTCTTTTGAAAGAATTTGTAATTCCAGATTAGTAACAATCCCTCCTAGTTGTGTACTTATAGAGCCCGCAGTTTTATATTTATCCCGATCCCCCGAAAAATCTCCCCGATATACAATCTCACCTAAAGACAGCAGATTAGGCTCTTTCACATTTTTTAAGTCCGGAATAAATAATCCCAGATCGTATGCATTGGTTTTTAATAATCCCTCTTTTAATGAAAAGGAAGTTTTGCTCCATTCGGGTAATCCCTTCATAGTTAGATTGCCCGATAAATAAGTTTGGGTACCTGCCTGAATTTTTAATTGCTTTACTGTATAATCCTCCACTGTTCCCAAAAATTTGCCACTCACTTTTAAAGAAGTATGCAGGTTGCTAAGCTCCGGGGCAAAATATGCGATATCATCAGTATGAACAGTAGATTGATTAAAATTGGCATCCATCGTTACTTTAGAAAGGTAATGAGAGAAGTCTTCATTAAAATCCGAAAACTTCATTGCATAGTAATTTCTTAAATGACTTTTCGCTGTAACCAAATCAAGTGAATCGAATTCCATGATTTGCGGTGTGAATTTGAATTGTGTCTTTAATTGTTTTAATTCAAATCCACTCCGGTCTTTTACAGAAAGTTCAATACCTGCTTTTAAAGTATCTTGCAAAAACTGAAACTGATTAATTTCAGCATTCAGTTTCGACATATCTATATGGGCTTCATCAAATCCTTTTTCAGGTTTATTCAAATCATCATCTATCCATATACTTCCATTTTTAATTTTTATTTGCTTAACTTGTAAAGTGAGATTACCGGGATTAAAATATAATCCTTTCTGTTTACTAACAACTTTGGCTTTTGGAATGGGGGGACGCAAACCATCCAAATTTTGTAATTGAAAAAATGGTTGATCCAGATAAATTGAGTGAATGATGAAAGTTTGATTCGCCAAATCCGATTTATCTATATTTACCAATAGGGCACCGGATTTAATTATCATTTTCTCACCAACCCATCTATCATCCTGGATTAACTGAAGTCGCTTGCAATCGATTTTTTTTACTTGTAAATCTAGCGGCTTTTTTTTCTTAGGTGTTGTATCAGTACTCGAAAAATAATTAATCAAAAACTGATAGTTCCAAATACTGTCTGTTCTATGTAAATTGATTCGGGCATCTTCTAACCCTAGATAGGTTAGCTCCCAATTTTTTTTCAAGAAAAACCAATCTGTGATTCTTCCATTCAATTGGCCCGCATAGAGCAGGGTATCATGCTGCTGGTCTCTAATTAGAATTCCCTCAATATTTGCTTTATTGAACAGTGACAGACTTATATGTCGGATGCTTATTTCAGTCTTTAATTCTTTTGATAAATACCCGGTTGCCCATCCTATTAACTTATTTTGAAAAAACTGAGTTTGCAGTGCGATAAGTAATGCCGATATTAGGGCAATTAAAACCAGCAGCGTTCTGCGTAATATTTTAAAAAATCTATTCAGGGTTTTTCAATTCTATGGTAAAAATAGGGATTCAGTTTTTTTAAGCAAATTCAATACCAAAGATGGGGAAATAGCTAGTTTTTTTAGTATCACTTAACAGAAGCTTTAATTATTTTAACATAACTTCTCCATTTCTCTATTAACTGTTGCATATCATCAGGCAATGGGGCTTCAAAAAATAGTTGTTTCCCCGATTTGGGGTGAATAAATCCTAGGGTTTGGGCATGCAACGCACAACGAGGGCATATCTCAAAACAATTCTGAACAAATTGTTTGTATTTCTGATAAATGGTTCCTTTTAAAATTTCATCCCCACCATATTCCCAGTCATTAAAAAGAGTATGCCCAATATGCTTCATATGAACCCGAATTTGATGGGTTCTACCGGTTTCCAATTCACATGAAACCTGGGTTACATAATGAAACCGTTCAATTACCTGATAGTGGGTAATGGCATGTTTTCCAATTTCTCCATCCGGATACACATCAAACATTTTCCGGTGTTGTTTGTGTCTGGCAATATGGCCGGTAATCGTTCCCTCATCTTCAGCTAAATCTCCCCAAACAACCGCTGTGTATTTTCTTTTAACTGTATGGTTAAAAAATTGTTTTGCCAGATGGGCGGCTGCTTCTGCAGTTTTCGCTAGAACCAATAATCCTGTTGTGTTTTTATCAATGCGATGTACCAAACCATATCTGGGCAATGTATCTTCATCAATACCAGGATGTTGTTGTTCGAGATAATAAGCAATACCATTTAATAAAGTTCCACTATAGTTGCCAACTCCCGGATGTACCACCATATTGGCGGGTTTATTCAAAACCATTAAGTAATCATCCTCAAACACAATATGCAAAGGGATGGGTTCTTTTTTTAAAATGGTATGTTCGGGATTTATGAAACTCATCAAGATAATTTCATCTCCCGGTTTTATTTTGTAATTACTCTTTACATTTTTACCGTTTACCGTTAAAAATCCAGCCTCAATTCCCTTTTGAACTTTATTCCGGGTTGAGCCCTCCAGATGCATCTGTACCCATTTGTCTATCCGAACTGGTTCCTGCCCCTTGTCTACAACAAAAGTTTTTCTTTCATAGAGCGTTTCGGAGGGTTCATCCGTCAAAAATTCCAGTTCGTCTTTCATACCGCAAAAGTAATCCATTCGCGGCTAGCTTGATACCTTCTTATCTTAGTAACCTTAGTGTTGGAATAACATGTAATTTTGCCGCATGTTACCTGAAGTGTTTTTCGAAGATCTGGGTTATCAATCCTATCGTTCAGTATGGGATTATCAGGAACTCCTATTGAAGCAAAATACCCAGCTTAAGATTGAGGGAAATCCAGAAGCTACCCGGCATCATTTACTGCTGGTAGAACATCCCCCCGTATACACACTCGGAAAGAGTGGAAAAATAGATCATTTGCTATGGACTGAGGAGGAGCGGAAGTTGCTGAATATCGAATTTTTTCATATAAACAGGGGAGGAGATATTACTTTTCATGGTCCAGGACAAATAGTTGGGTATCCCATATTAGATTTGGAGAAGATGCAGACAGATTTGGGCTGGTATCTGAGAAGTTTAGAAGAAGTGATTATTTTAACCCTCGCAGATTATGGAATACTTGCCGGCAGAAGTGAAGGAGAAACCGGTGTTTGGCTCGATCCGGAAATAAAGGGTAAGGAGAGAAAAATTTGTGCATTGGGAATAAAGTGTAGCCGCTGGATTACCATGCATGGGTTTGCATTTAACGTTAATACCGATATTAGATATTTTGATGGAATTGTTCCTTGCGGAATCAACAACAAGCAGGTAACTTCCTTACAAAAGGAATTAGCATCTCATATTTCTTTGGCTGAAGTGAAAGAACGTATAAAAAAGCACTTTGAAGAGGTATTTCAGGTGAACCTGAAATCGGAAGTGCATGTAAATAGTATCTGCAGTTAAAATCATCTAGGCAAATAAATTCTTCCTTTTTCTTTCAATTCGTTATTAAGCAAGACTTCATAATCAAACCATCCCGACCGAATAAAATTCGATTTTTCAAGTGTTAGATTTTCTTCTTTGGGAGTTTGAATAGTAAAAAGAATCTGATTAGGCGACTCATAAAAAATCACCCGATATTGATAGAACTGGGCATTTGGGAGATGAAGGGTTACATTTCCTTTCTTATCTGTAAAAACCATGGGAGCAGCATTTTTAGCAGAGGTATTGACTGCACCTGAATCAGGTTTAAAAGGGTGGATTACCACTTTTCCATCCCTAGAAGTAAATAAAGTATCTTTTGTTTGTAATGCAATGGAATCTCTGAATCTCCTGAATGATTTCTCCGATAGGGTAGCAATGAGTTGATTATTTTTATAGATTTTATATTGTCCTGTTTGATAAGGAAGTTCATAAGTATTTGAAGAAAAGCCAGAATGGGAAATGTCTAATCTTTCTGGGGAGTACATTGATATTCCTGACAGACTCAATACAAACATCATCCCGGAAAATATCAGCCAGCCTGATGGTAATCGAAATAACATTGTACAAAGATAGTGTGGCAGGCGTTATCAAAAGGGTAAACTGCTAGTTGGCAGAGACCGATTCCCCTGCAATCCGCCACTATGAACTAAAAGCAGATGGCTTTCCTTTGGGAAATACTTTTGGTGAATTAACTCTTTTACTGCTGTAAATAGTTTACCAGTATATACAAAGTCGAGTGGAAGTTTTTCCTGTTCCCAACATGCACTCATGGTTTGTAAAACGTCTTTGTGTAATTTGGCGTAACCTCCGTAAGGAAAGTGAAGTATTTCCGGCAGGTGGGGATGTTGCATTGTTTTTAGCCAATTGGCAATTTCATTTAAAGGCGCCGGTTCATTTTTAAGTACCGATATGCCAATTACTTTTTGATGAGGTAGTGCGGCAATCGTTAAGCCGGCAACCATTGTGCCTGTGCCTGTGGCTGCAATGATATGGGTATAATGAGATATATTATTTTCAGATAATATAGTAGCTGCACCCATAACTCCCGTTATTCCCATTCCACCTTCAGGTATATAAAGCGCATTTGGAATGGTTGCTATAATTGGTGATTCCTCTGAATGCTTGCTGGTTCCAGTAAAATGCAATTGCATACCATAGGAAACCGCATCCTGCAAAGTAATCGTTAATTGTTGTGGTTGAAAGCCCCTTACAATTCCATAACTGGCTAACCCGGCTTCTTTTGCTACAAAAGCGGTAGCAACCAGGTGATTAGAATAGGGCCCTCCCCGTGTGATGAGTGCATCATATCCCCCAGTTTTTGCTTCATCCAGGTAATATCTGAGTTTAAACCATTTATTGCCACTAACTACGGGATGAATTTCATGGAGTTTTAACACATCTACCTGGGGGTTACCGGAAAAAAAATTAGGTAGAGGTTGAATAGTTGGTGTTGATATTATCATAGAAACTACCGGTATTGTTGGCAGGTAGACCGAATATCTTTAGTTTCGTGCCCGATTCTGTAAAGATAAAAACAGCTTATGAAACCAAGCCTGGTAATTTTAGCAGCCGGAATGGCAAGTCGATATGGGAGCCGAAAACAGACACAGTCATTCGGACCCTCAGGGGAAACTATTATGGAATATTCTATTTTTGATGCAATTCAAGCAGGATTCGGAAAAGTAATTTTTATTATAAGAGAAGATTTTGCTGCAGATTTTCGCGAATTGATTGAGCCTAAATTGAAGGGTAAAATTGAATTGGATTATGTTTTTCAGGATTTATCCAAATTTACCGAAGGATTTTCCATTCCGGAAGGTAGAACAAAACCCTGGGGAACGGCGCATGCCCTCTTGTGTTGTAAAGGCCATATTGCCGAACCCTTTGCTGTAATTAATGCTGACGATTTTTATGGGAAAGATGCTTTTAAAAAAGCTTTTCATTTTTTAATAAAGGAATGTAACGAAGAAACGCAGTGTATCATCGGATACGCTCTCGAAAAAACATTGAGTGATAATGGAACCGTTAGCAGGGGTGTTTGTAATGTTAACGAAAAAGGCTATTTAACAGATATTCAGGAGCGCACCAGTATTGTTAGAAATCATTCTGGCACAATTGTGTATCAGGATACAAATGGCGAGCATGCATTGCCGGAAGATTGTATCGTGAGCATGAATTTCTTATGTTATGCTCCAGGTTTTGTTGATTTTTGTGAACAGGGCTTCAAAGATTTTTTACAGGTTCAGGGAAATGAGTTGAAGTCAGAATTCTATTTGCCAACTGCAACCCGCTTATTTATTGAACAAAATAAAGGAGTAGTTAAAGTAATTCCAACAGAAGCACAATGGTTTGGCGTAACATATCAAGAAGATGCGCCAGGTGTTGCCGGTAGTATTCAGCGTTTAGTTCAAGATGGGGTTTATCCGGATAATCTTTGGACCGTTTGATACATACTAAAATGCATCGATAACTTTCGATGCATTTCATTTACCAATTGTTTATTTGGAATAGGCTTTCACAAAGAAAACGCAGTTTTCGATCCGAATAATCTGGTCTTTTCTTTCCAATCCGCGAATGCTGGATTGCTGACTTGGTTTAATCTTTTCCATCCCGCTTAATTTGGCGGCTTTGCAATCGGCAAGCATGGTATAGATATAGCCCGATTTAACCGCGAAAGTAATGCCTTCAGCTTGAGCTTGACGGGTGCTCAGTACGCCAACAATTTCTCCGGAACGGTCGAAAACAGGACCTCCCGAGTTTCCGGGATTAGCACTAATTTGTAGTTGGTAGGTTAGGGAGTCGCTATTAAAGCCAGTACGCGAACTTAAATATCCTTCACCATATACAATATCGTTACGTGGATACCCGAGGGTAAAGATTTCTTCACCAAGATCAATGGTAGATTTCCGAATACTATAGGGAAGTGCACGAGGAGCATTGTATTCCGAGTCATTGATTTTCAATACTGCTAAATCACGGAGATTATCTATATGCAATATGTCGGCGTTGAATTCTTTTCCTTTACTGTTGATGACTACTACTCCAGATCCCTTTAAAACGTGGGCATTGGTTAGGAGATATCCGTGATTGTCTAACAGAAATCCAGTTCCGCCTGCAACCAGCCTTGCATTTTCTGGAATCTTTGATTTTACTTCATTTAAAAGGCTACCTTGATATTGTTGATTACGTTTGATTACCTCAATATCTTTACTTAATTGAACCAGTTGAGTTTGGTTAACGGGCGAAAAGTAAACAACCAGTCCGCTAATTACCAATGCTATGAAGCCACCAACTGCAGCTGCAATTCCTGTAACGCGCTTGTATTTATGAAAAATTTGAATCAGTTTACCACCGGCAGAAACTTCGCTGCCATGTTGGATATCTCCATGCAGTAATAATTTGGTATGCGCATCATGGAGTTGCGACTTGATATTCCTGCGTTGAGCATAGAAGTCCATTTCATGCTGGAACATAGCGTGCTCTACTACCATTTGATCTATTTCTGGAGTGCTGTTACGCATTTGTTCGAAATAAACCCGCTCCTGCTCATTCATTTGATGAGAGAGATACCTTTCAATGGCCTCCTGAAGTAAAATATCATCCATGTTCATCACTCGCCTATATTATATTGAGAAAAAAACAATTTTTTTAGCCGCATCAAGCATTTATACTTTTGGTTTTTGGCGTTGTCTGAATTGGTGTATCCAAACATTTCAGCCAATTGCTGCATATCTTTTTTTTGGATATAGTAGCCCTCCAGTAAGCTTTTGCAAGGTTCACCTAAACTACTCATGGCTCTGTCCATTATCGCAAATGCAGCATTTCTTTTTTCGTGCTCCTCTATTTCCTCCTCAACTCCAACAGTTTCTTCCAGGTTTTCAACGGGTTGGGTGTATCTTCCCATTTGTTGTAACCGTTTAAGCCATAAACGCCGGCATATGGAATATACATAAGTTTTAATTTGACAGGTTAAGACAAATGAATCGCTTTGTGCTTTTTCATATAGTGCAATCATTGCTTCCTGAAAAATATCTCTGGCGTCGTCGTAAGAACCGTTATTTTGAAGAATATAGGTCTGCACCATGCCAAAATGATCTTTGTAGAGTGCTTCTATGGCTTTGGAATCATTGGAAGCCAACCCCTTCAGCAAAACCTGTTCGTTGATGTCGCCTTTCACTTCTGTTGATTTAATACCTGCGAATAGGTAAAAGTAACCCCAAAACCCTGAAAAAAAATTTTTTTGAAATTCTGTTAAATTCTAAGGTTACCTTTTATTACCTTTGCGTATTAATTAAAAATTCATTCATTAAAAAAAAACAAAAAACAATGAAAAAGCTGTTATTCGTTTTCGTTTTAGGCGCTTTTGCTGCCTGCGGTTCTGGTGAAAATGCTGCTCCTGCTGTAGATTCTGCTGCTTACAAAGATTCAGTTGCTAAAGCTCAAGCTGCAATGGATTCTGCTGCTAAAGCTACTGTGGTTGATTCTGCTGCAATGAAAGCTGCTGCTGATTCTGCTGCTAAGGCTGCTAAGAAGTAATTTATAAGCTTGACCATGTGGCTTTGCTTGCCGGTCACCAACAGCTTTTACCTTTTTTTCATATGGCAAGCAATCGTTAGAAGCCGCTCCGTTTCCACGGAGGGGCTTTTTTTTATTGCTGATTTGTTTGTAAGCTAACAGTTGTTAGTAAATTTTGTTGAACAAAATAATAATTTTTCAAAAAATTGTTGTAAATTTGGGCATGACCACGGCAAATCGATTTTATTTCTTTTCATTCTATTTCTTCAGAACCTGAAGCCGGGTATAAATTGTTTC
>Ga0214923_10006945_pt1 | contig 12502 bp, 9 predicted proteins | sample LL1510_MetaG_FD_177993 | JGI IMG/M metagenome (GOLD analysis project Ga0214923, IMG submission 177993) | Freshwater microbial communities from Lake Lanier, Atlanta, Georgia, United States - LL-1510 | ecosystem: Environmental > Aquatic > Freshwater > Lake | place: USA: Georgia | collected 2015-10-15
TCAATATCATTAATCTTGGCAATATTACCTGATACTTGTTCCCAAACTAAGTTACCTAAAGAACCACCGGCAATGAAACCAGATTTTGGAAAATTAGGATAATTAGACTTTAAAAAATCTAAAGCATTGCGACAAAGTTTTTCAACATTCATTTATGTTAATTTTAAAGGTTGATAAAATATTTTAAACTTCTTGAATATTATTGTTTTCCGCTTTTCTTTTCCCTTTTTAATTCTTCTTTAGCCAGTTTGAAGTTATCTAATCTTTCTTTTTCAACTTCTTTATATTTGGCACCACTTCGATATTCATAACCTATTTGATATTTTTCATCCATTTTGAAGTTATGTATTTGAAGAAGTAATTTATACCACTCTTTTGTAGAAGGACCGGTATAAAGCATAAACTTTCTAACATCAGGGTCAGTTAACATACTTTTAAAAGTTTTGGCAGTCATACCACGGGAGGAAAACTTTCTTAGAATGCCTCTGATAGTATAATTCTTTTCTTTATCTAAAGAATTGATAATATCTTTTATTTGATGTAGAACAGCAACCTCTTGGTTATCTTCTAAGAGTATTTGAAGTTGATCCTCTCTTTCTCTTTGAGTAATTAGATTGTTTTTATATTCAATCGCATTGTGTTGTTCAACCTCTTCAAAAATTGTTACCGTTGCTTTTGTGTGATGTTTACCAATAGCCTCCATAAAGGCGGCTTCAGTTTTGTAATATTTTCTTCCGGAATATCCTCCGTAATGTACCATCCAGATTTTTGACATAGAAATAATATTTTGTTTCGCTTATATTATAAAATAAGAAAAAGTCGGCAAGATTTGCTCACTGACCAATTTTTAGTTGATTTCTTCACCTGTCTCACGGTAAGCAGGGTTGATGATTTTCAAACGAAGTTTTGTACCATCCTTAGCCACTCTATCTACATAAGGACGCAAAACAACACCTTCTCTGATATGAACTTCTTTTCCACTCACTAATTCATTCCCTTTACAAAGATCGACAATAGATTTTGGAAGTAAGTAATCTAATTTAGTTTTATGAATACCTCTTTCAGAATCAGAGTAAATTACAACTTCTTTCTTATCAAGAGTTAAAACTCCATCAAATACAATCGGAACCCACAAAGCTTTGAAATCCTCTGGAACCATATCGTAAGGAATAGATTCACCATTCACACGGATATCGAACAATCTAACGGTTGGTTTAGTTTGACCATAAGAGTAACCACTTTGAACTGGAATAACTTCACCAAAAACTTGAACTACACCAGAAGTAAAGTTTTTACGAATCTTCTCAACAACACCATCATTTCCGGCAGCAATCCAGTAAGTGTTTTCATCACTCTGTTCGATAGTAAGTCCACTTTTCAAAAGACCTTTAGAGGATACAATAGTTTCATTTTCTAAAACATTGTGAGCAAGAATGAATTGAGAACCGTGTATTTTTTCAGTAATGACTACACGTTCACCATCAATGAGATCATTGACATAAACACCAACGTGTTCACAATCGTGAGAACCAACAAAAGGCATAGAGAAAGATTTAACTTTACCAGCCAATTGAGTTGGAATCGGAGGCTCGTACTTACTGATACCAAGTGTTTCAGAAACATCCTGACCAACTTCTAAAGATTCGAATCCTGACACAAGATGTTTTGGAATTATGATACCGGAGGATATTTCACCACGAAGGCGAACAGATTTTACTCGGTTCTTATCGGGACCGGCAAGGTATTTTTCGAACTCGGTTTTGATGTCACCAGTAAGTACAGACTTTTCTGGAGCAAAAACAACTTCGTCACCATCGTTGTAAAGTCCTTTTTGGACTACAACTTGGTAAGAACCAACTTTACCGATTAAGAGAGCATCGGCGTTTGGGTGAGTAAATATTTCGATTTTTTCTTTAGATACTTTCCAATTAGACATTCTTTTACAATTTAATTAAAGACAAAGATAAGAATAATTTTCTAAATAACAAAATCTTTAGCAAGAAATAATCTGGATAATAATATATACCTAAAAGTTACAGTAACTATTAATGAAATTACCCGGTAAGATAGCAATTAATACTATTCAGCAAAATTTGCCTAATTTGACAACAGCTCAATTAGATTTGTTTACTCAATCAATATCACTTTCACCAAGTGATGTTGTTAGTGTTGATGTAAAACAAATAATTAGTACGGTGACTGATAAAACTTTCTCAATGAGATTGAGAAAGTGGGTTGAACCTTATACAATCGGAGGAGTTGATTATTCTTTATTTTATACTGAGGTAGATCATAATTTCAAAGTAGGTGATAGAGCTTTTATTGAAGGTGGAGTTTATGATTCAGATAATTTTTCTTTAGTAAAAAAATATAGAAAGGGTTCTGATGGATATAAAGTCCTTTATGTTGATAGATGTAAAATTGTTTTAGATATCAAATATACTGGTCAATTACCAACTAATGAAGAAGAAATAGACAATTTTGTTAAGATATATGTAGCTTCAACACAAGAAGAATTTGATTATTATTGTCAAGTTCTTTCACTTCGTCAAGATAGTGGAATAATTCATAATAAATTTGATTTAGGATTTAATAATTTTTTATATCTGAATGGTACATTCTCAATTACACCTGGTTCGTATAACTTGACTTCATTCGCTTCAGATTTTGCTCTTACCTCTACATCTTCAACACTCGGAGATTCTTTTGTTATTAGAGGAGCAACAGGTTCACCTTTGAATACATATTTTGTAAATATTACAACAGATGTTTTTAACAACTCTTTTATACCTTATTTAAACTCTGGTTGGACACAATCACTTTCCGGATTTTACAACAATGGTAAGTTGAGAATGATGAATGGTAATTTCATCAAAAATGGTGTTTCTTTCAAAAATGAATACATATATTACTTTGATACTTTGACTAATACTTGGAAGATAGATAAATCTTATCTACCAACTATATTAACAGAACAACATTTTAGAAAGGGTATTTTTAATACAGGAAAATATAATCAAGGACTTTATGGTCAACATGAAGAAAGAATTAAATACTATGGTGATAGTATAAAATGGAATTTAGGTACTACTTTAAATGTTGATTGGTATAGTGGTGTTTTAGACTCGACTGTATTTAATGAGAATTCTCATTTTACTATTTTTGATAGATTTAATTTGCCACAAATTAGAGCTAATGCCGCTAATAATGGTGGTGCTGGTTACAACTACGTTTTTAACACCAATTTCTACGGTGGTGATGTTATCAATGGTAACATATTTAATATGGCGGTTGTTTATGGTACAAACTCAGCTACAGCATCGGCTTTAGAAAATTATTTGACTGGTCAAGATACAAACTTTTCTATCAATATAAAAGGTGGAGTTTATTACAACTCTGATATCATATTTGCTTCGATGAGTAATTCTACTCTAATAAGTTCATATGTATTCAATTCAATTTTGAACAAATGTAAATCAGTCAACTCTGAAATCGAAGCTTCGGTATTTTTGAATTCTACTTGGTTATCTGATAAAATTGTCAAGATTCAAAACTATGAAGAAAGTAATATTGTTTGGTATGATGAGAATTCTCTACCTATAAACTACAAAATGTATAAGTTTTACCTAACTGATACTAACTGGTTAAGATTAAGAGAATTTCAAAACTTTTATTTTCAAGATTTAGGTATTAATATACCGAGTACTGAATTACTCAATTTCTTTGATGATAAGTTTTCAGTTGGTCAATATTATCAAAGTTATGATAATTTGACTGGTACACCAGCAAAACCTGAACGTAGAGTTCTTATTCAGTTATCCACTGCTAGAGAAAACAGAAACTCACCAGGTACAATTGTTTCGACTACACCACAATCTAATGGAAATAACGTACAACCGAATGATGTTGCCCTACCTTCATTAGATATATTTATCGAGGGAGGTGATAATTTTGATTACGCAACTGGTTCAGTTTATCCAAGACCGTTTATTAATGAAACAATTGATATAAGTAAGGCTTATATACTTGATTCTGATTTCGTTTCTGGTTTATTCAAGAATTCAAGGTGGATTTCTGGCAACTATTTTAGTTATAATAAAGACCATGCTTTCAGTTCAAGTGGTGGTTATACTGCTTCAGTTAATAACACGAATAAAACATTAGAATTGACTATTGGTCCAAAAAGGAGATATGATATTTTAGGTACAATGAGTACAGTTTCAGATATTGCTTTCTTGAATGGATTATATTATGATTCGACATTAAACGGTGGTAATAATTTAATTCCACTCAATGATACATATAAAATAACTAATTTAGTCACTTCTTCCGGTGGTAGAACTATTCAATTACAGGATATTATGACTCAATCGGTTATTTCATCTTTTGGTAATTTTACTGGAGCAAAATATTTGATAACTAAGAATGCCAAAAATAGATGGAATTATGTTCATTCAACTAAATTTGAAAATTCGATTATATCATCTGGTATTTTTAGAAGAGGTTATTTCAAAAATTGTCAATTTGAAAATTTTGAATTTGATTCTACTGATAGAGATTTGACTAATGTTTCAAACAAGAGAAAATTATTACTTTCAGATATTATATTCGATGGTGATGGAAACACTATCAAAAGTGGTTTAGTTCAATACTCTCACTTGGTATCAGGTAATGACATTTTCAATAATGGTATTTTCCATCGAGGTGTTTGGAATACTTCAACATTTACTTACTCACTTTCGCCTACATCGTCAGTAGTTTATACAAGTGGTAGTAATACGTTTAAAAATGGTATTATGAGAAACTCAACTTGGATTGATGGAACATTTGAGAATGGATTATTCTATAAAAATAATACAAATATACCGGCAACTCAGAGTATTGTTTCTAATACAGACCCTTACTATTATTTTGATAATATCACTAATAATAATTTAAGATGGTCTTGGCAGAGAGGTTTATTTAAAAACGGTGATTTTGAAAAATCGAATTTTGAAACTGGACTTTTCAGTAATGGTAATTTTTATGATTCTAATTTCTTGACTGGTGAGGCTACTGGGGGTAATTTTGGTAAATCAAACATACCTTATCAAAATTCCAGAGTATGGACAGGCACATTCAGTAATGTGAATGTTATTAATGCCGAATTTAGAACACAAGACTCAACAGACAATCTAAACAGAAGTTCAATAATTTGGAATTCTGGAGTCTTTAACTCTGGTGTCTTTGGTGTAAATATGTACACTTCTTATGTACCAACGACTCATACATTTAGTGCTACTTGGTTAAATGGTACATTTAATAATGGTGAGTTTACTGATGTCGCTGAATGGAGAAATGGTGAATTCAATAATGGTAAATTTACATCATACTATTGGTATGAATCTTCTAATCCAAGAACACCTTTTGAAATTAGTTCGTTTACTAGTGCTTCATTTTCTTGGCAAAATGGTAAGTTCAATGGTGGTCAATTTGGAACCGGTATTACAGCTTCTAACTCAACTTGGTTTAATGGTGAGTTTAATGGTGGTATTTTCCAAGGTAGATATTGGAGAAATGGTATATTGACTGGTGGTAAGTTTTTAGGACATGCAACTCAATCAACAAATATAGTATCTTATAATGATTTCATCAGAAACTTTAATTCTTACTATTATGGATTCTGGCAAGATGGATTTGTTAGTAAAAACAAAGATAAATTTATTAAAGATGAGAAATTCTATTCAGATATAAAAAGAATTTCATCAAGAAAGAAAAAGAGTCCTGAAGTCAAATTTCAGAACATGCTTTGGAATTCTGGTACTTTTTCCAATTTCGATGGTGAAATGGATAATTCAGTTTGGTTAGATGGTACATTTCAGGATGGTTACTTTTCTAATTCAAGTTTTAATCCATACATAAATTTGGTATCTGATAGATTTTCTTTTCCAATAGTTAATGTTTCGAATAATGTTGTTTCAGGAGTTTTAGAACCAGGTAGAACTTATACAATTTTTCTTGAAATAGGAAACACTACAACTACTATTAATTCACCGATTGTGATACCTGCTGGAACAGCCGGATTTACACAGTCTAATTTTGTTGCTACAACTAAAAATTTCACATTAAATGTTACTGGTAATCCAAACATTTTAAATGTTGAGGTTTATCCAGCAAACACATCAACAAATCAGAGTGGATTTAGAATTTCTGATAGTTGTATCTGGGAAAATGGTGAGGCTTATAGCTCTGATTTTTATTTCTCAAAATGGAAACAAGGTATTTTTGATTCACACGCAACTTCATCACAAGGTAATTCTTTTGGTTTGATTTGGCAAGATGGTATATCGAAGTATATGAATGCTTATAATGTATTCTGGGAAAGTGGCACTTGGAAAAATGGTAACTGGTATGGTAGTCCATTTACACAAATAGGTACTTACTCTGGTGTCGTAGTTTATCCGGGATTTGCATCAGATATTATAAATAATGTTTATCTATATGCCTCTCAAAGTTTAGCTCAAACAGGTTATTCAATTTACAACAATTGGGACCAATTGCACATGAATGATACATTCACCTCTTCGAGTCCAGTTCTGGTATTAAATGATCCAGGATTATTGAATAATTTTAGTTTATCAAACAGGTCAATCGACCAAGATTCATCAATTTGGACTTGGACTAATTTCCCTTCTGGGCTTGGTCCATTTGTGGGTTACATACCATTTTTCTTTTTTGTTGCAGATATTTATACAATAGATGCTTATAATAAAACACCTATAATTTACACTAATTCCAGTGGTAATAAAGTTTGGGCTTGGAACGGATCTCGTAATATTTTCAACGATATTACAAAAACTTATACTATAAAAGTAAAGTATTTTGCTGTGTATAATAGCGCAACAGTAGCACCGACTTTTATAAATCTAAATCACCCACTCGTTCCACTACCAGCTGGTTTTCCAGAGGATGGTTATGTATCACCACCGACTGGTGCTGGAAGCTTACAAGTGACTGTAAGATTTGATGTTGGTTATTCCCCAACTTTACAAAATGGTGGCTTCTTCGATAATGTGGTTCACGTAATACCATTGAGTATATATGGTAATGGAAAGTTTGGAAGTACTGGTATGCAAGAAGCGAACTTTACTTTTAGACCTTTAGTAGTCGATCCAACATTCTTAGAATCTCAAACTTTATCAATTAGAAAATTGTCAGGATCTACAGGAATTAGATTATACATAGCTGAGATTTCAATTCAAGAACAAGAAGGAGTTTACGAAACTTCGACAAATAATGAGAATTGGGATATTCAATTAAGTTCAAATATTCAGGCTATCGACAACACAATAAATCTACCATCAAATATTCTTTATGAATTTGCTGGTGTTAATACTCGATTTGGTAATGGTCAGTTTTTATCTGGTATTTGGGAAAATGGAGTTTGGAATGAAGGTTGGAGAGAAGATTTAACAGTCATTTGGTGTGATAACTTGACTAACTTTTCCGGTGTTTCTAAGTCTTTGGCTTACAAAAATAATATCTGGACTTGGACTTTCCAATTAAATGTCCTAAATGTAGGAGCAAATAGTAATGGATTTTTCTATGACTTTAAAAGAGATGATAAAGTTTCGGTTGGTAATTTAGTTACTATTGATATAAATGGAAACAGAAGATTAATAAGAAATTATTTAACTATAAAAGAAGTAGATCAAACAAACACATCAATGACTTTAGAATTGAATATTTCATTTCCAATTAGAAGTATTGAAAGAGATTCTGAAGAGCATTTAATGTATGTAACTAAAAATGTTTGGTTAAATGGTATATTCTTAAATGGAAAGTTCAAAGACGGTGTTTGGAGTAATGGTTTGTTTCAAGGTTACCCTTACATCACCGAAATGGAAAACTCACAATGGGTTGATGGTATATTTAAAGGGGGTAGATTCTTCGGACTAACTAACTCATACATAGATGAAAATGAGATAGAAACTGCTTATCATACTGCTTTGATTCAGAAATTTGACTTTTATGATAGAAACGTTTCTGGCCTACCGTATAAGTTCAAATATAATTCTTGGATAGATGTAAATTACTATAAAAATGAAGGAGTTAATATCAATAGAATTAATGATGTTTATAAGCTAACAGCATTAGGTGTAACAACTAGTTTTATTGAGAATAATTATTATGGTTATCCAACAAAAGATGTACTTGAAAGTAATTCATTTTTAAGAAATGCTTTTGACTTAGATGTAAGAAGTTATAGATTAGGTTGGAAATGGAAAGAATATACAAACTATTTAGATGGTTTTGGTCAATTCTTAGATATTAACGAATATTCTTTCATTAATTCTACACCAGCCACCTCAGTTAGTGGTTTTGGCATCGATAATTTTATTAATAATGGTTGGACATTCTCTTGGTTAGGCTCTAATCAAGGATTTGCAACAGCCGCAAATTCAATTAAATCGAATATTGGTTTGCTCGAGTCAGAATGGTTATACTTGAGTGGTGGTAGAACTGCACCACAATCAGTTCCATTTGATGATAACATAAACTTTACTGTTGATAGTTTTAATAATGAAAATGTAACAATAGACAAATTAAGATATTCTTTTATTGAAATAGAAGCTGAAAATATCGGTTGGACTCAATCAAGTAGTGGTGCGACAAATCCTTGGTTATTCTATAATACATTCCCTGGTTCTTACTCTATTGCAGCGATTACCACTTTATTTAATGGAAATGATATCAGTTTACCAGTAAATCAGGTAGCTACTCAATCGATCCTTACTAATCAAAGAGAATATTTCTTTAATAAGAAGAAATTGGATATGACTATCTTATCTGGACCGGCTTATTCTTTGAGATTTAAAAAGATAAGATTTGTCGAGACAGATATGATTCCATTCATTCAGATTGCCGATGATTGTATTTTATTTCAAAGTGTTACTACTTGGGACACAACTCCAGGAGTTTTGAATCCTGGTAATATAAGTGGACCTGCTCAACTGCCAGGGTGGGGTTATGTAGGATCACCATTGGATCCAGGTGAAAATGGAACTGATGCACCTAATAATGCTTATGCTGGTACTTGGGAACAAGCATTACCATTCGATCAAGTTTCTACATCCTTATATGATGGTAATCTTCAACTTATAGATGGTAGAGGATTTCCAACCTGGGATAACTTCTATTTAGTTGCTGGTGGTGAGGGTTGTACTTCATACATAAATGATGATATTCAAGTACCAAATCAATCATTTGCGCCTGATTTAAGTACTGATGTTGAGGTTTCTGTAATAACTTCAACTAATATACCTTTGGCTGGTAATCCAATTTATTCAAGTAATACATTAGGAGTTTCTGCAGCCTTTGATAATGAAATTATGATTAATTCACAGGACCCAGAGAGTGTTTTTAATAATCCTGGAATACCTGTTCAGAATACAAATTAATAAGGGACTTAAAAAACTACAATATATAATTTATGCCAACAACAGATTCAAATTTAACAGGTACATTTATAGCAAACACCTATCAGAAATTATTACAAGTTGATAGTCAATATGGTTCGATTGGAACAACAGCACCTTTTGTTACTATCGATGCTAGAACAACCACAAAATATAATCTTTTGAATGGATTAGGTCAAAGTGTACCATATGTTGTCATCGACCACACTGCAGCTCCTGATGGATCAGTATTTTTGAAAAATACTGGCAAAGATCCTAATAGTTTGTGGGGAATTCAAATTGAAAATAGTGGAGATAATTATGGATCATCTGGTCTTAACTTTTGGAGACCCTCTGGAAGTGATGAGTCAAGTGGTAATAATTATCTTTTCTTAAAAAATACAGGAACCACATGGGTAGGATTTCAAAGTCAGAATATCTTTAATGATATTATAGAATCCTCTACCTCTCCACTTATTCAAGGATACAGAGGAACTTACACTCTTTATGTAAGTGATGGTATATTAGTGAAGGGAGTTTCAAGAAAGGTTGATAATATTTCCAATCCAACTCCATCTCTTGCAGTTGGGGCTCCCACATCAGGTGGGGTAGGATTTGCCGGAACATTTCAGAGATTGAAACTTGGAAATGACATGACAGATGGTTCCAATTCAGAACTAAGTATAATGTCGAGAGTCTCCTCATTGTCGATATATGGAAGTGCATCTAATACAATTACTGCTGTCGATAATAATTTCAATTTTTGGATGAGAGAATATAATGGTAGTCTTGGAAATCAATTTCATCCTTTCAAAATTATCAGATATTCTTTTTACTGGCCAGATAATATAGTTAGTTTCAAAAATCTTGTCGATACCGATGGTTCAACACCTATGTCATCATCTGATTGGGCGGCTATGGTTGTTGGATTCAATTACGACAATGATAATGATCAAAGTGTGAATAATTTCATAGTAGCGTGTTATAGGGATTCAGGAATTTGGAAACTGAGAGTCGGAAATGATGGTGGTTCAGGTACTCCTAATCAGATTTGGAACGTTGATGTTCTCTTTATAAGAAAAGGTTGGTATGATGATACTGCTAGAGCAGGATTTGGTCAACCGTTTGTTGATATACAAATCTAATATTTGATAATCAAATTACCAACTCTGCCAAATTTCCAATTGCCCATAGATTCTATCTTAGTTTCTTCGCCTTCTAATTTGACATCTTTGAGTTTTTGCTTACCTTGTATTCTACCATCTCCTGAACATTTCTTGCAAGGATGAATACCTACTTTGCCTTTTCCATTACAGAATCCGCAGTCTTTACCATCCCAACCTTTACCAGTACCTTCACAGAAATCACAACCATCATCAGCTTCAAACCATTTAGCTTTACCATCAGCTCCTTTAATTTGAATCTTAGCTGACATATCTTTTCCATTACCTTTACAAGTAGGACACTGAACCCATCTTACAAATTCAACTGTACCATCGAATGTATCTTTATCAACTTGAACAATAATATCTAAAACTTCTCTCTTTTTAACATCATCATATGTTCTTTCAGCTTCTTTGTGATTGTAATCCATATCAATCTTAAAAAACTCTTCTAATTCATTATAATCTTTTCCGAATTTAGATTTCTTATCATATTCATCTTTTTGCTCAGTTAGTACAGTATAAGCTTCATTCAAGAGAGCAAAGTTTTCTTGAGAACCACCCATATCAGGATGATGTTCCATCGATAATTTATAATAAGTCTTTTTGATTTCTTTTTCGGTGGATTGAAATGTGACACCTAAGATTTGATAATAGTTAAGATTGAGATTCATAATGTTCTATAATAGCTTTAATACATTTGTCCTTTTGAACTTCAAATAGTCCACCATCTTCAAATGGAAATTGTAAACCTAATTTTGTTTTAGTGAAGTGTATATCCAACCAAGTTGGATTAGTCATTAAGTCAATAAGAGTTTCTGATAAAGAGTTTAATTTATGATAATCAGGATGTTTATCAGGGCAACCAGATAATAACTTCTGGTCTTCTTTTATTTTTTGTCTAATTTTTCTTTCTTCTTCGTCCAAATCCTGTGTAAATCGTGTAGACCACATATCCATGATTAAAGCATCAGCTTTAAATAATGTATCTAAATCATCGATATGGTCTAAAACTGAGTATTTAGTAATAAATCTTTTATGAAATCCCATCTAATATACTTTCTATTTTTTGTTGTCTAACTTCTTGTAGATTGATAATTTCAAAATGACCTCTTAATTCTTCATACCTACAATCTAAACATCTATCTTTTGGTGGAGTTGGTGAATTCCTTACTTTCCCTATTTTACCAACTGGAACATAAAAAACAGCACCAACTCTCTTACTACCACATTTTGGACAGAAAAGAAGATTAGTCGTTTTCATGAGCTCTAATCCACTCATCTCTACGAATGGCTTTTCTAACTTCTTCTCTTTTCTTTTCTGAAGGTTTCTGATAGGTTTTTCTCTTACGAAGTTCTTTAACTATACCTTGTTTATCAAACTTTCTCTTTAATGTTTTAAGAGCTCTTTCAATAGTCTCTTTACCTTCAATCTTTACAACGATCATAATATTTTATTTATTTTTATATCTCTCAAAAAAGACTTTCTTTCAGATTCGGACATTTTTTTGAAATCTTCATAGTTCAAATCAATACCCATTATCTGAAAAGCAAAATCAATATATTCAACTAAAGCTTTATTCAAATCAACCGTATAACTTCCTGATGAATAACCAATTGCAATATTTTGACTACCTGAGGTTATTATATTACCAGTTGTTGTTACAGCCGTAGTAGCATAGGTGCTTGTTGGTCCGTTCCAGTTTACTTTACTCATAATTTTTATAGATATATATAGTAAAAAAGTTTCATGGCAAAATACTTAACTCTTCTATTCACACTCATTACTCTTAATTTATTTTCTCAAGGAGTTGATACAATAATTAATACTGGATTTTATAAATCATATTTCTCTAATTATTATAAAGAACCACTTTATGTTTCAACAAAAATCTACAAAGC
>Ga0214923_10006946_pt1 | contig 12501 bp, 10 predicted proteins | sample LL1510_MetaG_FD_177993 | JGI IMG/M metagenome (GOLD analysis project Ga0214923, IMG submission 177993) | Freshwater microbial communities from Lake Lanier, Atlanta, Georgia, United States - LL-1510 | ecosystem: Environmental > Aquatic > Freshwater > Lake | place: USA: Georgia | collected...
CCGTAAACCACCCCATATTCCGACCCCGCAAATAACCCTCAGAGCCTGCAGTCTTACGCTGCGCGTACAATCCATACACCACAATCCCAACCTGAGTCAGTAGCAATACCCACCAATCCAATGCACTCATCGCCCTTAACGCTGCGGTTTTTCCTCTTGTCTGTGACCGGGCATCAAATCACTGCCGAGTTCAACCATGTTCGAGAGCAATCGAAATGCACCAGCTACACCCGCCGGCAATTGCCTAAAAAGGCTCAACCCTGTGTAGACCCACCAGCCCTTGCCTACCCTTCCAACCACCAAAGCGCCATTTTGCTCTTTTTCGCCCGGATCTGCCATAGACAACAAGGCATCGGCAGCGGTGCTGTCCCACCGTGCGGCATAATACAATCCACGTTCTTGTACCCATCCCCCAAAATCATCAGCGCCAATTTTATTGGGACGATTCAACAGAGGGTGATCCACATTCAAGAACTGTATGGCCGCCTCCTCCACCGTCGTGCGTTGACTGCCCAATTGCAGGCGAAAAGGAGCCAGGGAATCGCTCAACAATCCGCGACTGGTTTGGTATTGCATCACCACCGTGCCACCAGCAAGGGCAAAATTGCGCAATATGGGGTACAGTTTACGGTAATCCTCGTCGGTGTTTACCAAGCGTACCCCCAGAACCACCGACTGAAAATCTTGGAGCATTTCTGGCGTCCATTGACCGGCGGGGCGCTCAGTGACCTCATAGCCAAGGGCGCGCAATGCGTTAGGCGTTTCATCACCGGCTCCTGGAACATAAGCGATTTTGGCACGCCTTTGTTCTATTCCCAGATGCAGAATAGGAATGCTGGCTTCGGGCAACAAGGTAAGTTGCGGAAGATGCGGATAAGTCAACACCTGATGGTCGCGCGTATACTCACGCCCACCAACACGGGCCCGAACCCGGACGACACCGGATGCTGCATGAGGAGAGGCGTCGACCACAAATTTGACGGTTTGGCTTTCTCCAGAGGTCAAACTGAAGAGGGTATGGGTCTGTGGTTCAACACGCCAACCACTGGGCAATTCGAGTTGGATGGCCATAGGCCCCAAGGCAGCACTGGAGGATACCCGCACCCCGATCTGTATCGGCTGATCTCCTTTGTGAAGTGCCATGGGTTCGACAAACGAAAGATGCATTGGGGGCACAATGGTGAGTGGGCGATAACGTTCGCCTTCAGCAGGGTCGGTGTATCGGTGCAAAACATCGACAGGCAACGCAACCGTTGCCCTTCTTTTCCCTGAAAAGATCGTGTAACAGGCCATGGCCTGAAGGGCTGCTGGGTGTGTGGCCACACCTACCCAGGTTTGACCTGGCAGGTCGAAAAAGCCAGTGCGGCCCGTGCGCCCTTGCAACCAAAATGGCTGAGAAAGAGGAAGGTCGCCCGGCAGAATCATGCGATGATCACGGGAAACGATTCGATTAAACGGAAGAAAAGTATCGATTGATGAAGTGCTGTGTACTTTTATATGGTCTGGATTTTGGGCTGCCATGCCGTGTGCTCCACTTTCACGGGTTACCCAACGGATTGAATCGAAGCGCACCATACCGGGGTGTCTTCGGATGCTTTTCCACTGAATGGAAAGCGTATCCCCAGGGCAAACTGAATGTTTTGCAGCGGTTAATTCGTGCCAGATGCCAGCAGCATCCATCAACAGACGATCGAGGCGCGCAATTTCGTGCCGATGACGCTTACGCTCTGGCTCCTGCAACAATAAAAGCCGGGCTGAAATCAAGTGAGGCAACATTTTCCAAGGCTCATCGATGCGGAAGGATCGTTCAGCGTCCGCCAAAGCCCGGAAATAGGCAGCTTTCGCGGCAACATTCCGCTCCTGTTCCGCCTGTTCCAATAAAATAGCGGTGAGCCCACCTTCAATTGAATCGCCCGCCAACCATTTCAGGTACTCCAATTCTTCACCTCTTTGCAAGGCAGAGCCGAAACCCTGACTCCGGTGCATCGATCGGCTTAAAGCCGCTGTTTCACCATAACTTCGACCAAGAATCGGTGAAAACCCCCCGACATCAACCGACTCCAATCCCTTTTTGTCGAAATCAGGCCGACCAAAAAACCACCAACTCGTGTTCCAATACAGCGTTCGCGCGCTCCAGGCATCTACCCCATCTTTGAATTGATCTGGGAATCGCAAGGGGTCTGCGGCCGCCTCAAAAGCCTCCAATGCCAGTTGGGCCGAAGCGGTATGATGGCCATGGGTAGCGCTTGGCTCTGGCGTGAAGCGGGTGATGATTGCGTGTGGTCGAAAATATCGAATCACCCAAACCACATCAGCGAGCAGACTATCGCGATCCCACTGACGAAAACTCTCTTCCGGTGTTTTGCTGTAACCAAAATCGTTGGCACGAGTAAAGAACTGCCGCGCCCCATCAATCGAACGGGCACCCATAAGTTCATACGTGCGAATCAATCCCAGCTCATCGCCCGCTTCCTTACCGATGAGGTTCTGCCCGCCATCGCCCCGCGTGAGCGATAAATAGGCCGCATCCACCCGCATACCCTTGGATAACCAAGTAAGCATACGGGTATTTTCATCGTCGGGGTGCGCCGCCAAATAGAGTACCCTCACCGGCATTTGCAGTGCCCTGACCTCCTCTAGAAGTGCTGAAGAACTTATGCCACTCGTTGGACCAAAACCCGTTTGGGCAGATAACCGATAAGCGCAACAAACGAAGAGCAGGAAAAATGCAGGCGCGCGCTCAAATAGACTATTTCTTCTTGACTCCGCCACCTGGAATAACCCAACCTTTGATGGAAGCTTCTATTTCGGGCCGTGTCATTTCAAACCAATCACTGGTTTTGGCCTCGCCCACAGCGATGGCCTGACGGGCGGAGGCCAGAGCATCATGGATGTTGCCTGTCGCTGCAAGCGCACGGGCTTTGGTGAAATGAGGCATAAAATGCTCTGGATTCAACTCCACCGAACGCGCAGCAAATCGGAGAGCTTCAGCCGCACTACCGCCACTGGTGAGCAAATACGATGCAGCATTGTGGTGGGAATACCAATCGGCTTTTGCATTGTGAAAATACAGGTTGATGTTGTCCATGGCAAGCGTTTTCAGATCGGTAGCAACACCAAATGACACACGCATCTTCTCCCAGCGCAGGACCACTTCGGCGCGATCCTCACCTGTCAATTCGACGGCAAAATTCAAGCGCTCCTGCATGCGTTCGCTCATACTGGGGCGAACTGTGAAGCGCACCACATCCAACTCCTTTTTGTAGTTGGTGGAGCCCCATTGACCTTCATTAGAATTCAGAATGATGGTCCAGTTATCGCGGCCAGGAATGGTAAACAAGGCATATTTACCAGCCTTCACTTGATTTCCCGCAATTTGAACGGCCGTACTAAAACTGATTTCTGTTGCCGAATTCGCCCCCGTGCGCCAAACTTCATCGTAGGGCACCAAATCGCCCCACACTACCCGACCTTTCACGGCCGGACTGCTGTAAGTAACGCTCAGCTCGGTTACACCGACAACCTGCATCACACTGGCCTTCGGACTGGGTTGAGGCAAAACAAGCTGGGAAAAAGCAGGCGCGCCCGCTAAGGTGCAGATGAGCATGGCTGCAGAAATAATACGAATGTTGGAAATGGTAAACATGTACAATAGATTATGATTAAGGGTGAATGGAATCAATGATTCTTGTCAAACGCGAACAGGATGAAAAAGTTCGGAAAAGCCAATAAAAATACGAGATATGGTCGTTCGATTATTGAGACAATACACAGAGATTTGCACCATCATTCAAGTAACCGAATATCCTTATGAACCACACCTACCTCATCGTAGATCCTAGAATCGAGCCCCACATCGCCCTCATTCGTTTGAACCGTCCAAAAGAACTCAATGCGCTCAACCTTGAACTCATGGCGGAATTGCGCGACACCCTCAAAGAATTGGATCAGGACCTTGAAGTGCGCGCTATTGTCATCACAGGCGATGATCGGGCGTTCGCAGCAGGCGCCGACATCCGGCAGATGTCCGACAAGGGCGCGGTCGATATGCTCCTCATCGACCAGTTTTCGACCTGGGATACCATCAAAAAAATTAAAAAGCCCCTGATCGCAGCCGTTTCTGGTTTTGCTTTGGGAGGCGGCAACGAATTGGTGATGCATTGCGACCTCGTGGTGGCCTCAGAAACCGCGCAGTTTGGTCAACCCGAAATCAAACTTGGGGTCATCCCTGGGGCTGGAGGCACACAACGTCTCACCCGGCAAGTGGGCAAGGTTCGCGCGATGGAACTGGTGCTGGGGGGCGAGTTTATCAGCGCCGAACAAGCACTGGCCTGGGGAATGGTCAACAAAGTCGTACCGATCGAACTCTACCTTGAGGAAGCCCTTCGGATGGCCCGCCAGCTGTCGAGGCAGTCACCCCTCGCGATTCGACTGGCTAAAGAGGCTGTCCTCAAGGCCCACGACGCCCACCTGTCCGAAGGACTGGAATTTGAACGCAAAAACTTTTACCTGCTGTTTGCCGGTCAAGACCAGAAGGAAGGCATGCAGGCATTCATAGAGAAGCGCGCACCGAATTTTACAGGCCGTTAACCGGGCTCAATTGCCATCGAGAAGATTTCCAAGCCCGCCCAGGATGGAACCCTCCTCTTTGCGGCCGCCCACACCCGAACCATAACTCAATATACGCGCTGCCAGACGCGACACGGGCAGGCTCTGCAGCCACACCATACCCGGGCCGGTGAGGCTGGCAAAAAACAGCCCCTCGCCGCCAAAAATCACATTCTTGACCCCGCGCACCATCTGAATGTCGTAATCGACCCCCGAAGTAAAGGCCACAATGCAACCCGTATCCACCCGCAACACCTCTCCGGGCTGCAGGACGCGCTCCAGAATATACCCGCCGGCGTGCACAAAAGCCAGTCCGTCACCCTCCAGTTTCTGCATGATGAAGCCCTCACCGCCAAACAAACCCGTACCGAGGCGGCGCTGAAATTCGATCCCAACCGCCACCCCCTTCGCCGCACACAAAAAGGAATCCTTCTGGCACACCACCTTACCGCCCAATTTCTGCAGGTCGATGCAGATGATCTTGCCCGCATAGGGTCCTGCGAAGGTGACCCGCGATTTGCCCGAACCGGTGTGGGTAAATGCGGTCATAAACAGCGATTCACCCGTAAGCAGACGTTTGCCTGCCCCCATGAGTTTGCCCAGGAAACCGCCTCCCTGCGTCGAGCCGTCCCCAAAAATAGTGGCCATCTCAATACCGGGGTCCATAAACATAAACGCCCCGCTCTCGGCAATCACCGTTTCCTGCGGGTCCAGTTCGATTTCCACACACTGCATTTCCTCGCCAAAAATGCGGAAATCTATTTCGTGATTATGTCTCATAAATTTTTAAATTTTTTAATTAGAAAACCAGTAACACATTCAATAAAAGAAAAAAACCAAGTTGAAACGCCGCGTAGTGCAACAACACGGGGTTCGAACGGCGGATGCTGGCCATTTCGGCCAGCGACAACAAGACCAGGGAAAACAACCACCAAGCAATGTAGTTGCGCATCGGCGCCACGAAGAAGCTTCCCTCCCCGGGCGTGTCCCAGGACCAGAATCCGAGGAACACCGCCACCGGCTCGATAAAGACATCGACCAGCAGCACAGCGGTTGCCCCCATAAAGGGCCGGATTTCTGGCGAGATCTGGGCGGCGTAGGAAAGCTGGGAAGCGGCATAGACCAAGAGCAGCCAGTTGACCCCAATCACCAGCGGCACCCCGGCAGGAGCATACCCCAACACGGTACCGTAGTGGTAGGCGCCAAATACCGCGCCAGTAGCCACGCCATAGACCTCCACCAGCCAGCCCGCCAGACATCCCAGCAGGAGCAATACCGTATGGGGCATCGGTACCGGCCGCTCCATGAACCAAACATGAACAGCACCCAAAATCAAAACATAAGGCACGCAGAGCAGAAAAAACGGCTGGGTCGAGGGCCATGCCAAACCCATGGCGCCGAAACCATAAACCATTCCCCAAAAAATGAGAAAATAGCGTCGCACAGAGAGAAGATCGAGCCAACGAAACATCAGCGCCGGTGTTTTCTTATGGCCTTGGGATGAGGATGTGCGCGCGCAATCAAATCGGCGGTGATGGCTGCCGAATGGAGGCACAAAGGGATTCCACCCCCGGGATGAACCGTTCCACCACAATAAAACAATCCTTTGATCCGTCGATCACGGTTGGCTTGCCTGAGGAATGCAGACCACCGGCTGTTGGATGCAGGTCCGTACAATGCACCGCCTACAGCGCCAGTATTTTTTTCCATATCGATGGGCGTGATCACCCTCTGCTCTTCCACCAGATTCTTCAGATCAACCCCTAGTGCCTTACTCAATCGATCTATTGCCTCTTCACGCAACCGAAGCACCAATTCCTCCCATGGCAGATCGCTTTGAGCAGGAACATTCGCCATGACAAACCAATTTTCATAGCCTTCCGGGGCATCGGCTGGGTTCTTCTTTGAACTGATATAGACATACCAAGTGGGGTCTAAATCGACTGCGCTACGTTGCAAATGGTGAAATTCGCGCCTATAATGAGAGGAGAAAAACACATTATGCAAGTCCAATTGGGGAAACGACCCGCGTACGGCCCAATGAAACACCACCGCAGATGTGCTGAGCTCTTGAGACAAAAACCTTTGTTGCGCGTATTTGCGCGGCATCTGTTTGCGCTGCACTTGCAAAATGTCGTTGGCGCAAACCACAATGGGATAGATCTCTCGGTCTTCGCCCAACAGCAATCCTTTCAGACGTTTTTCATGGATCCAAAATCGATCGACCCTTGTGTTTAATCGGATATTCACCCCCAAATCGGTGGCTAAGCTGTACAATGCATTTCTCAGAGCAACCATGCTCCCATGTGGATAAAAAGCACCTCGATCTTGTTCGATGTGGGCGATCATGCTGAGTGTTCCGGGTGCCCTGTAAGGATCGCTACCGTTGTAGGTCGCGAAACGACCGAACAACTGTAGGCTGCGGCCATCACGCAACCACCTCTTTTGAAATTGATACATATTTGTAAAAATTCCCAAACGGGGAATGGCAAACAGGCGCAGAAACGTACTTATCCTTAACAAATTGCGCCAATCATGAAGGGATCGCTCAATGAATACCGAGGCCGTGATGCGGTACATAAAAGCCGCTCGTTTTAGTAATGCCAGTACATTTTTGGCTGGTTCGCCGATTTTTTGTTCCATTTCCGACGCGAATCGCTCGGGATTCGACCAGGCATTGACCTGGGTTCCGTCGGGATAGAAATAGCGGGTCACCAATTCCAGCCTGTCGTATGTCACGTAGTCCGATAACCTCTTGCCGCAATCAGCGAAAAGTTGTTCCATGACTTCTGGTAGGGTAAATAAGGACGGGCCCCCATCGAAACGAAACCCGTTGGCCTGGAAATCACGCATTTTGCCCCCTGGTTCGGAAGCAGCTTCCAACAAATCCACCCTATACCCAAGGGCTGCTAGTCGCGCCGCAGCAGCCAATCCCGCTACGCCGCCCCCAACGATGGCTATATGCTGTCCAACTGCCACATAATCTTCAGGAGCAGACCGCAACTTACGACGATGTCGGCGAAGGTGCCCCGAAGCGGATGTTTCCGATTTCAGATCACCATTTAAAGGCAGTTCTTTGTCCCTCTCCATCCGAAACTCAAGGGCCGGGTCTTTTAAACTTTGGTGGGTACGGCGTCTGTGTTTCATCAACTCATGGGGAACCGGTCATGCATGCTACGCTTTGCATTCAGCCTTATAATTTCCCAAAAAAAAGAAAAAAACGGCTAACCTCAGCCTAAAGCCAAGAAAGACGGTGCGACAATACTGAACCGGCCAATAGCGCTGCCTTCTCAATATTGCTGATTCGAATTCTCGTGACCATGACCTGAGCCGGTGCTGTTCGCTTAATTTTCCGAAATAGATTCAAATAAAAACGGTAAGCGGTGAGCACACCCGTGCGAGCACCTCGTGGAAGCTGACAAATACCCTCAAAAGCTTTCTTGAAATCCTCCTCAATATCGGCTTCAATTTCTTTTTTCGCTCGTTCGTCGAACTGTATGCCCAAATCAACCCCCGGAAAATAGGTGCGGCCCCTATTTTCGTAATCGTCGCGGATGTCGCGCAGAAAGTTGACTTTTTGAAATGCAGCACCAAGGTGGCGTGCAGCTGGTTTGAGGCGCTCATAGAGTGGATTATCGTCTGCACAAAACACACGCAAACACATCAAACCCACCACCTCAGCCGATCCATAGATGTAGGTATTGTATGAATGTTCCGCATAGGCTATGTCTTGTAAATCCATAGACATGCTGTCGAGGAAGGCTTGAATTAAATCGCGTTCAATCCCACATTCAGAGACCGTTTTTTGAAAAGAATCGAGCACAGGATTCAGGCTGATGCCCCGGTCAATGGCTTTCCAGGTATCCTGTGAAAACTCCTCAAGTAGTTCAGATTTGTCGAAATCGTGAAAGGTATCCACAATTTCATCCGCATACCGTACAAAACCATAAATCGCGTAGATGGAATCCCTAAATTTCTTGTCAAATGCCATAATACCCATACTAAATGATGTACTATAGTTTCGGGTAATGATCTTACTGCATTCAATATTGGTGCGGCGGTAGAGTGATAGCATAGAAATGAATTATCGTCATTAAACAAACAAAACCAACATTGGTTTTGAACAACTTATCCACAAGCACAATTTCCCTTGAAAGAAAATCAGGATAAGGGCCAATCGCGAACAATTTCACCTGTCACCACCTGCCCCGAAATGATGGTGGGTGGCACACCCGGACCGGGGATCGTTAGCTGACCAGTAAAATATAAGTTTGCCAACTTTTTGTGCCGCATGGAAGGCTTGAAAATCGCAGTTTGGGCCAGTGTATTGGCCAATCCGTAGGCATTGCCGCCAAAAGCATGGTAATCGCGACGAAAATCTGAGTGCGCATAACTAAGGCGAACTTCCACCTTGTCGCGAATGCCAACCCCAACCATATGTTCGAATCGATCCATCACCTGATGATAGCATCGCTCGCGCGCTTCTTCCGGATCGGGTAGGTCGACCGCCAGAGGCACGAGAATGACTAGATTTTCTTTTCCTTCCGGGGCCACAGTCGGGTCTGTTTTGCTGCTCAGGGATGTATAAAACAAGGGTTTATCCGGCCACGACGGGCGGGCATATATTTGCTCGGCATGTCGGTCAAACTCCTCATCGAAGAACAAGCTGTGGTGGGTGAGACCGGGGAGTGGCTCCGTAAGCCCGATGTAAAACAACAAACTCGACGGCGCCATGGTTCTGTTCTTCCAATAAGCTTGGCTATACTGCCGGTGTGTTGCCGGCAAGACCTGCTGTTCGATATGATGATAATCGCCCGCCGCCACCACAATATCGGCGTCATACGTCTTTTGGGCTGTGTGGATGCGTGTGGCATGCGCTCCGACACACTCAATCGACTGAACTTCGGCATTCGCGATGAGTTCCACGCCTTGCTCTTGTGCCAGTGCAACAAAGGCTTTCACAATTTCCCCCATTCCACCCATGGGATACCATGTGCCCAATGATAGATCCGCATAATTCATCAGGCTGTACAGCGCGGGGGTATTTTGGGGGGTAGCGCCTAAGAACAGTACAGGAAATTCCATGAGCTTTCGCAACCGTGGCTCTTTGAAATGGGCATATACATGGCTGCGCATCGACTGAAACACATCCATCTTGAGCATGTTCCTCAGGAGTGAAACACTGGCGTATTCCAAAACTGAACGATTGGGCTTATAGACCAGGTCGCGCATACCAATTTGGTATTTTTCACCAGCCTGCATCATAAAAGAGCGCAACTTTTTCGCCGATCCGGGTTCGTATTGCTCAAACATCCGCTCGATTTCTGGCATCTGCGCCGGCACGGTCATCACATCATCCTTTCCAAAAAAAACAGTGTACCCCGGGTCAAGCCGATGGAGGTGATAGTAGTCCGACACCTTCTTGCCAAATTGTGCAAAATAAGCCTCAAAAACATCGGGCATCCAGTACCAGGAAGGTCCCATATCGAATCGAAAACCCTGGCTTTCCATCACCCGTGCCCGGCCACCGAATTGGGCATTCTTTTCGAGAAGTGTGACCTCATATCCTCGATGTGCGAGGTTTGTTGCGGCAGATAAACCGGCAAAACCAGAGCCGACGACGATGACTTTTTTCTTAGGCATGATTGATTGTTCTTGATATTAACAAAATAGGTGCGCAACAGTTTTATGCGCGTCGATTTTGTAGGCCCTATCCATGATGCATACAAAGCAACCCCAACAAAAAAGGTTTCCCGAGGGAAACCTTTATCTGAGTCCAATTATTGACCATTAAGCCACTTGCATGCCATAAGATTCACCATAAACATGAAGTTTTTTCTTGAGTATTTGGCGCGCCATGTGTATGCGGGTTTTTACAGTTCCGATCGGAATACCGAAGTGATCCGCTATTTCCTGGTACTTATACCCCCTAAAATTCATCATAAAAGCTTCTTTTAGGTCATAGGGCAAGCGGGAGATGTGCATGTGGATTTGCTCCATATTAAGTCGTTCCAGGCTTTCATTCGGCACAGCATGAGATGAACTATTCAGGTAGTATTCATTCTCCGTAGAATCGAGGAGGGTGTTGCGTTTCACTTTTCTCCTATACTGATTGATGAACGTATTCTTCATGATGGTATACAACCAACCCTTAAGATTGGTGTCGTCTGTGAAACGCTCACGGTGCGTAAACGCTTTGAGCAGGGTTTCCTGCATGAGATCGTGGGCGTCTTCACGGTCTTGTGATAAATAAAGGGCGTATGCTTTCAAGGCAACTCCATGCTCTCTCACTTTGACACTGAAGGTATTGGGGTCCATGTTTAAGTTTTTTATAGATTGATTAAACAAAAGTAGAGGTTCGCTCCCGAACATCCAAGCTTTTGTTTAACTTTTTTCTATTTTTCTTAAACAGATTCAGTTGTCGAAATTACAATATATATAGTCAACTATTTATCAGACATATACGAATATTCATCCTACACCTTGATGGTGCGAATTTTCGCTACAGCTTTAAGTAAGGCCCTGCACAGCGTATTAAATTCAAGAAACAATCGCTATTGAAGCGAGGATGCGTTAAATTAACACAATACAAAATATCGCTTGTAGCGTGGCGAACGGTAGCGCATCAAAAGTACAAGCATCCAATGCATTAAAAATCGAGGAATCCATGGAGCCTGACGAAATCGAACGGCGTCGATGATGCGTGTTTCGCCTGCACTCACTGCACTGATGCCATGGTAATGTTCCCAACTCCGAAGAAAAAAGGGCAAGCGCTCGCCTCGATCAACAAAGCAGTATTGGCTGGATGATTCAAATTGTGCGCTGATGATGCCCGTCCATTCTTGGGTAAACAACCCAAAATCCAATTCGAGTTCGATTCGATGGCCCAGCCTGTTGCCATCCATCCGCTTGAGGCGCGCTATTGGAAAAGGTGGATTGAGTGTCTCAAAAAGGGGGGCTCCGAAGCCGGAAACAACCCGATCAAAGGCTGCATCCACTTTCGTGTACACCACAAGATCGGCAGGGCCAGGAACAGTGAATGGAAAATGGACTACAGGAGGGCTCAACAGTCGGGGGTCTATTTGGTGTCAAATTTCAACTATAAATCTTCGATACCTTCTAATACCGATTCCGCTTTGTGCAACAAGGCCTCACGCTTAACCAGGCTCATGCGTTCCCAATTTCGGTAAATCATCGCAAGGCGAACGTTCGGCCGCAATAAGCGCTGATGGCGTTCATGGAAATGCCAGTAGAGGCTATTGAACGGACAAGCATTGGGTTCGGTCGACAGCTGAGGGTTGTAGCGACAAGTCACGCAATAATCGCCCATTCGCTTGATGTATTGGCCCGAGGAAACATAAGGCTTACTCGCCATCAGTCCGCCGTCGGCATACTGACTCATCCCCCGGGCGTTGGGCATCTCTACCCATTCCACCGCATCGATATAAACACCCAAATACCAACGATCGACTTCATCGGGATGAATGCCGGCCAATAGGGCAAAATTTCCGGTAACCATTAATCGTTGGATGTGGTGGGCGTAGGCATGTTCGAGGCTCTGCTGTATCGCATGACGCATGCAGGCCATGTGCGTCTTCCCTGTCCAATACCACGAAGGCAAGCTGCGTTGGTGCTGAAGGTGGTTCAGTTGACCATATTGGGGCATGTGGGCCCAGTACACCCCGCGCACATACTCCCGCCAGCCCAGAATTTGCCGGATGAAGCCCTCCACCGACGGGAGTGGGTATCGTTGGGGGTCGCTCAACCACGCTTGTTCGGCTGCTTGCACCACCTCTGCGGGGCCAATCAACTTGGTGTTGAGGGCGAACGAGAGCCTGGAGTGAAACAAAAAATCATGGCGCCGGGTGAGTGCGTCTTGATACCTGCCAAAAA
>Ga0214923_10006947_pt1 | contig 12501 bp, 9 predicted proteins | sample LL1510_MetaG_FD_177993 | JGI IMG/M metagenome (GOLD analysis project Ga0214923, IMG submission 177993) | Freshwater microbial communities from Lake Lanier, Atlanta, Georgia, United States - LL-1510 | ecosystem: Environmental > Aquatic > Freshwater > Lake | place: USA: Georgia | collected 2015-10-15
GCCAGACTCGGATGGGCGATCGACTTCGCGCACGACGTCGTGCCGCTCATGAAGAAGTATTGTGGCGAATGCCACACCGGCGACGCCAAGCAGGGCGGCTTTTCGATGAACACCCGCGAGGATCTGCTCGCCGGCGGCGATTCAGGCACGCCAGGGTTCGTCGAAGGTGACGCGGCAGGCAGTGAGATCATCGCCCGGATCACGAGTGATGACCCCGACTACCGCATGCCGAGCGAGGGTGACCCGCTGCCCCCCGAGGCGATCGCGCTCTTCAAGCGGTGGCTCGACGAGAAGGCGCCGTGGGAGGAGGGCTTCGCCTTCCAGCGGACCACGTGGGAGCCTCCCCTGCGGCTCCGTGAGATCACGCTCCCCCCGGCGGAAGAAGGCCGTACGAATCCGGTCGATCGCATCGTCGACGCCTCCTGGAAGGAGAAGGGCATCGCCCGCCCTGCCCAGGCCGACGATCGCACGTTCATTCGCCGCGTGAGCCTCGACCTGGTCGGCCTTCTGCCCGATCCGAAGCGGGTGGAGGCGTTCGTGGCCGACTCTGCTCCCGACAAGCGCTCGCGACTGGTTCGGGAACTCCTCGACGATCAGTTCGCCTACGCCGAACACTGGATGACATTCTGGAATGACCTCCTCCGCAACGACTACACCGGCACCGGTTTCATCACCGGAGGCCGCCGGCAGATCACGGCCTGGCTCCATCGATCGCTCGTGCACAACAAGCCCTTCGACCAGTTCGTCCGCGAGCTGATCGCGCCCACGGACGAGTCGCGCGGGTTCATCGACGGCATCGTGTGGCGCGGCACCGTGAATGCCAGCCAGACGGTGCCGATCCAGTTCGCACAAAACGTCGGCCAGACATTTCTCGGCATCAACCTCAAGTGCGCGAGTTGCCACGATTCGTTCGTGGATCGCTGGACGCTGAAGCAGACCTACGACCTGGCGGCGATCTCGTCGGCGGCTTCGCTCGAACTGCACCGCTGCGACAAGGCCACCGGCACGACGGCCACGCCGGCCTGGTTGTTCGGGGAGCTTGGGCAGGTCGATCCGCAAGCCCAGCCGTCGCGACGGCTGGAGCAGTTGGCCGCGCTCATGACCACGCCCGACAACGGCTGGCTGTCTCGCAACCTCGTCAACCGGCTCTGGCACCGGCTCATGGGCCGGGGCATCGTGCATCCGGTGGACAGCCTGCGGCTGCCGCCGTGGAGTGAAGACCTCCTCGACGCGCTCGCGGGCGAGCTCGTCACCTCGAACTGGGACATCAAGCACGTCCTCGAGACGATCTGCACGTCGGAGACATATGGTGCCGCCACGCCCGCCGTCGCCGGCCAGCCACAGGGCACGGACTACGTCTTCCGCGGACCTCTCCCCCGCCGGATGACGGCCGAGCAGTTCACCGATGCGGTGTGGCAACTGACGAGCACCGCACCGCCGAAGCCCGATGCCGAGGTGCTACGGTTCGAGCCACCGGCGGACATGGATACCGTTCAGCCGGTGGGAGCATGGATCTGGTCGAACGACTTGGCCGCTTCGCCGCCGGGCGAGAAGCTCACCTTCCGCAAGACGTTCGAGCTTCCGGCAGATGCTGTCCACGGCGTCGTCGTGTTCGCGGCCGACAACGAGGCGACGGTGTTCATCAATGGAAAGCCCGCCGCGAAGAGCGCCGACTGGACAAGCCCGGTGATGGAGCTCGTGACGTCCGACCTGCGGAAGGGCCCCAACGAGATCGTCGTCACGGCTGCCAACGGCGCTGCCGGTGGGCCGGCGGCGTTGCGGGTCGAAGTGCGGGTGAAGACGGCCGACGGCGCCGCGCACACGGTCGCAACCGACGACTCCTGGCAGTGGACGGCAGCACAGCCCGACGGGCGGGGAGCGTTCAAAAAGGGAGCGGAGCCAGCCGACTGGGCTCCCGCAGCCGTGGTCAAAACGCAGAGTACGTGGAATGCGGCCATGGCGGACTTCGCCGCGAAACTCGTCTACGCCCTGGCGCCCGACACGCTGCCGATGGTCCGTGCGGTGCTCGTGAAGGGCACGGCCTTGATGGCCGCCTTGGGACGGCCGAACCGCGACCAGGTGGTGACGAGCCGGCCGAGCGACCTGACCACGCTCGAGGCGATTCAACTCGCCAACGAGCAAAGCCTGGCCGACGATTTTTCCCGTGGCGGGGCCGCCATCCTCCAGGCCCACGGACCCAAGGCCGATGCAATCCTGGCCTGGCTTTACGCGGCCGCCCTGGGCCGCGGGCCCACGCCGGAGGAGGCCGCGGCCGCCCGCGATCTGCTGGGCGCCGAGCCCACGAAAGACAGCGTCGCTGATTGCCTGTGGGTGATCGTGATGCTCCCCGAGTTTCAACTGATCAGGTAAGCGACCAGGAGGAAGAACTCCATGAAGACCCGACGCGAACTCCTCACGAGCCTGGCCGCCGCGGCCACCGCCACCATGGCGCTGCCGGAGCCACGGGCCCGCGCAAACACCGGCGCCGCCACGATCGTGCATCCCGCGGCGAAGGCCGATGCGATCATCGTGCTCTGGATGGCCGGTGGCATGGCGGCCCCCGACACGTTCGACCCCAAGAAATACAAACCGTTCGAACCGGGGCTGGCGGTCGCTGACGTGATCAGCACCTTTCCATCGATCCCGACGGCGATCGATGGCGTGCGGATTTGCGACGGCCTGCCCGAGATCGCCAAGGTGCTCGACCGGGCCACGCTGATCCGCTCCCACGTGCAGCCGGACCTCGGCAGCATCCTCCACTCGCGCCACCAGTATCACTGGCATACCGGCTACGTCCCCCCGCAGACCGTCGCCTGCCCGCACCTCGGTGCGTGGATGAGCCGCGTGCTCGGCCCGCGGAATCCGGTGATGCCGGCCTTCGTGAACATCGGCCAGCGGCTCGAGGGCATCGGCGAGAACGAGGAGATCAAGGCCTTCACGACGGCCGGATTCTTCGGCAGCGAATTCGGCCCGATGAACCTGCCCTACCCGGAGCAGGCGGCCGTGGCCGTGCGGCCGCCCCGCGGCATGCAGCCGGGCCGGTTCGCCAATCGCTATGAGCACTTCAAGCGGCTGGTGAAAGCCTCGCCTGCTTCGTCCTTCACCAGCGACTACCACCAGGAGTCGATGCTCCGGAGCCTGGAGAACGCGCATCGATTGCTCGGCGCGAAGGAGAAGGAGGCGTTCGACATCACGCTCGAGCCGAAGGAGGTGCAGGAGCAGTACGACACCGGCCGCTTCGGCCGGGGCTGCCTGCTGGCCCGGCGGCTCGTGGAACAGGGCGCCCGCTACGTGGAGGTGACGACGGAGTATGTCCCCTTCGTGCACTGGGACACCCACGAGCGTGGCCACGAGCGGGTGGCGAAACTCCATCAGGAGATCGACCGGCCGATCGCCACGCTGATTCGCGATCTCGAGGCCCGCGGCCTGCTCGACCGCACGCTCGTGGTGATCGCCAGCGAATTCAGCCGCGACATGATCACCGAAGGCCAGCCCGGCTCGAAGGCCACCGACCAGGCGAGTTCGCCGAAGGATTTTCTTCAGAAGCCGGAACACTACGGGCAGCACCGCCACTTCACCGGCGGCTCGACCGTGGTGCTATTCGGCGGCGGCGTGAAGCCCGGATTCGTGTACGGCAGAACGGCCGACGAGCGGCCCTGCATCGCGATCGAGAACCCCGTCACGGTCACCGATCTGCACGCCACGCTGTTCACGGCCATGGGGATCAGCCCGAAGACGGTCTACGACATCGAGAACCGGCCCTTCTACGCCACCGAAGACGGCAAGGGGAAGCCGGTCGACGCGATCTTCGCGTGAGCCGCGCCGAGGTGTTGCCCACCTTCATCGCAGCGGTATGCTCCTCCATCATCCCTTGAAGGAGTCCTCACGATGAACCTCCGCTCGCTGCACCTATCGCTTGTCCTGTGCTCTCTCCTACCGATCAATGCACCGCTCGCAGCAGAGCCGGTCGCGTTCCCCCGCACGACGATCGACCTCGGCACGGTCGTCAGCGACGTCGAGAAGTCGGTGCGGTTTTACGTCGACGGCATCGGCTTCCGTGAACTGCCGGGCTTCACCGTGCCGGCCGACGTGGCCGCCGGCGCCGGCCTCACCGACGGCAAGCCGCTCAATGTACGCGTGCTCGTCCTCGGTGAAGGCGACTCCGCCACGAAGCTCAAGCTCATGAGCGTGGCCGGCACGGCACCCCGCACCGGCGACAACGAGTTCATCCACTCGCACACCGGCTTCCGCTATCTCACGATCGTCGTCGACGACACGAACGCCGCCCTCGCCCGCCTCGCGAAGATCGGCGTCAAGCCGCTCGCCCAGAGTCCCGTCGCGATCCCCGAGACGATCGCCAAGGGCCTATTCCTGACCTGCGTCCGCGACCCCGACGGCAACATCGTCGAACTCATCGCGCCGAAGAAGTGAGCCTGCCGGCTTCGGGCTCCCCAACTGAAATACGGGAGGCGAGGGGTTGCCCCTACCGTTGAGACGGCGTATGTGACCAGCGAAGCCATGGATGGCGCAGCGCAGGCACATCCGAGTGAGCCGGAGCCTGGAGGGCGGAGGCGAACGTCCGGCGAGACGGTACGGGGTAACCCCGAGCCGGCGCCACTGGGTCGAGGACGGCATGGCAAGCGGGACGCTTACCCTACGCAGCCGGTGACAGGCTGAAGCCCGTCCTACGATCGCGTGATCTTGCCGGCGCGTTCGAGCCAGGCGATGACGTCGGCGGCGAGATCGTCCGGCCGGCGGGCCGCCGAGTCGACGACGAGTTCCGGCGCGAGCGGCTCCTCGTACGGGTCGTCGATGCCGGTGAAGCCCTTGATCTCGCCGGCGCGAGCCTTCTTGTAGAGGCCCTTCGGGTCGCGGCCCTCGCAGACCTCGAGCGGAGCCTTGACGTAGATCTCCACGAAATCGCCGGCGGGAAGCAGCGCGCGCACGGCGTCGCGGTCGCGGCGGTAGGGGCTGATGAAGGCCGTGAGCGTGATCGTGCCGGCCTGGGCGAAGAGCTCCGCCACGGCGCCGATGCGGCGGATGTTTTCCTCGCGGTCCTGCGGGCCGAAGCCAAGGCCAAACCGCCGGGCGAACTCCGCGCCGTGCCGCTGCTCCAAGAGGGCCGGCGCCGCATTCAGGCCCAGCCGCACGTTGTCGCCGTCGAGCACGAAGGTGCGACAGCCGCGCTCGAAGAGCTTTCGATCGACCGCATTGGCGAGCGTGCTCTTGCCGCAGCCGGAGAGCCCGGTGAACCACAGTACGCAGCCCTTGTGGCCTGCGGCCCGCTCACGGTCGGCGCGGCTCACGGCGTGGGCATGCCAGCGGACATCGACTGTTTCGGCGGGCGTGCTGCCAGATGTCATCGGTTCACTCCCAGCCGTCGAGGGTGACGGCGCTCTTGAATCGCCGGGCCTGCTCGCCCGGCACGTTTCGCTCCACCTCGAGCTCGATCGTGTCGCCTGGGCCATGCCGGCCGACCTGCTCGGTGAGCGACTCGAAATTCGCCACCGGTCGGCCGTCGATGGCCACGACGACATCGCCGATCTGGAGGCCGGCCTTGGCCGCGGCCGAGCCATCTTGCACGTGGGTGATCACGCACGGACCCACCATGGGCTGGCCGGCGACGCCGAGCTTGCCTCCCTTGCGCACGTCGATCCTGGTGTCGGGGAGCTTCGCAGCCAGTGCGGCGAGCTGGTCGTCGGCGATGCCCGTGCCGAAGAGCTGCACCGACTCCACGCCGCGCAGCCGACCCAGCGTGGCCACCGCTGCCGCATCGAGCGGCACGCCGAACACCCCCACCAGCCGCACCCCCTGCAGCCGCGCGAGGAGCCGGAGGTCCTCCGCCGTGCCCCGCCAGCGGGCGTTCAGCGTCACCTGCAACCCACGGTTTCCACTGACGAGGAATCCCTCGGCGATCACCGCTCCGAGGGCCTCGAGTTTTTCCCGGGCCGCATCGGTCATGCCGCGATGGTGGAAGTCGAGCGCCCCCGTCACCAGCCCCGACACGGGGGAGTCGGGGCCCTCGGCGATCGTCTCCAGAAGCTGCTCGGCCTCGCCGGCGAGCGTCTCATCGTCGCTGGCGAGAAAGCCGCGCACGATCTCGAGCGCCCGGCTGGCCACCTCGAGATCGTCCCGACGGAGCGCGGCCCCGAGCGGCCCGAGGGCTGGCCGGCCGGCGTCTGCCAGGCTGCGGCTGGCGGCTTCCCGTTGGGCGAACTGGTCGGCCCCCAATTGCTCGATCCAGGCGGTGATCTGCGGTTCGGTGGGCGACTCGCCGGCCCCGGCGAAGGCGGGCGCAAAGCCGAGCACGAGGGCGATCGCGAAGCGGAAACGGAGGCGCATGCGGGAGTCCGGCGAGGGTTGTACCGAATATACCAGCCCACTACGGCCACGTTTTCCCGCGGCTACACTCCAGATGGTCTCGTGCCTCATCGCTCCACAGCCTTCGCGGCCATGACGCTCCCGTTCGTTCTCGATCGCACCGCGCGTGCCCCGCTCCCCACCACGCGCGCGGAGATGCTCGCCCGCGGCTGGGACGAGGTCGACGTGGTGTTCGTCTCGGGCGATGCCTACGTCGATCACCCGAGCTTCGCCAACGGCCTGCTCGCGCGGCTGCTGGAGGCGGCTGGCTTCCGCGTCGCCGTGCTCGCCCAGCCCGACTGGCAGTCGTGCGAGCCGTGGCGGCAGTTCGGCCGGCCGCGGCTCTTTTTCGGCGTGTCGGCCGGCAACATGGACTCGATGATCAACCACTACACGGCCAATCGGAAGGTGCGGAACGACGACGCCTATTCGCCTGATGGTGAAATTGGCCGGCGGCCCGACCGGGCCACGCTCGCCTACTGCCAGCGATCGCGTGAAGCGTTTCCCGGCGTGCCGGTGGTGGCCGGCGGCGTCGAGGCGAGCCTGCGCCGAATCGCGCACTACGATTACTGGAGCGACACCGTCCGCCGCTCGATCATCCTCGACTCGAAGGCCGATCTCGTCGTCTTCGGCATGGGCGAGCGGACGATCCTCGACGTGGCCCGCGGCCTCGCGGCGGGCAAGACCGTGAAGGACCTGCGCGATCTGCGGGGCATCGCCTACCGGCTCGGTGCCAGCGAGCCGCCGCCGGCGGACGCCGACACGCTCGAACTGCCGTCCTATGAAGCGGTCACCGCCGACGAGCTCGCCTTTTGCGAGATGACGCGGATCTCGCATCTCGAGACAAACCCCCACAATGCCCGGCGGCTCGTCCAACGGCACGGCCGCGAGGCGGTGGTCGTGAATCCACCCGCCCTGCCCCTCGAGCAGGACGAGATGGACCAGGTCTACGGCCTGCCCTTCACGCGGCGGCCGCATCCTTCGTATGGCGCGGCGCGCATCCCGGCCTTCGAGGTGGTGGAGAACAGCGTGCAGATCATGCGCGGCTGCTTCGGTGGTTGCACGTTCTGCTCGATCACGGCCCACGAAGGGCGGATCATCCAAAGCCGCAGTCAGGATTCGGTGGTCACGGAGATCAAGCTGCTCGCGAAGCAGCCCGGCTTCAAGGGCACGGTGTCGGACATCGGCGGCCCCACGGCCAACATGTATCAGATGCGGTGCACCCGGCCCGAGGTCGAGGCAAAGTGCCGCCGGCTCTCCTGCGTGCATCCCACCGTCTGCAAGCTCCTGGGCACCGACCACGGCCCGCTCAAGAGCCTGATGCGCGAGGCGCGGAGCGTGGAGGGCGTGAAGCGGGTGCTCGTCGCCAGCGGTGTGCGCATGGACCTCGCCCGCCGCGATCCCGAGTATCTCCAGGAGCTCGCCGCGCACCACGTCGGCGGCCACTTGAAGGTGGCGCCCGAGCACACCGACCCCGAGGTCTTGAACCTCATGAAGAAGCCCTCGGCCGACGACTACGTCGAGTTCGACAAGGCCTTCAAGGCCGCCAGCCGCCGGGTCGGCAAGAAACAATTCACGGTGCCCTACTTCATCGCCAGCCATCCGGGCAGCGGCGTCGAGGAGATGATCGAGCTCGCCCTGTTTCTCAAGCGCAACAGCTACAAGCCCGACCAGGTGCAGGACTTCATCCCCAGCCCCTTCGACATCGCCGCCTGCATGTACTACACGGGCCTCGACCCGATGACGAAGGAGCCGGTCAAGGTGACGAAGGGTCTCAAGGACCGGCGCATGCAGCGGGCCCTGCTCCAGTTCTTCAAGCCGGAGAACTACTTCGAGGTGCGACGGGCGCTCGAACAAGCCGGCCGACAAGACCTGATCGGCTCCGGCTGCGACTGCCTGATCCCCGATCGCCCGCCGCAGGAAGCTCTCGACAAGAAGCGCCGCGAAGCCACGCGGGCGTTCACCGAGGAAACCTCCGGCGACCACATCCGTGGCGGGCCTGCTGCGGCCCGCGGTGATCGCGGCGGACCAGCCTCGCGCAAGCAGCGCCGCCCCCGCAAGTCGATCGGCTATCGACCACAGCGCGGCACGCCGTGAGCGTGCCACCAGTTGCCGGACTGCCGGGCAGGTGGCAACCGCCCGCAATCGGAGCGAACGGGAGACGTAAGGTTCCGGCTTCGGGCTCCCCATATCCCGTCGCCGGACGTTCACTGCGCCCATCCATGGGCTCCGTTCACTCGGAGTGACTGGCGCTCCGCCATCCTGGCTGCGCTGGTCACAAACGCCGGCTCCCGGGACACGGGGAGCCCGAAGCCTCCTCAGCTCGTAGGCGCCAAGGACTTTCGGCGGAGTCGGTCGGTGGGCACGCGCAGACGAAGGGAGTCGTTGAGGACTATCGGCGCCTGAGCAAAACCCACGAGTCCTGTACTCTCAACACGACCGGAGTCGAGCATGCCTACCGCCGGCTCCGAATGCGGGTGATTATTTCCTGTCCTGTCGTACGCGTCCGGCGACGGAGTATGGGCAGCCCCGAGCCGGCTTGGGCGAGCACGCGTCATGAAAGGCTGACGCCTATCCGCAGCGAACCGTTTTCGTCGTGTGGACGTACAAGGAAACGTTCCTCGCCACACGTTCCCGGAGACCGCCCTGATGCCTCGTGCCCGTACGCTGTTCGCGATCCTGTCCGCCGTCTGCCTCGTCGCCTGGGCCGCCCGGCCAGGGGATGCCGCCGGGCCGCGGAATCCCTACTCGAGCTTCAACCTCTCGGGCATCAACTACGGCGCCCAGCAGTGGGAGCGGGCCCAGCGGCAAGGGAAGGTGGTGTGGCCCTACTACAACGTGCCGTCGCGCAGCTCCTCGCGCGGCTCATCAAGGGGTTCGGGGGTGTACGTCGGCGGCGTGGTCGCCGGCGGGAGCGGGGCCGGCACGATCATCCAGGGTGGCTCGTACCGTCCGACGCAGCGGTCCTCTACGACTCGCACTGCGCGCCGGTGGCGGCGGTGAGCACGGTCAGCCAACCGTACCGTCGTACATGCGGTATTTCTTGGTGACGAGCGCGCCGCCCCGTTCGAGCGTGCGCTTCGAGAGATGGTTGCTCTCGAGGACCCAGGAGAATTCCACCTCGTCCATGCCCCAGTCGTAGAGCCGCGGCACGAGGGCCGCGTGGAGCACGAGGCCGACTCCCCAGGCTTGATATTCGGGGATCACGTTCGTGCTGATCGCCCGCATCCGTTTGATGGCCCGCTTGTTCCAGAGCAGCTTCAGGAAGCCGAAGGGGAACAGTCGGCCGTTGATCGCCTTGATCCGCGGGTTGTAATCGAGCAGGCAGAAGACGGTGCCGATCGGCTTCCCCTCCACCTCGGCCACGAGCGCGAGCTCCGGCACGATGAGATGCTTGAGGCTCGCAGCCATGTGCTTCACCTCGCCCGGCGTGAGCGGCACGAATCCCCAGGTGCCGCCGAGGCTCGAGTTGTAGATCTCGAGGAACATGCGCACTTCCTCGTCGAACCGGCGCCGGTCGAGCGGCCGCACCGTCACGCCGAACCGCTCCTTCACGCCCTCCACCATCACACCGAGCTTCGAGTCGATGCCCTCGAGCATTTCGAGCCGGCCCCAGAAGGCGTACATGTCCTCGATCTTGGCGAGGCCCTGGGCCTCTACGAGGCTGGCGTAATAGGGTTTGTTGTGCGTCATCATGAAGAACGGGGGCGTGTCGAAGCCCTCGATCAACAGGCCGCACTCGTAGTTGAGCGAGGGATTGGCCGGGCCGCGGACGGCCGTCATCCCCTGGCCCGCCAGCCAATCCCGCGCGGCGCCAAACAGGGCCCGGGCGGCGGCCTGATCGTCGTCGCATTCGAAGAAGCCGAAGAAGCCTCGCTGCTCGCCGTGGCGTTCGATGTGGCCCGCGTTGACGATGGCGGTGATCCGCCCGACGTCGGTACCACCCCGGGTGGCCAGGAACGACCGGCTCTTCGACTTCTCGTAGAACGGGCAGGAGCGGAACCCGAGCAGTTCCTCCTGCGACATGATGAGCGGCGGCATCCAGCACGGGTCGTCGCGATAGATCCGCCAGGGCAGGTTCACGAACCGCTTTTGGTCGGCACGCGTCTCGACGGGCCGCACGGTCAGGTCAGACACGGGTGTTTCCTCGCTTCCTCGAGCCGGCAACGTCGACGCCACCGGCAGGGTGGCATGGCGGCGCCGGAAGGCGTGGGCTACCAACGACTTCGGGCTCTCCGCGGCATCTTCGGCCGCTCGTGGGCGGGGCGTCAACGCCGGCTGCGGCGGGCCTCCGCAAGTCGCCCCGGCCTCCGGGCCGATCTATCATTCGGCCGCAGGGTCCGAAACCTCACCCGCTCGTGCACCCCATGACGACCGCCGGCATCTCCCAGCTGAATTCCAGCGTCGATTGCGTGGTTACCGGAGCCACGGGGCTCGTCGGCAACAACGTGGTGCGGCTCCTCGTGCGCCGCGGAAGCAGCGTGCGGGCGGTGGTCCGCTCCGCGGGGCGTGCGCTCGACGGGCTGCACGTCCAGGTGGCGAACGCCGCCCTGGCCGATGAACATGCCCTGCAGCAGGCGATCGACGGCGCGGCGGCGGTCGTCCATTCGGCCGCCATGGTGCACTGCGGCTGGCGACACCTCGACGACATGCACGCCGCAAACGTGGACGGGGCCCGCCGCGTCGCCCGGGCCGCCCGGCGGGCCGGGGCCCGGCTCGTGCACGTCTCGAGCGTGGACGCGATCGGCCTCACCGCCGACGGCAGCCCCGCCGATGAGGAGACTCCGCCCGGCGGCATGCCGGAATGCCCGTACGTCGTGACCAAACGCGAGGCGGAACGAGCCGTGCTCGACGAGGTCCAGCAGGGGCTCGACGCCGTGATCGTGAATCCCGTGTACATGATCGGCCCCTGGGATTGGAAGCCTTCGAGCGGTCGGATGCTGCTCGAGGTCGGCGCAGGCAAAGGGCTCTTCGCGCCGCCAGGGGCCAACGACTTCGTCGACGTGCGCGATGTGGCCGAGGGGATCCTCGCGGCACTCGAGAAGGGCACGCGCGGGCGGCGGTACATCCTCGGCGGCCACGCCCTCTCGTACCTCGACGCCTGGCGGATCTTCGCCCGTGCCGCGGGCCGGATGCAGCCGCTCGGCGTCGCCCCACGGGCAGCCGTACGGATGGCCGGCTGGGTCGGCGACCTGGTGAGCCTGTTCACCAGCCGCGAGCTGCCGGTCAACTCCGCGGCCACCACGATGTCGATGCTGCCGCACAACTTCTCGTCGGCCCGGGCCATCGCCGAGCTCGGCTACTCGTTTCGGCCGTTCGAAGCGACGGTGGCCGACGCCTGGGAATGGTTCGTCGACCACGGCTACGCTCGCGCCGCCGGCGACCGAACCGTGCTCGCGCGATAAGGCACCGCCATGCCCCGCATCCTCGTCGTCGAGGACGAAGAGCACCTGGCGATCGGCATCAAGTTCAACCTCGAGGCCGAAGGATTCACGGTCACGACCGTCGGCGATGGGCAGGCGGCCCTCGATCTCCTGGCCGCCGCCGACCTGCCGATCGACCTCGTCGTGCTCGACCTCATGCTGCCCGGGATGAGCGGCTATGCCGTCTGCGAGGGACTGCGGCGCGAGGGCAACGACGTGCCCGTCGTGATGCTCACCGCCCGCACGCTCGTCGAGGACCGGATCCGCGGCTTTGACGCCGGCACCGACGTCTACCTGCAGAAGCCGTTCGACCTCGACGAGCTGATCTCGATCGTGCGCAACCTGCTCGCCCGCCGCGGCCGCACGCCGCGCACCGCGACGGCCGCTGCTGAAACGACCGGTCCGGCGAAAGGGCACGTGCACCGCTTCGGCGCGGCCGAAGTGAACTTCGACACGTGGGAGGCCCGGTTCAAAGACACGCCCGTCAAGCTCACGAACCTCGAGATGAAGCTCCTGCGTTACCTCGTGGAGCACGAGGGCCTCGTCGTCTCGCGCGAGGAACTGCTGACCCGCGTCTGGGGGCTGACCCGCGCACCGGCCACACGCACGATCGACACGTTCATGCTCAACCTGCGGAAGTCCTTCGAGGAAGACCCCTCGAAGCCGGTCCACTTCCTCTCCGTCCGCGGCACCGGCTACCGCTTCGTCAGGTGACGTT
>Ga0214923_10006949_pt1 | contig 12493 bp, 15 predicted proteins | sample LL1510_MetaG_FD_177993 | JGI IMG/M metagenome (GOLD analysis project Ga0214923, IMG submission 177993) | Freshwater microbial communities from Lake Lanier, Atlanta, Georgia, United States - LL-1510 | ecosystem: Environmental > Aquatic > Freshwater > Lake | place: USA: Georgia | collected...
GTCTGAATAGTTGCCAAGCTCACAAGCATTCAGCATTCCTTTAACCAATAACTCAACGCTTTTTTTATCTAAAGAACTTAAAATGCTTGGAACTTTAGGGGCGAGTTTTCTGTCTTTTGTGCTTCCTGTGGGCAAATCTTCAACTGGCGTGGTTTCAGTAGGCTCACGCTCTTCTCCCACATCGATATCGCCATCGCCACCAGATTCTCCGCTTTCGGTGTCTTGTGGTTTAATGGGAGGAACATCGATTCCTCCATCTTCACCATTATCACTTGATTCTTCTGGTGGCTCTTGATTGCCTTGAATAATGTTAGGCTCTGCTTGTGGAACCATTCCGCCCCCGGCTTGAGCCTGTGCAAAAGTGGCGGTTGCCAAAATGTCGGAGATTGCGGTTGCCGGGATATTGTATTTTTCGGCAAGGTCGGTGATCATCTTAGTTTCCCTTGCCCTCTGCTGAATAGACGATTCAAAATCTAGGCCACGCTCACTATAAATATCAGCCGCCGTTCTTAGGCCGCTCTTAAACTCTGCTATCGCTGATGCAGACTCCCGGCCCAAATCAATAGAGACGCTTGCGCCAAAATTAAAAACGCCCTTGGTTGTTTTGGTTCCAACATTATTCTTAATTAGCCCCCTAGCAATTCCATCAGCGATAACGATGTTTTTGATTGGGCGAAGCACCTTGTCCTCAAGCAATTTTTGATGCCGCTTGAAGGTGCGGGATGCTTGTTGCATTTCAAGACGAGCAGTCGGGCCAGACATGGCCGAGGGATCAACGGCAAACGAATAGGGAATGCCAACACCCATGCAGATATTCCGAAGAAGAATCTTATGAAACTCTTGGAATCCGTTGCCGGGGCGGTTTGGCGAATCGGGAAATTGCATTTCCTCCCCCGGCTCCAAGTAGGTAATCCGTCCCGGTTCGATGCTTTCAATCTTAATGGTCTGATTATTGGAATCTAAATCATTGGTGAGATTGGCTAGGTCGGATGCGTTGTTGTTGGTGCGCTTGATAATTCCGCCTTGCGAGCTTGCAATCTTGGCGGCCATCTTCTCCATCTGCACGATCTCGTAGATATCCGTAGCGTCATTAATTGCGGTGCAAAAAGCCGTCACGCCTCGGTATTGGTCGATCCTAAGCGGATCGTATAGGTGGAAAACTTGGTTGGCCGGGATTGTTGCTTGGAACATATAAGCGTTGCCAAATGTCCTTAAATAGACATCATATCCATCTGGTGCGCCTGTCTCTTGGTTAATGTGGATTCCTCCAATCAGATTCAAGCTAGTATAGGTGCGGAACGGATCGCCAATTCGATCTGCCTCGATTCCTTGTAAGCGCAAATCTCCTTCTTGAGTGCGAGCTAATACAAAGAAAAAGTCACCATCCCGAAGCATGGACATCGTGGCGATTTGCATAAGGATTGATCCTGTATGCCGTCCAGAAAGATCGCACTTATCCCACCAGCTATTCCAATAAGCCTCGACCTCACTATTTACATTCTGATCTGTGGTTCTGGCTTGATAGGTGATATTGGCCGCCACATGAGTCGCAAATTTCAAAAGCAAGGAACGCACAAGTCCGAAGTTCTGATCCAAGTCCCTAGCCCTTTTCATCATCTCAACCCGATCATAGTTTGATCGGAAGCCCTCTGCCCCGGTTAGCTGGCTAGGCACTCTCCGCTGACGATTATACATTGTAGCGTCATATTCAAACTTGGTTAGCTTTGCCCGACTAGCCAGACGCTCCACCGCCGCATTGGGATTGAAAAAGGCAACCGCCTTATCAATCAAATTTAACTCTACTTTTTTCACGCTCCGCCCATTGTCCGACTAGGCCCGAAGCTAGCATAGGTATGATAGACTTGCGTGTTTGATGCTCTGCGAATTGCCAGATTCAACTCGGCAATGGTATCCCTAACCTCGGCAAGATTGGCTCGGCTGAAAGAACGCCCGGCTATGCTATAGCTCGCCCCTGCCACCGCTATCGCCTCAAGACAAGTGATATACTTATCACGCAGTGAGGTTAAGGTAGCAAGCGGCAAACCAACAAATACTCCGCTAGCCATGCAGTTCCTCCTCTGTCAAACTTGCGGGTATGACTTTTAATCTGCCGTGCAAAGCCGCCCCGCATAGTCCCATGCACTCGCAATCCATTAAGTGATTGTTCTTTCCAATCTGCTTCCAAACTCGGCGAGTGCGTCCTGTAAGTGGATTCTTAACCTCTACCTTTACCTCTGAATCAATATGAACCTTCCAAACATCGGGAGTATCCTCTGCAATAAAGCCATCTGTTTTGAGCAAGGTTGCCAATATGTCCTTGAATACTGGATTCGACCACCGCCAGACAGGGCATAGCTTCCACTTCCAACCTACCTTTGAGCCTGTGGTCTTTCCGCTGAATGGATCGCCATTGGCTAATCTTGAATATGGCCTTTGCACTTTTAGATCGCCTGTAATTTCTGAAAAGCTGGTTTTATCTGAACCAACAAGCGCAATAAAACCCCATTCGCAACAATGCAGATATACATCCCTAGTCTGATCCCCCGAATCTATAAAGCAACATTTTGGCTCGACATTATACTCTTCTTGCTTGGCCTTAATATCGCCCCAAGTCTCTAGCCTTCCAGCCCATACCAATCTACTTTTGCCCTCGGCATCCCAAGCCCGAACAATGCACCAAGCATGAAATCCTCCAGCCTCTTGAATGTCGCAAGCCATGATGAGTTTCTCACCCATGCGAACCTCGCCCATGCGATAGGCTCCCGGTTTTATGTCGATCTTCTCTTGATCGTGTTCCATCCAAGGCTCGGCCAGAACTCGATTCACAAAGTCTTGCAAGCCCAGAATCCCGCCATGCTTATCTTGTAGGAACTTAACCGCTAGGGAACCGAAAGTTGCCCACGGAGCGTATAGGCCGTTGAGGTGATAGGATCTCCGCCCCGGCTCTCCTTTTGGATTGGTTGGCATCCATTCACCCTCCCGAAGCATCTTCGTCTTTTGACCATCTGTAATCTTGCCCCTGCATCCATCGCATTCATAATAGGCCGAACTCTTAACGATGCTGAAATCATACACGCCCTCTTCAATCTTGGCCTTTTCATCCCACTTAACTTGCCCCCAAAGTAATTTCTGCTTCATACCACAATGAGGACATGGCACAAAGTAAAAGCGCATATCTCCCTTTTGCCATTCAGACCAGATGATTGAATCTGCCGTTGTTGGAGTGCTGGTGCTAACTACAAGATGATTTGGATATGTAGCCACTCTAGCCTCGGCCAACTGCAACGCCCCTGCCTCCTTGGAGCCTGTGCCATCCGAAAACTTATCCACCTCATCGAGCATAAGTAGCGCAACGGATCGGCTTGAAAGGTTGGCGGGGCTATTGCTACCTACAAACCATAGCGACATCTTGCGGAAATGTTGTTCTAGGATTTTAATTTTGTCGGTATTGTCTGGCTTTTCTTTGGCTAAGATTGGGCAATCATCAATCATTGGAAGCCATCGAGTTTCAGAGAACGATCTAGCCAAAGCCTCCGATGGCATCACCCACAAACTAGGACAAGGGGCTTCTGCCAGTCTATACGCCAGCCCTGCAAGGATCGTGGTTGTCTTTGAGGTTTGCGCTCCCCAAACAAGCGTCAATCTTCTTACCGCATCATTTCCAAAACATTCTAGCGGCTCTCTGCAATAGGGAGTCAAATTTGTCGAGTATGGGCCGGGTATGTTCGTCACCCTCGCAGACAACATCAAATTTTTCTCTGCCCATTCGGTAATACTTAACCTTGGCCTTGGCTGATACAATTCCTTGATGAAGCTGGTCGGGTTCATTCATTTTCTGCAAATAGCGCAGATTCTTCTTTTCTATTGTTTTGTTTTCTGGCTTTTTTAATCTGCTTGTATTTTTCGTACGCCTCGCTTTTTGGCTGGGCTTGACCTAGGCCCTTGCACCAATAGTCGTTTCTTAATAATACTCTACACATTCTTCTCCAAGATGGAGCCCAACATTTTACTTCTAATTCGTGCGGTGCTTCTTCTGGTATTGTTGCATATCCCCTTTGATGCCACCCGTAGATAAACTTCTTAAATCTTATGGCATAATGATCCCTTGTTTTTTGCGGCATTGTTGCAAGCAGAAGATTACAAAAACTTTTCCAAGTATGCTTTTCTGGTTTTGTTATCTTGTTATATCCATTTATGTTTCCTCTTTCCTCTATATACAAAGAGCCAGAATTAGCTCCATTTACCCTAGCTATTAGCTTAAACCAAGTTTGTGGCTCTAGAATGTGATATAACCAAAGCCCCCTTCTTTGGTCGTCTCCAAATGGTTGACACAATCTTTGCTGACTAATCTTTACCCCGGCCATATGCATTTTGTCGTATATTCTATTGTGCGGCTTGTCTTTGTATTTTGAGTGAAATCTCCATATATCTTCAGTTAGCCAATCATATATGGGATAAACATTATAGACATTATCTACTATTTTTGTTGTCCATCTGCGACCACCAAGCATAAGGTCTTTCTTTTCCCAAGTTGCAATAGCGCAATATCTGTGAAGGCTTTCTTGTGCTCTAATTCCAATAAACCCGGCGGTTTTTTTGCCTTGCCCATACCATTCACCAAATAAAACAATAAATTCCTCAAACTCCATTCCATCCATTCCAAACGGATAGTCTTTTATTCCTTTCGCAAATGGCGGCTTTTCCCTTACCCAAATATCTTTCTTTTCCTCATCCCAAGCCTTCCATCTTGGTTCATAGTTTGTTACCGCATTTCTTAAAAGCATTGGAACGCATATCCAATGTGGATCAATGTTATCTCTATACATTTGAAACATTTCTTTGGCGTGAGCTATTGTTTCAGAGTATTGAGCCTCAAGATCAATAAACATTACACCTATCTTTTTGTTCCTCTTTATGGCCTCTTCCATAACAAGGTGAAACATCACGCTACTATCTTTGCCGCCAGAAAAAGCTATATATTGCCTTTCTGTATTATCGAATGTTTCACTTATTCTTTTCCGTGACGCATCCAATACGCTAACATTGTGATATCTTTTAATTGCCATATCAATAAATATCGGATTGCCGATCTCCAGAGTAAGCCTCTTCCATGGTGACTTCTTTTCGTTTGTTTTCAACTAACCACTTGTTTAGGTATTTCAAGGCAGACTGATTGGCCGCTTCTTGCTCGATTTCTGTAAGCAAAAAGAACCCGCCCCGGTATGAAGATGGTATTCCAAGGGCATAGCAAGCTGACGCTTGCCCAAGCCAAGCAATTCTATTCATAGAGCTATTGGTTAGGTAATGCTCGCAAGAGTTTTTCCATTCTGTAATTACTTTTTTTAATGTTGCTTCAAATTTTGGAATATCTGATAAGAATTTACGATATTCCTCTTCGCACTCGGTCTTGGTCATGTCTTCTTTGGTTGTGGCATAAAATCCGGCTTTATGGCATTCCCACTTTTCGTATGTATGAAATATCCTATTTTCATCACTTGTATTAACAGTTCTGAACTTTTCGGCCTCTTCGCCATAGGTTGAAATGTCGTCCGTAAGTTCTTCAAAATCCTTTTCTGTTACTTGGCCTTCAATGTCCCAAGACTTTGAGAATTGCTGATCTTGGAATAAGTCGGCTAATCCAGTTATCTGGCACAATCTTAAAATCTCATCTTGGTCCATGCCAAGCTCCCTAGAGATTTTCTCGTCTGCCCAGTTTCGCCTTTTTAGCTCAACAACAATATCCGACATGGCCTCGACCTTATGCTTTCCCCTTGCTCGATTGTGGCGAATTGTTGCGGCTATGCGATCACTCTTATCTGTTCTGTCCTCTTTAATTTTTACGATTGGCAAATAGCCCATCACCCTCGTTTTAATATCTAAGTCTTCTTTGCCGCATCGATTTCTATGGAAACCGTCAATAACCTCAAATTGACCATTTTCATCTGGCATCGCTACGATTGGTTGCGTATAGCCATCAGATAAAATTGATACTTTCAGAAGCTCCATTTCTGGTGGAGCAACGCTATTTGGGTTATAGTCGTTGGCATGGACATCATTTTGCTTTACCCATAAAACGCAATCAACTGGTTCTGATGCAAATGGGCTTATTTTGTGAAGCTCAACCCGCATTTCGTTAATTGCATTTACACGATCTTCCAGAGGAAGTTTTCCAATCTCCGCTATGTATTTTGATATTGAGGATTTCATTTAACCTTTATTAAGTCCCGCCCCTTGGCTTGTCAATTATCTTTTTATTAAATAATCTTTTGCATAAGCAACCTGTGGATTGTTGTGAATCCATTGATGACAACGATTGCAAACGCTCATAAAAAAGTTTTTGTCATTTAGCCTTTCTTGAAATCTTCCTCTTTTGTGATGAATTTGATCTGATTTTTTACCACATATTATACATGAAGGATTTAATATAAGATATTCTTGTCTTACCTTTGTATATTCCTTGATCTGCTTTGCTCGCTTCTTGGATACTGGGCGAAGCCGTCCGCCTCGCTTGAGGGGTGTTTTGCGTTTAAGTGGAGAGCGTTTCATAGGTCAAACAAGTTGCAGATGAACGCCACCATAACCATCCCAAGCACGATGACAATAAAACATTCGTTCATTTGAACCCCTCCTGTGCTTTTTGTATTGCGATGAAAATTTGATCTACGCCTTCTTGAATGGCGGTCTTGGCACACTCTGGATCACTTGGGTTGGCTCTGGTTGCAAGGCTGGCCGGGAGCGCATCCAGTAGTGACCGAATCTGTCCCAAAAATTTCGTATATATTTCTTGCACTTCGCTTGTTCGCATTGTGGCCTTGGTTAGTTCTTCGAACTGAGCGTGTTCGATCTCGGCCTCGCTTACCCTTTTCTTTGCCTCGCCCCATCCTTGAATTGCCGCCCTCATCGCCACCGGGTTTCCGTCTCGGCTTGCTCTGGCTACTAACGAGTAGGCAACTAGCTCCGCCCTCCTTGCACGAATCAATCTGCCATTCGTTGTCTCCTGTTTGAGTGATTCGGCAAAGTCCGACAGATCGGATGGCTCCGAGGAGTTGGTCGATGGTTTGAGGATTGGCTGAACTCGGCTTGGCTTTTTCTGGTTTAGCAATCGCCATCGGCTTGCGTCTGCCTCGGAGGTGAGGGGCATTCCGTTTTTGACCATTCTTGATATAAGTCCCTTGTCCACGCCCCACGCCTCGCATAGTTGTTTCTGGCTTATCATTCATTATAGGGGGCGGCCACAAGCCTCGCACTTTTCTCCCTCTCCCTTTTCAGTCTCGCCATCGCCAGTCTGTTCCATCATTTCTGCGATTTCATCCATGCCAAATCCAGTAATCTCCAAGTCTAGTTCCCCGGTGTCGATCTCTTCCAATAGGTCTTTGAGTTGCGGGATGTCGAACTCGCCACTTAATTTGTTAAGGGCTATGTTCGCCGCCTTCTCTTTGTCCAGCGGTAGATCGACCGCCCAAACCTCCACCTCTTTTTTGCCCATCGCTTGGTAGCACTTCAACCGCTGATGGCCGCCCACGATATTCCCTGTTCGATGATTCCAAGTGATCGGTTGAAGATCGCCAAGCTCTGATAAACTTTTAGTCAATCGCTCAAGGGCTTCATCAGAGATTTTTCGAGGATTGTATGGTGCGGGACAAAGCTCGCTGACTTGTTTTTTTAGAATGCAAGGGAATTTCATGGCGTTTGTGTATCAATCACTTGCAAAAGCACTTTTAAGATGCGTGGACATAAGTGATTGATGCTCAACTCGTACAGAATTTGATCGCCTCGGAACCTGTTTGGAAGTTGGCACGCCTTGGGAAGCCTTCTAAGTCGTTGGGGGTGGGGGGGATGCGCCGATCGATCTCCGAAAATTTTTCCCCGAAATTTTTTGAGTTCATCGCTCGCTCGCTCCGTCAGTTGCTTTGGAATTTTTGTGTTTGCTTATTGTGATCATTCGCCACCAGCCTCCCGGTATGCTTGTACGATTGGTTTTGCTTCTTCAATAAATTCGTTTCGTTGCTTGTCGCTCCAATCTTTCACGCTCTTACTTGCAATCCATTGTCTTGCTCGCACGATGTAGTCATGCCATAGCTTCTCAGCTTTGGGGATGGAGGTCTCGATTGGATCTGGCAATACCCCGGCCCATAGTGCCAGTTGCTTTAGTTGTGTGGAATTTGGTGCTGTTAAAGTTGGTCGGTTCTTTGCAACTCTTTCCAGCCTTCTTGCCTGTTCTCCATTGATTCCCGCTATTTCTAAAACTAAATCAACCTCAAGTTCTTCTGCCTTGGCTGACAGAATGATATCACCAGCGTCAGCGGCTAGGGATATTGCTCCCCCCATATTTTTAATAGCCTCTTCTTTTGCCTCTTCTAATTTGGCGATGGTTTTCTTTAGCTCCATCCCTATCTGCTTTTCATTGTTGCTCATAGGATCTCCGTTGGTTAGGCATCGGCATAGGCTGGAGCTTCGGCCTCAACCTCGTCCTCTGCTGGTGGTTCGATCTCTCGAAATCTCTCTGCATTAAAGCCTCGTTCCGGGTAAGGCGATTGTGTGGATCGTGGATTCTCGATGCCCTCTAAAAGCACATAGACCTCACCCGGCTCACCGTTTATTGATACCCCAACGCCCATGTCTCTGATCGTGTAGATCGGGCCTTCAATGGGGAACCGCCAATAGAACTGGCTCAGTTCCTTCGGGAACTGGTCATCAACGCAGACAACCTTTGAGCCTACTTGCATCGCTTTTTCAATCCCTTCTGCCATGCGTCCACATTCCACTTTGGGCATTCCTCCCGCCTTCTTGCGTGCACCCGCTTGGCTCGTTCCCTGTAAATCTCTTTTACCCGGTCGCTCCGTTGCACCCTAAAGAATAGTCCTGTCCTTTTGCGGAACTCGGATAGGCGAGCGCACAAGGCGGCTCGTGTATAGGGCTTTCCTGTATTGGGATTGATGTATTTCTTGGCTAGGCTGGTAAGGCTTTCTGGGGATCGGTTCTCGACTACTGCTAGAATCGCCTCGTCCAAAGTGTCATCCCGCTTGTGCCGTATGGTCGGGGTGTTGCCTTCGGTCTTAATCTTTGCCTCTATAATTGAGGCCATTTCCTTTGCCAGTTTATCGAGGTTCACCGTTTTATTCATGTCCCCTAGCTTTGCCAATCGCTCCCGCATCTCGTCCTCAAGCGTGTCGATGGCATCCGCCATGTTTGGCGTATAGCTGGCGAGCATTGAGTCCGCCGGGTCTTGGCCCTGCGGGTTCATTCAATCGCCACCCTTGCATACCGCCCCACTCGGTTCATTTCCCGCTGGGCTTGGCGTTCGGTTTTATAGAATACATCCACAACTGGTGCGCCCTTGCTTGCTTTCCGGGCGATGACCGCCGTCCCGGTGTCGTGTGCAACATATCGTTTGCCCTCAACAATAACATTCGATCCGTAGGGGATTATCCTCGGATCAACGGCACAAGACTTTCCGCTGACAAGTCGCTTCCCGGTTGAGCTTTTAAGGTCGCTTGTCCAGCCGTCCTCGTTCTGCCAATAGGCAGTAATGCGACACATCATTACCTTTTTGGGAGTCTTGCGTTCTAGCTTTTTGTTAATGTAGATCGTGCTTGCTTGTGCATTCATCCCCATAACCATCGCCAGCACCGCACCCCAGAACATACCGCACCGTTTAATCTTGCCCTTTGCCTCTAGTTTTCTGGCGTGATACTGCACCGACCCTTGGCAAACCTTGAGCGTTTTGGCTATCACGGCAGTTGGGATTCCGTTCTTTAGAAGTTCGGCTACCGATGCCCGGATAAGATCGATCTTTTCTTGGGATCGATTAGGAGCATACAGCTTTTTCAAGTCGCACTCAAAAAGGAGCGATTCAAGAATAGCCTTGGCCTTCACTTCTGCGGAACTAATCATTTCTTTTGCCTAGCTTTAAGCTATGTTTCGTCAAGTGGATGGTTTAATTATTCACAGGCTATTTTTTTTAGCATTGAGATTCCTGTATTTGTAATTATGCAAACCATCTGTAGTTCATTAGCTGATGAGTTGCGCTTTTCTCCATTCGGCATAATAAGTCCAAGCTCTCGAAGTTCTGAGCATCGCTTCCAATAACAGCATTTTGGTTTTTGTGATAGACCGCTGACATTCCCTGCCTCCTCATCCGTAAGTCCTAGCGTTGGGAACTCTTGCCGTTGTGATTCCGCAAAGTAGGCTAGTAGAATCGTATGTCTTTGCGATCCCGCCCGAATCCTTGCCGACTTCCCCGCAATCTTAGAAGTTTCTGGATCGGTGCTTCGATAGTTCTGCCCCGGCTCCACAAAGTCCATCGTCATTTGACTGGCGATGTGGTAACTCATTTTTTCTTTCTCCGATAATGCTCAAATGCCTCTGGGTTTCCCTTGTTCCACGCCTTGCGAGCCGTAAAGTTTTGTTTTCTAGCAAACAAGATAGTGCCGTGATCGCATCCCCACGCTTTTGCCAAGGCATTCACCGAGATGCCTGTCTTTAACTGCTCTTTCCAAAGGCTCCATCTCCGCTGAACCACATGATATTCCCGGTTGCGCCTGTGCTTTTGGCCTTTCTGCTTAATATGGCGTAGTTCGTCTGGAACCACGATTGGGGTATCTAGGGTCGTTTCTTTCACCAAACGCCCTTCTGAGGCCAATTCTGTGCGAATTTGAGCCATTGTAGCGTAGAGTGAGGCCAGTTTTTGGTTCATTTCGTTTCGTTCCTGTTCCAGCATGGTGATCCTATGAATGGCGGCTGGTAAGGCAAGTTCGTGTAGTTTGTTCATTTTGTAACCTCAACATAAATGCAGTTTTCCCGCAATCTTCTATATGTTGAATATTCAAGATCAGACTTTGTTTCTGATCTTGTTTGATTGTTTGATGTGATAATGTTTAATTTTTTGTTGGCATATCTTTTTTCAATCAATAACGAGAATCCACTTACCACCATCTGTGTATTTGGTTCTTTGCCAAGATCATCAATCAATAAAATTGAATATTTAGAAAGCCTGTCGATCTCTCGCTCTCTGCCATCCCATGCTGGCATAGACATTTTTATGCCTAGTTCTACGGCATTTATGGCTTCAACCGAGTATCCCATAAACAATTTTTGCTTTAACAAAAGGTATGCCATCCTTGTTTTTTGTGTTCCCGATTCTCCGTTAAGCCAAAGGTTTTTGCCTTCGTGCGGATTCCATGATAAAACAAAATCTAGTCTTTCTTTTTTAATTTTATTTTCATCAGTTTCTCTATAAAGTATTGGGCATATTTTATTCCATCTTTCTTTTCTTTGCTCCTCAATTTTTCTATTTTCCCTTTGAATAATGTAAGCATCCCAGTCTGGTATAACCTCATTATTTTTTTCACTACCAACCATTTGAAGTGCTAGGTCTATAATATTTTCATTCATAATTTTACCCTTGTTTCACCCTCAACAATTAGATCATTGAAGGTATTAGTTGTTTTTCCTTTCTGGTTTGTTGTTTGATTCCTCCGCTGACAATTTCTGGCGCAAGCCTTCCAATCCTTAACCGGGGCACGGCCTCCGACTTTCCATCCGTTGCTCTCGTAATAGTCAAAAGCCGATTCCGCATCCCTTGTATTCCATTTGATTTCATTTGCATAAGCAATCCAATCAGAGCGAGTGGGACGCACAAGCGTCCTCTCTCTTTCTTTATTATTTGTCTTACTATTACTTTTACTATTACTTTTACTATTACTATTACTATTACTATTATTATTATTATATACGATAGATGGAGCATCTTTGGTGCATCTATGATACATCCTTGAAGCATATCCAGCGGATCTTTGCTCCATCTTTAGTAAGCCAGCCGCCACTCCTTTATGGTATATTGCTCCATCTTTAATTTCATAAACCCCTGTAACCTCAAGCTCTTGTAATAATGGTTTAGCATCTTGACCAACCATTCTGCTTATCTGTTCCGGGGTTGGAGCATTCCCATTGATAGTCAGCTTGCCTTCGGAGTTTGCCTTATACATTAGGCATAGAAGGTGAATCCATAGCCCTTTTGCCGCAAGGCTAACTAAAGCCAGCTTTTCATTCGCCAACCAGCGGTTAGGCTCAAAGGGGAACCAAAAAGAATCTCGCTTCATTTCTTTCCCTCCTTATCCCGCTTTTGATACTTTTTGGCTCGCTCTAAAAGCTCCTTGGTTACTTTATGACTGAACTCTAACTGTGTTATGATGTCCTTATAGTTCTGATGCTGGGCATGGCTGAACTCATTAAACAATTCTTTCAGCCTTCCCCGGATATATCCGTGGAACTCATCGACAAGTTTTAATCTTTTAACGCTCATGGCCGAGGAGCCTTAGGCCACTCGGCCCATTGGGTTAGCTCTGTGCAGACTTGCCATCCATTGGAATAAAAGTTTCCAGATAGATACCGACCTCCAACCACATCTGAGCCAGTATCAATTAGCACTTTAGCGTTCTCCTTTGGTTTGTCTCGTTTGCCTCGCCATTCCAACATCGACCATCGCACAACT
>Ga0214923_10006950_pt1 | contig 12493 bp, 13 predicted proteins | sample LL1510_MetaG_FD_177993 | JGI IMG/M metagenome (GOLD analysis project Ga0214923, IMG submission 177993) | Freshwater microbial communities from Lake Lanier, Atlanta, Georgia, United States - LL-1510 | ecosystem: Environmental > Aquatic > Freshwater > Lake | place: USA: Georgia | collected...
CGACAGCAGGAAACTATTCGGAGTGGCCGGCGCACTTCGGCGTGACTCAGAAATTCCAATCGGCATCGGGGACCCGCGTTCACGTCACCGCCAGCTCCGAATACCTCAGTGGCTTCGGGTTTCATCCGGGCGCACGGGTCTCAAGCGAAGTCCCGCTCGAGAGCAATCGAAATCTGTTTTTTGAGGTACAAGCACTTCCGAAGCTTCCCAGCATTCAAGATCGGCTCTACGTTGATCCAAGCATCGGCTTTACAGGAAATCCGAACCTCTTGCCTGAACGGGTCTATGCCGCAATTGCCGGATTCGAAGACCGAAAGTCCACGATTCAAAACAAAACTCAAATCCGGGCCGAGGCCAGGGATCAAGTCATTCTCATCAAACCGGACTTCTCTTCAGTTGAAAATGCCGGAACCGCCCAGTTCATGAGTTTGTCAGAAACCATCAGCGCAAGAATCACTCCGTGGATTCAAGTTCGAGCGGACGCGCTAGCCAGTTATTCGAGGCTTTCAAAAAATGAAAAGCCCTATCCCAGGATGCCTGGCCTGAGCGCGGGGGGTGCCGTCACAGTCAACCCACGCGATTCACTTTCACTCGAAAGCCAAGCCAAGTGGATGGGTCGCTCCAGGGAAGCCGACGGAAGTCCCTTTGATGCCTACGTTCTCCTGGGTGAAAAAATCAAATATCTCGCAAGCGAGAATTTGATTCTCATCCTTGGAGTCGACAATCTCCTGGACTCGCGCATTGAAATGATCCGAGGTTATCCGCTTCCGGGAAGATCAGCTTACGCCTCAGCAGAACTGCGATTTTAAGATTTTCGGGGAACTCGAAACTCAAGAACTCAAACACGCCTCAAGACGCTTCGAAACACGATCCCAGGGCATGATGGGAAGCAGATCGAATAGTCCAATCGACGCTGAAGGATGACCAGTAACGAACAGGCGCATCGGTTGAGTGAGGTCACCCAGTTTTAACCCGAATCGCTCAGCGATCGACCTCAGCAATTGATCCACATCAGAATGCCCCACCCCGCAAGATGCCAGGCTCGGGTGGGTTGGTGAGATCTTGGACTCCAATTGGGATTTCAGTTCAAGAATCGCTTCTTTGATTCGACTCTTCTGCGCTGGATCCTTGTTCCACTTCAAAGCGGAAGCATCGACTTCACGCACTGCCGGATCGAGGAGCGGATCGAGCTGGGATGCCAACTCCTTCACGAGCTTGACCTTTGGCTGCAAAAAAGGAATCAACTCAAGGGCAAGGGAGGTGCCTAAAGATCCAAAAGAGGCCTCTGAAAACTCTTTTTTGAAATCCTCCCTCAAAATCCGTGCGAGGCGTGAGGGATCAGCCTTCTTCATGTGCTCGCCTGCAATCCACAAAAGCTTTTCGGTATTGAAAACCGCCCCACTCACCTGGACATTTTCAAGATTGAACAGGGAGATCATTTCTTCAATGGTGAAAACCTCTTGATCGCCATGACTCCACCCCAATCGGACCAGAAAGTTCAACAGCGCTTCAGGAAGGTAGCCCTGATCGCGGTAGGCATTGGTCGACGTCTCGCCGTTTCGCTTTGAAAGCTTCTTCTTGTCCTGGCCAAGAATCATCGGCAAGTGCGCAAAGAGGGGCTTCGGGGCCTTCATTGCATCGTACAAATAGATCTGCTTGGGCGTATTGTTGATGTGATCATCCCCTCGGATCACATGAGAAATCTTCATCTCAACATCGTCCACAACGACCACGAAATTGTAGGTGGGAACTCCATTTGAGCGGATCATGACGAAATCATCGAGATCCTCGTTCGGAAAGGAGATCTCTCCCCGGATCAGGTCTGTGAATGAGGTGGCTCCAGAAAGCGGGAACTTGGCTCTGATCGCATACGGCTGATTTCCTGCAGGCAGATTCTTTTCGCGGCACGCCCGACCGTACATGGGCTTCTTTCCGTCCTTGATCATCTGCTCGCGGGCGGCTTCGACCTCGGCCTCGCTACAGGTACACCGATAAGCTAGGCCCTTCGAAATCAAATCCTCGGCAATCGCCTGATACACGGGCAACCGCTTGGACTGATACAAAATCGTCTCATCCGCGTTCATGCCAAGCCACTGGAGGGAGCTCAGGATGTCGTCTGTAAATCGCTGCTCGGAACGATCCGTGTCGGTATCCTCAATTCGAAGCAAAAACTTTCCGTTTCGCTGTCGGGCAAAAAGATAATTGAAAAGCGCGGTGCGAACACCCCCAATATGCAAAAAGCCGGTGGGCGACGGGGCAAAACGGACACGAACTGGGATAGAGCTCATTTTTGGGACTTTACACTACTTTTTTCGGAAGCCAAAGCCTCGCGGTAAGCGAGAAGACCTCGAAGTGCACGGGTGCCCAGTTCAAATCCGGTGGTCGCCGGATGCTTGGATCGAAAGTCCTTCAAGTAAGCTTCAGCTAAAAGCGTTGCTTCAATCTTGGGGGTATTTTGAAGGCTGTGGCATGCCATGCACGATTGGGTGAACATCTTCTCGCCCCGACTTGCGGCCGGATTGGTCCTTACGCTGAGCCGGGTTCCCGGGTAAAGCACCGACGCTCGCCCAAGCTCAATGCGTTCAATTTGATCCACCCTGAAAAAATCCACGGGCACCATGACGGGGGCATTCGAGGCCCTTGAAGAAAGACTTCCATCTGCTTGAAGCTTGAGCTTAAGAAGATCTCTCCAAATCATGAACCGTGGAACCCTTGAGATCCGTCCGCTCTTTCCGTGAAGCGTGACGAGGTCGATGTCTGCACGCACATTCAGGTCCAACCCATCGGTCGATTGTTCGAAGATCAAGGTCTGCGCCGAAATCTTGCCCTTTTTTGCAGCCTTCTTCATTTGATCCGAGCTCCAGGTTTTCAACACCTTCGGTCCCTCGGCCGTCAAAAGACTGACCTCAAGCGCCTGGGCTCGATCCGGCTGAAGACCCAGCATCAAAAAAATCAACGAGAGCATGGACCTATGACAACAATCTCATGACTTCCTGTCAAGATGTGCTTTAATACCTGAAGAAGGAGTCCACGGATTTGGACATCGATTCGATCAGGAGTATCAGCCGTATCAGTAGATCGCTTTGGGGGGATTATGAAAAAGCCCTCATCATGGGATCTGACACCCTATCCAGCGTTGGATTGCTCCAGCTGGATGACGAGCAAACCCTGGATCGAACCTCCAGGGCCTTGATTGAGCGCGCTGAAAAAAACCCTCCGCGACTCCTGGCGCTCCAGCATCCTTTTTTTCGTCTTGCACCGATCGAGCGTTTTCTTTTGACGGCCCTGCACCTAGAACACTGGGGCTACACTCGGATTTCAAGGGTGCTCGGAATCGAATCCTCATTGATTGGTGCATGGGCTTGGGCCACCCGCATGAAACTCTGTTTTCAGGAATCCTCTGCCTCGCCGGACCTTGAATACCCCAAGGGCCCCACATCCCTTGGGCCTGCCTGTCCCGAATTCGACATTTCATCTCCCTGGACCCAGCGTTTTTTGGACGATGAATGCAATCCGCGCGAACGCAGTTTTCTTCAAAACCACCTCATGGCGTGTCCGTCCTGCAGAAAGAGTTTGGACGCTACTCGAAAAATGATCTACCACGTAGAATCATTGATTCCCGTCAAGCAAGCTCCAGAGGACACGGATCTGGCGACGTCTGAGTTGATGCGAATCTGGGAAGCGGGCGAATCTTCGTTTCGGCCGATTCGGACGACCTTTGCGCAAAGCTTGAATCGATACTTCAACGACACCAAGGTTCAGTACGCCCTTGCGCTTTTGCTTTTTGCCTCAATCGTTCTGATTCGTCGCATGACTTGAGAGCGACTCAATCCGCAAACCTAAATCATCGCTTGAAGTAGACGTTTCCCGTGGTCAAATCGTGGATTTCACCATCACCATTCAGTCGATACGTGAGGGTTTCGCTGGTTTTCTTGATGATGCTGCCGTAATTGATTCCCACCTCAAGGACGATCGACGCGAACGGATCCTGCTCATCCTTGAGGTTCTGAACGGCTACTTCTCGAACAGATACATCAAGATCATAGCCCCAAAGAACATCCACGAACTTGGGAACCACTCTCGCCGAGGCAATGTACTTTCCAAGACCCCTGACACTTCCCCCATAGATCAATCTGACTTCATAAACCAGTTCGACGACTTTGATCCCGTAGAGGTTCTTGATCTCCAGCGAATACTCGACCCCATGCTCGGGCTTCCATCCGGTCAATGAAGTCCAACTGTCTTTTGCAAGGTAGGGCAATGCCTTTACATTCACGGTGCTCACGTTCAACACCGCCTTGTTGTCCTGGATGATGTCCCAAACCTTGAGGGCCATATCCGCGATACTCATCGGATCTTGCGGCTCTGTGGCGCCTCGCTCAGGAATGAGCGCCCACTCCCGGGTGAACTCCCTGCGGATGACCTCAAGGGCTTCATCGCTGGGTCGCCCTAACTTGAGCTTCCGGGTCTTAATGGTAATCGACCCGACCTGATAGAAAGGATCTTGAGTCGGGATCGGCTTGGGTTGAAGGTGAATTTCGCGGGAGCTTTGCCCCCATGCGGAATTCAATCCCGCTCCAGGTGCGGCCATTCCCGCAAGAATCCCCAACGCAATGATGACATGAAGACCATTTGCCATGCAGCTCACCTCACTCCGGGGACTTAACTATCACCATTGATGACCTGCGGCAATGTTTTTTACACTTGACCGATTTACGCGGGATCGCTAGCCTAAGGCCTCGTTTGTTGGCTCGTAGCTCAGTTGGTTAGAGCGCTACCTTGACATGGTAGAGGTCGCAGATTCGAGTTCTGTCGAGCCAACCATTTTTACTCACTTTCACGCAAACTCCCTCCTCCCAAATTCCCTTAAAGTTTTAGGCAGTCTACGTCGATGTGCCCTAAGAACGTTTTTAACCCTCTTTTAGGAGTCGGACCGATATGAAAAATAAAATCATTTTTGGCTCAATGGCCGCTGTGTTTGGATTGGGCTTCGTGTTTTTCCAAAACTATTGGGTTCATGATGGCCTTGGAAACTGGACTACGATTTATGACATCAAAAATCAGGTTTCTTACGTGAATCGAATTGCTTCCGGAATGGACTGCGATTACCGGATCATACGCCTTATGGATCCATCGAACCCCGATGTCGTAGGTTATTTCAAAGCTGAATCTGCTTTCACTACATTCCTCCCTCGAATGGGGGGCGGAACGGTAAGACAAATCACTCTGACCTTTGGAAAATCACTCTCTCGATGGTTCTCCTTCAGTAATGGGGTGCTGCCGGCCGACGGTCAATTGGTCTACGGCATTAACGATAGCTCGAACTTCACGAATATAGACTACATTGCCTCGAATGGCGTACTTACAGGGCCAACGGGCGGGCCTTCCGGTATGGTGGGCTTAGGCACCTATGGAATGCTTGTGAGTGCTCCTCCGATGTTCCCCGGCGCCCCCTCTAGCGCTCTCACGCCCAAGCCTGCCTATGTTCAAGCGCGATGCCATAAGTTTCGCTGGGAAGAACCCACCGTTGCAAATTCGGTAAAATAGCTAGGACTCCAGTGAGAACAAAAGCATGGTTTGGCGTTTTTGTTTCTCTCGTGATCGATCGGATTCACAAGTCAATTTCGATTTCGAACGGTTCGTCCATTGCGTGGAATGATGGGTTTCTTGGCGGCTCCGTAACTTATGGGACTGAAAACTATTCAGTCCCATTTTCTTTCATCATTCTTGCATGCATTTTCTGTTACTTTATTTTGCTGACTAAATTTGTGAAAAACCCATTGCTCCTGATTTCATCGGGTGCGTTCTTGGGGTCGATGCTCTCAAACCTCATTGACCGAATTCTGTATCAGGGAGTCGTCGCTGATCCCATTCGAGTGGGGCACGCCATTTCGACCAACATTGCAGACCTCGTACAATTAGTCTCGATGGGTACGATTCTTTGGCTGGTTTTCGCAGATGCCTATTTCGGAAAAAAGGCAGACCAGAGGCTGAACCTATTCCGAAACCGCCAACAGCAAACGAAGATCTTTTTTGAAACCATGGTGGTCACCTCTGTAGTCGTTCTCCTCTTCACCGGGATTCACTACTTCACCTTACACTCACTCACCCTTGTGAAGATGGACTTGATCACAGGAATCCTGATCGTTCCCCTTGCGGGACTTTTCATCACCCTCTTGTCAAACACCCGCTATGGAGCCCTGAAGAGTTTGGAGCGACACCTCTCGGATCTAAAGGAAAATCCAGCGGCTCAATTCTCCCCAAGAGAAGACGATGACCCCGCTGAGATCCAAAAGCTCTACCAACTCATTCAAGAGCTGATGAATAGCAAATCAAGGCAGATTGACCCCTGAATCTCGATTTTCTTCCGTCTTATCCAACATCAAACCCGGTCGAAATAACCATTGTTCCAACTCATAAGCATTCTCGGCGGGACAGTGCTCCTCGGGATAACCCAACCACGGCGAAACCCACCACGCGAGCCAATCTGGATCCTCAGGCATTAAAGGTTCCATCGTGCACCTCCAAATTTCCAACAGAGCAACTCGCGTGCCCGGTTTTGTTGAAAGCACGCTTCGCATTTACCCATGAGGCCGCAATGCTTCGACGGTTTTCACGCCCCAGGAAAGACGATCTGAATCAATTCAAGAAACCCACGAGTTCATTCGGATTCTCGGACATGACTCCCTCATAAAGCGGGGCTGCATTATTTTTTACACCCGCGTTACGTAAAATATTTTACTGAACGAGACGAAATTTCCCTTTAGCTTCAAAAAAGCCCCGCAATGGAAAGCGCGGCTGAAAACCATACTCAAAGGAAGAGACATGAATTCAAAAACCGCACACTCTCCGCACTCTGTTCACTCGATTCTAGGTGCCTTAATCATAAACGTGTTTATCCTAACCGCATGTCAACTCACCCCGACCCCAGGGACGAACATTCCCCCAATTGAGGTGCCCACAGCCCCTTCACCGCACTCCCCGACTCCCCCTGCTCCAACGATCCCCCCGGTCGCAGCACCGGTGAACTCTGGCAAGAGCTGTAAAAGCTCAGATCCCGACTTTCAATGCATGGCTTTGAAAGTGGTTTCCTACGAGGACTCCCAAATGCCCTCAGTTCTCAGTGAAGCGAAGGCCCTTGAGCTTGTGGATCAAATGAATGCGGTATGGAGTCCCTGCAAGATCGGATTTCAAATGGAATCCTACCTCTCGATCAATCCAATCACGGTGGGGCTAGATTTCCATCCCAACTGGAGAACCCAATCCACTCAGGTCCGGTCGACCTTTAGTGATTCGCAAAGCTTTCTGGTCGTGGCCACCGGCTCATTCAGTTCGGCCACCATCGCAGTCACCCAAATGCCCGGCTACGCACCCTTTGGAACCCTGGTTGAAGAACAATACGCGGATAATCCCCTCACGGTGGGCCATGAGCTTGGACACTACATGGGACTGTATCACTTGCGAAACAGCACCAATCTGATGAACCCGTACATTGGTCCTCACACCGAGAACCTTACTGCAAGTCAGTGCGAGATTGCCCGATCTACCAATCGCTCCAATTGGGTACACATGATGCGCTAGTCCCTTCCTTGTCCGGGCAAAATGTCCGGGGCATCGCTCCTCACCCTGCTTCAGGAATCTCCCCCGATCCCAGAAGCAAACAGGTGGTGCCCCGGGCAAATCCCCGTGTCTGAAATGCCACTACAAAAATCCTCTGCCGTTTCAGAAACTTGGATCGCGCGCAACAAGCATGCCAAGAATGTTCTGAGACAAAACTAAAAAATGTCACTCGACCGAGGCCCAAATACGATAAAATTTTAGAACGGGGAGAAGATTCCCCATCATCAACCAGGAGGCCAACATGAATCTCAAGATCAGCTACAAACATCTTCAATCCACGGCGGGAATCGACGATGTCACACGTAAAAAATCAGAGAAACTCAAGAAGTATTTTCAAGGCAAACTGAACCTGGATTGGAATTTCACGGTCGAGAAACACGCCCACATCGCTCATTGCCACCTCACGGGCGACCACATCGAATTCTTCGCTGAAGCCACGACTGACAGCCTTTACAGCGCGATAGATGAAGTCATTCACCACCTTGAAAGACAGGTGCAGCGGAACAAGGAGCAAACCCGAAACAAAAAGCATCTCGGGAGAGAAATCAAGGTGGCTTGATCTCGAAGATCAGGCTTGGATTTTTCGGAGCGTCTCGATGCTGGAAAGCACTGCAAGGGCGGCTTCCCGCCCTTTGTTGTGCTCGTCCTTTGCTGACCTGACCAAAGCTTGCTCATCGGTATAGGTGGTCAGGATTCCGAATGAAATCGGAACTCCTGTTTCGAGGCTTGCCATTTGAATTCCGATGGCCGCTCCGAGGCTGATGAACTCGAAATGGGCGGTATCACCCTTGATCACACATCCAAGCCCGATCACACCACTGTAAAGGCCTGAGCGAGCGAGTTTCTTCGCAATGAGCGGAATCTCAAAAGCGCCCGGAGCGCTGTACTCATCCACGCGGGTCACTCCACGCTCGTGGAGTACATCGAGGGCCCCCGATCGGAGTCCGCCTGTGACGGCTTCATTGAATTCGCTTTTCACAATCGCAATTCGAAAATCGGCGCTCATAAATTCCCCAGCTGATGATGAAATCGCTCGCGCTTGGTCAACAAATAATCTCGATTCTCGGGTACCACATCCCCCTCTAGGGGGACTCGGCTGGTAACCTGAATCCCGAGGGATTGAAGCTCTTTCAATTTATGCGGATTGTTGGTCAGAAGGCGAATCGAGCTTAGGCCCTTCTTCATCAGGATCTTGGCAGCATCCTGATAGTGTCGCTCGTCGGGCTTGAACCCCAAGAGGAGATTTGCATCCAGAGTGTCTTGTCCGGCATCTTGAAGCGCATAGGCCTCAATCTTATTGAAGAGGCCGATCCCGCGCCCTTCCTGGTTCTTCAGGTAGATTACAGCCCCTCCTGAATTCGATTCATCAATCTGTTTTAAAGCGCGCTGCAGCTGATTGCCACAATCGCACCGAAGTGAACCCAGTGCATCACCCGTAAGGCATTCAGAATGGATACGGACCAAGGGTGCCTCAGGAGTGCCACTCAAAAGCCCCTCTGTAAAAATCAAGGCGTGCTCAGCCCCAGTAATCTGATTCCTGAAACTTTGAATCCGCCAGGAGTGCCGGCTGCCATTCGAGATCCGACTCGGAAATCGCGCTGAGCTACTCTCCTTCAACCAATCCGTATTTTTCGCCTGATGCTGAATCAAATCATCAATGGTGAGGATGGGAATCGAATACCGCTTTGAAAACTCATCGAGGTCGGGCCTTCGAGCCATCGACCCATCTTCATTGATGATTTCACAAATCACTGCGGCAGGCCTGAGGCCTGCGAGCTTGCACAGCTCAATCGAACCCTCGGTATGCCCCGCCCGCTCCAAAACACCACCAGGAGCCGCACGGAGCGGAAAGATATGCCCAGGAGCAACGAGATCCTTTCGAGAGGAAGTCGGATCTGAAGCAACCTGGATCGTTCGTGCGCGATCGGCAGCAGAGATTCCGGTCGAGACCCCAGTTGCTGCCTCAATCGACACCGTGAAGGCGGTTTTTCTTGGGCTTTCATTTTGAGGAACCATCAGCGGGAGCCCGAGTCGATCGACTTGTTCCGCCTCAAGCGACAAGCACACCAGACCGCAGGCCTTGCGAATGAGAAAATTGATCTTTTCCGGAGTTGCGAATTCTGCAGCGAGAATCAGATCGCCTTCATTTTCGCGATCTTCGCTGTCCACGAGGATGACCATCTCCCCCCGTTTCAGCGCTAAAATGGCTGCCTCAAGTCTTGTGTTCATGGTGAAGTCTTTCGATATATTTAGCCAAGATATCTACCTCAAAATTGACCAAATCACCACGATATAAATCGGAGAGCGCCGTCTCCCTCCACGTGTGGGGGACGATTTGAAATTGAAGCCGTTGATCCTGAATCCCGTGGATCGTCAGAGAGATCCCCTCCAAACAAAAGGACCCTTTCAACACACAATATTTTAGAAAGCTGCGATCCGGAAGTTCAACCTCGATCCGATAGCATCCACCCTCGATCGCCTCGATCTCGATGACTCGCGCGGTCCCATCCACATGCCCCTGAACCCAGTGGCCAGAAATTCGATCGGAGGCTCTCAGAGCCCGCTCAAGATTCACTTTTTTGCCCGGAGCAAGTCTTCCGAGGGCGGTGATCGAGAGGGTCTCGGGAGCCAAATCAAATCTCAATTGGGTGGGCGAATGCTCCACCACCGTGAGGCAAACCCCATTCGTCGCTATGCTTTCCCCAATCTGTAGATCGTTGAAAGGATTTTCAAGAATCAGCGCATGGGTACGGTCATCCGTAACCCCAAAGGATTTCACCACAGCAGTTTTTTGAATAATTCCGGTAAACATCAGATCACCATCAAAACTCGCGAATTCCCTCGAGCGGGGTCAAGCGGGATGCTCCTCGAGCCGGATAGTAGGACGCAATGCAAACGATCACAAAGGAAATCAGCGGAACCCCCAAGAAGTAAGCTGCATCAAAAGTCACCGGCAAGGTTCGATCATAATAAACATCAGGCAAGGAAATAAATTGATATCGCTTCAAAAGCGCGCAAATCAGCAAAGCCCCCAGAGTCCCGAATGCAACCCCGCTGCCTCCGATCAGCACCCCTTTCCAAACAAAGATTCCTCGAATGCTCCTCGGGGTCGCACCCATGGTTTTTAGAATCGAGATCTCTTTGATCTTTTCTTGAACCAGGAGCGTCAGTGTCGAAACGATGTTCAGGCTTGAAATAATCACCGTAAACAACAAGATCAGGAACATTGCCAAACGCTCAAGCCTCATGGACGCAAACAGATTCGCATTCAAATCGTTCCAATCCCGGGCCTTGAGATCGGTCAAATCCGCTCGGAACTTCGATATGAAACCCGTCGAACGAGTAGAATCCTGAAGCGCAATCTCGATCTCACTGATCATCCCCTTGCGGCGAAGAAAGCTCTCGACGTTTGCAATCGGAGTATAGGCTACGTGGGATTCCTGCTCGGGAACCCCAAAGTGATAAATCCCCTCGACCACAAAGCGTTTGAGCCGCGGAATATTATTGAAAGGGCCATCCATCTGGGACGGGGAAATCAAAGTGACGAAGTCTCCAGGAATCAAGCCCATCTCATAGGCGAGCTCTTTGCCGACATAGATCCCCGGAAATCGCACCGCATTCGGACCTTCGCGATCCACCAGCATCTGAGGAAGCGCTTCTTCGACGAGACTTTTCTTCACGCGCGAAAGCTTTTCGGGTTCAACCCCCTTGACCAGGACCCCTGAAACCTTGTTGCCATTCCGGATGACCACTTCGGTGCTAAGCTGATAGCTCATCAGCGCCACCTCGGGACTCGCAGCCATCGATGCGAGTGCGGGCAAGGCAGCCACTGACGCCTTGGGAGCCCAACCCATCTCAAACCCGGGAAAGCTGTGTTCTGGGGTGATCAAGACATGGAGATCGCTGGAGACGAGCTTCTCCCGGAGTTGTTTTTCAAAGCCACTCATCACTGAAAGAACAATGATGATTGCAGCCACTCCGAGCCCAATGCCTCCCATCGAAAGCAAACTGCTGAGGCTCAGAAAATCAGTGTTTCGCTTGGACTTCAGGTACCTTCGAGCGACAAACAAAACCCAATTCATGAATAAAACTTGCCCTTTGCCGCAAATGAGCGGAGCGCTGAACTGGGTTCAAACCGCATTCCATATTGGCGCGCATACCCTTCCAGACCCCGAATCACCGTATCCAGGCCTATGGAATCGGCATAACAGAGCAAGCCTCCTCTGAACGGAGGGAATCCCGTTCCCATGATCATCCCGAGATCGACGTCTTCTGGTCTTGCGACAATTTTCTCTTCAAGGCACCTCGCGGCCTCATTGATCATGCCGAACACGCACCGCTCGACCATTTCCTTTGAGGTGATCTTCGCTGTTACAGGAGTGATTCCAAGGAGCTGATAAATTCCGGAATCGAATTGCTTGATTTTCTTGTCGCCCCCCTCATATCGGTAAAAACCGGCACCCGATTTTTTGCCCAACCGTTTTTCCTTCAGGAGCTTTTCAAAGGTATTCGGTGGGTTCATTCGTTCTCCAAACCCTTCATGAAGAATGTGGCCCACTTTCTCGGCGACATCCAACCCCACCTCGTCAATCAACTCGATCGGACCCATCGGCATTCCGAACTCCAAGAGCGCTGGGTCAAGCTCTTCAATCCTGACTCCATCGGAAACCATGATTGCAGCCTCGGTCAAATACGGCATCAACAGGCGGTTCACCAGGAACCCAGGTGCATCGCGGACCACGATCGGCGTTTTTCCGATTTGTTTGCTGAACTGAAAAATCTGCGAAACGGCTTGATCGGAAGACTTTTCTCCACGAATCACTTCGACCAGGGGCATCCGGTGAACCGGATTGAAGAAATGCATTCCGCAAAA
>Ga0214923_10006951_pt1 | contig 12492 bp, 9 predicted proteins | sample LL1510_MetaG_FD_177993 | JGI IMG/M metagenome (GOLD analysis project Ga0214923, IMG submission 177993) | Freshwater microbial communities from Lake Lanier, Atlanta, Georgia, United States - LL-1510 | ecosystem: Environmental > Aquatic > Freshwater > Lake | place: USA: Georgia | collected 2015-10-15
TCTTCAACCCATGAAGCGTCGAAGAGCATTCCGCCACAGACGGGGATGAGCACCGCCACATTCGCGATCAGAGAGGCGAGAATCATCTTCTTCATTCAGGCAGCTCCGTCGGTATGACGTTGGTTCCGTCGAATGGAGTGTTGGTATGGAGAACGCAAAACCCATCGCGAACAAGCGTGTTGGACCGCCTCAGCAGTCGGGCTCATGGTAGACGACAGCCTTTGCGCCGGTGTCTGGTTCGCCGGGACGAGCGGCGGTGGTTTCCCTACCTTTGCCCAGACCTCTATTCGGGTTTCGCCAACCTCATCCCAGGAGCGCCGGCGGGGGCGTGTTCCTCATCCTGGGAGCGCCATGTGGGGGCGTGTTCCTCATCCCAGGAGCGCCGGCGCCCTCGCCGGCCCATCACCCTTCCACGTGACGCGCATCGGCCCATGCCCCGATGGCATCGGAGGCGCGGGACATCTCACTCAGCCGCGTCCCGTGGAACCCTCGCCGGCCCAGCACACCTCGTCGCCACACCTATCGGGCCATGCCTGTTGATTGCTCCATTGCTCCTGCGTGTCATGTCAGGAGTTGACGCCGTGCGCCCGGTTCGGTCTACCATCGTGGACATGTCCGGATCACCAACCATCCCGCACCAGTCGGCTGCCTCACCCTCACCCGAGGTGGATGCGTACATCGGAACCTGTCCAGAATCGTCACGCGCACGACTGATCATGCTGCGTGAAGCGATCCGGGAGGAGGCACCCCATGCGACCGAACGGATTGCGTACGGGACGGCCACGTGGCATGCCGGTGAGAACATCATCCACATCGGCGGGTATGCCCGGCATGTAGGTGTCTATCCCGGCACAGAGGCGATGATCGCCTTCGCGGACGAGGTTCAGGGGTTCGTGACCTCGAAGGGGGCAATCCAGATCCCGCACGACCGCGAGCTTCCCCTCGATCTGGTGCGTCGCCTCACGCGGTGGCGTGTCGATCACATCGCCGCGAAGGGCGGAGGACGAGGCAAGGCATCGGTCGAACCGGTACGGGATCCCGGCCCAATCCACTTCGAGGCGACCCTGCATCGGTCTGACGCATCGGGGGCCGCCTGCTTCGTGGATTTTCCGTGGGACCTGCGCGAGACGTTCGGCAAGGGCAATCTGGTGCCGGTCGTCGCCACCTGGGATGACCGGGTGGAGTACCGGGGCAGCCTCGCGCGCATGGGTGGCGAACACGCCATGCTGTTGTGCCGGAAGGATGTGCTTGCGGAACTTGGCAAGGGCCCGGGCGAGGTAGTGCACGTGACGGTCACCCTGGACCTCGCACCGCGTGAGGCCGATGTGCCCGATGCCCTCGCCACGGCCATCGATGCCGAAGCGGGTGCGCGCGCGGCGTGGGAAGCCCTCTCGCCATCGATGCGCCGCGAATTTGCCCAGTGGATTGCTGATGCCAAGCGCCCGGAAACGCGCGACGCCCGGCTATCCAAGGCGATCCCGATGATCCTCTCCCGCAAGCGCCTCAAGGGCTAGCCCTCACGCATTCGCATTGCACTGACCGGAAACGCACGCCCTACGGTGCCGGTGTCCTTGTCCGTGTCGGGGTGCCCGTGCGGGTCCGTGTCGGGGACGGCGTAGCCGTGCGACTTGGGGTCACGGTGGCCGTCCGGGTACGGGATGGGACCGGTGTGGCCGTTGGTGCGGACGTTGGTGTCCGGGTTGCGGTAACGCTTGCGGTCCAGGTCACCGACGGCGTTGTGGTTCGTGTAGCGGTCACGGTGGTCGTGCGGGTCGGTGAGGCCGTCGCGGTGACCGTTCGGGTCCGGGTTGTGGTCGGGACGGACGTCTGTGTCGGCGTTGCGGTCCGCGTTCCCACCGTGGTTGGCGTCCGGGTGCCGGTACCCGTTGGTGTCCCGGCGGCCACGAGTGCGCGGATCTGGGTCGCGGCACGCGTACCCGAAAGGTATGCGCCGTGGACGGTGGCGAAATACGTGCGGTGCGTGGCCTCTCCCGCGAAGAAGATCCTCCCACTGATCGGCTGTGCCAACGTATCACGCATTGCTGGTGTCGAACCGGTGGCGTTGTACGAGTACGCACCAAGGCTGAACGGATCCGATCCCCACCGCGTCACCTTCGAGGCAACCGGGGCCGGAATGGCATTGCCGAAGATCGTGCGGAGAACCGCCAGGGCCGCTTCGACTATGGCGGCATCGGTCTTGGTCTCGATGGCCGTCCCGTACTGGGCGGCGTTGAACCCGACAAGGATTGGCCGTCCAGTCGGTCGCGCCAGGCTGATCCAGTCGACCCATTCACCCCGGCGCGGTGTCACGTACTCGATCCAGTCGGTGGACGGATCCCAGAAGACCGTTGGAAAGGCGAGGGTGCACCGGTTCAGCACGCCCATTCCCAATCCACCGATGGCTGCCTGCTGGATGGCGGGGAGGGCGGGCGCAAAGGTCACCGCACCCGATTTCAGTACGCCAAGGGGAAGGGTCACCACGACGCGGTCGGCAACAAGTGTGGAACTTGCCCCACCCGTCGTCGAGGTTGCCGCAATGACCACGGTGTTCCCCGCGATGGAGACGTTTGTCACCCTCTGCGACAGGCGGATGTCGAGTCCCCGCGCCAACAAGTCGGTGAGCGCACCGTACCCATCCGGCAGGACCTGGTCGACCCCTGGAAAGGCCACGTCATCGTCAAACCACCAGGTCGAGAGGGCCTCGCTGCTGGCAGCGTATTCGTGTTCGTACTCCGTGCTGATGAGGTAGTCGACCAGCCGCTGGTCCTCCGCGGTCAGGGTGGCGTACCCGACCCCCGAAAGGATGGTCGTGCGGAGTGCCTGATCCGTGGAGGCGTTCTGTCCGGCCGTCACCGCCGCCATCATCGAGGCACGCAGGACCGCCAACCGCTGCACCTGCGCACTGGCAAGCGGGGCACCGGATGCCTGGTACTCCCTGGCGGAATCGACATCGTGTGTGACAAGCCGTGCGCCGGCGGACTGGGCGAGGGTGACCAACGGGTTTCCGGTGCTGCCGTGGATCCATCCTGCGCCCATCTCCACCGGGAACCCCAGGGAGGAATCGGTCCAGATGCGCCCGCCGATCCGGTTGCGCGCTTCCAGGATGGTCACGGTGTAGCCCGCATCCGCGAGGGTGCGGGCGGCGCCCAGTCCGGCGATGCCTGCACCGATCACGATCACGCGTTCGCCCGCCGCCCCGGCCGGTTGGGGGTTTCCGGACAGCGCAGCCCCACCAAGGATGGTTCCCAGCACGCCGAAGACGGACCTCCGGGCACGCTGGCCAGACAGCAGCCCCGGGGCGTCCCGCTCCCGCTGGTCAGGATGTGCCAAGGGACACCTCGTTGACGAACCTGGTACGGCGCGCGACCATACGGATGCCCTCAAGAACCACGATCGACCGCGCGATCACGCCATCCCCGATGAGGGGTCGGAGGGCAGGCCATGCACCGCCCAAAATCATGCCTCCGTCAATCGGGAACACGTCACCAAGATCCTTCCCTTGCCTACAAATACCGTCGATTACCCAATTCGGACCAGTCATCCATCTTCCCAGGCCACGTAACGGCTACGTACCGACCCGGTGTGTCAGGGTGTCCGCGTCGGGCGACGCGTGGCGGTGCTGGTCGGGGTCACGGTGGGTGTTGCCGTTGCCGTCCGGGTCACGGTGCGGGTCGCGGTGGCGGTCCGGGTCACCGTCTTGGTTGCCGTCCGGGTCACGGTTGGCGTCACGGTCGCGGTCGCGGTCCGGGTCACCGTTGCCGTCTTTGTCGCGGTCATCGTCACGGTTGGGGTGGTTGTCACCGTCGGCGTGCGGGTGATGGTCGGGGTTGGCGTCAGGGTCTTGGTTGCCGTCCGGGTCACCGTGACCGTCGGCGTATTTGTAGTGGTTGGCGTCACCGTTGCGGTCGAAGTCCGGGTGGGTGTCTGGGTGACCGTCGCGGTCATGGTCCGGGTCGGGGTGACCGTGACCGTTGCGGTGCGTGTGATGGTCGGCGTCGGCGTCACCGACGAGGTAGGCGTGGTGGTCGGCAAGGCGGTCCGCGTCGGGGTGACGGTGACGGACCGGGTCACCGTCGGGCTGGCGGTGCGCGTCACGGTGCCGGCGGACTGTCCGAGGGCCATGGTGAAGGCGGCATCCAGGTTCAGCCGACCCTTGCCATACGCGTTCGGGTTGGCACGGGTGGTGGTGTCGGCGGTTGCCGATCCTAGCAGGATGCTGATGACCTGTGCGCGTGTGAGGGTGGGGAAGGTCGAGAGAAGCACCGCGGCAGCCCCGGCGACATGTGGTGACGCCATCGAGGTGCCGGATTCGTAGGCGTACGCCACCGGTTGCCGCTTGGTGGTGACGAATGTGCTGTAGATGTTGTCACCCGGAGCGGCGATGCCAGCCGATGCCACGTAACTCGTCTGGGAGGAGAACTCCGCAACGACCCCGGTGCTTGAGGTGGCCGCTACCGGAATCAGCTTGCCCGCCCCGGCGGATGTTCCCGCGTAGGCAGCTGGCCAGTCGGCATCGTTCATCATCGAACAACCGTTGAGTGACCACGAGGCACCACCGCAGTTCCCGGCGGAGGTGATGAAGACCACCCCGGCAATCGCAGCCGCGTCGATGGCGTCCTTGTCGGCCTGGGATTCCCCACCGCCGATGCTGAGATTGATGACCTTCACGCCCTTCGAGACGGCCCAGTCGATACCCGCAACTACCCCTTCGTCGGTGCCACTGCCATTGGCATCCAGCACCTGGACCGGCACGATTTGCACCGGCCGGTCGCCCGCGACGCCCGCGACGCCGACGCCGTTGTTCGTTGCCGCGGCGACGATGCCTGCGACGTGACTGCCATGGCCATCGCCATCATTGGGCCAAGTGGCACTGTTGCCGGCGTTGTAGGCGAGGCAGGTGCCACTGTCACACCGCCCCCACGTGCTGTTCGGCGCGAGGCGCGACACCAAGTCCGGGTGCGTGAGGTTCACGCCGGTATCCACGATGCCAACCAGGACGGTCGTACCCGCATTCAGTGCGCCCGCACGAGGCCAGACGGCACTGGCACCGCTGCTGACCAGTCCCCACTGGACCGGGTACGACGGGTCATTGGGGGTGTTCAGGATGGCCGATGGTGCCGGGTTTGCTGGCAGATCGGACCGTGAGGCGTCCATTTCGCCGACGCCGCGCATTTCCACTTCAATGAAGGGCGATGGCGGGGGGAGGACGTCACGGCGCACGTGCCGGGCCACCACTTTCTCCGCCCACAGGACATCAGCCCGCCCGCGGAGGGTTGCAAGCGCGGCATCCAGGTCACCGGCAGGCACATCGACCGACTGGATATCGAGGTCTGGCAGGTTGGGGGTGACGGCAGCGGTTCGGACCGCCCGCACGGCCGCCCCGGGTGAGACGCCAAGGGCACGGACATATCCGGCGGCGCGCATCACCGGTGAGGGATGGGTGCGGTACAGGATGCGGACGGTTGCACCCGCAGCCGTGGAAGCACCCGGGATTGCCGTTGGTGCAATGTCACCGGAGGCCCTCGCCATCGGGGAAGCCCACATGACAGACAGGGTCAGGAGTGCGACGGTGAACCGGCCGACCCAGCGAACGTTCATCAACGACATTTCCCACCGTGCCGATGGTACTCGGTGGAGGCCTCAGGCAGTCGCTGATCAGTTTGAAACACTCATTGTTCGCCGCGCGTGACACCCGAATGCCGTGGGTTCGCCACCGTGGGCGCACGACATGAAGTGATCGGGAAAAGTGGACGGACGCCTGTCACACAGGCGATTGCGCAATACCTACGACTTCGAGATGCGTCGCGAAAACCGGACGGACGCACCCGGAGGTTCATGCAATGAGTGCAGGATCCAAGCCCCAGACACTTCCCCTTGATGACCAATCGCGCGCCGTGATGGCCCAGGCGGCCTCGTTCGCCTCACACGGACGGAAGGATGCGGACGACCCGACCCCGGTGGTCGTATCCGGCCGGCACCTGCTAGACGCCCTCGAGGCCGGCGTCCCCGGCGTAGCAGTGACGGTGGTACCGGGCACACGCACGACCGCGCAGGTCAACGCCGTACTGGTCGCGTCGACGCGGATCGCGCTTGAGGCAGGTGCACCGGCCATCACGCCCGAACACCTCCGCGCCGGGGTTGCCGATCTCTTTGCGGCATCCGGCATCAACGCCGACGCCCTGATGGCCACGCGTGCCCTCGTGCGCCAGAACCACTGAGAAGAGTGCCGTGCCACCCCCAGGTGATGGCGTGGCACGGGTTCCCCTTCTGGTCGCACCGGTGTCACACCGGTGTCACACCCTTGCACCATGGAGGTTTGCCATGATCCCTGAACCGCTTGAAGCCCTCGGACGTGTTTTCGAACAACTGGAGATCAAGCATGACTTCGAGGATGAGCGCCTGCTGACCGGGTTTGGCGGGACCAACGCGCCCTATTCCATCTCCATCGTTGCCTGGCAGTCGGCCGAGGAGTGGTGGAACTTCGACCTGCGCGCCTACATCCGGACAGGTGGACGCCACGCCGGATCATTTCCGCTGATGGCCGCGTCCCCGCACCAGTTCGACGAGGCGCACCGCTTCCTCAACTACCTCAATGGCCGGTGGCTGACCGCCGGACATGCCTACATCGATCCCGATGACGGTGACATCTCCTTCCGATGGACGGGCCCGTTTCCGGCAGCGATCACCGAGGCTTTCGCCGATCATCTCCTCGGCGCAGTCTCGCAGATTGACCATTTCTTCCCGGAACTGCGGGCAATCCTGGCGGACGGGATGACGGCGATGGGAGCGATTGCGTCGCACAACGCACGGGACGCTGCCGACCGCGAGGCCCGTCAGGATCAACCCGACGATGACGCGCAGGGGAACGATGCCAACGAACCCGAGACCTTCCCCTTCCCGGAATGACCGCCTCCCGCCCGGTTCGTCTTCCCTATTTTTCTGGTAAACCGATGTGGGCGAGGGTCTTGCCACAGGGCTTGCCCCGGTAGAACCAAGCGAGGGCCCGGGTCAGCGCGGGATCGCCCGGGGCCACCTGAAGGAAGAGGGTCAGGCACGACCGGTATTTCTTGGCATCAATGTCACCGAGGATAAGCACCGGGTCAGTCTTGCCTGACGTCATCGTTGCCTCGACACATTCGCGCAGGCGGGGTCCGAGGATGGGGTGATCCCAGTACGCCCGCGCCTCATCCAGTCCGGAGATGCCGTACTTCTTGGCAGTTGGACTCTGACCGAGCGAACGCAACTGGGGTAGCACGAACCACATCCAGTGTTCCTGCTTGTCCCCGGCGTGCAGTTCGGCGAGGGCGGTGTCGTAGACAGACTTGCCGGAACTCCCCGCCAATGGGGCATCCTGCGCCACCGCGAACCGGTTGAGGTCGAAGGGATCATTCGCCATCATGAAGGCCTCCATCTGCCTAGCGTTGCGTTTTCCAATCGGGGGCGACGTGGTCGGCAAGGCGACAACCCTATAGTAGGCACTTGATCGCGCAGTCGCTTGATCGCGCCCGTGCGAGAGAAAGGGCAGGGAACGGCACCGTGAAGATCCTCGACCTCGTCACCCGAACATTCAGGTACACCAACCACACGGTTCGTGACAGCGAGGGGCATACCCATCCGGGCCCGCCCCACGACGCCACCCAGTCGGTCCTGGAAATCGTCACCGACGAGGGTGTCTCCGGCTACTGCTTCGGGGCGTCACCCGACGTCATCGCGCAGGTGGTGAAGCCACTGGTTGTGGGGCGCGATCCCCTTGACCGCGAGAAGATCTGGCATCACCTGGTGGAGATGCAACGCGGAAACCGGGGCCTCTCCGACCGCGTCCTTGCCACGGTTGACCTGGCCCTGTGGGACCTCGCCGGACGCGCACTCGGGCAACCGGTGTACAAACTGCTTGGGGCGGCGCGCGACAAGGTCCTGGCCTACGCCTCGACGATGTGCGGCGATGAGTTACCCGGTGGGCTTGATTCGCCGGAGGCCTACGCCGCCTATGCGCTGGCCTGCAAGGCGCGTGGCTACCAGGCGTTCAAGATCCACACGCGCATGCCTCCGATTGCCGGCACGCCCAATCCGCGCGAGGACATCGCCATCTGCACCGCGGTGCGCGAGGCAGTCGGCCCCGACATGGCGCTGATGCTTGACAGCTTCCATTACTACACGCGTGAGGATGCCCTGCGGATCGGGCGCGCCCTTGAGAAGCTCGACTACGAGTGGTTCGAGGAGCCAATGCCCGAACATTCCATGTCGTCGTACATCTGGCTTACCGACCAACTGGACATCCCGATCGTCGGCCCGGAGACGGCCGAAGGCAAGATGTACACGCGGGCCGAATGGATCATGCACCGGGCGTCCGACATCTCCCGCGCGGGGGTATTCGACAACGGGGGCATCACGCCGGTGATGAAGATCGCGCACCTGTGCGAGTCGTTCCGGGTGCAGGTGGAGATCCATTCACCGGGCGCCGGGAACCTGCACGCGTTGTGCGCGATGGCGTGGCCCGGCAAGTACTACGAACGTGGGTTGCTGCACCCGTTCATCGACTACGAACGCCCACCCCAGTGGTTGCGCACGATCGATGACCCGATGGACGATGAGGGCTACGTGCACGTGTCGTCACGCCCGGGCCTGGGCCAGGACATCGACTGGGACTACATCGCAGCACACGAGGTGAAGCGGTAGGGGAGGCGTGATCGTGGGAGCGACGGTGCCCTCGCCGGCCCATCGCATTCACCACGACCGCTCTCATCTGGACCGGCAACGCCATCCCTGCTTGGGGTGACGAGTCTTGGACGGTGAATGCCGTGGCGCGTGATCCTGGGAGCGCCGGCGCCCTCGCCGGCCCATCGCATTCGCCACGACCGCACTCATCTGGGCGGGCAACGCGGTCCCTGCTTGGGGTGACAAGTTTTGGACGGTGTCTTCCTTGGCACGTGATCCTGGGAGCGCCAACCCCACGAGATTGACCACGCCCCATCAGTCCGGCAGGAACCACGACCCATGCGCGAGGAATGTGCAACGGGCGGTGACTTCTGCGATGCGTGATCCTGGGAGCGACGGCGCCCTCGCCGGCCCATCGCATTCGCCACAACCGCACTCGTCTGGGCGGGCAACGCGGTCCCTGCTTGGGGTGACAAGTTTTGGACGGTGGCTGTCCTGAGAGATCCTCGTTATCCCTGCGAGAACCTGCCGGCGAGGGCGCCGGCGCTCCCAGGGGGGTGTTGCCACCCCCACGAGATCGACTACTCCCCCATCAGATCGAACACGCCACATCAGTCCGGCAGATCACGCGATAAAGGGTTGCGCCGGGGGAGATCGCAATGGCTTGCCAAAGGTTGCCTAGTTCGACCCCGAAATCACGATGTTTCGGATCTTGTGTTCTGCAACTTCGCCGCCGGTTCCTGCGGTGAAACCGACCAGAGTCCCGGCCGATGGCAAGGTGCCCGACATGGTCCGGGATGCCATCTGGACAGGGTTTGCACTGCCAACTTGCGCCCGCACGTCGATGAGTGTCGAACTACCAGAAGGTGTCAGGATGATGGTGATCCTGATGTCATTCGACGTATTCGCAAGTCCGGAAACTGTAGTCTCGGAGTAAAGCCCGTTGGAGGGCGTCCCGATGCGGATGGTATCTGTGCCGTACTCCTCGATACCGACGAAGAACGTGCCAGCCATGCCCTGGCACCCCAGTGACCCACCCGCGTCGCCAGTGAGAAATGCCGAGGCGGATGAGAAGAACGGCACGCAGATGCCGTCGGCGCTGCCATTCACCTCGAGGTCAAAACTCACACTGACTTGGCCACCCGTGGGGACAAGGGGTTCGAAGTACCCGCCTCCCTTCTGGCCTCCCGAGCTTGGGGTTAGGACAAGCCACCCGCCACTGAAGTAGGCGCTGCCCCCGGTTGTCCATTCTGCGTTGCCCGACGACGCATTCCATACCGTAACCAACACGGAATCAGTGATCGATTCATTTCCCGCCGCGTCCTTGACGCTCATGCGTACCCACTTGGTCCCGCTGATGGTTGGGCCGGGCACGACGTAGATGCTGCCCGAAAACGGTTGCGTGACCGCCGTCCCGCTATCCGTCCACGGGCCATTCGATGAAGTCGCGGTCTGGAGCATGACGGTTGCGATCCCGACCGAATCAGTCGCCGTGACGGTGTAGCGCGGCGCATTCCATGTCGACGACGTCTCGGCAATGAGTTGACGCTGGACTTCGGAGACGGCCGGTGCCGTGTTGTCGATGACGAAGCCGGGCACGCCGGTCATCGTCAGGCGGGCAAGCACACCCGATCCGCCACCGTAGTCCTCGGCATAGATCGAGATGGTGTTGCTGCCGGGCCTGATCTTGCCAGTGACATCAAACGGGGTCAGGGTGGCATACGCCTCATATTGTTCCGATGTATACGGCCACGCCACCTGATCATTGTTGATGGTGATGCGTGCCCAGTTGTCAATGGTGAGGTCCAGGGTTGCAGACGTAAGTAGCCCGCTGACCGAGAAGTCCTTTGCGAAGGTGTGCTTCTGCCAAGGTACCGAACAGGTTGCTGACCAGATCCACTGCGCGGGGGGCGCCGAGGTGGAACCCCCGCAGGCACTGACCGTCGCGTAGCCTGTTCCATCCATCGACCAGGTGCCGTCGGATCCCACGTACGAGGTCGGGTTGGGTAGCCGGACGTTGGACGAGGCGATTGGGTTCCCGGCGATGTCGGTCGCCACCAGGGAGGGCAGGACGGTCCCGTTTCCGGCCGGGACGGTCAGGGTTCCCGTGAAGGTCGTTCCATCCGCACTGGTCAGGACGGTCGAGGGCAGTGTGCCACCTACATACGTCCCGGACCCGAGGTTCACGGAAACGGCCGGTGCAAGATCGGTCGGATTCTCTGCGAGGACCGCAGTCACGGTGACCACGGTGCCCTGCCGGAACGGCCCCGGACTGCCAGCCGCGTCGGCAAATGTGAGGTTGACAATGGTTGTGGGTGCCGTCTGGTCCACCGTGATCACCCGCGCGACTGACGTGCCACTGGACTTCGACTGGGTGTCGGTCGCACGTCCGGTAATCGAGTGGTCACCCGCGGCAAGCGTGACCGGAATGGCAAACGTATTGTCGGACGCGGCCGTTCCCGTCGCGATGGCGGTTGTTCCGGATCCATCGAAGAGGGCGACCGTCGACCCGGCCGACGCACGTCCGGTCACCGTGACCGCATTCAGTTTGGTGATGCCATCGGTCGCTGATGCCCCGGTGTCGGTGGCGGCGGAGAGACCGATCGAGTGCGGCGTGGCAGGGCGGTCGACCGGTGCCCGTGACGGGATCCACCGCACGCCACCACGCAAGGTGCCGCTGATGCCATTGCCAGACTGGTCGGCGAGTGTTGCCCCGCGCGCATCGGAGGAGGCGTAGGCGGAGACTGGGTAGTGAACCAGAAGGTTCGGTTCGCCACCCGCCAGTTTCTGGAGGTACATCGCGTTGGATGCGTCATACGCACGGGCAACTGACCACAGGCGCACTTCGTCAATTGCGCCGGCATACCCCGGCGATCCGTCACCGGCACGGGCGAGGGTTGACGCGATCGCGAGGTCCGGCGCGGCAAGGCGTCCGTTGGCGCCGTTGGTGTCGGCCAGACGGACCGTGCCATTGATGGCCAGTTGCAACCGGGAACCGACCTCGAACGTGACCGCAACATGGGTCCACGTTCCGGTCACGATGTCGGCGGGCGCTTCGACACCAAACCACGTCAAGATGCCGCTGCGGCGCAGGCCGACTTCGAGAACTTGTGGTTGGGCATCGCGACGCAGCCGGATGACGAGGGTGTCCGCCCCGGACGCATCCTGTTCGCTATAGATCGTTCTCGGGCCCGTGAGGTCGGACGGATTGACCCACGCCTCAAAGGTCCATGCGGAACGGCCGGACAGTGGTCCGATCGACTGGGCCCAACCGATGAGGACATCATCGCCGTATCCGTCGAACGCCACGGCATATCCGGCGTAGGCGGGTTGCGTCGCCGTGGGTGAGGCGGTCATCGTCGCCGATGGGACACCCGTGGCAGTTGCGATGGCGGTAGGCGACGCCGTGGAGGTGGCCGTTGGCGCGGGCCCGGCGGGTGTTGCAGGCACGGGGGTGCGGGTGACCGGGGAAGTCGGCGCGGTCGCAAGCGGGGTACCGGAAAGATTGGCATTCATGCCGGTGGCACGCCATTCGAACGCGACCGACCCGTTTCCACCCGGTGCCGTGGCCGTGTCGTCAGTACGATCACCCAACCAAGGCTGTTCGGGAAGTGACGCACGGATGCGGAGTGACGCCTCATCGCCGGGTCGTAGCCGGTCGGCGACCGGGATTGGCACCGGGGTCGTGGTGGGTGTGCCATTCCTGGTGATCCCCCGGGGAACGAGGGGACCCCGATAGACCGGTTCGGTACTGGGTACCGCACTCGGGGTGGCAGGAATGCAGGCAAAGCGCGCCCCGGCCGGTGGCGGGGTGGGCATGGCCGCTACCGGAGTAGT
>Ga0214923_10006952_pt1 | contig 12490 bp, 24 predicted proteins | sample LL1510_MetaG_FD_177993 | JGI IMG/M metagenome (GOLD analysis project Ga0214923, IMG submission 177993) | Freshwater microbial communities from Lake Lanier, Atlanta, Georgia, United States - LL-1510 | ecosystem: Environmental > Aquatic > Freshwater > Lake | place: USA: Georgia | collected...
CTGTTGAATGGCCAAATGGTGACAGAGAATGGTGGCAAGGTGGGGAACTTCATCGTGCCACAGGACCAGCCGTTGAGTGTGTGGCGGGAGCGCGTGAGTGGTGGGTGCAGGGGCAGCGGCACTGTGCTACAGGTCCAGCTGTTATCTATGCAAATGGAGACCGCTTTTGGTTCTGGCATGGCCAACTGCACAGAGCTGACGGGCCAGCAGTTGAGCTGGCAACCGGGCATCAGGAATGGTGGGTACACGGGCACCAGCGGGACCATGCAAGCCTGGTCCTTGCCTGTCCAATTCTTCAAAATATTCATGACTATACGACATACCATGGGCCAGGATCTATTTGAGCTGTTGCGCAGTCAAGTTGATGATCAGGGCACGCGTCGGTGGACTGATGCCAGTGGGCGGTTGCATCGAGAAGCAGGACCAGCAGTGATCTGGACCAGAGGCAGAGAGGAATGGTGGGTGCATGGTCAGCGTCATCGTGTGGGTGGTCCTGCTATAGAAGACCCTGTTGGGTACAGTGAGTGGTGTGAAAGAGGGCGAACTCATCGTCTAGATGGTCCTGCCAGAATTTGGCAAGGAGCAACACGTGAATGGTGGGTCCATGGACAGCTACACCGAACTGATGGGCCGGCAATAGTAACCCGGCCAGGTGATGAATTCTGGTATTTTAACAATCAGCTGCACAGAACCGATGGGCCAGCGGTAACGAGGGTCCTGGCATCAGGGGAGACCCAGCGGGTGTGGTATTGGCACGGTCAGCAGTTGACCAATACCGCGCACGCGGTTATTGCTCTCGATAATAGTGACAACTAAAAATATTATCACTATGACAATATTTGTTACACTTGATCTGTGTACACGGGCTCAGGTTGTGATATAATGATTCTTATAAATTCATTTAAATAGGAGCCAACCATGCCAGAACAATCAGCACAGCGCACTATCTACAACCTGTATCTTTTTGATCAAGACAATGGTGAGCTCACCCGTGTTATCAAAAACGTCAAACCATCAAGAGTGCGGCAGCTTGCATCAGATAAACATTTCCAAGAAAATTTTGATATAAAAGTTGTCAACCAGCATGATGGAGCAGTTGTTTATAGTTTGGGATTCTAGACGTACGGGAAATCATACTCATGAGGCAAGGATCATGATCAATCTCAGCACTGTTAACCGAGCACTGGCACAGTACAATGTGCAGCTTGTTCGGGGCAAGGGTTATTTTTATTTTGATGGACCTGGGACCGAGCGATGGGCGGCGACTGCAGTGTACGTCAATAGCTTAAATCAGCTTTCGCTTGAACAATGGATTGACGAGTATAAATACCTTAGCGGTGAAAAATGAACTGGATTTAACTATAAGGATTAGAGAATGAAACTCAATGAACTGCTTGAAGCACCCATTCCAGTGCCAGCTCCCAGCGCAAGCAAACAACAAACCAGTACTCCCTGGATTGGCAAGGATGGAAAGATGTACCGCAATATAAAATTTTGGACTGGTAATGGTTGGTCAGAAGAGCGACTACAAGTGCAAGATAATTCACTCAAGTGGTATTTCACCGAATAATTTGTAGATTTTTGCAGTCTGGTTACTAGTGCAGGCTCTGCTAACTGGACTTTAAGAATTTGCTGGTGGCTGTGCGTGACCTGCATGTAGCGCATGTGACCATCAGCAAAAGTCGTTGAGTCGATGATGGCGGTGCAACCCCGTCACCTTAACATCCTGTTACAATTTGCCCATGTACTACTGTGCAGGTTGGTATATAATGAATCTATCAACAAATCAATAGTAGAGATTGAAATGAAAAAAGCTCTGAAAAAATATACTTCTAAAGATGTAACATTGCATTCTGGCATCAGGGGCAATCCCTCAGCCATCACGGGTGATGTGTCTGCGATCAAGGGTGATGTGTCTGACATCACAGGTGATGTGTCTGCGATCAAGGGTGATGTGTCTGCGATCAAGGGTCTTGTGACAGGCATCTGGGGTGATGTGTCTGCGATCAAGGGTGATGTGTCTGACATCACAGGTGATGTGACAGGCATCAGGGGTGATGCCACAGGCATCTGGGGTGATGTGACTGCGATCAAGGGTGATGTGTCTGCGATCAAGGGTGATGCCACAGGCATCTGGGGTGATGTGTCTGCGATCAAGGGTGATGCCACAGGCATCTGGGGTGATGCCACAGGCATCACAGGTGATTTGGATCACTGCGGGTTGACGAGGAAAGACCGGGTCGCGAGGATCAACATCCGTGATCTTATTGGGCATAATTTAAAAATTAATTAGCACTTGTTACAACTTTCCCATGTACTACTGTGCAGGTTGGTATATAATGAATCTATCAACAGTATAAATTTTGTTTTTAACTTTGATCTTTGTTTAAAGGAGCACATCATGTCAAAAACCATAGTAGTCGCAACCGTCTTGCAAAAAGAATTGTTAGAGCAGCTGTTGATTGATCAAATGACCACCGGGTTCTGGAAATCAGGGCGTCCAGCTGATCACGCGCAAGTATGGGCAGATGTGCAGGTTGTGGTTGGACAAGTTCTTGGACCAGTAGGATTCTCGATCGCGCGCAATTATAATTTTGTAAATCCGGATTTTTTCAAACACATGCAGGGCATGCTCATGGATGTGGCAGTCTCAGTTAACTCAGAGATCACAGTAAAGCAGCTGAAAAAACAGTTGATAGCGCTGAACCAAATTTTAGGTGGTCGGCTGCGCCAGATTGGTGGGGACATCACCAAGCTCTCTCGTGGTAAAAAGGACGTGGGCATAGTAGAGATCAAGCGCACTGCTCGCGCCAGCGTGCGTAAAGTACCGGCAAATATCCAAGAACAGTTACCAGCTGTAGCATGATGCTGGCAGAGAGGCAATCATGGAAATTAATATTATCGCAAATTCTAGCCGAGGTGCACTAGAATTCCATCAGCGCTTTGTTGCCACTGCAGACTGCATGAGCTATGATACAGCAAACCGACGACTGAGCCTTAAATTTACAACAGCTGCCTGGGAATTTTCTCTGGTTAAACTGGTTGACATAAATAGCTCTGGAATTACCCTGAGCGGGATTGATCAGGGTAACAGTGCAACAAAATCATTTTTAATACTCATCACATTTGACTGACATATGAAAACAATCGCCATGACCTCGCCAGCATCATTTGATGTGAGCTATGATATTAACCCTTGGATGATCGGGAATATAGGACAGGTCGATCGTGGTCGTGCTGTAGCGCAGTGGGAGGCACTGCACGCGGTGCTAGAAAAAATTGGAGTCCAGCTACAGATCCTGCCAACTCCCAGTACTGCCAACCCAGATGCTGTGTTCACTGCAAATGCCGGTCTGGCATTTAAGAACCAATTCATCAGCAGTCGTTTTAGGTATGATGAGCGAGCTGGTGAAGAGAAATTTTTTAATGAATATTTTGCAACCATGGGCATGACGGTTGTTGAACCTACATTTAATCTAGAGCGCTTTCAAGTTTCATTTGAGGGGGCGGGGGATGCACTGTTCAATGCAGAGCGCACTATACTGTGGTTTGGCGTGGGATGGCGCAGCAGTTACAGCTATAAGCCCACGCTTGAGCGGTTGTTTGAGCCGCTGGGTGTGCGTGTGCAGCCACTAGAACTTATTGCTGAACGCTTTTATCATTTGGACACTTGCTTTTGCCCGCTGGATACAGGCGAACTGTTGTGGTATCCAGCGGCCTTTACAGAAAATTCACAGCGCATGATCCGAGAGCACTGGGGCACATGGGCGCATGAGCTAGATCGTGAGGATGCACTGGCTTTTGCAGCAAATGCGGTTTCAGTAGGGCATCATATTGTACTGCCACTGGTCAGTGCGGGGCTTGTTGATCGCCTCTCGGCCGCAGGTTATGAAGTTCATCAAGTTGACATGAGCGAATTTTTAAAGAGTGGTGGGGCATGTAAGTGCCTGACTCTTGAACTGGTCCAACCTCTCAACACAGGGAAATAAATGACAGACTCTAAAAAAATATATTCCAGTCAAGAATATGCATTGAGCAATCAAGAAATGAAAAATTGGGCATTTACGCACGCTGACAACTACATCAGCGCTGCTGAAGCGGCCGAGCGCGTGGGAATGGACCTAAAAGATCGCAGTGTGCAGGTGGTGGCTAATACTGGGCAGGCAGTAGAAGTACCAGTTGACATTAGCATGTATGACATCAGGCCAGCAAAAAAATTAAAAATTGCTCAAGCCTCTGTTGCTGGCAGTCGACTGCCAGTTGTGCTGATCAAGGGCAGCAGCCCTGCGGTCAAGAGTGCAATTTGGGTCACCATGGATGATTTCAAGAACAGTGACGGCCTACGGGAGCTCAAGCAGCAGATTGCCACCGCAGTTCAGACATTTAAAGATCATCATTATGAGGAATTGCGTGGCGCACTAGAAAAAAGTTTGCCAGCTCTGGCAAAACGAGCGGCACACGAGCTGATCAACCTCAAGAGCGCAGATGCAATATGGGCGTGGTTCAAGAAAAATGGTTGGGATATGGGTCCACTTGGACCAGAGGTTTTTGACAGCATGCTCAGCTCCATGCAGCGCACTGGCGTGGTGCCGCGTGTATTTAAATTATCATCAGCTCAGCGGTGGGGTCACATGGAAGGAACTGCGTGTGAAATTGATTTTGAGAAAAAACAGTTCCACATAGTTGCATGGAGCTCAAGCGACTGATTGAGAGAGGTGGAGCCACAGCATAAATAAGCTTATAAGCTAACTGCAGTGAGGACACGCATGGCAACTAAAAGAACTAAAAAATCAGCAGAGCTGGGGGGACTTAGTGAAATAGAGCTAGATTTGCTAAGTTTGTTTTTTACATTTGCTGATCAGTACGGAACAGTTGATGTGCGAGGCTGCAAAAAATGGGCACAAGATACTCTAAATGTCTCTATTAAAGAGGTACCGGTATTAATAGAACAGGCGCACGTTGATATTCTTGTTGCTAATAATATTCTTCCTGATATTGGTCCAATCATGGAAAGAATCAAACGAGGTCCAGTGCCTCGACTCAGTGGGCCCCCAGCTAATTTGGAGTAGATCATGAAAAAATTGTTTGCCGCCGTACTGGTATCAATCAGTGCCCTAGCAGGGGCGCAGGGGGTGCCTGAAGCGCCTCATCACGTGAGTGACTGGACTGACGTGGCGGCAAATGATCGAGGTGACCGCTACCAAGTTGATAGTAAGTACATCAAATACTCAGACCGAGACCGAAAAGAAATTGTGTTTGTGCAAAGAATCTTGTTAGCAAAACCAGAAAAAATATCTGCTGCCAGCTCTGAAACGTACACCTCATTTATCATATTCTCAAAAATTTACTGTAACGATGGAAAAGCCCAAATGTTATCATCACTCATGATGAGTGGAGACCGCATTCTGGCTGTAGACAACAAACACGAGACACCAAAGGCACCACAGCGAGGCTCAGTGTTACAAACAATCATGCATGAAATATGCACTGAGGGAAGTTAATTTAAAAAGGAGACAGGACATGGGTGCTGTAAAATCATTTAAAATTGCTGGTGGGGATGAAATTGTTGCCGAAGTTATTGATGAAATCCGATCGGGATTGGTTGTCGAATCAGCTCAGCAGACAGTGAGTGCATGGGTCGTACGGCGACCACACGCGCTAAAAATGCAGCCAATGGGATCTGGACAGGTGGGCTTGGCTTTCATACCTTGGACCCTTAGCAATCCTACCATTGAGCGTATGCAAATTCCAGCGTCAATTGTAAGCGTAATGTTTGATCCATCAGATCAGGTTGAAAAGCAATATCTGCAGCAGACCAGTGGCATCAGTTTGGTAGGCTAGACTAGCACATGGCAGCAATCATTTCAGTTATCAAAATGATAACTATTATGGCTGCCTGACAGTCATCTAATAAATAAAAACACACACGAGAGCAACAACTGTGCATTTTTTATTGTACAATTAGCCGGTGCGTATTATAATGAATCATACGAAATTAATTATAAAGCTAGCCGAGCAACAGTGTTTTTAATCTAACTGGAGACGCGCCATGTTTAAAATCGGATGCACGGTACAGCTCAAACAAAAAATGTTCGCTAGTCCCCACGCACCAAAGTTTAATCATTTGCATGGCAAGATTTTTGAAGTAGTTAAAATTGGTGACACATATACGATAGCAAAAAATATTCAAGATCCTACTCAGGTCATTGCATTTGAGCATGATCATATAGTACTAACAGAACCGGCTGCGACGCCAGCGCAGACTGCCAGCAGTGGCAAAAAACTGTCAAACACTGAAATTAGGCGGCAACTTGGCTGGTTTATGAAATAGCATTACTAGTGCAGGAGGGGATCGTACGATCCCCTATAAATAGATTTGGAAGCTGCCAATCATGGAGTTTCCACTAACCGGGATGCCGCCCAAGGATCCCATATATTTGTTAACTTGCTTCTATGAAGGAGAATAGCATGAATGCAATTCGTCAACTTTCCCTGCGTCCTTTTCTTACTAGTCATCTTGGTTATGAACGCCTGTTCAATGAGCTAGAATACATGATGGCCCAAAATTATGAAGCCCCCACGTATCCACCTTTTAATGTATTCAAAGACACAGACGGCTATACTATAGAACTAGCCTTGGCCGGATTTAAAAAGGAAGAAATTACAATTCATCATGACCGTCGCAAGAGTGAACTTACTATTGCTGGTACTCGTGGTGACAGTGCCTCACCAGAACGAGAGGTGCTTAAAAAAGGAATTGGCACGCGCTCATTCACGCGCTCATTCACCATTGCCGAAGACTTGGTTGTTCAATCAGCGGCCATGCAGGATGGGATCCTGACTATCACCCTAAAAACTGTAGTTAGGGAACAAGATCGTCCTCTGCTCATTGATATTGAATAGTGCATCTGGTCTCTGGGTGTGATCCCAGAGACCTCTTTCCCATGATTGATATGTGGCATAAATAAACAGTGTTCATATTAAACAGCACAATCATGGATCACAATTTTCCTAAAATAAATGAAAGTCTGCTGAACCTGCCCCTCATTGAGGCAGCTGAGCTTGAACCTGGCCCGGCCCAGAGAGTTGGGTCGGGATCTGCGCGATCAATGTTTGCTGTGCCCACACTGGCAGACAACATTAGCAATCTCATGATAATAGAGGCGCGAGTGCCCAGTCTGTACACGTACATCCGCACGCATTGGGGTACTGCTGCACTACACGCATTTCTTTTAGACGTACTGCTGGAAGGGCCCAGCGCAGGAGTCCACCTGGACGCAGAAACCAGCACAGCACTCATGGCGGTGCAAACATATCATGCGGCGGCATTCACATTTGGCACTGCTGAGGGCAGTGAGTGGACGCGTGAACTTTGAAATTATTTTGAAAAATTTTTGGAGACAGGGTCATGAAAGTAAATGTTCAAGATATTGGCGGCACTATTGTGAAAGATAATGAAACGTACGTTCTCGCTGACAATAATTTCTTAAAGAATCTAGTTCTCAGCTCTACACAGCTACACCCACACCAGAGCACCCGTGGTCACAGTCATCCCGGCCAAGAAGAGGTTTATTATTTTGTTGGGGGAGAGGGGGAGATAGAGCTGGGGGATCAGCGCCTGAGCGTGGGCCCCGGCAGCGTGGTGTTGATTGAGGATGGTATATTTCATCGTGTGCATAACCGCAGTGATCAAGAATTGTATTTTGTGTGCGTGTTTGATGGCAGTCGCAAGCATTGATAGAAACCCGTCTATAAATATTTGTGCTGATATAGCTCAACTGGTAGAGCCGACGCTTGTACAGGTCAGGGTGCGGGTTCGAATCCCCCTATCAGCACCAGTCTAATTTATCCCATGATAGTTCACAAAATCAATGATTGTAGCATGCCAGGTGCAGAGGTGCTGGCGGCTGGCCTGGCCACGGTGTGGGATGCAAATATTGCAAAAAATTACAACCCTGCACACAAGGATGACCCAGCAAATTTATTCTATATTCTTGATGCTGGCCGCTATGCTGCAGGCCGGGGTGATTACTTTATTTTAGAGCAGCATGGGCAACTAGTTGCTTGTGCTGGATGGAATGCGTATGATCTTGATCCATCAACCGCGCTGGTGCTTACCCGAGCATGGACTCACCCGCGCTGGAGATCACAGTGGGTACTTGCTAGATTTATTTTGCCTCTGATATGGCCAGCAGTACAGAACTATGATAAAATATGGTTAACGTGTAATGAACACAATGCGGCTATCTATCGTTGGTTTGAATATCAGCACCGTACTGGACGTGGCGCGGGAGCACCCACAGTGTACAAAAATTTCAAGCCCATTGGACGACACTGCGTGTATTATACTGACCAGTATGTGGTAGAATTTGGCAGAGATGAACATGAATGAATCAGAAAAAATGGTGTCAATCTCAGCAGCGCTGGATGAATTATTTGCATTCCGCGGTGAAGTGACACTTCAGACCAATTTAATTGAAGATTTGGCGCTAGATAGCTTGGATATTATTGAGCTGCAGCTGCATTTAGAGGCATCAACAGGTGTCACCATAGCCAATGACGTGGTGACAGTCACAGTTCAAGACTTGCTCGTGGCTATGCAATGAATTTCACACTTGGCAATCACTTGAAATACTCTATTGGTGACAGGGTTTTTGGTTGCCGGCACTCAGTGCGAGAGCACTATAGAGTACAAGTGGGCGCAGTCGATCATGCGCAGCTACAGCGCAGTAGTTGGGTCCAGGAACAGTTGAGAACTGCTGACAGCGTGTATCAGCAATTTGGGGAGCGGCCAGCTGTCATGTTCAGCGGTGGCACAGACAGCGAAATTGTTATCAGAAGTTTCTTAAAGATTGGGGTGACACCGCACGTGTTCTTTATCAGATTTAAAGATGGATATAATGAACAAGATTTTGTCACTGCTCAGCACACTGCAGGCGAGCTAGGAATACCGCTGCACTTTTTTAATTTTGATGTGGTTGATTTTGTTCGCAGTGGGGCAGCCGCTGAGCTGGCCGCTCGCACTGCTTGTAGTCAGCTTGCCTATCTCACAGTCTATCATCACATACAGCAGTTGGCCAGTCCCACTGTCATGGGTGGCGAATCACTGCTGCGTCGTCATGTTAGCGCAGGGGGCAGCCGGTGGTATCTGGCATTCAGAGAAAATGAGGATGCCAGCGCCATGCGATTTAGCGCCTTGACCGGAATCCCACTTGTCAATGAGTGGTTTTCTTATACTCCTGAGATGCTAGCATACTGGATACTGCACCCGACCATAGCTCAGCTAGTGACCCAGCCGCATAATTTTAAATTGAGTAGTGTGAGTAGCAAAAACCACATACTCTCGTCATTGCTGCCTGAGCTGTCATGGCGCCAAAAAACGCATGGGTATGAACAGCTGCTGGCATTTAATGAACACAGCCGCCGGGTTCTTGCTGGCACTTTCACGCGGCGGCTGACAGCGGATTTAGACGGTATTTTTATTGATGATCTCAAACAGCAACTTGGTATTGGAGATACACAATGGGCGTGATCAAATTAGGAGTTGAACACCGTGAGGCCGTGCGGGGACTGTTTGACAGCAGCAAATACATGGGTATGAACTTGGCGGATTTTGGTTTTGGGTCAGCACAAGAGGCCAATCAACTGCTGTACACTATATTTTGCAACAATTATTTGAGTGAGATTGAGACAAATTTTGTGGCCCTTGGGTGGCAAGACGGGGGCGGCAAGATCACTGCTGCAATCAGTTTCTATCAATCCACAGAAGAACCAGCGTGGTACTACACCATGCACCGCAGTAAAAATTCACGTCATTTGAGTGCGGTGCTGGATGCGGTAATCCAGCTTAATGAAGCAGCAGGTCTGTTAAAATTTTACACGCTGACAAGTGTACGGCACAGTCGTCTGCTGCGCAAGTTCCACTGGAGCAAGAAAGCTGCTGAGCGCTATGAGTATGTAGATGAATTTACGGTACCGGCCAGGGCTCGCTGCTACTACGCACTGGCGTGGGAACTGCTGTATAAAAGAACCCTGTTGCCAGTGCCCACACAGGTGAGATGTAATTTTCTAAAACAAGAATACCGTGAAACTCTGCCACAGGGTGGAAATATCTAACATGCTCAAGCACATTTCAAGATCATTCTATTTTCAGTTCTTGCCTGCCTGCCTGCTAGGACTGCTAGCGGTGGTGTTGCTGGCCCAGGGGCTGATCCCACCCAGCTACTTGATTGCCACGGCAGTTGGTTGGGTGCTAGTTTGCGGGCTGGGGATTGCCGTGGGCTATCATAGAATTTTCAGTCACCGCACGCATGAGCTGCCAAGATGGAAAGAAAATGTCATTTTATTTCTTGCAACTTTTGCTGCGCAAGGCGGCAGTATTTTTTGGGTAGCTCTGCACAGGGGCTATCATCATGCGCACACTGACACAGTTCGAGATTTGCACAGTCCGGTAGTCTACGGGCGGTGGTCAGCATTTGTTGGTTGGTACTTTAAAATCACCGAGCGTGACAATCCCATAAGCATAAAATATGCAGCAGATCTCATGCGGCGGCCCAATCACGTTTGGTTTCACCGTCACTATTTAAAAATACTGTGGGGTGTACCTGTCATGGTGGCACTTGTCGACTGGCGACTCAGCTTGTGTGGGTTCTGCCTGGTCTCAGCTTTGGGTGTGTTACAAGATAATTTAGTCAATGTTTTTGGACATGTGCGGACTTGGGGCAGCTATAGAAATTTTGAAACCTGTGATAGTTCCCAAAATAATCTGATACTGGGTTTGTTGGCCTGGGGGCAGGGCTGGCACAATAACCATCATGCGCACCCTGCAAATTTTGATTTTGGGCATGGTACCAGTGGGCAGTGGTGGGAATGGGACCCGTGCGTCATTTTTAAATTTTTGCTCTAGCGCGCAGATTACACGCACCGTCAAGTGTGTTATAATAAATCATCTCTTTAAATTATGATCGGTGGCCATCATGACCTATCTGTCTCAAAATTCAATAGCAGCGTGTATTGCGGGTAGCATTGTGGTACACGCATTGGCTCTCTCACTTGTCATGACCCCGTCAGCTCAGACAGCCCAAGATTCCCAACCTCCTCGACCCGCCAATGAGCTGAGTGTTGATCTGCTGCCACCACCTGCTGCCCAGCATGCCCAGACCGCGCCAGATGTGTCAGATGATCACGCGCAGATTCTATCGCAAAATCAGGCTGCAGCGCAGCCATGTGAGGATGGAAATCCTGAATTCATAGGTGTTGGAATGATTGTTAACCCTGGTTCTAGGATTGTATCACTGGTCATGCCAGGCTATCCTGCACATGCTGCTGGTATCAGGAGTGGTGATCGTGTTGATGATCCGTTCATTCAAGTTACCGCAGATGGGTGGTTCAACGTACAAGTTGAAAAACCTGGTGGAGCAGTAACTGCACTACACATTAAAGCAGAAAAAATATGCTATCGGGACCCTCTGCGCCTGACAAGCGCTGAGCAAACATGACATGGGGCATTAATGCGAACACATCAACTACTTGAAGCAATTCCACGCGTGAGTATTGCGCAGCTTGAAACCAGTCCGCGAATTGAAAAACGCGCAATGATAGGTTCATTTGCGGTGGTTCATGGTAGCCGCATTTGGGCAAGTAATTTGCTGACAGTGGATGACGCTCGTGCGTCAATAAATACGTATCATGCAGTACTTGGACCAGTAGATCTAAAAATTGTTTTTATTGAACGATAATACTCCTACAAGCATGAGGCACCCGTGAAAGTAAGAATCATAAAACAGACCTTTAATAACAGACAGGTTTTTGTGCCTCAGCGACAGACCGCAATAATTGGTCGATGGGTGAATATTCCACATTTTTATACCAGTGAATTTACTGATATGCCTGGCTGGTTCTCGGATTATTGCACTGATCTGGAAACAGCTCAAGCGGTCATTGATGAATTTATAGCCAGCCATGGGCAGCAGCAACAACTAGAAGTTGTTTATCAGGGCCAGCGCTAACATCAGTTAACAGTTTCAAAATACAGGTGCCACGCCTCTGATCACCATTCCCTAGGAGATCATGCGCAACAGGGCTAAAAATAGATCGAGTTATGGGTTATGGCTCGATCTATCCTGCGTCTAGTAACCCTAGATCGTCGTCTACAAGATAGCATTGTCCTTAATTTAGGGATTGGGGGCATGCTAGAGTTGATTTATGGTAAGTTAACTCTAACATGCCGACAAATATTTAAATTTAATTACCCATGATTAAACTAAAAGAACACTCAAGAGAAAACCACTGGTGGAATTTTGGTGTGAGCATTAAGAATCCCCAGGATTGCTGGAATAGTGATCATTGCCTGTTAACTGCAAGTGCACTGGGTCACTTCTGGGTGTTCAGAATACCTAAAATTTTTAATCCTAGAGAACGTCAAAAGAGCAGTTCAATTGGGAACTACGTTGAGAGTACGCCCCGCAGCTGGGGATTTCACTGCGGGCAT
>Ga0214923_10006953_pt1 | contig 12488 bp, 19 predicted proteins | sample LL1510_MetaG_FD_177993 | JGI IMG/M metagenome (GOLD analysis project Ga0214923, IMG submission 177993) | Freshwater microbial communities from Lake Lanier, Atlanta, Georgia, United States - LL-1510 | ecosystem: Environmental > Aquatic > Freshwater > Lake | place: USA: Georgia | collected...
CCTCAAGCAGTTGTTATCATTGCTGACTACCAATACAAACAAGCTTTCGTTGCAGACCAAGAAATTAATCTTGTTGCTTGCTTAACAGAATTGATGGTGTCATTGGAGTTCAAATGATTGATTTATTAAAACCGACATTTGATTGGATTAGAGATGACTTCGCTTCAAATAGATTTCGCTTTATTGCTGAGCTCATTGGTTGGGCTGTGTCTATTGGTTGTTCTATCACGATGGCAATCACAGTCCCTAACCCACCTCTTCTTGCATTATATCCTGTCTGGATATGTGGGTGTGTCATTTATGCTTGGGCTGCTTGGTCTCGTAAAAGCTTTGGCATGTTGGCTAACTACATTCTGCTAACATCTATTGATACAATTGGTTTAATAAGAATGTTATGAAAGAGATTAATTCTTTAGATATTTTCTTTGAAGATTATACTCTTATTAATTATATTAAATCTAAATTAGATGACCCTTGGACAGGAACTAACTTTGAAGGTTATTTAAAACTTAGTGCTTCTCAAATGGGATTTTTTGGCCAATCTTTGGTCGCAAAAATAATGCGTGAGATGGGTTGTGAAGTTTGTGATAGATTAAATCCTGGTCACGACAAAGTAATTGATGGTTATAAAACTGAAATAAAATTTAGTTTAAGTACACAAAAAGATAAATTTATCTTTAATCATATTGCTTGTCATAAAGATTGGGATAGGTTGATAATTCTTGGAGTGAATTTTGACAATCATTTTCGTATGAATTGGATAGATAAAGAAGATTTTGTCAACAACATAAATTCTAGTAATCGTATCTTTAAACGCCAACAAGGTGGCCAAGATGGAGAAAATGATGACTATATGTACACCGAAAACTATTTGAAATTAAAGAATACGGGTATATTACAAGATATGGTTTCGTGGATGAACCACGGAAAGAAACTAACTGGAATTGAATTTTGGTATGAAAGTATATAATGAATCCGTTTGACTATGTAAATCAAATTTTATATGGTAAAAAGAACTTGATTGTAGATGAAGAGTCTGAGAAAGGGTATGCTCCATTTCTAATCAATCGGTCTCTTTCTTATCATAAAGACTGTATTGCCTACGCCAATGAAATGAATCGTAGGCACCACTTGGATAAAAAATTGCAATATGATTTTTTTCTAAATACAATAAGGTCACAGAAAAGACCTTTTGCAAAGTGGGTAAAGTCTGAAAAAAGTGAAGATATAGAATGTATAAAAGCCACCTATGGTTTCTCAGATACCAAAGCTCGTGAAGCTCTACGCCTACTAAGTAATGAACAAATCCAACAATTAAAAGAACAAACCGATATCGGTGGATTAGGAAAGTGAAATGGCAGATTTAACTAAGTTCGTTGAGGTAACACTTAATGAGCAAGATGATTTTCTGAAAGTAAAAGAAACTCTTACTAGAATTGGTGTATCCTCACGCAAAGAAAAAGTTTTATATCAATCAGTCCATATCTTGCATAAACAAGGTCATTATTATTTGGTGCATTTTAAGGAATTATTTGCACTAGATGGTAAACCAACAAACATCTCCGAGAATGATATTCAAAGGAGAAATGCAATTGCAAAACTACTGGCAGAATGGGGTCTAGTAAACATTACAAATCCTCAAATAATCGGTGAAGATGTTGCACCGCTGCATCAAATTAAAATCATTGCTTTCAAAGAAAAAAATCAATGGGAATTAATACAAAAATATAATATCGGTAAGAAACCAAACGAAATTTTGAATAAATAGATTCGTCCGAAAGGACAAAACCAACGCCTTAGGGGTTGGTATTTTTGTAAACTCGCTTAATAGGAGAATTATATGACATTAACTTTTGGTCCGTTACATCATACAACACTAGGCTTTGAAAGAATATTTCACGACATGGAAAAAATGTTGGATAATAATATTTCAAAAGCCGTATCAAACTTCCCACCACATAACATTCTTAAACTAGACAACAATCGCTACATCGTAGAATTGGCAGTCGCTGGTTTCTCAAAGGATGAGATTGATATTACTGTTGAAGATGGTAACTTAATCATTAAAGGTACTAAAGCAGATAAAGAAGAAGAAACCGAATATCTTTATAAAGGTATAGGTACTCGTTCTTTCACCAAAACATTACGCATTGCTGATACTGTTGAGGTGAAAGGTGCTGAATTTGCAGATGGTATTTTGAAGATTGGTTTGGAAAATATTATTCCTGACCATAAGAAACCACGCAAAGTGGAAATCGGCAAACAAATAAAGTTTGCCAAAGCAGAATTACTTACTGAGTAATATTGCCTAAAAGGTGCGGTTAATTGCCGCACCTTCTCATAATTTGTGTTATAATAACCAAATATTAAAAAATTATATTATGAAAATCGCAATCTGTTCCGACCTTCACCTAGAATTTGGTGATATCAATTTACAAAACACCAAGAATGCTGATGTGCTAATTCTTGGTGGAGATATCTGTGTGGCTGCCGATATTGGTAGACCAGATAACAGTAATGTTTTTGAAGGCGCAAGAAGTCACCGTATTACCGATTTCTTCAAACGCTGTTCGTTCCAATTTCCGCATGTGATTTATATTATGGGTAACCATGAACACTATAATGGTGATTTTGCCACAAGCGGAAATCAAATCAAATCAATGTTAGAATCTAATATGTTGAGTAATGTTTATTTGCTTGACAAAGAAACTAAAGTGATTGATGATGTAACATTTATTGGTGGTACATTGTGGACTGATATGAACAAACATGATGAAATGACCATGTTTCATGTTAAACAAAGAATGAATGACTTCCGTTGTGTGAGTAATTCTGCTCGTATGCTTACTCGTACTGTTCCACTTTATGAACCAAATCCTGATTGGACAGAAGATGGCAAAAACGGACCGAAGTATAACCATAATGAAGCTGGTTTTGCCATTAAAATTGGCGAAAAGAAAAAACAAGAACCATCTACATTTTCACCAGAAGATGCATATGATGATTTTCACAAAATGACAGGATATATTCAAACTGTTATTGAAGGTAAGTTTGACCAGAAGTTTGTTGTGGTTGGTCATCATGCACCTAGCAAGTTGTCTACTCACCCTCGTTATAAACACGATACACTAATGAATGGTGCTTATAGTTCATCATTAGACGATTTCATTGTTGACCATCCACAAGTTAAATTGTGGACTCATGGACACACCCATGAAGACTTTGATTATATGGTTGGTTCCACTCGTGTTGTTTGTAATCCTAGAGGTTACGATGGCTACGAAGATAGAGCTGATTCTTTTAACCTTAAATATGTAGAAGTGTAATGATAAAAACTAATAGTAATTTCAAATTGAATAAACAAGTAAAACGGTTTATGGCTACGATGATTGATCCTGTTGAGCGTCACGCATATAAAAATGCAATGATTCAGGCTCAATTATCTGGTTCAAAAGAGATTGAAAAGAAAAAGAAACGTGGTAATGAAGCAGAAGCTACTTGATGCTTACATGAAAACTGCGGAGACATTCGCTGAATGTTCTACCGCAAAAAGGCTGCATGTTGGTGCGGTCATTGTAAAAGATGACCGCATCATTTCTATTGGGTATAATGGTATGCCCACTGGTTGGGATAACAACTGTGAAGATGAACTTAAATGGCCGAATGGCGAAATAAAATTTCTTACTACTAAACCTGAGGTACTTCATGCTGAAACAAATGCAATCGCAAAGTTGGCAAAATCTACTGAATCTGGACTTGGTGCTACTATGTTTGTTACTCACTCACCTTGTTTGGACTGTGCCAAATTGGTTTACCAATCTGGTATCAATACTATTTACTATCGTAATAGTTATCGTAACGAAGATGGCATACAGTTCTTGGAAAAAGCAGGAGTAAAAATTGAACAAATATAGTGCAGAAGTAGTTGAGATTTGTGAAAATGGTGATGCAATATTACAATTCTCGGAAGAAATGATACAAGACCTTGGATGGAAAGTTGATGATACACTAAGTATATCTATGGTAGATGGTGCAGTACATCTTAAAAATATCACTCAACATCCAAAATCAATTAAGGATTAATTATGTTAGTTATGCCAGATAATATGATAGGTAAACCAGTAGGTTTCACCTGTTCAACTTTTGATTTGCTTCATGCAGGACATATTCTTATGTTGGCTGAATGTAAACAAGTTTGTGATTATTTAATTGTTGGTGTTCAAAGCGACCCATCTATTGATAGACCTGGAACCAAAAACAAACCAGTTCAATCTATTGTTGAACGATATGTCCAACTCTCTGCGGTTAAATTTGTGGACGAAATCATTGTTTACAATACCGAAAAAGACCTTGAAGATATGTTGATGTTCTTGCCTATTAGTGTTCGCATTATTGGTGAAGAATACAAAGACAAAGAATTTACAGGTAAAGAAATTTGTGAAGACCGTGATATCAAAATTTGGTTCAACTCTCGTACCCATCGGTTTAGTTCTTCCGAATTAAGACAAAGAACTTATCAATCTGAGTTAGGTAAGAATCTAACATAAGCCTTGCACTTTAACATTAACTATGTTATAATGCTTATATCGTGTTATCAATTAAGAAAGTGATTATGAACACTCGTGATTTAGCTAAGAGATTAGCAGTTGAGTTCAGACTTCCAAGAGCGGATCGTTATGATTTGTTCTTGCGTGAGTTTGATAATAAAGTAGAAGTTCTAGGATGGATGCAAGACCCATCACAGAGCATGAACGACTTCCGTGGTCGTGAGATGTTATTCCCAAAAAGATGGGTTGCTATTGGTGTTTTAGATGCGGAGACAAGAGTAAATGTATAGAGTATCTTATTGTATTCCAAACTCAACTATTGTAGTTCATAGAGAATTTAGTTCTCTTAAACTAGCTTTAGATTTTGCTTCAGAACAAGCAGAAAATTCTGTATTTGAAATCAAACTGTGTGAATAAATTTTACACATCCGTTGCCAGCGTAGGCAACAACATACTTTATCGTGGTGTAGAAGATGGTAGGCGAGTAAAATTTAAAATAGATTACTCGCCTACTTTGTTTTTGCCTTCTAAGAAAGAATCACCATGGAAAACATTGAAAGGTGAAAACCTTGAACCTATCAAACTAGGTGGTATTCGTGATGCAAGAGATTTCATTAAACGATATGATGAAGTAGAAAATTTCAAAATCTATGGCATGAATAGATTTGAATATGCTTTCATCACCGAACAACATGGCGGTATGGTTGATTGGGAGATGGATCAAATATCAATCGGTGTAGTTGATATTGAAGTTGGTTCAGAGAATGGTTTTCCTGACCCATACATCGCAAGTCAGCCAATCACAGCAATCTGTATTAAGTATTTTGATGGTACTTGTGTAGTTTTTGGTTGTGGTGATTATGAAGTCAAAGGCACAGAAATATATATAAAGTGCTTAGATGAATACTGGCTCTGTAAGAACTTCTTAAACTATTGGCAATCAAATTGTCCTGATATCATTACAGGCTGGAATATCAAGTTCTTTGATATGCCTTATATCGTTAATCGTTTTCGTAAAATATTAAGTGAAGAAGAAACAAAGAAGTTATCTCCTTGGAATATTATTACTGAGCGTAAAGCGAATGTTAACAATCGTGAACTAATCGCATATGATTTTCTCGGCGTATGTGCATTAGATTATATTGAACTATACAAGTGGTATGCGCCAGGTGGTAAGTCACAAGAATCATATCGCCTTGATAACATCGCACAAGTGGAACTTGGTGAAGGTAAGATTGCATACGATGAATATGATAGTCTTCATGCTTTGTATCGTCAAAACTATCAGAAGTTTATTGAGTATAACATTAAAGATGTGGACTTAATTCTAAAGCTTGATGATAAGTTGAAACTGCTTGAATTAGCAATCACTCTTGCATATGATACCAAAACAAATTATGATGATGTGTTTGCACAAACTCGTATGTGGGACTCTTTAACATATTCATATCTACTGAATAAAAAGATTGTTGTACCGCCAAGAGTTGTCAAAGATAAAACATCTGCATTTGAAGGCGCATATGTAAAAGAACCACAAGTTGGTTTACATAATTGGGTTGCTAGTTTTGACTTGAACAGTTTGTATCCTCATTTGATGATGCAATACAATATTTCACCAGAGACACTCATTGAACCATCCAACTACACGGATGAAATGCGTAACATAATTATGGATGGAGTTTCTGTTGACAAGATGTTATCTAAACAAGTAGATACATCCACGTTATCTGGTGTTACACTCACACCAAATGGCCAATTCTTCCGTACAGACAAACAAGGTTTCTTACCTAAGATGATGGAAGAAATGTATATTGATAGAAGTAAATTCAAAAAACTAATGTTGAAAGCCAAACAAGATTATGAAAACGAAACTGATGAATCCAAAAAGTATGACATTGAAAAACGAATCGCAAGATATAACAACCTACAACTTGCAAAGAAGGTTTCTCTTAATTCTGCTTATGGTGCTCTTGGTAGCCAGTATTTCCGCTTTTATGATTTGCGAATGGCTCTTGGCGTTACTACTGCTGGGCAGTTGTCTATTCGGTGGATTGAAAATAAACTAAATGAGTATATGAATGGTCTTTTAAAGACTACAGGAATAGATTATGTTATCGCCTCAGACACAGATTCAATTTATCTCCGTCTTGGTCCGCTTGTTGACAAAGTGTATGGTACAGGACAGAAAGCTTCTACTTCTCCAGAAATTGACAAACAACAAGTTATTACATTCATGGATCGTGTATGTGAAGATAAAATCCAACCGTTTATTGATTCTAGTTATAAAGAACTTGCTGAATATGTTCACGCATACAAACAAAAAATGGAAATGAAGCGAGAAGGTCTTTCTGACAAAGGCATCTGGACTGCCAAGAAGCGGTATATTCTAAACATATACAATAACGAAGGTATTCAATACAACGAACCGCAAATCAAAGTGATGGGTCTTGAGATGATTAAATCATCCACACCATCTGCTGTGCGTGAGAAGATGCGTCAATCAATTGGCATTATGATGAATGGTTCCGAAGAAGACATACATAAGTTTATAGAAGACTTTAAATCTGAATTCAGAACATTGGCTGTTGAAGACATTTCTTTCCCTAGAGGTTTGAATGGACTAAAAACATATGCTGATAGTGTTATGATGTATAAGAAAGGCACACCAATTCATGTTAAAGGTGCAATCATATACAATCACTTTCTTAAACAAAAAGGTTTAGATAAAAAGTACCCATTCATCCAAGAGGGTGAGAAGTTAAAATTTACCTATCTCAAACAACCTAACCCATTTAAAGATTCAGTAATATCTTTTCCTCAAAGACTGCCAAAAGAATTTGATATGCAAATGTATATTGATTATGATACACAATTTGAAAAGGCATTCGTTGAACCAATTAAAGTTATTCTTGATTGTATGGGTTGGTCTACTGAGAAGAGCAATTCATTGGAGAGTTTCTTTTGATACAAGTCCTGTTACCTTTCGCTAGTGCAATCGCTCTATCAGTAGTTGCGGCTTATTATTCAGTTATTGGTCTTGCACAGATATTTCCAGGTTCATACTGGCCAATTATCATTATGGGTTCAGTATTGGAAATTAGTAAATTGGTAACAGTATCTTGGTTGTATAATAATTGGAATGATACTGTTCGGATAATGCGTTACTATTTTTTAATTGCAATTGTTCTATTGATGTTAATTACTTCTATGGGTATCTTTGGTTATCTTTCAAAGGCACACCTTGATACGAATGTGAACATCAATGCAAATAGTGTTCAGTTAAAAACATTAGAGGCACAAGAGAAGATAGCAAAAGAACGATTGAATTATTTACTTCAAAGAGCAGGCGACCCAGCAACTGCAACAAAAAAGATAGACACACAGATACAAGAAGTTCAGGCTGACTTGAAGAAGTTATCAAATGAGAAATTGCCTTTGTTATCGGAAGAAAATATTCTAATGGCAGAAGTTGGTCCAATTCAATACATTGCCGAACTATTCTATACAAAAGATGATGCCGGTTTCATAGATAAAGCAGTAAGATTAGTTATTCTTATCATCATTGTGGTATTTGACCCACTTGCTATTCTACTGTTGATTGCCTCTAATCAAACATTAATTAGAATAAGAAACCTTAAATCGGAAACAAAAGAACCGAAACCTAAGGCAAAGAGTAAAAAAGAGCTTGCAAAGTCAACAGCACCTAGTGTAGAATTGTTTATGTCGGACATAGATAGTGAAGTTATAAAGAAGACAGACATAGTAGAAATAAAACCTCAGAAGCCAACTCTTGAGGGCGGTACATTTTAAAAAGGAAATATAATGAGTTTACTTGACAAGATTAAAAAGAATTCAACGATTAAAGATAGTGCAATACTATCTAAGTCTAAATTCTTTAATGAAAAAGATATGGTGTCAACAGAAGTGCCAATGATGAATGTGGCACTTTCTGGCAGACTTGATGGTGGTCTTATACCTGGTCTTACAATGTTTGCGGGTCCATCCAAGCATTTTAAGACGGCCTTCAGTTTGCTAATGGCAAAATCGTATATGGACAAATACCCTGAGGCAGTTCTTTTATTTTATGATTCAGAGTTTGGTACACCAATCAAATACTTTGAAACATTTGAAATTGATATGGACAGAGTATTGCACACACCACTAACTGATATTGAGCAGTTGAAGTTTGATATTATGCAACAATTGGCCGATGTGAATCGTGGTGATAAACTTATCATTGTATTAGATTCAATTGGTAACCTTGCATCAAAGAAAGAAGTAGAAGATGCTCTTGAAGGCAAATCAGTTGCTGATATGAGTCGTGCCAAACAAGTTAAAAGTTTGTTTAGAATGGTAACACCACACTTGAACATCAAAGACATTTCAATGGTTGTTGTGAATCACACATACAAAGAGATTGGTATGTTTCCAAAAGATATTGTTGGTGGTGGTACAGGTTCATATTACTCTGCTGACAACATTTATATTATTGGCCGTCAACAAGAAAAAGATGGCACCGAGATTGTCGGTTACAATTTTATTATCAATGTAGAAAAATCCCGTTATGTTAAAGAAAAATCTAAAATACCTATTTCTGTATCTTTTGATGGTGGTATCGGTAAGTATTCTGGTTTACTTGATATTGCAATTGAATCCGGCCATGTGGTCAAACCAACCAATGGTTGGTATGCAAAGGTAGACCAATCAACTGGTGAGATTGGTGACAAGAAACGAATCGCAGATACATCAACACCTGAATTTATGGAGTCAATACTAAAAGATCCAAAGTTTAAAGATTTTATTAAACACAAATATGAGATTGCATATGGAAACATTATGGGAGAAAGTAACCCAATTCTTTTACAAGAAGCCGAAGATGCTGCTTGAGGGTAAAGATTACCGCTTTATAGACTTCACCAATTCAGATATCACAGGAATTCAAATTCTTCAAGGTGAATTTGCTGGTGTTGTCTATCACTATGGTAAGGCAAAAGTTCAAGAGGCAGGCGAATTTGCTAAACTACAATTCGGTTATACACTCGTCCACCCAGGCAAACACGACATAGATGAGTTGCAAAACAACGAAGAATTTGTTACAATCATGGGTGACATACTAACAGAGATTTTAATAAATCAACATAATGAACCGACTAGAACATTCAATACTGAAGAACCTGATTTACAATGATAGTTATTGCCGTAAGGTTCTACCATTCATAAGTGCTGACTACTTCTCTGATGATACCGAGAAAGTGGTCTTCAAAGAAGTTAATGAGTTTGTAAACAAATATAAAAGCTTACCAACACATGAAGCTTTGGTGATTAATTTCACAGAAAGTAAATCTCTAACTGAAACACAAGTTAGAACATCCGTTAATCTTCTCAACGAAATTCACGAACACAGAGAAGACCCAAGCGAAGAACAATGGCTGATAGAACAAACCGAAAAGTTTTGTCAAGATAAAGCCATCTATAATGCCATTATGGAATCAGTTTCTATCCTTGATGACAAGAATCACAAGACATCCAAAGGAGAAATACCAAAACTTCTAAGTGATGCTCTTGGTGTTTCTTTTGATTCACACATTGGTCACGATTATATTAATGATGCAGAAGAACGCTTTGACTTCTATCATCGTGTTGAAGAGCGTGTTCGTTTTGACCTTGACTTCTTTAACAAGATTACAAAAGGCGGTCTTCCAGTTAAGACTTTGAATATTGCTTTGGCGGGTACAGGAGTTGGCAAATCTTTGTTTATGTGTCATGTGGCTGCCTCCTGTATCAGTCAAGGTAGAAATGTTTTGTATATCACACTTGAGATGGCAGAAGAAAGAATTGCTGAACGCATTGATGCTAATCTTCTAAACATTGATATACAAGAGCTTCATACAATTAGTAAGCAAGACTATGACCGAAAGTTTGAAGTGTTAAGAAACAAGACACAAGGTAAACTAATCATCAAAGAATACCCAACTGCTTCCGCTTCTACATTACATTTCAGGTCTTTGTTACAAGACTTACATCTAAAGAAGAACTTTAAACCAGAAATCATCTTTGTTGATTATCTGAATATTTGTTCCTCTGCTCGTATGAAACCTGGTAATAGTGTTAACAGTTACACATACATTAAGGCTATTGCTGAAGAATTGCGTGGTCTTGCTGTTGAGTTTGCTGTGCCAATTGTGAGTGCAACGCAAACGACAAGAAGTGGTTTTACTAATAGTGATCCGGGTCTTGAAGATACAAGTGAATCGTTTGGTCTGCCTGCAACTGCTGACTTTATGTTTGCTTTGATTACAACTGAAGAACTAGAACAACTTGGCCAGATTATGGTTAAGCAATTGAAGAATCGTTATTCTGACCCAAATAATTACAAAAGATTTGTGATTGGTATTGACCGGTCAAAGATGAAGTTATATGATGCTGAACCTGATGCACAGAACGGCATCATTGATAGTGGTACTGATATACCAGATAAACCTATAAACACATTTGGCAATCGTGAAAGAAAATTCAATAGTAAATTTGAGGGAGTTAGAGTATAATGCAATACATTAGTTACTGGGACGATGTTCTAACCAAAGAACAATGTTCAATGATAATTGATAGGTTTGAAAAGAATGTTGACCAACAAGAAGATACTTTACTTGAAGGTCACCGACATTTCAAAGAGTTGAATCTTACAGAACATTTGGATGATTGGTCAGATGTTCAAGACTTTCTACTAGATAAGATGCAAGAATATTTGGCTAAATATAAAACCATATTTGGTCTTGATGAGAAGGTTTGGCCAAAAGATTTAGGCTTTGAACAGTTTCGTATTAAGAAGTATGAACCAAATGATAAAGATGAATTTGCTTTTCATGTTGATGTAGGTAATCACGCATCTGCTAGAAGATTTCTAGTATTTTTTTGGTACCTGAATGATGTAGAAGAGGGTGGTGAAACAACCTTTCAAAAGAATATTACAAGCAGAGTAGAAATGGCAGTTAAACCAATTATTGGTCGTATGTTAGTTTTCCCTCCATTTTGGACACACCCACACACAGGAACAAAACCAATCAGCGGACCAAAATATATCGTTGGTGGTTATTTGCACTATCTATGAAAGTCGTAAAATTAAACCGTGAATTGCCAGAGGCAAAAAGAAAAAAAGATTTATTGGAAATCATAGATTCATTTCGTAAACGAATTGATGATGGTGAAGTGGATGAATTTGTAATTGCTTCTATGGATCCAATGGATGGTGAAGTTGTTATCACAGCCTGTTGTCAAGATTTTGTTGGTGCAGTTGGTCTATTTGAAATTGGTAAAAACATTTTAATACAAAGTAATAATGGTGTTGAATAAAGAACAAGCACTACATTGTGCAAATGTATTCTCAGACTACTTTGATAAGTTTGGTCGTATTGATGAATACATGCGTGAACAAAAAGTGGCATCAATGTCAGAAAGGTCACCTGTACTCTTTGGTATGGGACCTGAAGAAGACTTGTTCTCTGATTTCACAATGTCACCTGCTGACATGGAGTTTGAACTTATTGAATTACCACAAGACCGATGGGACACATATTTGAATATGATTTCTTCACATTCAAATATGACAAGTATACCTGGTCGTTGTTTACGTTTGGCAATAATTGAAAAGAAAACTCAGAAGTGGGTTGGTTTCATTCGTCTTGGTTCTCCTGTTATTAATTGCAAACCTCGTAATGATATGTTAGGTCGTGTATTCACACAACATGAAAATGGCGCACAACGATTCAATGCTTGTGCTGCAATGGGATTTGTTATCGTACCTGCACAACCATTTGGTTTTAATTATCTTGGTGGTAAATTACTGGCTGCGATATGTTGTTCACATGAAGTTCGTAAGATGCTTGATGACAAATATAAAATGACAACTTGTTTGTTTGAGACTACCAGTTTGTATGGTAGTTC
>Ga0214923_10006954_pt1 | contig 12488 bp, 7 predicted proteins | sample LL1510_MetaG_FD_177993 | JGI IMG/M metagenome (GOLD analysis project Ga0214923, IMG submission 177993) | Freshwater microbial communities from Lake Lanier, Atlanta, Georgia, United States - LL-1510 | ecosystem: Environmental > Aquatic > Freshwater > Lake | place: USA: Georgia | collected 2015-10-15
GATTGTGATTCAAGGGGACCCCGGCACGGGTAAGACAATCGTTGCCATTTATCTCATCAAGTTGCTCATGGACATCGCGTCTAGCCAGCCCGACGAAGCGCTGGACCTTGACTCGATGTTCTCGGACTTCTTCCAAGATGGCTATCGGGACGTTTTGCGCGGCGTCAGGCTTGGTCTCGTCATCCCGCAGCAATCGTTGCGCAAGACCGTGCAGAAGGTCTTCAAAAAGACTCCTGGGCTCGACCCGAAAATGGTCATTGACCCGTTTTCGCTCACTCGACCTAACGAGTACGACCTCTTGATTGTTGATGAAGCACATCGTCTGAGCCTTCGTGCAAATCAACCCTCTGCCGCACTAAACAACAAGTTCAAGGCAATCAACGAGTCCTTCTTCGGCGAAGATCGCCCCAACTTCACTCAGCTTGATTGGATTTGCGCCGCGAGTCGCCACCAAATCCTGTTGCTCGATGCCGCTCAGTCGGTTCGCCCTGCCGATCTTTCACCGACGACGGTCAACGAGGTTGTTTCCAACGCGGATGCGCAACACACACTTTTCCGACTGCACTCACAGATGCGCGTCGCGGGCGGCAATGACTACATCGAGTTTGTCGGCAAACTCCTCAACCTCGAGCCCGTCGGCCATCCAGATTTTGGTGACTACGACTTCCGCATTTTCGACAACTTTGCTGAGATGCGCCAAGCGATTCTGGAGAAGGACCAGGAAGTTGGCCTGTCTCGCCTCATCGCGGGATACGCATGGGAGTGGAAGAGCAAGAACGATCCTTCGGCTGTCGACATTTCAATCGATGGCATTGACTTGCAATGGAACCGCACAGCGGTCGACTGGGTGAACTCGCCGACGTCCGTGAATGAAGTTGGTTCGATTCACACGATTCAGGGTTATGACCTCAACTATGCCGGCGTCATCATCGGCAACGACCTTGGCATCGATCCCGAAACCGGCCGCCTTGTATTCAATCGCGCAAATTACTTCGACAAAAAGGGCAAGGAAAACAACCCCAAGCTCGGGCGTGAGTTCTCGGACGAGGAGTTACTCGAGTATGTGAAGAACATTTATCGAGTGTTATTGACTCGAGGGGTTTTAGGAACGTACGTCATGGCGAGTAACCCGAAGCTACGTGAAGCGCTCGAGTCTTCGATGCATCAAAGACTTTAAGAACGACGGTTAACTTTTTCTAAGAGGACTGCGGCGTCAGCACAATCCTTGTCTGAAATACGGTCCGGAGAAGCTTCAATCAGATTGTAAAACTTAAACGACAATCTCATGTCATCACGCGTGTAATTTTCGCCTCCAGAGGTTACCGCTTCATAAATAGTTCCCCAAAAATAGCTTTCCGGGAATTGCCGAAGTATTTTGCGAGGATTCGCAGCCGATTGAGAAAGGCCAGGGTGACTTTCTTGACTCGGACCTCCAGCGATAGGACTCCACTCAAGGGTCTGCTTAAGGACCGTCCAAGCCACGGGCTTACGCGCATACATGGCGACGTTTGCTTTGTCCGCATCCTCAATTAGGCGCGTTCTGACCAACGGAGCCAATTCCTGAAGCCATAGAATAATTTGTCTATCGATTGTTTGAAAATTCCAAATCTTTTCTAAGTCCAGCGACGGCCCTAACTTCCGAGCCAAATAAGCAACCGTGTAGCAGAGCACCTGCGATTTGTAGCCCCCTAAGTCGAGGCCTTGAATCGTGTTGTCCGCTTCGCGCCACAGAATCGACAGTGCGACGAATCGTTTCCAATCCCTCTGGGTCGGTTGCTTTCGGGCTGTCAACGCAGCAAATTCTCTGAACGCTTTTTGAGCACCATACGCAGCGACATCAGGCTTGAAGTGTTCTGTAGCCATTACAGCCTTCGCCAATTCAGTTGGCGTTATGATCTGGCTCGCAGGGTACTTGGATGCAAAGGCATCCTCCCGGCCTACATTCCTCTGTTGAAACTGCTCCACAAAATAGCTATTCCTAACTCGCTCGTAGTACCAATATGTTCCGTGGACGGGTTCCGACACCTCTCGAGACTTGTCTGCTAGTGCCTTTTGAAACCTGCTGTTTGACGTTAAGTTCGCCGCCTGAACTACATTTTGGGTGTTCGCATATTGTGCAATGAGACTGACGAAACCAGGTGTTGCATCGTCGCGAATCACGGTGATTTTTGCTTGAACCCAGACTCCGTCAAGATTTGAGTCATTCTCATATTTCGCGAAGTGTAACGACGCCGTTGTCTGGCCTCCGTTTACGATGTGCATTCCAGTAAGCGATTCCAGGACTAATGATCCATTTCTCACCGCAAGCTCTGCGCCGGACGCAGTGACCGACAGCCCATTGTTATATGCGAGGAAATGTGACGGCTCTTCCTTGATTGTTGTTAAAATTCCTCTATTTGTTCGACCCGAAGAAGACAAGTACCCCCGAACATTTTCTGATAACAAATTCTCGCGATTCCGTTGATACAAATCGGCAAGCAACCTCCCGGGGAAAACAGCCAAATATGCCTCTATTGAGCGACCATTTATTGCGAATGGGCCAAGAACCTTGACATCACCTGCTTCGAAATCATCGAAGTTGGTTACGACAAGATCAAACTGTTGTGGGCTATAAAGGAGCTTCCCAAGTTGTTCAAGGCTCCAGAAATCTACGACTTCATAAAGCCCGAGATCGCTGATTAAGCCCAATGCCGCGCCAGCCTCATCCCAAGAATTTGAAATTACCCATACGGCTACTTCGTTGTCCTTCCCAATGAGCTCGCGCAATTGAGATAGCTCGGGCCCAATGTTTCCTCTCGAACCCTTCGCCTTTCGGGCGTCTTCAATCCACTTTTGCAAGCGAATACTCAGGTCATCAGGAGAAAACCTTCGTGGGGTTGGGCTATCAGCAACTTCATAGTCAGAAACAATGAGCGTCAGAATTTTACGGTTCTCGTCGACCTCGTAGGCCACAATATAGCTCGGCAAATTGACATCTGGCTCGGCTCGAACAGGTTCGTGCAGAAATCCTTGTTCGATCAATCCCTCTATGACCAAGTCTACGAAAGCCGACTCACGTAAGGAAGCACTAGCGCCTCTCACCTTCGAACTAAGTGCCATTTCCAACTGTTGGTTGTATCGAGATATGCTGGGTTCAACTGGCATGTCGGTCCTCCTTCATCTCTATCGCTGCTATGACAGCAGCTCTGGCCGCTTCAAGAACCACCAGGTCATCTTGGTAACCTCCATCAATCTCATCCGCAATTAGATCGTCTTCCATGAGGAAATATTTGACAGCGACATAAATGACATGCAGGCAGTCAGGGGGCAGTGAATCGACCACCGTGAGCAAGAATTCACATAGAAGCACACACTCGGCTTGATAACCCTCGGCGCTCGCGTTGGTAGCAATTGCCAACTTCAATAATCGGCCGACCTCGATTTCACTAAATCTTGATTGGTCATGGTTCATGAATCGTTCTAAAAACTCAAGGTAGTTATCACCGCAAGTAGTGAGAAAAACATCAAGAGCGGAGACCCCGGCTTCCATACTGGTTTGTGTCACAAAGGAGTCAGGAGAACGCAGCGACACAAAGTTTTCCGCATCTACGATTAGCTGCGACGCAATTTCCGCGTTAAAAACTGCACGCTGGGTAGCTATCCGACCCAATTCCTTCATGAACGAACGGAACTCGTCGCGAGATAGTCGTTTCGTGACTTGAAACGAGCCGACCGCGGACGCTATCAATTCATTCCCCGTGAGTCCGGGGCGTTCAATAATCTGCATTAGGTCCTCTTCCGTCAGCCCCAGAACTGCGTTGCCAAGCAAGACACCTCGCCTGTGGGCCTGCTTCAAGAATTGGCGACGACCATCCCCGCGCCATCTATTTGCAACCGCGGAATTCAACTCGCTACCCAGCCTCCAACGCCATTGAGCGACATCAGCCAAAACACGTAACGTGAGGAAATCCCACGTGCCCGCGAAGTATGCCTCCGCGGGATGCATCTGCAAGATCCCGGGAAGCCTTGTTGCCAGGACTTGCTCGAAATGATTTGGAGGAGTGGCAACGCGTTGATTCGGGAAACCACATGTCGAAGCGATTTCCAATACCCGCTCACGGATGAGCCTCAGTTCAGCAATCGTGACCCGCCGTCGACCATGAGCCGACGAATGGGGGTGAAAGTCAGACTGATTCCAAAATTCATCGCTCTCACTGTAAATGATTTGGCTTATGTGTCTCGTGACGTCGTCAACCGTGGGTTGGCTTTCGGAAATAGACCTGAGCTCACGAACGGAAATCTCGCGGGGCAGAGAAGGGAAGGAAAGTTCTGTGTCTGGGGTCATACTAGGCACCCCATTTCACAGATTGAACAAGAGATTCAAACTCGACACGTGATTGCCCAAATTTGACTTTTAATTGCTGCCTAGTCAGACCCGTAATATTTATGACTCTGTGCATGAAACCACCGATGGATGAGGGCTCGTAGTCTGCTTCTTCATCAAGCTCATCAAGAAAAACGGCCTCAAGCAGGACAGCCCTGTAAAAATCGCGTACCAGGAAATCACTTGTAGCGAGGCTTGAGTCACTTGCTGGATCATCCTTGAGTTTCCGAATGGACCGATTTTCGATATTCAAGCGAACCAGCAGGCATCTCGAAGCAAGCTCATGGAGGTTGTGTGAATCAATCTCAAACTCCCAAAGAGCATTTTCATTGCCAAATGCCACGTCCTCCATCGGCATTTGCTCGACATCGCTCTCGAGCTGAATGTCATTTTCTGCATGCCGCCAAAGAATCGCCCCAGCTGTCGCGGCAGTGACCTGCGACAGACTTTCTTCCAAGAAAGAAGGCTGACCCGCAAGAATCAACATCAACTCGACGCGTACGCTTTTTCGGAGTCTCGCCCCTGGGATTCTGAAGTCAACTTCAATTGACTGCGACTCGCTCAGGGTAACAGGCTCGGAATATCCATGGAATCCAGTCTCGAGGCAACTCCACCTAACGATAAGGCTGACGGGATCGAGGGAGGCGAAGTTTAGGTAAGTCGCGATTTGAACTGGGTCCAACACAACCTGAAACGATCCGATCAAACTTCGAAAGTAAGACCATGTCGGCAGTTCTTGAGGAGAAGGAAAGAGACTTTCACCCTCGCAACCCAGGAAAAAACTAACGACGACAATGTCTTGTTGGCGGATTGTTATGTAACCGGGGCTTTGAATCCTAGTTTTTGGGCTCATTGGACTTCAACGTTCAAAATGACTGTCATCGACAACGGTTGCCAAACACAAAAAAGCAGCTCCGTGTCCTCATTGGCAAGCTTTGTCTCGGCGCTCGACGAGGTTGTCTCTCCGGCAAGAGTCGACCAACCCAGAATTCGCGGGCGCCGATTGACATCCAGTCGCGCAATGGGCTCAGGTGCCCCACCGTCATTCAAGACCTGAGGGCGCGCGACGACGACAATCTCCTTAGCAATTCCTGCGGCAGAAAGCTGAACGCGAAAAGTTACACGCGCCCCATCTGCATCCGGGATAGTTGATTCAATGGCGTTCACCGTGGCGCGTGGAACCTGTTCTCGTGTAGACCTCGTGTTCCCAGAAGGTCTTCTTCGGCCCGCACCGAACCCTTTAGACGTGCCTGAAATTGCCCTTCCCAAAGCTAGGGACGCCTGTTCAAGTCCCCCTCCCGAAACTTCGAAAGAACCTTCATTGTCAAGTTTTGCTTGGGACTTGGGTGGTCGAAAAGATTCCCGAAGTTTAGAAAGGGCACTCTTGACTGGTCGACCCTGGTCTATGCCAACGTCATCACCCATCCAAGCATCGTGGGTGGGTGGCTCAGCCGAAGCGAAAAGCTTTTCAACCTCGTCATTTTCAGCCGCTACAAACACTCCGAATTGCTCTAGGCCCTCGACGTGTGAGGCCACGGATTCGTAGTTGACGATTAATCTTGGGCCTCTCATTAGTGCCACGCATCCGTTGAAATCTCCAAGATACGGGGAGCTTGGGTGGGAAGGTGGCTTTGCGAACCAAAGCGTACCCATGTTCCTCGATCGAGTCCCGACCTGAATCGTTTTTTGTTGCAGGTAGGCCGCCTCGCGATGTGATGTTGATCCTGGCGCCATCGCTTCTTCATAGATACGAGCGAACGGTCCGATTTGTTCGTCGAGCGTCGGCGACAATACTTCTCGATTGCCGCGGTCAACTTCAAAGAAATATTTGATGTCCGGTGAACGGCTAACTGTGCTCAACATGTGTGGCCACGTCCACTTTGTAGCTGCGTCAATTAGCGAAGCGACAATTCGCTCACGTTGAACGCTACCGGAATACCCCTGCATGACTGGCGACAGGACCGCAATTGCCGTGCCCGTCTCATGCTCTCCAAACTTCACCAACCCAAGGGATTCAGCAAGGCGTCGGGCCTTACTGCCAATGAATGGTGCGATATTGCCCGAGACGCCGCTATCACCCCACCAATGACGACCCGTATATCGGAAACCCGAATGAGAAAAAGGTTCCTGAACAGAAACGGCAATGAGTCTGTTTTCAATCCCGTCATCGTTCGATGTCTGTGAATAGACAATACAAGTTGACACTTCGCTCGCGCGATAAAACACAGCTTTACCAAACCCGAAGGTTCCACCACCAATTGAATGATTCTCGGGTTGCCCAATATTGAAAATAAAATCCGTGAAATCTGTGGGAATTCCCGGTTCGCCCGCAAGAGAAGCGTCAACCGGTCCACCCAAACCCTTAGTGCCCGAATCCCAAGTGAGCAAGACATTGAGATTCGGTGCGTCCAAAGCTTGCCGAAGTCCATGCAAGGAATGCATATCTTGGAGGTCAACAAGGATTTCTTTTGCCAGCTGGGTGCGTTGGGAATCTGTCAACTCGAACGCATGTGCGCCGAAATTAATTCCAAGCCGACCATCCAGTCTGGCGTCCCAGGAATTCTGAACAGCTTCCCTGAGGAAGACGTGCCAAGGGTCTAGAGGAGACTTACCAATCGTCCGCTTCATTGCTGACCCCGCCGTGCCACCGAGTGTGCTGTAACGCTCGCTAAACTTAGCCATGACGAGCCACTAAGCCCCTCGTAAGCAACCTGACATGATCTTCGGTGTCACCACTTTTTTCCAGGCGACCGAGATCGAGGTCATACTGCACCCGAGATATTGCGGCGACGTCTCCTTCAACCCGGAGTCGAGGAAATTTCGAATCCACTTCGTGAATAGATACTGAATTCACCTGAACTTGCGTCGAATCGTATTCGTCAATGTCCGATAACGGGACGCCACACTGGAATAACTTCGAAACGAACAAGGCTGAATTGGTTGTCATTTCGAGCAGGACGTTAATCTGCTTGGTGAGCGAAAAACCAATTGCGGTTCGCTCGAATTGGTATCCGACCAAATAAAGTGGGTGCTCAGTGGCATCTAGTTGCGATATCCCGTGAATTGAGACCGCGAAGCGGGACCGACGCAAGGTCGCTTTGACTTCAATATCGAGCAACGCGCCGACGAAATCATGTCGCGTTTTGTCAGGACCCAGCCATGCACTCAATGCAAAATCGGCACCAACACTTTTGATGGCAACTTCAAGGACGAGCAACTCCGCTAAAAGCCCAATTTGTGCGGAAGTATCGAGTGGCGTTTTTGCGGGTGAAAAGAATTTCCGCCAATTCGCAACAGTCTCGGTGATGTCGGCGAGCAAAACTTGACCAGAAATCGGATCCATGTGGGATAGAAGGTTGTCGACTAACGCAGCGAACTGACGGTCAAGAGAAAAATCGAGGCACTCGAGCCTCACAAATCTCTGACCGTCAAGGGTGAACGTATCAATGGAAAATCCAACTTGATCTCGGTCCTCCAAAGATGGATTTTGCGAATCAAGTGGGATCAGAAAAGACAGTTGCCCGTTCGGAGCCACAGCATGGCTTGGCACTAAATCTGATTCCAGGTCGCTGCACCGCCGAATCGCATAGGTACTATTCCCGCCCCGATGGCTCCCGCGGAGGTAAGAATAGGTATCAAAAGAGGGCTCGGCCATGGTCTATTCCTCGCCGACTTCGTCATCGAAATCGTCGTCGTCATTTTCAGGCGTTGTTCCGGGGACTCGCGCGACTTTGTACTTGACAGTCTTTCGAGCATTGACACTTAGCGGGAAGAAAAGAGTCAGACCCAAAATGTCCGTTGGAGCGTCAAGGCTTCGCCGAAGTCGAGTTGCTGCCGACAGCGATTTTCTCGAGATGGGGTATATCACGATGAGTCCAAGGTTGGGGTGATGTACCTGTCGATACTCAAGAATTGCGCGGTCAGAAAGACCATTCCCTGAAGACCCAGTATTTGACAAGGCCTGAATTTCACGGTCAGTAACTTCAAGGTCTAGCGCCCGGTCGCCTTGTGACTGCATCACTCGAAAGTTTGCTTCGCCAGAACGACTGTCAACCAGTGGTCGACGCTCTCGTCGCCCGACTTTGGTACCTAGCCCAAGGTCTAAAGGCTCGATGTCTTGAAGTCGGGATTCGAACGTGTGATCTTCTTTGACGACCACGTTCCAAAATTGAAGAGATCCGGCACCATTTTCTAAATCGATGTATTCGAGCAACTGGTCTTTGGGGATGCTCTTCGCTTGATCAGGATGAATGTTGTAGGACGTAAGAAATTTAGAAATCAATTCCGAGGGGACGTTCAAGAGCCCTCGGTTACCATTCGGAAAATCCCTGACACGCATCTCACGATTCTTTGCTGAGTCAAATAGGCCACGGACGGCTTCAATGTTTTGGTTGAGCCAAGAGAATTTGTCCGCACTGTCATAGAAAATCGTGGTTTGAGCCGGGCGTCCGGTAAATGAAAGATCGAGCTCGTCATCAGCATCTCTCATTTTCGCCAAAGCCGTGATTCGCATTTTCTCGTGAGTTCGAATCCTGACTCCGACTTCCATGGGAGTAAGTTCTTCGACGTCATACCGCTGCATGTCGCTACGAATCTCTGACTCAACTAACGACAAGTCTCTGAACCACGTCGCCAAATCATTTGCAATCCAAATACGGCACAGGTCTTCGTAGCCACTTCTATATCCAAACCAGCGACCCATCTGAAGCAACGTATCGTAGGCGCTCGAGGACCTTACGAAATAGCTCGAGCAGAGTCCCTCCAGCGTTAGTCCTCTCGACAAGGTGTTTCCGCCAACGACGATGACCGTTTCGGGCGACTCGCTACCGTAGACAAGCCTGTCTAAGGATCGGAAGTTGTCCATGACGATTCTTGACTCGCGAACAACTTGCTGAATCCTTGATTGAACCTCGTTCCAGGAAATTGTCTCGTTGTTGAAGTCGGATGCAGGCACTGCCTGTTGCTCTCGAAGATACAAGGCTCTGAATTTTGCCAAGGTCTCTTCATCAAGAGAACTCATGGAGTCAAGTTCCGATTTAACAATCCCGACCAGCCTGTAATGCGCCTCACTAAGCGACGATGTGTGAATAAGCATCGTCGAGTGATGACTAACTTGATGACGGGCCCGCCGAGCGGCGGTGGCGATGATGAACCATTGAATTGCTTCCCGAAGACCCGCATGCATCACGGGGTTCCACGCGTACACAGCGCCTCTTCCTGAGGCAGGCTTCATTGCAACAACCTCATCGTCATCAATCTTTCGAATGATGTCCAGCCCTTCGGAATTTGGCCCCTCACCTTCGTCCGAACGGCCAAATAGTTCCTCAGCACCAAAGTAACCCTCTGGGCGTGGCAGCGAAACTATGAAGTCTTTGGGGTACAAAGATGACGGCGACTCAGGAGAGGGATCCTGGAGAAGATTTGCAAAAGGAGTCGCTGAGTAAGCAACGTAAGCAATCTTGGGGTTTCTATTTATTTCCGTAATAAGTCCATTGATTCTTGTTTGGTTACGTTCTTTCCGGGCAGTGTTGAGGCTTGCCTGATCCGCCTCATCGTCTATGACCAAAATTGGCCGTTGCCTCAAAAGCTCAGGTGGGACGGCATCGAGCCAATCCCTAAGTTGCCTAAGTCGATTCACGTTCTTTTTCACAACTGCAATGAACCTCACATTTTCGGAGCTCATGTTTACAGCGGCGTTGCGAATAGAGTGTCCCGCGGGAGACGTATCAAAATCACCATTGATTAATGTGCCCTCTGGCGAAAGCGTATTGACGGTCGTTAGGCGATACCAGAGGTTAGTTTGATTGCCGATCAGAAGGTCATTGACCCTCTCCTGCGTCTGATTCCGCAAGGCATCGGTAATTCCGCTCAGTACGACAAAGACTCGATAACCACGATCAGCCGCCTTAGCGATGACAGAGATAAAGTTTGTCGTCTTGCCACTTTGGACATAGCCAAGCGTGAGTCCTCGAGCATGATAATCAGCCCCAGAAGTGCCCATTGGTGGCGGGAGGAGCGACACGATACGGTCACTCGAACTATGAACGGATTCAACAGCTTGAGGTGAGATTTGCTCAAGCAGTCGCTGATGAACTGGCGGCCAAAAGACATCACCCTCCATAGGGCCGGTGTACCACGAGGTCCTACGAACTTCAGGAGAGACGGCAATCGGAGGTGGCAAATCCCTAAATCGAGTGATTTGGAGTTGCTCTTCCATTTCCAAACGACCCGCGTTGACCAGCTCGGGGTGAAGGCCTGTACTTATGAAAAGTTGAACAGCTTGTTCGATTCTCATCCCCAGCGCCAAATTCAGACTCAACCCATTTGCGATTCCTGTGATTTGAGTTGCGTCAAACGGATGGCGATTCTCGGGGTCTTCGTAATTCATAACCTGCTCACTTTGTACCAAAGGCGACCTTAGGAACACTACACAAACATTCGAGAGTTTTTAAGTGCGTTTACGATTCGTGCACAGAGCTGAAAGTCCCAACATCGCTTTAGACTCTCGTCATCGTGAAAAATCTAAATTTTGCTGGTCTGTTCACCGGCGTCGGTGGCGTCGAATTTGGTTTCGAACAAGAACACTTCAAGGCCGTGATAGCTAACGAAATCGATCGCGACGCGGAAACCGCTTTCAACACACTCAGGCAGATTTCCAATCCGCAGGCTAGCCCCCTCAAACGTGGTGATATTTACGATTTTGCCCTCGATGAGTCCAGTCACGATTTCCTCGCGCTGGCACAAGCGGACGTCCTTGCAGGTGGCTTCCCCTGCCAGCCATTTTCCTTAGCCGGAAACAAGTTGGGTTTTGAGGATCCTCGAGGGAACGTCTATTGGCAAATAGAAAGGATTTTTCGCCGTCACGCGCCAAAAGTTGTTTTTCTCGAGAATGTCAAAAACCTTATGTCCCACAACGGTGGTGACACACTTAGGCGAATTACGGCATCGCTAGAGGGGCGATCCTTCAATGAAGGCAACAACGCCGAATGGCTACCAAACGTCCCCCATTACAAGACGTCTATTCAAGTTCTGAACGCGCTTGATTTCGGTTTGCCACAAAATCGACAGCGAGTCTTCATCGTTGGCTTTTTGGACGAAGCGCAGCGTGACACCTTTGAATTAGAAATGACGCAGCTACAAAGTTCAATTGTGGGCAAGCCTCGCGCGAATATAGACGAATTCATAGACTTCAGCGACGATGGCCCCCGAAAACACCACTATGTCAAAGAGCATCCATATTTTGAAGAATTGTCTCGAGGGCTTTTCGACAGCGGGCCAACCAACAGACTCGTTGCTCAATGGAGACGTGTGTATGTGAGGACCGGGCGTCCTGGAGTGGTTCCAACATTGACAGCAAACATGGGAACGGGTGGGCACAACGTCCCGATTATCAAGACGGATAATGGTGTAATTCGAAAGATGACACCCAGAGAATGCTTCTCCGTGCAAGGAATCAAGATTCGTGACGAAACTATGACCGCGCTAGAACTTCAACTTTCGGACTCAGCACTATACAAGCAGGCCGGAAATTCTGTGGCCGTTCCAGTTATCGCAGCTCTCGCGCGCGCTATTCGAAGTGCCTTGACTTAGGCGCGGATCAAGGTACACCTTTGCCCCGACACTCGGTAGCCTCGGAACGGGCGCAATAACGAGCAGCGACCAGACGGAGACCTCATGGTGCGCATGATTCCTGCCGAGTACGCCAAGAGCACGAACTTCGGCGAGAAGCAGGTGTTCGATGCGTTCAACGGGGTGCGCGCATCCGACGACTGGATTGTCTTGCACGGGCTCGACCTCGCTCACAACGAGGTCGCGCTCGAGGGTGAGAGCGACTTTGTCGCGATGGTACCCGGCGAGGGGATTGTTGTGATCGAGGTGAAGAATGCCACGGGCATCCATTACGAGAATGGCGAATGGCGACTTGAGGGAGTGCCGAAAGGTCGCAAGAACCCTCTCGACCAGGTGAAGAACGCGCGGCGAGCGATTCGTGGGTTTGTGCAGGGCATCGACGAGATTGATGATGTTCCGATTGCGACGCTGCTGTGGTTTCCGCGAATAGGTCGGTATGACCTTGACGCTCATCGAGGTGCTGGTGGCGAGGCGATGTCGTTCTACGAGTGGGAGA
>Ga0214923_10006957_pt1 | contig 12487 bp, 11 predicted proteins | sample LL1510_MetaG_FD_177993 | JGI IMG/M metagenome (GOLD analysis project Ga0214923, IMG submission 177993) | Freshwater microbial communities from Lake Lanier, Atlanta, Georgia, United States - LL-1510 | ecosystem: Environmental > Aquatic > Freshwater > Lake | place: USA: Georgia | collected...
GACCCAACAGGCGTCCGAGGTCACCAGACTGCGGCTCATGAGCCAGGGGTGATCATGCTCTTGCGCCACATAGAGCGTGTTGGTGGAGATGTCTTTGCGAACCACAAACCACCCCTCGCCCTCGAGGCTCTTGAAGCCGCCTTTTGTGCGCACCCCCCCAATTCCGAGCCCCTTTCTCTGGCCGAGGGTGTAGAAGGAGAGGCCCACATGCTCGCCAACACTCACGCCGCTATCTGTCAGGATGGGGCCCGGCTTGGAGGCAAGATACTGGTTTAAAAAAGCCCGAAAGGGCCGCTCGCCAATGAAACAGATGCCGGTGGAGTCCTTTTTCGTGGCATTGGGAAGCCCAAGGTCATCGGCAATCTTACGAACCTCGGTCTTGCGAAGTTCGCCGACCGGAAACAGAACGCGGCTGAGCTGCTCCTGGGTAAGCCTGTGCAAAAAATAGCTCTGGTCTTTGCCCTCATCGAGTCCTCGAAGAAGTTCGACCCGTCCTCCATCCCTTCGAACACGGGCGTAGTGGCCCGTTGCAAGCACGTCAGCCCCACAAGCCAGTGCGTGGTCGAGAAAGGCCTTGAACTTAATCTCCGCGTTACAAAGCACATCGGGGTTAGGGGTTCTTCCTGCAGCGTATTCCCGAAGGAACTCAGAAAATACCCGCTCCTTGTACTCATCCGCAAAGTTCACCGCCTGAAACTCGACGCCCAGTCGGTCGGCAACCGCCGCTGCATCTAAAAAATCTTCTCGAGTCGAGCAGTACTCATCGTCATCGTCGCCCTCCCAGTTCTTCATGAAGATGCCAATAACGCTGAATCCCTGTTCCTTGAGCAGCCAGGCGCTCACCGCGGAGTCCACGCCCCCTGAAAGCCCCACCACCGCGGTTTTTTTGCTGGTCATATACCATTGCAGTCTAAAGAAAAAACAAAGATTTTTAGGGGGCAGCGAGTGCGGATCGGCATTCCAAAAGAGACGTTTCCTGGAGAAACTCGGGTGGCAGCCACTCCTGAGACGGTAAAGAAGCTTGTAGGCCAGGGGCACTCCGTCATCGTCGAGCAGTCTGCGGGCGAAAAAGCCCACTTCCTTGATGCGGCTTACCTCGCCGCGGGTGCCGAACTCGGCGATGCGAAAGACGCCCTTGGCTGCAACCTCGTGCTGAAGGTTCGTCCCCCTCTTCAAGCCGAGCTGGCTCACTTTAAACAAGGGGCGGTACTGGTTGGCATGCTCAACCCCTTTGATCGGGCAGGCCTAGGAGCGATTGCCTCTGCTGGCCTCACTGCATTTGCGCTTGAGGCAGCGCCCAGAACTACCCGCGCCCAGTCACTTGACGTGCTCTCCTCCCAGGCGAATCTAGCCGGTTACAAGGCCGTATTGCTCGCAGCAGAGGCCTATCCACGCATGTTCCCCATGATGATGACTGCGGCTGGAACCGTGAAGGCCGCACGAGTCGTCATTCTCGGCGCGGGGGTGGCGGGACTTCAGGCGATTGCAACGGCCAAGCGTCTGGGCTCCGTGGTGGAGGCGTCCGATGTGCGGCCTGCCGTCAAAGAGCAGATCGAATCTCTGGGTGCCAAATTTATTGACGTACCTTTTGAGACCGACGAGGAGCGCGAGATCGCTCAAGGCACGGGCGGCTACGCGCGACCCATGCCCGAGGCGTGGATGAAGAGGCAGGCTGCCGAGGTTGCCAAGCGAGTCGCTCAGGCCGACATCGTGATTTCTACCGCGCTCATTCCCGGCCGCAAAGCCCCCACCCTCATCACCGAAGAGATGGTGGCCAGCATGAAGCCAGGCTCTGTGATTGTGGATATGGCTGTCGAGCAGGGAGGCAACTGCCCCCTCTCGAAGCCTGGGCAGACCGTCATCACTACCAACCAGGTCAAAATCTTGGGGGAGGGGAATCTTGCCGCCCTGCTGCCAACGGACGCCTCTGCGCTTTACGCCCGCAACCTGCTGGACTTTCTTAAGCTCATCCTGACCAAGGAGGGAGAACTCCACATTCCCATGGATGACGACATCGTTGCAGCCACCCTGGTCGCCCGAGACGGCGTCGTCACCCGCGCCTAGGCGCGTCCAAGCGGAGAGAACTCAGATGGAAAACCTCATCATCTTCGTGCTCGCAATCTATGTGGGCTATCACGTGGTCTGGAACGTCACTCCCGCGCTCCACACCCCGCTCATGGCTGTGACCAATGCCATCTCGGCCATTGTGATTGTGGGCGCTATGCTCGCTGCAGCGCTCACCGAGACCACCCTCGGGATGACGATGGGCACCCTTGCGGTCGCACTTGCGGCCGTAAATATCTTTGGTGGCTTCTTGGTCACCCGTCGCATGCTCGAGATGTTCAAGAAGAAAGACAAGGGGGCTGGGCAATGACGCTCTCCATGAATACCGTTGCCCTGCTCTACCTGGTTGCGTCTGTCTGCTTCATTCAGGCACTCAAGGGCCTCTCCCATCCCAAAACCTCGATGAGAGGCAACCTCTTTGGCATGGTCGGGATGGGTATTGCGGCACTCACCACGCTTGGGCTGATCGGAACCATGGCGCAAGGCATGGCTGAGGCCAATCTCTCCAAGGGCCTGGGTCTTGTCTTGGCTGGGCTGGTTGTTGGTGGGGGCCTTGGAGCCCTCATGGCCAAGCGAGTTGAGATGACCAAGATGCCAGAACTCGTTGCCTTCATGCACTCGATGATTGGCCTCTCGGCGGTCTTTATTGCCGTCGCTGCGGTGGCCGAACCCCATGCACTCAACATCGCAGCAAAGGGCGCTCCCATTCCGGTGGGCAATCGACTTGAGCTCTTCTTGGGCGCTGCTATTGGAGCGATCACCTTCAGCGGCTCGGTCATCGCCTTTGGCAAGCTCTCAGGTAAGTACAAGTTCCGACTCTTTCAGGGTGCGCCCGTCACCTTCTCCGGCCAGCACCTGCTGAACCTTTTGCTTGGACTTGCGACCATTGGGCTTGGTCTTGTCTTCATGTTCACCCAAAGCTGGGAGGCCTTCCTCGCCACGCTGGCGCTCGCTTTCGTGTTGGGTGTTCTCATCATCATTCCCATTGGTGGCGCCGACATGCCCGTGGTGGTGAGCATGCTCAATAGCTACTCCGGCTGGGCCGCAGCGGGGATTGGCTTTTCACTGGGTAACTCCATGCTCATTATTGCGGGCTCTCTTGTGGGGTCCTCCGGAGCCATCCTGAGTTACATCATGTGTAAGGCCATGAACCGTAGTTTTGTGAGCGTGATTCTGGGGGGCTTTGGCGCGGAAGCCGGTACAGCTGCAGCCGGATCGGCAGAGGCAAGACCCGTAAAAAGCGGATCGCCGGATGATGCCGCCTTCGTGCTCTCACATGCGGACTCGGTCATCATCGTCCCCGGCTATGGGCTGGCGGTAGCGCGGGCTCAGCATGCCGTGATGGAGCTGGCCGAAAAGCTCACTGCCAAGGGCGTGTCGGTGAAGTACGCCATCCACCCCGTGGCTGGCCGCATGCCGGGTCACATGAACGTGTTGCTTGCAGAGGCCGAAGTTCCCTACGAGCAGGTCTTCGAGATGGAAGACATCAACCCGGAGTTTGGTCAGACCGATGTGGTGCTCATCCTCGGGGCAAATGATGTGGTGAACCCCGCTGCGCGAACCCCGGGCAGCCCCATCTTCGGCATGCCCATTCTGGAGGCTTATAAGGCCGGCACCGTGATCGTGAATAAGCGCAGCATGGCCTCGGGCTACGCGGGCCTGGATAACGACCTCTTCTATATGGACAAGACCATGATGGTCTTTGGGGACGCCAAGAAGGTGGTCGAGGAGTTAGTCAGGGCTGTTGAGTGAGCCTCAGGAGCTCATCTACACCGCCCTGAAACTCGTTTTGAGAGTAGCCGTCTAACGACTTCGCATCTCGGGAGAAGATGACCCGAGTCCAAGCCCTAGACAGGGGTTGCCACTGCTCGAAGAGGCTCTGCTCATTCGCGTAGACGGCAAAGAGTGGTAGGCCCACAGCGCAAGCAAAATGCACAAGACTGGTATCAGGCGTGACCAGGCCCTTCGCGTAAGTCAGCGCTGCTGCCGCGTCCATCACACTCTGAGTTGGCCTCCAGACGAGAACTCGCTCCAAGCTGTTCAGCCTTGAGGCCAGCCGCAGTGCAGCCGCACGGGTCTGCTCGGTTGTGAGCCAGACTACACCGTTGTCGGAGTTCGCCAGAAGGATTCTCTCAACCGCCCAGAGAGCGTCCTCGTCTCGCAGAGACATGCTTGATCGGCTTCCGGTCTGATTAAAGGCGTAGACCCTTTTGGCCTGAATCGGTCTCAACGCTTCGGTGGCGCAGGCCAGCCGGCTCGGGGAGACCTTGATGACATACCCCGCCTCCCGAGGAACTTCGGGGCAACCGAGGCCCTCAGCAAGATCGAGATACACCTTTGAGAGCGGTCTTGCCATGCCCAAAGGGTGGGGCTTAGCCATCACCGAGAAGAGTCCCAATTGAGAACCCAAAACCCCGTATCGGCCCTCCTTGAAAACGCTGGCGGCAAAACGGGGTTGAAGAATCCTGACGAATAACAGATCTCGCCAGATCACGCTATGGTTGAGGTCAATGACCAAATCAATACGACCCCGAAGCCCCAGAAGTTGCCTGACCCGAAAAAGGCCGGAAGCGAGTACAACTGCCCGCACCCGCGACATCTCCTCAAGGACATCCGCATTTGCAGGGCTACAGAGCACCTCAATGGTCGCAGCGGGAAAACCCCTCTCAAGCTGGGCGAGAAAAGGGGTGGTGACGACCATGTCACCGATTCGATCGAAGCGAAAAACCAAAATCCGGTCGACTTGGTTAGGGTTCCACCGCGCAGCACGCTTCTTGCCTGCAAGGAGCACAAGGCCGTAGGCTTTAAGCTTTCGAATAAATCGCTTTTTAAGAGACAAGCCTTGCTCCTTCAGCTCATGCGACCAAGTTGGCACATTGATGCGCTTGGCGACACACCCTCCGATCAAACCAGATTCCTCTCCGACTGGGCATCCCATCCCCGCTGGTTCCTGAAGTTCGTCAAGCGCCTCGTCATCATGCGCCTGTTGGGCCAGAGGGGGCGCCTTCGAAACCGAATTACCGAGGACGATCGAAAGATATTGTGGATCAATCTGACGGCGCCGAGCCTTGGAGACGCTCTGATGGACACATCCGGTCGAGTGCTCCTAAAGGGCAGAGGAGTGCACCTTCTCACACACCCAAAGAATGCGGAGTTATTCGCGGGAGACGAGATCTTCTCGAGGGTGTTCACGCGCCCTGAGGAGGCCAGAGAGGAGCACCAGAGGCATCGCTATGATCTCGTCTTGGTCGACTCTTTCAGCCCACGATCTCTCCGCCCCAAGATTCTAGTCGACAGGGCTTTGCCCTTTGTGGGGCTCTACGGATTTCTGAATGGGTTTGAGATTCACAGAACTTTTTTTAGCTTTGGACGACTTGCGAAACTACTCAGCCTCCCGGGGTCAGAGGTTAGCCGAGCGCGCCTCACCATTAGCCTCGGCCAAAGCCAATTAAACGCTCCCCCAAAGGTACAGGAGAACTCAATAGCAGTTGGAATTGGGGGTGAATGGAGCTTTAGAACCTATACGAGATGGCGGGAGGTCATCGAACTTCTTCCCCCTGAGTGGCCTTTGGTGATGCTCGGTTCATCGAATGGCAGGGAACTCGCCGAGCAGATCGAGGAGCGCATTGGGCGCGAAAATCTTCAGAACCTCGTGGGCCACACCTCTTTGGAAGAAACCTGCTGGGTTCTAAGACGATGCCAAATTTACATTGGGGCGGATGGGGGCCTATGGCATCTTGCATCGGCTTGTGGCGTTCCGTCCGTGGTACTCATAGCCGACTGTGGATTGTTCGATGCAACGGGCATTCGAGTAGGCAGAGACACTCTAAACCCTCACTCGGAGGTGCTTCACGCCGAGGGGGGAGTTGATGAAGTTCCGCCTCAGCGAGTAGTGAAAGCTGCTGAGAGGTTGCTACTTAAAAAGCGGGAAACTTCTGCCTAAAGAAGGCAACAGTCTGTCTCAGACCATCCTCCACAGAAACCTTTGGCTCCCACCCCAGCCTAGTTCTTGCAAGGGTGATATCTGGCTGCCTCTGCTTGGGGTCATCCGGAGGGAGAGGTTTAAACACCAATTTCGATGATCCGCCTACGATTGCCAAAACCCTCTCAGCGAGTTCCAGCATAGTCAGCTCGGTGGGGTTGCCAATGTTTACTGGGCCCGTGAAATCCCCCGGAGAACCCATCATGCGTTGCATCACCTCGATGAGATCATCCACGTAGCAAAAGCTTCTGGTTTGCTGACCATCGCCATAGATGGTGATGTCCTCTCCTCGAAGGGCCTGAACGATAAAGTTACTCACCACGCGACCATCGTTCGGATGCATGCGAGGGCCGTAGGTATTGAAAATTCGGACGACCTTTATCTGCAGCTGATGCTGCCGCCAGTAGTCAAAAAAGAGGGTCTCAGCACATCGTTTTCCCTCGTCGTAACAAGAACGAACGCCAATCGGGTTCACCTTGCCCCAGTAACTCTCGGGCTGAGGGTGGACCTCGGGGTCTCCATAAACTTCGCTCGTCGAGGCCTGAAGAATTCGGGCTCTGGTTCGCTTGGCCAAGCCCAGCATATTGATTGCGCCATGCACACTCGTCTTTGTTGTCTGCACCGGATCATGTTGGTAATGAACTGGGCTCGCTGGGCAGGCGAGGTTGTAGATTTGATCCACTTCCACATAAAGCGGGAAGGTGACATCGTGTCGAATCAGTTCGAAGTTGGGTCGCCCCAGAAGGTGGGCAACATTAGCCTTACTGCCCGTGAAAAAGTTGTCCACGCAGAGCACTTCGTGACCCGCCTCAACCAGCTGGTCGCAGAGGTGCGACCCCAGAAAGCCAGCCCCACCGGTAACCAAAACCTTCGCCACAACTTAGACCGAGAAGCTCGATCCGCACCCGCAGGTTGTGGTAGCGTTGGGGTTCTTGATGACGAACTGAGCACCTTCAAGATCATCCTTGTAGTCAATCTCTGCGCCGACGAGATACTGGTAGCTCATAGCGTCAATAAGGAGGGTGACGCCATCCTTCTCCATCGTGGTGTCATCTTCGTTCACAGCTTCATCGAAAGTGAATCCATACTGAAAACCCGAGCAACCACCGCCCTGAACGAAAACTCTAAGCTTAAGGTCCGAGTTGCCCTCCTCCTCTATGAGACTCTTTACTTTCGCGGCAGCAGACTCCGTAAAAACAATTGGGGCGGGCATTGAAAACGCCTCTGGGGCGAGATTCTCCGATTTCACTGGCGCGTTCATGAGGGATTCCTTAATTAGGAGCTTGGATAGTTTCGATTGTCCGCCCTGTCTTGAGATGACGCAACTGCCGATATCATTGGGTCTATGTCTCGGCATCTAGTTTTCGTTGACGGTCAGGAGGGCACAACTGGTTTGCGCATTCACGAGATGCTCGCCCTTCGCTCTGACATCGAGGTCCTTCGGATCGATGCGGAGAAGCGCAAAGACCCTTCGGAGCGGACGAGATTACTCAACGAAGCTGACGTGGCTTTTTTGTGCCTTCCAGATGCGGCCTCGCGGGAGGCGGCGACGATGGTGGTCAACCCGAAGACTTGCCTTATTGATGCGAGCACGGCATTCAGAACCCACCCTGACTGGGTCTATGGGCTTCCAGAACTTTCAAGCGGCCAGCGTGTAGCCATAAAGGGTGCCAAGAGAGTTTCGAATCCAGGCTGCCATGCAACAGCCTTTATTCTGCTGGTTCGTCCCCTCGTGGAGGCTGGGCTCATTCCCCTTGACCTTACCCTTAGCGCTACCTCACTCACTGGCTACTCTGGCGGGGGGCGCTCAATGATTGAAGAGTACGAGTCGAGCAAAAACCCAGAATTGTTGGCGCCGCGGCCCTACGCCCTAACCCTAACTCACAAACACTTGCCAGAAATGGTGAGGCATAGCGGGCTGAATTCACCGCCAATCTTTATGCCCATCGTTGGGCCTTTTTACAGAGGGCTCACGGTAACTGTGTCTTTGAGCCTTAGGGCTCTGGCCAAGAAAGCAACGGCAGAGTCTTTGTGGGCAACGTTCTCTGAGCGCTACACGGAAGAGGTGTTCGTTAGGGTGCGCCCCATAAATGACCCGGGGACCCTCTCAAACGGCTTCTTCAACACCCAGCGATGCAACGATTCCAACCGGGCTGAACTCTTCGTTTTTGCGCAGGGCTCTCAAGTACTACTAATGGCCTGCATCGACAACCTCGGCAAGGGGGCGAGCGGCGCAGCCATCCAAAACATGAATGTCGTTTTGGGCTGCGCAGAAAGCTCTGGCTTAACGCTTTGAGAACTGCTTGCGCTTGCGAGCCTTGTGTAGGCCCACCTTTTTGCGCTCCACCTCTCGGGCGTCTCGGGTGACCAATCCCGCTTTGGAGAGGATTGGCTTTAGAGTCTCATCGTAGTCAATGAGTGCACGGGTGAGTCCGTGGCGGACTGCGCCGGCCTGGCCCGTCTCGCCACCCCCATGCACGTTTACCATGATGTCAAAGGATGCGAGGTTATTTGTGAGGTCTAGAGGCTGACGGACGACCATTCGGCCAGTCTCGCGTGCAAAGTATTCATCAAGCGGCTTGCCGTTAACAAGGAATCTGCCTGAACCGCTCTTGATAAAAACGCGAGCGACTGAGCTCTTCCGTCGACCCGTTCCGTAGTTGTAGTCACCGACCATTTAAAAGTTCCTTTCGCGTCGGGTTAGATGGAGAGCACTTTGGGCTGCTGCGCCGAGTGGGGGTGGGTATCGCCCTGGTAGACCTTCAGCTTTTTCAGCATGGCGTAACCGAGCGGCCCCTTGGGCAACATGCCCTTCACAGCAATTTCGAGCGCGCGCCCCGGGAACTTTTCCTGCATCTTTCCAAAGGTTGTTTCGGAAATGCCTCCCGGGTAGCCGGAGTGACGGTAGTACCGCTTGTCCGTCTCTTTTGAGCCCGTCACTCGAATTTTTTCGGCATTCACCACAACGATGAAATCGCCCGTGTCAACATGCGGCGTGAATTCGGGCTTGTGCTTGCCGCGAAGGCGGTGAGCGATCTCTGAGGCAAGCCGTCCGAGCACCTTATCAGTCGCGTCAACGACAAACCACTCGCGCACGACATCGTGCCCTTTTGCTGCGAAAGTCTTCATTCTTTTCTCCACGGGAGTCGGCCCGGCCCTTGATTTTGCCCCAAGGATGGCTGCTCAAGCCAAGATTGTCAACTGATCTCCTCGCCTACCGAATTCCGAGCGCGCCAACCGAGCGAGGGGCCGGTGCTGAACCATCCGTCTCGCTCGAGTTGTTTTTTAACAACGTTAGACCGAAAAAGGCCGAACTTGGGTGCGATGAGACATCACTTCCCTTGGAACCTCTTCATACTTCCCGTGTCGGTCACTTTCCAAACCCGGAAAGTTTCGTGACAATTTTTCCCAACTAGGAGCTCTCATGAATAAACGTTTACTGGTCGCTGCAATCTCAGCGGCAGTTGCAGTGCCTGCAACAGCCCAAAACGTCACCGTTTACGGAATCTTGGACGCCTCAGTCGTTCAAACCGATAACGGCGCCTTCTCTCAGACCATAGTCAACTCGGGCTACTTGACTTCTTCTCGCCTTGGCTTTAGTGGCAGTGAAGACCTCGGCGGCGGCCTCAAGGCCCTCTTTAAGCTCGAGGGTAGGCTTGCTTTCGACTCCAACGGTTCCCTGGGAACAAGCACAGTGGTGTCAGCTGGTGGCACTACCTCAACCGGAATGGGTATTTTCAACCGCGATGCGTATGTTGGCCTTGCCGGTGGTTTCGGTGAGATTCACCTTGGAACAATGGAAACCGAGACCTCGCGTAATCAGGTCAATGCAACTGGCTTCAACGTAGGTCTCGCCACGGCAGCCTTTGGATCGTCCTTTGATGCCGTCACTGGTGACCGCGTTGCAAATGCTGTTCGCTACATCTCTCCCTCGTTCGCTGGCCTCACGGTTGCTGCGAGCGGCTTTCAGGGTGAGTACAACAGCACCACCTCTTCCTCATCGGCATCTTCTTACAACGGAACTCAGTTTTCGGCAGCCTACGCATCCGGGCCTTTCACCGCCAGAATCGCGCAGGTCAATCGCCAAGCTCCCCTGGGAACCGCAGCCTCCGTCGGAAGAGCCAAGTCGACCGTGTTCGGCGCTGGATATGACTTCGGCGTTGCAAACGTCAGCGTCATGAAGTACACGTTTGATCCAACCTCAACTTCTTCGGACAACCGGTCGGCAACTGTCATCGCAGCGAAGGTCCCCGTTTCGGCCCAGGTTAACTTCATCGGTACCTACTCGCTTCTTGAGGAGCAGGCAGCGGGTACAACCTTCTCCAGCTCTGGAGCAACTGGTAAGGCACAGGTTCTTTACGCTGGCCTCACGTATGATCTGAGCAAGCGCACCACGGCTTACGTGATGACCGGAAAGCTGAACAATGACGCAAACGGTAAATTTGTGCTGAACACTGGTGCCACTCCAGCGGTCAACACCGATCAAACCAACTACGCCTTTGGAATCCGCCACGCGTTCTAAAGGGACTTGGTCCATCTTCATGGCTCTGTAAGTTCTCGAGCCTAGCTTAAAGGGGGGTCTCTGGCCCCCCTTTTTTTAACCACAACTCTTGTCTGTGTCCCCGCTCAAAATAGCTGTTGAACTCGGCCAAGCCGGCCGCTTCGGGGAGGCCTCACGTCTTCTCAGGGACCTCCCAGTTTCGGCCCAACAAGCTTACCTTCTTGGCCTCTGCGAGCTTAACCTGGGTAATTGGTCTAGCGCCGCGAGCAGCTTCCGAACCTGCCTCGAGCTCAAGCCTAGGCATCCTGGGGCCAGCCTCAACCTTGCAAATTTGCTTGTTTCAGAGGAGCGCTTTAGAGAAGCAATTGCGTTTCTCGCTCCTGCCCTCCCTCTCTCAAGTGGTGTCGACCGAGTTGGATCTCTCTGTGCCCTCGCCTATTGTCACCAGAAGGTTGGTGATCTTGAGTTAGCACTTAAGTATTCTTCGACGGCCCTCAAACTCGCTCCAGATAACCCGAAAGTTCTCAATACTTCGGGGCTCGTTCGAGAGCATTGCGGGGACCTGAGGGAAGCCGCCGCGCTGTTTCGTTCGGCGCTTGATCGGTCGCCTGTTCTGGACGCGGCCAAGAATAACCTAGCGCGAGTGCTACTAAAGTTGGGAGATTTCTCGTCGTCCCTTGCGATCCTACAGTCCATTGACCTTGAGGGTTGCTCGGATGTGGACACGCTCGTCGTTGCTTCCAAGACGCTTCAGTCTCTCGGACACGAGGCTCAGTCAGCTCATCTTCTAGAACAGGCCGCTCTTCTCTCGCCCAACGGCTGGGCCGTGCGTGCCTCTATATTTGCGTTTCATCTCCAGAAACGTGACTGGGACGCAGCCTACAAAGAGCGATCGACTCTGAGGGGCATGCCTAGCTTTGACCCATATCAGCAGGCTGAGGCAATGCTCGTGCTGTCAATCGCGTGCTGCGATTGGAAAGAATTGCCAAGCCTCCTCCATCACTTAGAGTCCAAAATTCGCTCGGAGACGACTGATCTTAATGCCCTAACGGCAAGCTATCTCTTCGATGATCCAGAGCTCGTCTCTTCAATTGCGATGCGCTCTGTTCAACCCCTTTTGCGCGAGGTCGCGCCTAGCGTTGGGGACGCTGCCGCTTCGAAGGGTCGCCCCCGAATTGGTTATATCTCTGGCGACTTTCGTGTGCACGCCATAGGATTCTTAACGCAGGGGCTCTTCCCCTCCCATGACCGAACCAAGTTTGAGGTATTCGGTTTTTACTCCGGTCCAGCTGCAGACTTAGACCCGCTGTTCCTGAATATAAGGGAGTCCTTCGATCATTTTTTTGATATCTCTAAGGCCGACAGTCAAACAGCTTTTGAGCTCATTCGGTCGTGCTCGATTGACCTGCTGATCGACCTATCTGGTCACACTTCTTACAATCGGCTCGATGTTCTCGCGAGAAAGCCAGCGATGCATACGGCCACTTACCTGGGATTTCCGGGTACGTGCGGCCTCAGGAATGTAGACTTCTTGCTTGCAGACCGGTTTGTTATTCCCGAGGGGGACGAGGTCCTTTACTCTGAAAGGAAAATCATCTTTCTTAGCCCCTGTTACCAGGTCAACAATGGACAACAGCCCCCCCCTAGAGCACGGAGTAGAGTCGATTTGGGACTCCCTCAGGATAAATTTGTTTTTTGTTGCTTCAACGGGCCACAGAAAATTAATGCAACTCGGTTTAACACGTGGATGGAGATTCTCAGAAGGTGCCCGGAATCCATTCTGTGGGTTTACGCGCCTACAGAGATCTCTAAGAAGAACCTTGCCCTGGAGGCGGAAGTTCGAGGAGTCACCTCGGATAGGATATTCTTTGCGGATCATGCCGACCATGGCGCGCATCTTGACCGTCTAACTGCTGCAGACCTTTTCCTAGACACGTTCC
>Ga0214923_10006959_pt1 | contig 12481 bp, 14 predicted proteins | sample LL1510_MetaG_FD_177993 | JGI IMG/M metagenome (GOLD analysis project Ga0214923, IMG submission 177993) | Freshwater microbial communities from Lake Lanier, Atlanta, Georgia, United States - LL-1510 | ecosystem: Environmental > Aquatic > Freshwater > Lake | place: USA: Georgia | collected...
CATTATCTGGTGTTCTTGGAACAAACTTTGGAACAATTCGTATAAGACCAAAAGGAGGTGAATTCTCTCCTTCTACACCAATATATAAAGCTTTTTTTCAACTTGGTATAGCGAACTCTTCATCCAGAAATCAATTGAATTCATTATTAAACTTAGGACAAGGGTTGAACGATCCTTATCAATCAACTTACTTTATAAATAAAAATATAAGTTTTGGTAATGGTTTAAATGATCTTCCTGGTATTAACTTTTTTAATTATTGTGAAACTGGAACATTAATGAACTTATATGCTGCTTTTGATGGTGGTGCTCCAACTACACCTCATCAAAAATATTATTCCACATTTATAGGTAAACAGAATCTCAGCAATAATTCTATCACAGGTGGAACAACAATTGTTGGTCAAATGTTTCCTTATCGTAGTCCATACACAACAGGTGCTTATTCAACAATGTATACAAATCCATCAGCTCCAACGGGAACTATTTGGAAACTTTGTGGTTCAAACACAAATAGTTTTGTTGTTGGTAAAATAAGAAGTGAATTATGTGGTGGTAAAACAGCAATGTATATATATGCTACTGATTTTGCCAGTTGGTATGCTCAAGATATGGGTTCTATTTTCTTAGATTTTGCTCCATCAAACTTTACAGGTCCTGCTGTTATGTCTCAATCATATACTTGGAAAGCTTTCGGTGCTCAATATCAAATTATGAGTGCTGTAAGTAAATATATTAATTCTTTCACAGGTTCAACAGGAGCATTAGGACCTGATATGGTTATTTTTGATATTAGAAATAATTTAGGTGGTAATGATCGTCAAGCAGTATTATCTATGTTTGGTGGTGAAAGATATTATGCTGTTGATGATACATTATTCCATGATGATGGATACTCTTCTAAAGGTTTATTATCAAATACATCTACAGGAGCAAATGCTTATTGGACTCCACAAGGAGGTCCTTCAGGTAGAACATATGGTCTTCCAGATGATTGTATGTTTAAACAATATAAAGCATTATGGGAAAAATTATATCCGGAACAAGTTATGGCTGCTTCCTTTGGAAATAATGCCGTTATTAGAAACTGTAATTTAGTTATTTTAACTAATGAAGCATCAGCTTCTTTAGGTGAAAAATGGCCTACATTATTCTTTGGTGATAATGCTGATAGAAATATTGGTAATGGTGTTAAGGTTAATATTATTGGTGAAAGAACACCAGGTAATTATGGTTTTAATTCAAATTCATTTGGTGTTACAGCTCCAAAAAATAGTAAACGTTTTAACTTTGCTGGATTTTGTAGTTATAGTTATGATTTTGCTATTTTTGATAGATTTACTGTTCCGACTGGTCCTCTAGCTGGTCGTGCTTTAGCTGAAGAAATACCTTCTTGGAATTATAACAATGCACCTACAGGTGCTAATGCTCTAGTTGGTAAAGCTGTAAATACTGCTCTTCCAAATGATTGGACAATTCCTTTATATGACTTGGGATTAGATCAAAACGTCCCAGCAAACTACTATATCACACAATCAAGACCTGCTCCTACATCAACTGATCCAACAACTTGGAGAGATGTGTGGTTAGAACAAGCTATCCGTCAAGGACAATATATGTAATTTTGAAAAACAATTAGAACCCTTGAAAAATAAAAATTATTTATTAATAATAGATATTATCACGGAGCCCAAAGTCCGTTATCTATTATTAATCTTTTATACAAGTTTATATATAAGATGCTGATAAAGCAAACGCGCTTATACTAAACTCTGCAGTGTCCATATTATCATGGAAATGTATTGATAATTGCGGATAGTATACCTCATTTATACAATTAAATGGTCTAAACTTATACTCTTGACCAAACTGTAAATTTGTTGAAAATTTTATATGATACACTCGCATCTTATCATTTATATAACATAAGTATCCTGCTCCATAATGAACTATTGTTTCTCCATAATATAATATATACTCTTTTATAAGAGATCTTACATTTTTTTCACTATGATTTGTTAAACATATAAATATATCTGTTACGTTTAATGGATCTCCAAAACATACATCGATCTTCTTATCTTTACTTTTTTCTATACATATATCATCTAATATGACTACCTTATCATAAAAACTTAATTGAGAACCTACAGATTCTTTTTCTTTATGAGTTATAATTCCTGAGGTATATCTTAAAAGAACTTCCTTGTTATGGTAACTAATATATTTCTTATAAATAATTTTAACTACACACTTACGAGTTCCATGACATACCATTGTATTGTAACGATCACAATAAAAAGGAAGTGGTAATATATAATAGTTACCATTATTTGATTGATTATTCATCATGTTGTATACTTTTATAAAGTCTAAAGTGACTGTATCTACAATCACATCATCTATATAAAGTTCTGCCCTTTTAAAAAGCATACTACCAACACTATCGCACAGCTCAAAATTTGATTTGTAAGAACTATCTTTACTCATTTCAAATGTAAATATTGTTTCCTCATCTTTTTCAAGAATTTCTGTTGGCTTTTTAATAAATGTTCCAAACGCTGTATTCTCTAATGGAGCTTTATGATCTTTACATTTTTCGTATAATTCTTTGAACGTATTCATAGAATCATATGATGCTTCCAACTGAGTAATTATTGATAATTCATTTGGATAATATGGTTCGCTTTCAGAAGGTTGAAATTCTAAGTTTGACATTTGATATATCTTTAACAAGTTAACGCTTTAAGTTATAATATTTTTTATACTATTGTTTTTAAAAATTCTGTTATATTTTTATCTAACATTAATTCACAAAAGTTGATTGCCGAACCTAATCCTTTTTTAGTTACTTTCATACCTTGAATAGCTCGTTTTATTGTATTCTTAGATGTTTTATTATAATTATAAAGTAACATTAAATTAACTAAAATAAGTGTAACAATAATGTCTTGTTCATATCCTTTTGTGTATTTGCCACATTCATTTATTATATACTCGCTAATATCTCTGTTTATAAAGTCTACATTCATAAAAATAAATTTATCAAGAATAAATAAAAGCGCTGATAAAGATTGGCTTTCTCTCAATACAGAACTTGTTTTTTGTAAAAGACTACTCATTGTAAATCGAGAAATTGAAGGTGTAATATTATTTTTAATTAATCTTAATGGTTCTAATACAATCATAGTTTCTAATTCTGTGATGTGTTTAGAAGTATCTTTTATTCTATAATCGCACACCTTATTCATAAATAAACTTCTGTCGAGAACCATCACATCAGATATAAATGCGTTAACAACTTCATCAAGTGTATTTGAAGTATATGTATATGGAACAGAAATATAATCTTGTTTATTACGATATTCGTTATCGCATTTATCTTTACATCTTGTCGAATACATATCATATGTTCCTAAATAAGCATTCATATAATCTTCTCCGGGATGTTTAAGATATTTCATTACGGAATTTACAAAGTCATAAAATTTTGGATCTTGTTTTACATTTCTTATTTGAAATTCAGAAATATCTTTCATATAATCTTGTTTTATATTTAATGATAATACGCAATAATCAACAGCGTATTTATCAGCATCTCGACGAAATTCAAATAATATCCTAACCTCATCATTCATTTTATTGTCCGTATAGGCCTCTATAAATTTTTTAGATGGATTTAAATTTATCGAACCGTAAAGACCTCCTAAATATCCTCCGTATCCTCCGTTTCTTTCTCTTTTTGGATAATGATTAATAGTCTCTATTAAAGAAGAAATTTTTGTAAGAGCGGCTATGTTTTCTTCATTTAATAATTCGTTTTTGTTAAAGGGTGCTTCCAAAACTTCACACTTATATTTTCCAGGAAGAACAATAATTTCATCTTGTAATCTATTCTTACCGGTCATGTCGCAATATTCATTTAATAATCTACAGTCTATAAGAATATCATCTGGTTTAAGTATACATTTAAGAACATAGTTAAACGAACCAAGTTTTCCAAAGTTTTCAGCAATTTGATAATTCCATGTCCATGAATTAGCTCTATCGTCAAGATATTCATAATAATATCCAGGCTTATGTTTATAGATACAAAATTGTTTTATAGTATTAATATTATTCATTCCAAAATGTATTCCTCGATAAGCCTTAACAGGGGTTTTGAGTCTAAATTGTTGTAATTCTGCTTTAATATGAGATGGAATTTCCATCACCAAGTCAGTTTTACCCATTTGTGCACTTCCTGAAATATATTTATTAAGCCAAAAAAAATGCTTTTTCACTTAGGGCATATCTATAAGGCTTACTTAACTCCGGGTTTTCTTCCATCCATTCTTTTACTTCTTCGGTGCGATGAGTTTGGCCCATATCACAAACATAGTGTTCTATAATTTTGTCCTTATCTCTTAATCTTAATATTGGAGATGTATCTTCCATATCAATTTTTTCTTGTTTTTCTAAATCACATTGTCTAAGAGGCTTTCCAAATTCATCTCTTGGTAAAAAGCTTGTAAGAGGAGAATCTGGAAGATCAAGATGTTCAAACTGATTCTTACGAAATCCTATAAACTTCATTAAATCATTTATATTTCCTAGTTTTAAAAGGTCTTCTATACTTGTATTCATGACACAATCTGGAGTTTCTTTAAAAGAACAAAACTTAACTAGATCTTCTACCTTACAATTTGTAAAATAGTTAGCGTTTTGAAGTTCTTTTAGTCTTTTTTCAAGTACTGTTTTCTCTATCTTTTCTCCATCCTTCATACAATCTTGGTATAACCATTTTCCTAGAATGAGATAACGAATAATTTTTGTTGTTTCATCTTTATCCATTTTATTTAATAATAAGTAAATAATTTTTTTTATTTACTTATTAATGTTTACGGATTGACTTTAACAAGTTTCTATATCCAAAAATAAAGATAGAAATACAATCAGAAGAAATATAGCACGATATAATAGATTGTATTCTTTTAAACCACTTAATAGGTTTAGCTTCATCTATAAAAAATTTAAAGTCTTAATTAATCTAATACATAATAAATGTATCATTACTTTAAAAATGTTTGTGATCATGAAGAACGTATTTATTAACTAAATATTAATATTTCTCTTAATAAAATTAAATAAAAATTTATTAGGTTAAATAATTATTAATTTAAAATAATAATGATAATTGTTTCATTAGCAAGTATTCCATTTAGATTTGAAAGTTTAAAAAAAACTATAATATCGTTAAACTTACAAACAGTTAAACCAAATATAATATTATTAAATATTTGTAAACAATATAAAAGATTAAAAGAAACATGGAAAGATGAAGATATAGAAGAATTAAAAAAATATGACAATCTTATTATAAATTGGTGTAATGATGAAGGACCTGGAACTAAAATATTAGGTATACCTAATAATAATATTAATATAAGTAAAGAACCGGAACCGGGGAATGGAAGTCTCTTGAACTTTCCGGAAGATAATAAAATAATTATTTTGGATGATGATATGGAATATCATAATAAAACAATAGAAATATTACTACAAAATATAAATGAAAAAATGATATCAACATTTAATTATTTTAATAATACTGATTTTATAGAACAATCAGATGGATATGTAATTAAATCAAATTATATATATGCTAAATTACCAGGTTATTTAGGTTATTGTTTTTATCAAAAATACTTAACAAAATTAAAAGAATTTATGAGATCATTATATATTATATATCCAGATGTTATATATGATGATGATGCCGCTGTTACCGGTTTTTTTAGAAGTAATAAATTTAAAATTATATGGAATAAAAAATTAGATTTTATACCAAACGAATTACATTATAATGAAAAAGCATTATCTTCTATACATGATTATTCTTCAATAAGATTAACAATAATACCTAGATATGTACAAGAATATATTAATAATTCAATTTTATAAATAATATATAAACTAAGCTAATTTAAAAGATTAACTGATTTTTAATTAAAGTCTTAATAAGACTTTAATTAAATAATGAATACACTAACAGACTTTAACTCTCCAGAAAAAGAGATCATTTTTAATGTATTAAAAGAGTGTCCTTTAATGGATTCTATTAATATATCTAGTATTATTGAGAATTTGATTTACGAAGAGATTGAAGAATATCATGAGAATGGATCATTAAAGTGTAAATATACACTTCGTTTTAGAGAAAGACATGGCTTGTATCAAACTTGGTTTAGGAATGGACAAATAAATGAAGAATGTTATTATAAAGATGGTAAAAGAGAAGGGGTAATGCGGGAGCCCTACAAGGAACCTTCGGTTCCGTCGGGATCTTCGATCCCTTGAGGCCCGCTATCAAGAGTATTGGAGTGAAGGACAAAAATGGAAAGAATGTCATTTTAGAGATGGTAAAAGAGAAGGGAAGTATCAAAGTTGGTGGGATAATGGAAAAAAAGGATCTAAAGTTAATTTTAGAGATGGTAAAAGAGAAGGGAAGTATCAAAAATGGTACCGCTGAGCGGATAACTCGAACGAAGATCGTGGACAAAAAGAGATAGAATGTTAATGCGGGAGCCCTACAAGGAACCTTCGGTTCCGTCGGGATCGAAGATCCCTTGAGGCCCGCTATCAAGAGTGGTGGAGTAACGGAAAAAAATGATAGAATCTCATTATCGAGAAGGTAAAAAACATGGATACTCTAAAAGATGGAATGATCAAGGAGAACTAATTGAAGATCTTCTATATATAGAAGATCAAGAAATAATTTAAAAGATTAATTGATTTTTAATTAAAGTCTTAATAAGACTTTAATTAAATAATGAATACGCTAACAGACTTTAACTCGCCAGAAAAAGATATTATTATCAATATTTTAGATTCAATTCATAATTCAGAAAAATGGATCGCTTCTATTGTTGAAAACTATATTTATAAACACAATAATCAATCTACCAAAGATGGTAAAACATTTAAGTTTAGATCTAGATTTGGTCTTGAAGATGGACCTTTTAAATGTTACATTGGAGAAAGATTGCTAATCGAAAGCTATTACGTTAACGGCGTGCTAGAAGGCGAATACAAATATTATTACCAAAGTGGATCTTTAATGGAACATTGTTATTATAAAAATGGTGAAAAAATTGGAGAATATAAATTCTTTAATGAAGATGGAACCATTCAGGATCAATGTGTCTATTAATTCAATATTAATATTTCTCTTTATGAGAAATATTAATCTCTTTTATTCTTTATTCTTGTCATCTTTTGGTAAGTCAATCTTTATAGGAACACCATCTTTCCACACGCAATGACTTACTATGTTACGGGTAAAATGATCAATTGTTTTACTTTCTACTAATAACCCATTATCATAATTTAATTCTTGTATTTGTTGTCCTTGATATGGATGTGATACATATTTTCCATCAATATTACCATTCTTATAATTACATTCTATTAATGTCCATTTTCCTTTATAATACTTTTTATATAAACCATTCTTTTTACCATTTTTAATTCCATATTCTTCTCTTATACTTCCATCAGGTGAAAATCTTTTAAAATAAGAATCCATTTCATTATTCTCAAGTCCTAAAGTAAGTATAGATTGAATGTTTCCACTTGGAAAATATGTTTTGGTTTCTTTTGTATTAACTTGACATTGTTCAGACATTTTTAAATAAATTATATATATAAATGAAAATCAGTTAATATTTACTTATTTATTTTAAACTTACATTCCAATATGTTGTAAAAAGTCTTGGATCAGTTCTCTCCAAAAATAATTATCATTTTTTAATTTTTCTCTTAATCCTCTTGAAAACGCATTGTCATATATACCATACATAGGCAATGAATCCACAAATCCTACTATTGCCATAAAGTCTAATCTCTTTGTCACATAGTCAGCATTATGTTCATTAAATGTTGTAAGTAACTTACCATTCACGTTTATAGCTGACAATCCATAATCTATTATACTCACTACATAATGTGTCTTAATGTTCACATTAAACTCTTCCGGAACGTTGGATCCCGGTTTATAATTTATCATTAACGGTGTAGAAAAATACTTTACTAACACATTTCCTGGATTCAAGTCTCCATGTATAAAATCAAACTCGCGAACCGCCATATACATTGCCATAAAAATTTGTAATAACACATTTTCTATATCACTTTTAGTTACTCCCTTTCTCATCATATCTTTAAATGTATGTAAGTCAACTGCGTCAGTAATATATTCACAAAGCATAAGTGACGTTGGAATTTCGTTCGGATCACATAATTTATTAGTATCAAAAAATTCTGTCCACCATTTCATAGGATTTGGAGAATTTGTATAATCTCTTAATGATAATGGTGGTGAACAATAAAATCCTCCGTATACAAACATAAATGTTGGGATCTTTCTTCTCAACTCATTCAAAGCTAATCCAACACATATTTCATGTAAACTATCATGATTATCTATTTCTAGAGAATACTTCATGACAACTTCATTACCTTTAACTTTTACAGTATTTGTTACTCCAATAGATCCATCTGACAATTGTTTTACATCTGTAAAGGTATGTCGTAAATTCATTTCATTTGTTTCCGGAACGTTAGATCCCGGTTCAATCGCTTCTCTGATCATACAAGCTAGTCTCAATTGAGAGTCAAATGTTATTTCAGAAAAGTGATCGTGATTAATTTGTGAACTACAAAGTTGAGCTTGCTGTTCTCTTAAAAATAACAAAGCTTCTTGATGGTTTCTCAAGTTTTGTTCCATTTATTATTAATAAAAAGATTTTATTCTTTTTATTAATCTTATTTAATATTAATTAATTGTAACTGCCATACTTATAACTTTATTACAATCTTTACATTTAATACTATTTGTATCTACGTCGTGAATTCCTATTACACGTTTAGAACAATTTGAACAAGGGAATAAAATAGGTTCGTTTGAAGGTTTTAAGTTTTTTATTAAAAAAGGCTGAATATCGTAAAACAAGGGAACTTTATCCTTTCCAAAATTCTTAAAAATATGGCTATCAATATTTGGACTCAATGTTGTTGATCCAGAGACTAATACTTGATTACATCCTTTACATTTAACACTATTTGTTTCTGTATCAGCAAATGATACAGTTCCTTTAGGACAACTTTTACAAGGTCCATTAATAAGAGGATAAGAACCTTTAGGCTTATAGGTTTTATCAATTTTTAAAGTTTCGTATTGACTATTCATTATATATTATTTTATATATAATTATTTAAACCAGTTTAATACGATTTACTTCCTGAAAGACAAATTATAATTTAAAGACAAACTATATTTAAATAATAATTAAAATGATTGGTTACAAGATAGCACAAGTTCACAACCTGAGCTATAAATCCGGAGGTTTAAACGATCAAGATATTAGGAGAGTATTAGTTACATTAGAAATACCAGATGATGCTAAAACTAACTTACATCGTAAAGATATTGTTGATTCTACAAAAGCTAAATATAGATGCAATAAGGCTAAAGTATTAAAGATAGAAGATAATGAAGGAACTGAATACCAAGAAGCAACTACTCTTTGCTATTCAGATAAGAAACTCAAATATGTAGTTGGAGAAGAAGTAGAAGAAAAGAATTATAATACTGATATTGAAGTAGTATGTGGAGAAGGAATTCATTTCTTCTTAGATAAAGAAGTAGCACTATTATTTGGATTAGATGACTTGGGACCACATGGCCCGATAAAAGATGGGGTAATGCGGGAGCCCTTGGCCCGCTATCAATGTTGGTGGGAAAACGGACAAAAAAAGTTAGAATGTCATTATCAAGATGGTAAAAAAAAATGGATTACATCAAGGTTGGCATTCCAACGGACAAAAATGGGAAGAATGTCACTATCGAGATGGTAAACGAGATGGGTTACAACAAAAATGGTATCCCGGTGTGGATAACTTGATTGATAAGAACGGAAAAAAATACGAAGAATGCACTTATCGTGATGGTAAATTGGACGGGGTATATCAAGCTTGGCTAGAAAATGGACAAAAATGTGCAGAACATCATTATAAAGACGGTAAATTAGAAGGCTTATTTCAAAGATGGAATATGAACGGAGAAAAAGTAACAGAATGTCATTATCGAAATGGAGAAGAAGTTAAACCTTTAAAACAATGACTACACTAGTAGATTATAATTCAACTTACTAATAATATAGTTTAAAGACAAACTATATTATTAATAATAACTAAAATGATTGGATACAAGATAGCACAAGTTCACAAGCGGAGCGACAAATCCGATTTAAACGATCAAGATATTAGGAGAGTATTAGTTACATTACAAATAACAGATGATGCTAAAACTAACTTACATCGTAAAGATATTGTTGATTCTACAAAAGCTAAATATAGATGTAATAAGGCAACAGTTTTAAAGATAACAGATAACGAAGGAAATGAATATCCAAACGCAACCACTCATTGTTATCAAGATAAAAAACTCAAATATATAGTTGGAGAAGAAGTAGAAGAAAAGAATTATGATTTGGATAACGAAGTAGTATGCGGAGAGGGTATACACTTTTTCTTAGATAAAGAAGTCGCACTATTCTATAGTTTATATGGAGAAAAAGAAGGATTAAATAGAGTTTGGCATGACAACGGACAACTCTACATAGAAAACACTTATAGAGATGGTAAAGAAGAAGGTATGTTCGAAGGTTGGCATGAAAATGGACAAAAATGGAAGGAATGTCATTATCAAAATGGTAAATTTGAAGGTAGATATCAAGAATGGAATGATAACGGACAAAAGCTGATAGACTGTCAATATCTAGATGGTAAAAAAGAAGGGTTGTATCAAGAGTGGTGGAATAACGGACAAAAATTGATAGAATCTTATTATCTAGATGGTAAATTGGAAGGGTTATATCAAAAATGGTGTGATAACGGACAAAAATGGATAGAATGTATTTACAGGGCAGGAGAAGCTGTAGAAGAAGTTAAAAATTAAAAGATTAAAAGATTAATTGATTTTAATTAAAGTTTGAATTAAACTTTAATTAAACCTTTAAACTAATAACTACACTAGTAGATTATAAATAACCTGAATAATAAAATAGTTTAAAGACAAACTATTTTATTAATAAATAATAATTAAAATGATTGGATACAAGATAGCACAAGTTCACAAGTTGTGCGATTCCGGAGCTTTGCTCCCCGGTAACCTTAAATCCGGTTTAAACGATCAAGATACGTTAAGAGTATTAGTTACATTAGAAATACCTGTTGATGATATTAACTTTAAAAGTAACTTAAATCGTAAAGATATTGTTGATGCTATAAAAGCTAAATATAGATGTAATAAGGTAAAAGTATTAAAGATAGAAGATAATGAAGGAACTGAATATCAAGAAGCTACAACTCTTTCTTATCAAGACAGGAAACTTAAATATGTAGTAGGAGAAGAGGTTGAAGAAAAGAATTATAATACGGATAATGAAGTGGTATGCGGAGAAGGAATTCACTTCTTCTTAGACAAAGAAGTAGCATTATTATTTGGTTTATACAATGTAAAAGAAGGGGTATACCAAAGTTGGTATGACAATGGACAAAAAAGAATAGAATGTAATTATCGAGATGGTAATCGAGAAGGGTTATTTCAAAGTTGGTATGATAATGGAAAAATAATTGAAGAATGTCATTATCTAGATAATAAAAGAGAAGGATTGTATCAATGTTGGTGGAAGAATGGACAAAAAATGATAGAATGTTATTATCAAGATGGTAAAGAAGATGGGGTTTATCAAAAATGGTATGATAACGGACAAAAATGGATAGAATGTATTTACAGGGCCGGTGAACCTGTTAAAGACAGAAAAGCTGTAGAAAAAGTTAAACCTTTAAAATAAAGATTAATAAGATTTAAGCAAACAATTAACACATTCTTAATTAACTGAATTATTTTTTATTTTATTTTTAAATAAATAAAATAAAATGGAACATCCTACGGATTTACAAAAAGATATCATAAATAGTATCAAACAAACTCTTCTCGCAGACTTTAGATACCCTTCTGTAAATGATAGTATAGATGTTTATAAAGATGCCTTAAGAACCTGCATAAGCGACAACGTCAACTTTGAAATTGAAAAGATAAGTTCTATCTACATCACAATCGCTACTAAATGGGGTTTTCCTGTCTTTGAAGGAAGAGACTGGAACATACAAATGAGTCAACTCGCCGGAGAAAATATCGATCTTTTTGTCCAATCTTCTAGCATTGGCGCATTTGTCTCTTTTATAATAGATTTTATAGAAGCGGAAGACTATATCTATCTTGAATTTTTAGAAGACTTTATAAATCTGTTAAAAGATGAACCTCAATTATTAAACGATCTTCCCGACGCTGTCTTTGCTATTGCCAGATACATATGGATACAATATAACTTAGATGATGATTTAGATCAGGACGATGACTATTTTGATGAGGACA
>Ga0214923_10006960_pt1 | contig 12481 bp, 7 predicted proteins | sample LL1510_MetaG_FD_177993 | JGI IMG/M metagenome (GOLD analysis project Ga0214923, IMG submission 177993) | Freshwater microbial communities from Lake Lanier, Atlanta, Georgia, United States - LL-1510 | ecosystem: Environmental > Aquatic > Freshwater > Lake | place: USA: Georgia | collected 2015-10-15
GCCCGAGGCAAATAACGTTTAAACCAGCTCTCCACACCCTTCGGAATAATCCAGCAAATATCCTCATAAAGCTCGTTGAGCTTCAAAATAGTTGGCCTATCCATGTGATCATAGTGGTTATGACTGATGATCACATAATCCAGTTTCGGAAATCCATCTAACTGAATAGGAGGTTGATGTCGGCGCTTGGGTCCGATAAAATTAAAGGGACTACAGCGTTCATTCCAGATTGGATCTACCAAAAAGTCTTTGCCAAATCCACGAATCCAGAAGGTAGAGTGGTTAATCCATGTGGCTAGCGGTTGATCAAAATCTAGGTTGTGCTGAGGATTTGGAAAGGAAAAATCTGGGGGCGGTGGCTCTTGAGGATAGGGGTCATTGTAATACCCAATCTGCCAAAGGAGAAAATGGGTAAATCCGCGAAGGATTCGCCTCTGGTGAGGATTTTTGTAGTTGCCGAGCAGTGCTTTTTTCATCTTTGTAGGGCGGAGGGCAGCTGGAAGACCACATCTTCACGCGTATAGACCACATCCTCTACTTCTGTTACACCGAACGCCTTTAGTTTGTCAATACAGCACTGCACAATCTCTTCAGGGGTAGAAGCCCCAGCAGTTAATCCGATCACTGAAACCCCTGAAAACCATGAAGGATCGATCTCACTCTCATGATTCACAAGGTAAGCTCGAACTCCCCTTTTACGAGCTACCTCACAAAGCCGATTCGAATTGGAGCTCATCGGATCGCCAATCACCAAAACAAGATCTGTACTTTCCGCAATAGAATGGAGAGCCATCTGCCGATTGGTAGTCGCAAAACAGATCGATGAACTCGGTAGCGTCTCTATCTTGGGGAATCTCTGCTTAAGGGCTGCCACCATCTCACCCACATCATCGAGACTTAAAGTCGTCTGTGTTAGATAGGCGAGATCGGCATCAGGAGAAAAATCAAGCTTTTCTATATCAGCTACATCTTCCACAATCGTTGTTTGCTCAGGCACCTCTCCCGCTGTCCCTATCGTCTCAACATGGTCCTTATGACCAATCAAAATGATGTGACGACCTTTGGAAGCAAACCGCTTAGCTGCTGAATGCACCTTCGTTACAAGACCACATGTGCCATCAATCTCAATGAGAGAGCGCTTTTTAGCCTCCTCCCTCACTTGGGGAGAGACACCATGGGCCGAATAAATAATCCGCTCCCCTTCAGGAACCTCGTTTAAATCATCGACGAAAATGGCGCCCATTTTACGCAACCTATCGACGACGTGACGGTTGTGGACAATCTCATGTTTGACATAGATAGGAGCACCATAAAGTTCAAGAGCGCGTTCGACAATCTCAATCGCCCGCACGACTCCTGCACAAAAACCTCTAGGCTGAGCTAATAGTAATTTCATAAGTCATCAAGTTTAGATAATCTTTAGAAGAGTATCAATGATTTTCTGGGCATATTCTGAGTAGTTATTCTGAAAGTCAAAAGCAGTAGGTTCATACTCAATATCTGGCAGCACACCCAAATTCTCAATCGGCTGTTTATTGATACGCTCCGCAATAGAACCGGTCAAATGAAAGCCTGCAACAGCGGTGTTATTGGGATAGACAGTTCCGGTGACATAACCCCCAGCGCCTGCTGTACGCGTTCCCAAAATGGTAGCCCTCTTCGAATCCTGGAGCATGGCAGGAAAGAAATCGCCTGCAGAAAAATCAAGCGGATTGGTCAAAAGAAGCACAGGTTTTGAATAGTTTCCAAGAGGATGCTTTTTAATTTTGTCCACACCGAAGAGATGGGTGGGCTCTGTAAAGACTTTACCTTCTGCCCACTGATCCAAAACGAAGTTGCAAAATCCGCGCATGAGTGAGATCGTCTCTAAAGAAATCGGATAGCCTCCAAGGGTTTCGCCAAGCACCTCTTTTGCCTCTGAGACAGCTTCCACTCCTTCAAGCGCATCAAGAATCGAGATTGCCATGTAAACCTCTTCTTGATTCAACATCAAGCGATGCTTGGGTGCTTGCACCTCTTCTTTGTCAGTCAGCGCCGCTACAAGTGAATAGAGATAAAAGATCGAACCTCCAGGATTATTAATCTGGTCGATTACAAGAGCCTCTGTCGTCCGCTGAAATTGCTTCATGATTTTGCAAAACTCTTCCATCTCCTCTTCATCACCCATATAATGAGGAATGCGGATATAGCCAAACTTATGATTAGATGCAGTAAAAGTATAGGCATCAAATATGGAATCTTTTGGTGAAGACCAAACCTTCTTCCCTAATCTTGGAATGAAACTGACACGCGCTCCAAGAGCATGCTTATTTTCTGAAAGAGAGCAGCCTACATGTGAACCCTGCCACCCTCTGAAAAGCATCAAACGCTCAAAAAACTTCTCCGTCTTCACCGACTCACGAGGATTGAGGCGCCAGTTAGAAAAATTGGGACTGCAGCGTATGACTGGATCAAAACCCTCGATTCGCTCTGGATAGTAAAACCATTCTAGCTCTACAGCTTGTGGACTATTTGCGCCTTGACGTTGACCAACGATCTCAACAGGACCGGAAGGAACATATTCACCATTTGCTGCTCGTCTATTCGTCAATAGCATTTCAGCCAACGCTAGGTCAGTCTTCTCTGTGTTCTCTCCAAGCTCCTGCTTGCGCAGTTCCTCAATGACCTCCTGAATAGGCCTTCCATCAAAAAACAAGATCTCATCACCCACGCTAAAAGGAAACTCGGAAAGCGGCAAGCAGAGTCGATCGATATCAACAAAAAAGAAACGTCCTTCAGCTCCTTTGATTTGAAAAGGAAGCGATGCCTCTTCAGTCGCATAGAAACTGACTCCCACATGGTAATCTTTTGTTTCATTGAAGAAATTTTTTAGGATATAGTGATATTCCTTCAAATCGGGAGAGGGCAATGCATGAATACGGTAGACAGCTTCTCCAATCTTCTGATCTAAGTTGAAACCTGCATATTCTTCTTTCCACTTTAAGGGAGCATATTTGATCTCAAAAACTCCTTTCACAAAGTTGAGTTCATCAAGCATCCGCCGTTTTGAAGGGGCTGCAAGCAAGGTTAAAGGCAAGAGAAGGGTCAGAACTAAAGATTTTTTAAACATAGCAGGAAGAGTATCTTAAATGAAAACTCTTTTGTCAACTATACCATTTATTTAAAAAATGACATGTTTGCAAAAACTTTACATTTTGGTTAAACTATTTCTATGACCACAACAATCGAAGCCGCTGTTAAGGAACCAGCAGATCTTCCCCAAGAGCTTTTCCGCCTCACTCTCGGTTTTTTATCTCTCCCTGAGATTGCGCGTTGTCGCGCTGTTTCTAAAAAGTGGCGCGATAGCATAGATGAAGGGGAATACTCTATTGATTTTAAACGACCAAAGAAGATTTGGACTCTGCTCCATCAAAACCCGATAAAAATTACTCTGCCCTGCCATCTACAACTAAACCCGGTAAATATTCTCCAACTGGGTGAGAGATGGATTATAGAAGATGCGAATAGAAGCTGCCATATTCTTCCCAATCAATACTTAGGTGAAGGCAGACTGCATCGCTTCGGTGACAAGGTTCTCTTCGCACAAAACGATCGCGTCCAAATTTTCAGTAATAATGACCATAACCCGTTGGAAATTTCTGCAAGCAGCTGGTCGATAGGAGAAGAGTGCCTTTTGGTTATTTGGGAAGGGGAAGCCAAGCTTTTTGACCCCAATGGAAAGCTACTTCTTAGGCAAAAAGAAGTGACAAGCGCCCAATTTGCGAAAGACATCTTGGTCACCTATCATCCCGGCCGAACTATTCGAATTTTTAATCTCAATGGAGAAAGATTCACAAAAAATGATGTCGGTAATGTGGTCCTTACAAAGAAGGGCGATCTTGTATATGAACATGAAGATCAGCTTTTTCATGGTGAGATGCTAATTTGTGAATTAGGACAATATCGCCTTCTCTCGGCTAATGATGATGTAGCATTCTTAGGTAACCGCAACGAAGCTCATCTACTTCAAGTCTCTCTCAGATCTAAATCTACGAAAGAAATGCCAGTTTCATCTGATTGGCTGCAGGCGCGTTGCGCACCCGATTCTTGGGAGGAAGGGCTCCACCTATTATCTGCCAGTGTAAGACATAGTCACGGCTGTACAATTTTGACTACCCATAAGGAAAAGTCTCTTGAGGGAAAATTGACTACCATAGTCATCGCCCGAGGAACAGCTTCTCCCCCTCTTGAGCTTGAGTCTGAAGGTTGTTCTTCACCCCTTCTAAACGAAGATTGTTTTTGGGCGCCTTGGGGATCTCAATTTGTGGTGGTTGACACATTAGGTGGATATACTCTCCCCTCAAAGCGATTGGAAGGAAGGAGCTTTGTAAGTGGTGGCAATTTAGTTACCGTGGACCAACGCTGTGCCTATATTCGATCTTTACAGGTTTAATAACATGAGCCAGAAACGCTCTCTCAAATTTGCTGCAATATCTGGCCATCATTTGTGACATTAGACATCTTGCATAACCCAATTTTCGTGCCCGTGAGCGTGCCCGACCCTACGTATCATTTTGATCAACATCGATCAAAATTACCTCTACTGCACCAACTATGCAATAAAACCTTTTTTCCTGGCAAAGCGAACGTCTTATCTCAAACCCATACTTCTTCTATCCATTTGCAATTTCTATAACAGGCACTTTCACTAAGGCCATAACTCTGAACGAGATGAAAATAGGTTCTCTATTCTCTCAAATATTCCAATGTCATAAGCAATTTATCCTGAAGGTTCAGATGCGAAGGCTTCAAACTTTTTTTCATGCGTTGAGGCTCCGCCGCTTGGACCACACTCGCCATGATTTGAAAAACTGACTTGCTAACGCCTGAATCTATTAGATGGCAACGCCTTGATCGTGTCATATTTTTGCACACAAAACTCACACTTGCAAAACAAGCGTTACATTATACTAAAGCTTCCGTTATATGAAAATTGGGTTATGCAAGATGTCTATTATTTGTGATAAATGACATCAGTTAATATTTTTAATATTAAGTGACTTAAGATCTTTCAAGCCCGGAAGTATTGGCGCCTTCAAATATGAAGTTTTCAATCGAATTAGCTATAATAGGATCTGATTTCTCTGGTTAGAAAACTTCACCTTCTCTAGACTCTCGCCAGAATGAAATATCTCCTACTTTTACCTCTTCTCCTCCTTGTTGCCTGTAAGGACTCTCCTCTTCCTAAACAGCAGCAGTTACGACTGAACTTTCATAGCGAACCGACCAGCTTAGATCCCCGCCTTGTCCGCGACATCCCTACGATGACTACGGGCAAGATGCTCTATGATGGTCTGATGCGCCTTACAAGTAATGGTCCTGTCTGTTCTGTTGCGAAAAGTGTCGAGCAAAAAGGCAAACGCTATACTTTTGAGCTACGCGACTCTCTTTGGACAGATGGCACAGCTGTAACAGCTTACGACTTTGAATTTGCATGGAAATCCCTTTTACATCCCCACTTTCCAGCGGAACTCGCCTACCACCTCTTTATGATTAAAGGTGCTATGTCGGCGAAGAATGGAGAAATTCCCGTTCAAGATGTCGCTGTATGGGCAGAGGGGCCTTACAAATTGGTCGTTGAGCTTGAACACCATCAGCCCTATTTTCTTCAACTCATAGCTCAACCAATATGCGCTCCTATTCCCCACATGGGCGGTGACGCTACAAATGGTCCTTTTCGCCTTGTGCATTGGGAGCAATCAAGCGAACTGCTGGTTCAGAAAAATCCTCTCTACTGGGATGCAGAGGCTGTACAGCTTGAAGAAATTGTTATCACCATGATCGAAGATGAACATACAGAACTGAATATGTATGAAAACAATGAGTTAGATTGGGCTGGTTCTCCCAATTCTAGCATTCCCCCTGAAGCGTTGCCTACATTGAAAGAGCGCAGCGACCTATTCATCACGCCGATTGCTGGTACGTTCTGCTATAAATTCAATACTGAAGCAACTCCTTTTCATAATCTGAAGATGCGCAAAGCGTTTGCTTTGGCGATCAACCGTAAAGCTATTGTTGATGATGTATTACAAGCAGGCCAGATCGTGGCTAAGAGCTTGATTCCTCCTTGCATGGGAGAGGATTTTGCCTCTGCACTTTTGGAATCAGAGATTGGCAACCCAACTCTTGCGCAGCTCCTTTTTGAACAAGCACTTGCTGAAGAGGGATGGACGCGTGAAACGATGCCGCCTATTTGTTTGATTTTTAGCAAGAGTGAGAAGAGTCAGAAAACAGCTCAGGTTGTTCAGCAAGAGTGGAGTGAAACTTTCGGCATCAAAATCAATTTACAGAGCTATGAGTGGAATGTTTTTCTCGATCATTTAGCGAAGGGCGACTATCAGGTCGGAGGGCGGGGCTTTGTGAGCGACCTTTTAGATCCTAAGAGCCTTCTTGATCTTTACCGCAAGCGGAACGATGAAAACGGATATGGCAATAATGATACTGGTTGGGAAAGTGCTGACTTTATCACGCTTCTCGACGAGGCTGAGGAAAATGTAGAAGAGAGAGAGCACTACCTGAAGAAAGCTGAGAATCTACTGTTGCAGGATTTTCCGATTGTGCCTCTTTATCATTCGACTGCTTGCTACTTGAAGAAGGAACATGTGCATGACGTGTATATTTCTGAGCTTTGCGATCTCGACTTCAAATATGCCAAGCTAACCACTAGATAGTATAGCCAATTCATACCCTAATGATGGCCAGATAGGGCGGCCAATTTGAGAGATCTTTTCGAAGCTCATGTTTTTAAACATCAGCGAGAAAGGATCTCTCAAAGGTGCCACAATGGCTCTCATTTCTCTGATTATTTGTTGTAAATGGCATCAATTCAAAACTTCACATTTGGGCTTGTCCAAAACCCCCGAAAGAGCGCTCAGCGGGGGTTTTGTAATGATCTAGCTATAATGAGCTATTTGGCACCAGGCTCTTGCTTGACATTCTTATGATGAATGCAATTGTCTTCAAAATGATCAAAGTCCCACTGTTTGCAGTAACAATGTTTTCCATAGGGATCATTTTCAATATACACGGGATGATCATTGGCTTCTTTCTTTCTCCATCCACAGCTTTGAGAACACCAGCACTCACAGTTGGGATCATTTAGACAAGCTTCTTTTGTGGCACAAGACCGTGTTTGTTTTGATTCCTGCTTGGCGCAAGCAGTTAATGCAAAAGCCATTAGCAGAAAAAGAATAGTTTTTTTAGCGTACATAGCACACTCCTTTTGGCTGAACTTATTGAAACGAAATGATTTTTTCAACAACTTCCATACGATTTCGAAATAGAGAGAAGCCTGCGATGGTTAAACGGTGGCAACTCTATTGTCTATAAATAAATTGTCAAAAACGCGAGGGGATGGCATCGTATTCGACTTATCAAAAATGGAAATTGAATCATGTTTATTCATCGCCTAAGAGCTCTGGGAGGAGCAGGGGGTCTAGGAGCTCAACGAGCTCAGAATCGCATCACCATCTTCGCTCTAAGGACTCTTTCCACAGTCTGTGGATATGCGGACTATGCATTTCTCGGCGTCGGTAGAATAGGCCACCGCTTAGTGTTACCGATTGGTCAAGCAGTTGTAGGTGCTGTTCGAGATTTTTTCCAAGGAGACATAATAGAGCAAGCTCCAATAAATCCTCTCCAAGCGGCTCCCCTTACTCTCGAGCAAGCTCAAATAGATCCTCTCCAAGCGGCTCCCCCTCCTCTCGAGCAAGCTCAAATAGATCCTCTCCAAGCGGCTCCCCTCACTCTCGAGCAAGCCTGCTTAGATCCAGACTCATTTGCAAAGGCATCCGCTATCTTAGACCCAATGTCAGAAGCTGATAGGGCGAAATGCCGACCCCTTCTTGCACAATTAATGGCCAAATGTTCTGGAAACCTAGGGCATCAAATGGTCGTTCTAGAAGAAATTGAAGTAAACCCGGCACAGGAACAAGTAGGCATGATCTGTGCGCTCGGACACCTACTAGATACTAATTTGCCTATACAAGAACTTTATAACGCTCTTATTCAAATGCGACAAATTGAAGTAGATCACCGAGATTCGCTACTCAGAAATGTCCGCATTTTAATGTCAGAAGCTTTCAATGACGTAGCATTATTGATCGTGTACCTAAATCAACAAAACAAACCGAGCGACGCTGTCGTAAAACAATTAAAGCAACTTTGTGATTTCTATGGAAATAAACATCAACCTGCTATCTTAATATACAAGGTTTGCCATCTTCCATCTAATGGAATGCGCGAAGCGATTCTCGCTATTATTAACAGCTTAGATTTTAAACGTATCTCTTTTGGTGCCATTCAATCTATTATCGATGAATTATCTAAATGTGAATTGGATAAGATCAGGTCGTGGGAAAGCATGGCTGCTCTTAACACAATCCCTCTTCAAGATCAGACAGTCTATACTAACTTATTTTTTGGACTCCTTACAAAGATTTTAAACGATGATGAGCAAAAATTTTTTCTGAAAACCGCTTTACTCCCTCTGCCTGAATGTCTTCAAGCAATAAAAATACAAGCGCCAAGAGCTCTTCCTCTAGCACAACTTTTTTCTAGTAGTTTAGATGCCCTGATTTGCGCTCTCTTGACTTCGAAAAGCAATATCGAAGACGATCAAATCCAATGCTCATTTGAATTTTTTAGTCATGTTTCAACTCCTTTCGATGCTTTAACGGCCGCTTTCTACTTTGAAAGAGGCTTGAAGCAAGTCCCGAGGGAAAGGACAGTTCAATTTGCACAAGAGTGTTCAAAATTAGCAATTCGCTTTTCTCATCCTAACCAACCACTGCCATCTCATCTATCAATAGCAATCGATACTCTTATAACAATTTCTCCTGAGGAAATAGAGCTTGTAATAGGGGCTATTGTGAGCATGCAACAAAAAGCTTCTCCTAGAGACTTTCAACAGTTAGGCCAGGAAGATCTAAACACCCTAATACCAGGGATGATCGTAGGAATGACTCAGCAAGGCGAATCCCCACTATTAGTTTTACACCAATTAGGGGAGTTAGTGAATGCTGGCGCTCCTATGGATGGCAGCGTCATGTTTTTAAATAAGACGTCGTCTCAAGATCGGTCGAAGTGGCTTCCAGATCTTATCAAATTATTGACTATGTTGAGCAATCAAACCCAAAAAGCTGCCTTATGTGATGAAGTCTCCAATTTAGAACCACATTTGTATGAGGATTTCATAAATAATCTGCTAGTTATTTCACAGTGGATTAATCTTAACGATGAAACCACATTCAAAGCTGTCACCCAAATACACCCCTTAAGTATTTTAATGCGTCTCATCTTTGGTAGATTTTTGTCTATTGATGGCGGTCAAATAGTACCATTACTGCAATTGCTATCAAAATTAGATTTCCAAGTCCAGGAAGCTTTATCTGCAGATGATCATCTCTCTTTACAAAGAGTGAACGACGCTTTTATCATTCATCTGACTCAATGTTCTGAGCGAGGAACAGCGATCCAATTTTCTTTGGATGTCCTTAATCTAACAAATTCTTTACGCTTAGATGCAGAACACCCTCTTCTGATTCAGGCAATTGTTACATTTCGATCTGCAAATAATACTCGAGATAACCCCTATCTAATCTTCAACCACCACAAAAGCCGAACTCCGATCGCGTTTAAACCTGAAGGCATGTTTATAGAAGGAAGAAAGGTGGCGCTTTCTTTTGAAAAATTTGCTGAAATCAGTCAGCTTTATTCATTCGCACCCTCTGAACTGCCTCCTGTAGGACCAAAAGAGTGGAGTGAGCTTGGCTCGCGACTCAACTCTTCTGAAACTGCCAAAGCAATTCTTGCTCATATCAGCAATGATCCTTGGAGTGCGATCGAATCCACATTGAGTAGTCCATTTCTAAGCGATATTCTCGCAGCCAATACCAATCCAATGCCGCCTGTTTCTGCCCAATTCCGAGCCATTTTACACTATCTCCTAAGTGTAAATGAAGAGCAGTGCTTGCAAGTCCTGTGTGGGATCCAAGCCTGTCATGCAGGTAAAAGCGAAGGGATTGCCATGACCTACCACACAGTACTTCCTGAAGGGTTTAAGTTAAAAAAGCAACTTGCTCAGGATGCACCTGAAGGAGCAGATGCTCAACACTTTTTCGCATCTTTTTCGCAGAAGGTACTTGTAGAGCTATTGAGCGGAAACAATCCCCTCATGCAAGAGTTGACAGGTCAGGTAAGGATCGGACAACTCTCGCACCAATCTCTCTTTATAAAAAATCTAATAGCTCGTTCGATTGGATTGCAGCACGAGACTACTTTCGATCTATATACTGCCTTAGTTTGCGACAAGTTGAAGCAGATGACTTTAGAAGAGGCTTTAGAGATTTTTGCTCGTCACGCAACTGCGTTGCATCTAGCTTCGCAGCTGCAACATGCTTATAAAAAAGGGGATGTCACTTATCCAACTCTAGCAGCGATCTGTGGAGAGCCTATAGTTTGGACAATGAATGATGAAGACCTTGAGAATATCAAGTTTGAACTCACACTTGCAGGGGCGGTTGAAATTCTTCTGAGAGTGGGACTTCTTGCATAGTCGTCACACCATTTATAAAAAAAATTTCACAAATGGTATTATATAGCCAATTCAAAATCAATCGTTTATAAATAAATTGTCAAAAACATCAAGGAATGGCATCGTATTCGACTTATCAAAAATGGAAGTTCAATCATGCATATTAGTCGCTTAAGAGCTCTGGGAGGAGCAGCGGATCTTGGAGCTCAACGAGCTCAGAATCTCATCACCATTTTCGCTGTTCCTTTATTCAGGACTCTTGGCATAGCGTATGGATACACGGACTATGCAGTTCGTGGAATCGGTAGAATAGGCCACCGCTTAGTGTCACCGATTGGTCAAGCAGTTGTAGGTGCTGTTCGAGATTTTTTCCGAGGAGACATAGAGCAAGCTGCAAGAGCTCTTCCTGTAGCCGCTCCCCCTCCTCTCGAGCAAGCTCCAATAGATCCTCTCCAAGGAACTCCCCTTCCTGGCGAGCAAGCTCCAATAGATCCTCCCCAAGTAGATACGCTTCCTCTCGAGCAAGCCTGCTTAGATCCAGACTCATTTGCAAAGGCATCCGCTATCTTAGACCAAATGTCAGAAGCTGATAGGGCGAAATGCCGACCCCTTCTTGCACGATTAATGGCCAAATGTTCTGGAAATGTAGAATACCAAATGGTCCTTCTACAAGAAATTGAAGTAAACCCGCCAGAGGAACAAGTAGAGATGATCGGTGCGCTCCGACACCTACTAGATACCAATTTGCCTACACTAGAATTATATAACTCTCTTGTTCTAATGCGATCCATTGAAGTAGATCAGCTAGATTCGCTATTCAGAAATGCCCGCATTTTAATGTCACCCCCTTTCAATGAAGTAGTATTATTGATCGTGGAGCTAAATCAACAAAACAAACCGAGCGACGCTGTCGTACAACAATTAAAGCAACTTTGTGAGCTTTATAAAGATAAAAATCAAAATTACGAATTAATAAACAAGATTTGCAGTATCCCATCTAATGATATGCGCAAAGCAATTCTGGATCTTATTAACACATTAGATTTTTCACGCATTTGTTTTAAAACCATTAGATCTATTATTGATCAATTATCTGAATGTGAATTGGATGAGATCAGGTCATGGGAAAGCATCGCTGCTCTCAACGGATTGCCTCTTGAAGATCAGCCAGGATATGCTGGCTTACTTTTAAGACTGTTTACAAAGATATTAAACAATGACCGCCGAAAATTTTTTCTGAAAACCGCTCTACTTCCTCTGCCCGAATGTCTTCGAGCAATAGAAATAGAAGCGCCAAGAGCCTTTGCTCTAGCGCAACTTTGTTCGAGTAGTTTAGATGCGCTAATTTGCGCTCTCTTGGCTTGCAAAAGCAATATCGAAGACGATCAAATCCAATCCTCATTTGAATTTTTTAGTCATGTTTCAACTCCTTTCGATCCTTTAACGGTCGCTTTCTACTTTGAAAGAGGCTTGAAGCAAGTCCCGAGGGGAATGACAGTTGAATTTGCACAAGATTGTTCAAAATTAGCAAGGCGACTTTCTCATCCAAGCGAACCACTGCCATCTCATCTATTAATTGCTATGCATACTCTTCTAAATCTTTCTCCTCAGCAAATAGAGTCTTTCATAGAGGGTATTATAAGTATTCAAAAAGAGAGCTCAAGAGATCTGCACAACCTAATATCAGGGATGATTGTGGAAATGATTCGGGAAGGGAAAAATTCAATAAGAGTTTTTACAGAATTAAGGACCTTATTGCGAGCAGATGCTCCTATCGATCGTAGCTTATATGAGTCTATCCGCAAATTAGTTTATCCACCCAAATCATAATGACAGCAAGCTGAAGAAAGCCATTCCAATACTTTGTTCTTCTTTCCCATCGCACTGTTAAACGTCGGAATTTCCTTT
>Ga0214923_10006961_pt1 | contig 12478 bp, 13 predicted proteins | sample LL1510_MetaG_FD_177993 | JGI IMG/M metagenome (GOLD analysis project Ga0214923, IMG submission 177993) | Freshwater microbial communities from Lake Lanier, Atlanta, Georgia, United States - LL-1510 | ecosystem: Environmental > Aquatic > Freshwater > Lake | place: USA: Georgia | collected...
GGTAAAGCAGATGTTGGTGCTTTGTATGATTATGGAAACTCAAGAATCGCCTGGTGGGTATTTTATGGAAACTCCACCGGCCTAAGTGCACCCGTAAAAAATGGCTAGCTTGAATTATTTAATCTTGCTGTTACAATTTAATAGATGAAGGTAGCGATAATTATTCCAGCATATAACGAAGCTTCTGTTATATTCAATGTAATAAAAAAAATTAGTGCCGAGATTAAAAAAAATAAAATATCAGCAGATATAATAGTAATCGACGATGGATCAATTGATGAAACAGCAAAAACAGCAAAAAAGGCAGGTGCAACAGTTGTTTCTCATCTCTTAAACTCTGGAGCAGGATCCGCAACATCTACCGGCTTAGACTACGCACTTATACATGAATATGACATTGCAATCACATCAGACGCCGACGGACAACACTTATCTAAAGATGTAGTTAAAGGGATTGAAATTATGAGTATATCTAAAATTGACTTGTTGATAGGCAGTAGACTGATCAACCCAGAAGGAATGTCCGATGTAAAAAAACTTGGAAACAAAGGTTTGAGTTTTTTAACCTGGGTGTTGTTTGGTGTTAAATCAACTGATTCACAGTCTGGATTAAGGGGTTACTCTAAAAAAGCAATCAGAGGGCTTAGGTGGAAATCGAGCGGTTTCGAGTTTTGCAGTGAAATGATTTGGAGAGCCAAGGAATCTGGTTTAATTATTGACGAATTTCCAATATCTGCATTGTATACTGAATACTCTAAGTCAAAAGGTCAAAACAATTGGAACGCTATAAACATTATTAAAAGGCTTTTGAAACAGCGTATAGTGGAGATGTTTGAGTGAGATATATAATACTTTTAGTTCTTAATCTACCAATAATTCTACTAGCGATTTTAAATTTATTATCAAACTTTAAAATGAAAAGGGTGACTAAGCGTCGTCTGAGACATCAAGTTACACTTTGGATTATAATATTATTAGCACTTATATTATCATATCCTGCTTATAATCTGCTCTTAGGCAGAGAGTTTTTTAGTTCCGAGGAACTTAGCTTTTTAGATATATTGCAAACTACAATAATTATAACATTAGTATATATAGTGAATAGTCATAGGCAAAAGATAGACTATCTCGATACCACGATACGTAATATACATGCTAAATTATCTATTCGTCTTTCTGAGAATGAGTAGATTTAAATATGATTTTTTTATAAATAAAAAAATTCCATGTTGCTATCAATATCATGATAATTATCTTTGCAGCATATTGCCAAACGCATATATTATTTACCAAAAACCAGATCATAAATGTACCTACGATTAAATTGAAAATAGATAATAAAAAATAGAGAAGCATCTGTCTAGCTGTATTTTTAGTAGCCGTAAAAACCCACATCTTATTCAAAGAAAAACTGATAAAAAATCCGGCTGTAAAACTTATAATGTTGGAAGTTTCGAGAGGTATCCTGGTTGTACATATTACGAAAATTACATATTCAACCAAGGAAGCACTAGCACCTGAAATAATAAATCGAGATATATTATTGCCAAATATTAATTTAAATTTGTACATATATAGTATTATATACTTTTTTTAATCAAGATATGTATACTAATATATGTGAGTAAATCTAAAATAAAATACAGAACCCTGTTGTCAAACTTTAATAAGATAGATCTAGTATTTTCTTTATTATTTACCATAATAATGGTGCTGGGGTATGTTCTTTCAAATAATAAAACGTTCGAAATATCTATTAAAAGCTCAGAATATTTATTATACCTATTAGCTTCATTTGTTATATTTTTTACTTCCTATTTTTTACTTTCTTTAATAAGGAAGCTTTCTACCAAAAAAAATTTGTCCACCCATCAGTTGCCCGATTTTCTAAAAAATGTCCCAGATCCTAAGCTGTGGCTATTGCTTTCAACATTGATATTTTTATGTTACGCTCCAATAATATTTCTTGCAACATCTGAATTATCATATGACTCTTGGAATATAATATCCCAATCTACAGGTGACATTCCTGTAACTAATGCTCATCCTGTAATATTTACAGCCCTTGTTGGTATTTTTATAAAAATCGGCATACTGGCGAATAACATAAATATCGGAGTACTACTGTTTTCAGTTTTTCAGTCAGCAGTGCTTTCCATAATTTTTGCTAGGATTGTCGTTTGGCAAAGAGAGATAGGTATTGGTTTTTACGGTATAGTGGGTACTTTATTGTTTTATGCAATATTGCCCATTAACTCATTCTCCGGTACTGTACTTTGGAAGGATATATTTTTTGCTGGTTTTGGTTTATTGTTACTGCAAAAACTAATTCAATTGAGTACTAAAGAAACAAATTTTTTTACTAGGAATAATATTATATTTTTTATAGTATTTGCTTTTTTATTTTGTACTCTACGCAATAATGGTCTCTATGCCTACGCTATTTTTGTAATAGCCTTCACTCTGCTTAACAGAAAAAATTATCTAAATAAGAAAAGTTTATCCGTACTTATTTCGCCCGTACTGCTGTCGATGGTTTATTTATTTTCTACGTCGTTAGTATTTGGACCAGCGTCATCAGTTGAATCTTTCAGTGTACCGCTCCAACAAATCGCTCGTACTGTTAAGTATCAGGGCGGGTCTATATCCAAATCTGATCGAGATACAATAGATGAGATACTACCATTCAGCGAATTAGGCGAAAAATATAACCCCAATCTATCAGACCCGGTTAAATGGGTCTTTGACAAGAGTGCATTTGATAAAAATAAATCTAAATATGTAAGTCTTTGGATTAGGCTATTTGTCAAATATCCAAAAACTTATATTGCAGCGTTTGCTTACAACACCTATGGTTATGTTTATCCATTAGTAAATTCTTCTACAAACACAGACCTAGTAATAAACAATGCTGATCAGATAAATGCCCGTTCTCAATATTCTGACTATGCGTATCAATGGGGAGGTAAAAAAATATTATTGAGATATAGAGATATTATTTCGAGCACTTTTCCATTGATGAGAAATATTGGATTTTATACAATCTTAATAGTTTTTGCATTTTATTTTAGATTGTTGCGTAAAACCAATAGACTAGACGGTGCTTTCATATTATTACTATCCCTTTTCATAACAGTTATATTAGGTCCTGTAAACGGAGAATTCAGATATCTATATCTATTTGTTGTTGCAATACCGATTATTTATAGCACATTATTTATAAAAAGCAATCGAAGCATTATGAAATAGCATCTTATTTCATATTTTCAAGAGCTTCTTTAGTGGCTTGGAGATAGGCATATCCGTATTTATGATCTGGTTCTAAATGCATGCCTTCTGCCCATTCATTCCACGCGCTTAAAAATATATATTCTGACTTTGATTTTTGTAGAATACTTTTTAACCATTTTTTATAGAGATATGGTGTCAATCTGAAGAGGTGTGCACCACTATATACTTTTCGTGCCGTATTGTCAAATGATGTCATAACACCTTTATGAACCATGAAGTCTGTTTTATATATGAATTTATCATTATCTATAAATTCTTTCATATCGTATTCTGTTATTCTTGCCAAGTGATTCACTATTTTATTTTTTGATATAGGTTTTTGGATATAGTCTGGCCTAATTTTCATATGTACACCAAATTCCACTGCAGCATCCGCATTAAATTTACGCGGATCAAACTTGTCGGGTTTATGATCTGGAAATACCAGAGAAATATACGGCTTCTTTACACCTTTAATCTGAATCAAATCAGATATTCCCTTAATAAATTCAGGAAGATATGGATCCTTAAGTGCCTGATATATAATTATATGTGGTCTTCCGTCGATCGTTATGTAATTAGGCTTTTTTATAAATGGCATAATATCTTTTACGAATTTTTTTACATCTTCAGGATTGGTCTTTGCGCTATATGTTTTCGTGCCTAGGTCTGCTTCTTCACCCCATGTGTTTGTCCAGTCTTCGTTCGCCCAAAATAACATAAATGGAAAATTTATATTCTTATCTTTTATCCAATTATCAATCGGCTTCTCCATAATCTTTTCTCCACCACTGAACCAATAATAATAAAAACAAAACCCGTAAATTCCATACATTTTTGCGAGTTCAATTTGCCTATGCATAACACGTGTAGACTCTAAATTATAATAACCTACATCTATGGGTATATGAGGCTGCCAATGGCCGTCAAATTGTGGTACAGCCTTTGAGGTATTGTACCATTCAGTAAATCCAGCACCAAACCACTTGTCGTTCTGTGGAATTTGATAATATTGTGGTAAATAATATGCTATCAGCTTTTTTTTATAATCTCCCATATATGGACTACTCGTAATCTCTACAAATTTTGATTTATCAAGTTGGTTGTTTAATACAAAATTTCCATATTTTCTCCACCTAAGTAATCTTGCAACCCTGAAAGGTTTAAAGGTAATAGTCTTTATTGTATTAATTGGATGTTGAATTTTTTGCATTAAATAGCTTTTTATTTTTGGTTTATTTAGTTTTTTCATTAACGGATACTTACTTAGCATAATATCTATCATATGTTGATGGTAGTTTGCTGTTTGCTGATTACGTGAATTTAATCCATACCGGTATCTGTAGTAAAATAAAACTTCTTTTGTTCGTATAATTTTTTTTCTATCCTGTAAGAAGTTCCACCAGAAATCATAGTCCTCTAACCCTTTGTTGAATCTGCTGTCGTATCCTCCATACTTTTCCCAATACTTCTTTTCAAAGAGAGCACAATTTACAATGCAGTTTCTTAATGCCATATTTTTAGCAGTTGGCTTGGGTAGAATAAATTTGTTATTCCTATCTCCGAAATATCTAACACTTGGGGCTGCAACTGCACATCTGTTTTTCTTTATTAAACTGTGAAGTTTTTCAATTGCATTATTAGATAATATATCGTCACTATCTAAAGGAAGTATATATTTTCCATTAGCTGCAGAAATCCCAGTATTTCTAGCACTTACTACTCCAGAGTTTTTCTGGTCAATAATTTTTATTCGATTATCTTTTTTTACATATCGCTTCAAAACGAGGATTGATTCGTCTTGGGATCCATCATTAATGCAAATTATTTCAAGGTTTTGATAGGTCTGCGAGATTACACTATCAAGTGTTTCAGCTATGAACTTTTCAGAATTATATACAGGTATAACTACACTAATTTTTTCAATTTTCATTATTCAGTTTATTATATATTAATTTAGCATAGCCGTAAAACATGGACTTTATTAATGTAAAGTAAAAATGTAATGTATTTACATTTTTTATATTCATAGTACCCAAATGGTCTTTGATTAAATGCGTGGGATAGTCTGTTTTATTGATAAACTTAAAAATTATTTTAATTGGAATGTGCTGAAAAGATTTAATCTTCAATAATGGTGTCTTATTTTTCAGAAGTATTTTAGGCAAGAGCTCGGCGTAGTTGTGTATGGTTATATTATGATTATTAGAATATTCTATTGTGCGAAAAAATACATCAGACGTAAAACCAGCATTATTAAATAAACCTGTTAATTTAGTTTCATAATTTTTGATGACCAAATTTATATCTGTATAGTTTTTAACGTTATGCCAAAACTTTTGAAAAATTTCAGATTGAATCATTTTTTTATCATATACAATCATGTAACTTTGGATATGGTAAGGTATCTCGGAGTTATCGCCTGGCATACCATTTTTAGAGTATGCGTGGTCTGTTATGCCCCAAAAATTAATTTTTTTTTCTTCCATTTTTTCATAAACATACTTCAGAGAGTATATTGGACCGAAAGTGGTATCGTTCATAAGTGTCATTGAGTCGTATTTCATAAGTTTCTTCCATCCTAAATAACTTATTCCGTCTCGCCAAGCAGCAAAATCAAAGCCGTAATTCTGTCTTTCAATTACTTTGTCGCATATTGATTCAAGCTTAATTTTATCTTCTCGCGTTAATTTGCTATTGGAAATGAATACAATCGATTTGAAAATAGGCCTAATCTTGTCAATTTGATATTTTACATGCGGAGAAATCAAGTTTTTTTTATTATAATGAACGTAAAATAAAATTCTATCCATAGTTTTTAAATACTAAAAAATATTGTGAAATCGGTTAATAATCGATGATAATCTTCGTGCAAATATGTAGCTTTTGGAATTTATTATTAAATTTAACTTTTTCTCCATAGAACTTGCGTATTTCTCAGCGTCGATGGTTCGATTTTTATATGACCGAATTGCATATTCAATGTCTTTGTTAAGCGCGGTTTCCGGTAGTTTAATATTTTTTTGTTTGACTTTAGAAAATTCGGCATAGCCAACAATTTGGAAAGCTGAAGCTTCAGGACTTTTAAGTAAGTCAAGTCCTCTTTCGGTAGCTATCAATCCCATGTCTTTTAAACGATCTTTTATAAGTTTATCTGTGTATGGGTATGTAACCGTGTCTAGTTTTATTAAATTCATATTAGACCTAATGAATAGTTCTCTTATAGTTTTAAGGTCCCAATATCTTAAATGAGTTTTGTCTAGTAAGCCAGTCTCGTTATACTCCCAATCTCCTCTTAATAGAGCAAGCCTAAGAGAAACATGTGACATATTAGGTACTGAAAAAACAACTCTCCCCTTTGGTTTTATAATTCTTTTAATTGCTCTTAGCACTTCGTCAGGATGTAAAATATGCTCTAAAACATCTGCAAAAATAATGATGTCATATTTTTTTCTAATATTTAATAAAGCAGTCTCAATATCTGAGTTCCAGACGTAGTTTAGTTTATTTGAAGCTAAAATAGAATCCTTTTTATCGGGTTCAACTCCATCAACAACACAGCTTTTATTTTTGATTAATAATTCACCTAAACCACCAGAGCTGCAACCGATATCCAAAACTTCAGAATCCTCTGATACAAAATTTAAGATTTTTGACCAAGAATGATTTTGATTGTCAGGAATATGATTTTCTGTATAGTTAGACATTTCTCGTTACCCATTGATGATCTAGTTCAGTTAAACCACCCCAAGCAATAGTGTGATCATTTATGCTAAATGTAGGTCCATTTTCAACAAACTGAATTATTTCTTGATCTGTATTTCCGAAAAAACCAAACCTAAAATGGTAGTTTCCATTGCCAATATTTAGCTTCAGATTATATGTTATTTTTTCTTCATTGGTTAAATCAACTTTATCTATAATGGTATTAGTACCATATATATATTCTCCAGTATTTTTATAAATGGCCACGCCAACGTTTTTTACATTTTTCAAATTTTTCCAATCTAGGTTGATTTTGATATCTTCACCATACTTGAGAATTGTTTTATTGTTGACTATTGAAAATTTAACAACTCCTTCTTTATCATTATTTTTTTTATATATATCTTTTACCGTACTTTTATAATTATGAATAGTATATTTAGCCGCTACAATGGAGGGTCTACCATCAACCAATAGACTACCTTCGCTAAGAAGTATTGCTCTATTACAAAAGCGTTCTACTGCCGACATATCATGGGTAACAAGTACTACAGTCTTTTTATTTCGTTTTAATTCTTCAAAATAGTCATAACACTTTGCCTGGAAAGCTGCATCACCCACAGCTAATACTTCATCTAAAATTAAAATATCGGAATTTGCTCTTATAGCAACAGAAAAAGCAAGGCGCACCTGCATACCACTTGAATAATTTTTTAGCTTTTGATCCATAAATTTCTCTAATTCTGCAAACTCAACTATCGAATCGTACATGGACTCCACTTCTTTCCTGCTAAAGCCCAGAAGAGCACCGTTTAGGAATACATTTTCTCTACCGGTTAGTTCAGGGTTGAATCCAACTCCGAGTTCTATAAAGGGCGTCAGACTGCCATTAATATCTACACCTCCTTTATCTGGAGTGTAAATGCCTGCAAGTATTTTTAATAAAGTACTTTTACCACTACCATTTCTCCCTACGATTCCGAAAAATTCACCCTTTTTTATCTCAAAATTTATATTTTTTAATACATGTTGGTTTTCGTATCCTTTTGCACCCTTTAGTCTATTGACTAACAGTTGTTTTATTCCACTGTGTTGCTCATGCGGCAATTTAAATGTTTTATGTAGGTCCTTAACAGAAATAGCAATCTCACTTTTGTTAATTTCGCTCATTAAATACGCTCCGCAAAATATTTTGAGTTCTTCTTAAAATAGTATGTTCCGCCAAAAAATATCAAAATTGTAATCAAGAACGGGACCATAGTAAAGAATATGTCGTCAGACATTCCATGTATCGTCAAAGACTCCTTCGTTATGAACGAATATCTCGCGTCTTGAACAGCCTGAGTTACGGGATTCAATAGTAAGAGTTGCGCTAATGTATTGCTTTTCTCGGCAACGATAGCAAGAGGATAAATAATTGGCGTTGCGTAAAAAGCGGCCTGCATTATAATTTCCCAAATATGGCTCGTGTCTCGGTATTTTACACTAAGCGCCGAAAGATAAAATGCTAAACCTAAGGCTAAAATATATATTTCCAGTATATATATCGGCAGCATAGTTGCCGAAAAATGAAACTCAACACCGTTTAATAGCATCAAAATAATTACAATCATTAGGTTTAAGCATAGATTTATCAATGCAGAGATTGTAGTGGAAAGAACTATTATGTATTTTGGAAAGTTTATCTTACGAAGTAAGTCGCCTCGGGCGACTATTGAATTCATGCCTTGGTTCGTTGCTTCAGAAAAAAATGTCCAGAGTACGATTCCGAGTAAAAGGTATACCGCATAGTGCTCTACTGAGCCAATTTTAATCATCAGTCCAAATACAACGTACATTATTGCAAACAAAAAAAGTGGTTTCAGAATAGACCAGGCATAACCTAATATAGAGCCTTGGTAGCGGAGCTTGAAATCGGTAATGACAAGTTCTCTCAGCAACGACCTGTTTCTTTTACTAAATATATTTTTTAGTTTCATAATGACTCAATTAATTATATGATATTAATAGAAGTATGACTAGATTGTGTGTAATAATTTTAAATTGGAACGGTGTCTCAGACACTCTTAATTGTTTAGATTCCTTAAAAAACCAAAGCTTAAAAAATTTAAAATTTTTTGTTGTTGACAACGGATCGACGGATGATTCAAAATCTAAACTACTTGAACTCGCTGGTAAAGATACTTCTACTGAGATTTTATTTAATGATATTAATGTTGGCTTTGCGGGTGGAGCTAACTTAGGTCTAAAATGGGCTATTGAAAATAATTTTGATTTTGTTGCACTCCTGAATAATGATGCAATAGCTGATAAAAATTGGCTTGAAGAACTGCTTGAGCCTATGAAAGAGACCGACACTGGAATTACCACTTCGGCGTTTTTAAGTATTGATGGGCGAAAAATTGATAGTTCTGGAGACTGGTATTCAGAATGGGGACTTCCTTTTCCTAGAAACAGAAATGATTCTGTTGGCAACCTCCCAGAAAGTAGTTTTGTTTTTGGGGCTACAGGCGGAGCAAGCATGTATCGAGTCGCGATGATTAAAGAAATTGGTCTTTTTGATAAAGATTTTTTTGCTTATTATGAGGATGTTGACTTGTCTTTTAGGGCTCAGTTATATGGTTGGAAAGTTTACTTTAATTCAAAAGCAATTGCTTACCATAAAAGAGGCGCTACTAGTAGTAAAATTCCGGGTTTTACTGTTTATCAGACTTTTAAAAATTTACCTCTTTTACTTATTAAAAATGTTCCAACTAAATTGTTATTTTCTGTTGGTATTAGGTTTAAGTTAGCCTATTCATTAATGCTTTTAAATGCCATAAAAAAGGGTCAGGGCACGTATGCCCTTAAAGGCTTTTTGATGGGTATCATTTTATCCGTCAAAAAAATTCCATTTAGATTAAAATTACAAAATAAAAAAACTGTCAGTGATGAATACATTAAAACAATTTTGTGGCAAGATTTACCTCCTGATCAAAAAGGATTGAGAAAGTTCAGAAGGATATTTTTAAGTAAGTAAAACATCCTTGTTATAATAATAACAATGAAGATTATAACTATTTTGATTCCTGCTTACAACGAAGAGGCTGTTTTAGATAAGCTCTACACTAGATTAAGTCGACTCGCAGAAAAAAACACGAGATACAATTTTGAATTCCTTTTTATAAATGATGGAAGTCGCGATAAAACGCTAGATATAATAATAGAATATTCAAAAAAAGATAGTCGAATATCATATGTAAATTTATCTAGAAATTTTGGCAAGGAAGTTGCGATGCTGGCTGGGTTTGATCACGCAAAAGGCGATGCGACGGTGGTAATAGACGCAGATCTGCAAGATCCACCAGAGTTAATTCCACAAATGTTGGAATACTGGGAAGAAGGCTATGACGATGTTTATGCAAAAAGGATAAGTCGTGAAGGCGAGTCATGGTTGAAAAAAACAACCTCCACTATCTTTTACAGAATCTTGCAAAAATCTACTAGAGTTCCAATACAAGTAGACACTGGCGACTTCAGGCTCCTAGACAAAAGATGCATAGAGGCGTTGAGGCAACTAAGAGAATCCCAGCGTTATACAAAAGGCATGTTTAGCTGGATTGGTTTCAAGAAAAAAGAAATCACATACAATAGAGACCCTCGCGCTGCCGGTGAAACAAAGTGGAATTATGGTAAATTAATAAACTTTGCTATAGATGGTATAACCTCTTTTACTACTACCCCGCTTCGTTTTTCTAGCTATGGCGGTTTGTTGATTTCGCTAGTGGCTTTTGTTGCTATAGTGGTAGTTGTATTGAAGACTTTGATATTTGGAGATGATGTTGCTGGTTACCCTTCGTTAATGGCTGTTGTGTTGTTTTTGGGAGGCGTGCAACTGATTTCTATTGGTATCATAGGAGAATACGTCGGCAGAATATTTAACGAGACAAAAAATCGACCAGTTTATTTTGTAGAAACATATCATCATGGAAATATTCAAAAAAAGAAACGCTGAAAAATTACGCTTTGGGTTTGTTGGAGGTCTAAATACCGCTGTTGATTTTGGACTTTTGTTTGTTTTAACATCTCTTGGCTTTGATAAAATAGCATCTAATTACGTATCTACGACTACAGGTTTTTTAATGAGTTTTACTTTAAATAAAAAATTTACTTTTAAAAATAATAGTCCGTCTAATAAAAAACAATTTATTGCTTTTACTTTTGTAACCTTGACGGGCCTATGGCTGATACAACCATTTATCATATTTATTTGTTTGAGTCTAGCTGAAAGTTTCTCAATAGGTAACCAACTAGGGTTAGTAGTAGCCAAAATCATCGCTACTTTAGTGACGCTAGTATGGAATTATATATTATATTCGAGGTTTGTATTTAAGTAATATGAAACACATAGTGATTGACGCACGAATTATAAATAGCTCTACCGGTAGATATGTTCAGAAACTAATAGAATATCTTGAAAAACTAGATAAAACTAACAGATACAGTATTTTAGTTCCCAAAAAAGATGTTAATTTTTATAAACCCAAAAATATCAATTTCAAAGTTATCATAGCCGATTTTAAAAATTATAGCCTCGAAGAACAAGTGCAATTTAAAAAATTTTTAGACAATTTATCGGCCGATCTGGTACATTTTTGTATGCCTCAACAGCCTGTTTTGTATAAAGGCAAAAAAGTCACTACCATACACGACCTTACACTTCTAAAAACATATAATAGTGATAAAAATTTACTTATCTATAGGTTTAAGCAGTTCATAGGCTATTTTGTGTTTAAATATGTAATTAAAAACAGCAATCAAATTATAGTACCGTCTAACTTTACTAAAAGCGAAGTAATAAAATTTGATAAATCAGCCAAAAACAAAATAAACCTTACCTATGAGTCTGCCGATGTTAGTTTGGGGTCGTTAAAAAAATACGAGCATCCATTTAAAAAGTTCATATTATACGTAGGACAGCAAAGTGACTATAAAAACATCAAAAGACTTGGCGATGCGCACCAATTGTTGTTAGAAAAATATCCAGACTTGGGTCTTATATTGGTTGGTAAAAAAAATGCTAGCACTAAAATAAACGAAAAATATTTTAATGATAAAAAGTACAAAAATATTATTTTTACGGATTTCTTACCAGATAGTCAAAAAGATTGGCTTTATTCTAAAGCCGAGGCGTATGTTTTTCCGTCTTTGATGGAAGGCTTTGGTTTGCCCGGGCTTGAGGCTATGGGCTATGGCACACCTGTAATTAGCAGCAATGCGACTTGCCTGCCTGAAATATATGGTGACGCGGCGATATATTTTAATCCTTACGATATAAAAGATATGTCAAATAAAATTTCTGATGTACTAGAAAATGAAACTCTACGTAAAGAAATGGTTACTAAAGGCCACGCTCAGTTTAAAAAATATTCTTGGGAAAAAATGGCTCGAGAAACACTTGAAATATATAAAAAAGCTTTAGAAGATTAATCTTTTTTAAGAGATATTATAAGTTTTCTTTCTC
>Ga0214923_10006962_pt1 | contig 12477 bp, 10 predicted proteins | sample LL1510_MetaG_FD_177993 | JGI IMG/M metagenome (GOLD analysis project Ga0214923, IMG submission 177993) | Freshwater microbial communities from Lake Lanier, Atlanta, Georgia, United States - LL-1510 | ecosystem: Environmental > Aquatic > Freshwater > Lake | place: USA: Georgia | collected...
TGGAATTTGAAAGTTAGATTCGGTGGTATCGGAACCATCTCAACACCCGTGGTCCCCGCTTTAACTTGCAAATTCCATCCTGAAAAAAAACCCCCACTCTTACCATCATCAGGTTCAGACTCTCGACGAGCTCCCTTCCTCGGGACGGTGCCTGATGCTGACTCAGGTTTTGTTACTTCAGATCGGATTGAGCTAAGAGCCTCACGCGAGAGAGAAGCACGCGACCCCTCTGCCTGGGCCTTTGGCTTTTCGGACGCAACCACCTTTTCGTTTTTAGTGGCTCGCGGTTTCGCGTCAAACAAAAACTTGACCGTCTCAGGGATAAAAAACAATCCCACTACAATCGCGATCCCCAATACACTCATCCCGATGGCTCGTGGAGATATCCCTAAAAATCTTGAATCTTGAAAATTCGCCATCCGAACGCTCACTTCTCGTTACACCTAGGAATCACTCGCGCGATATCGATTCCCAGCGTCTCAACACTAATGGTATGGATACCTAAGCGGCTCGATGTGACATGGTATCGAGGCCCCCTACGCTAATCAAACCGCGTACGGACTTTCAGCTACTTACACCCGCTAAGGGGGTTATTGGGCCGCACAACTATGGTCCTAACAGCTTGCCCACAAACCCCGTACATCGCCGCTCAAGCGAGCGCCTACCTGCGAAATTACATGCTTTGATAAGAAGCACGCTCGGTGCGCGGCATCGTAGGGCTTAAGACCATGGGTAATTCCATATAAGAAAGCTCCAGCGAACATATCGCCGGCTCCCGTTAGATCGCGCGGCTCGCACGCAAACGCCGGCACGTGAATCTCCTCACCCTCCCACCATAAAAATGCTCCACGCGGCCCAGCGGTAAGAACGACATGAGGGAAGCTATCCTTGAGCTTGCGACCCGCTGAAAGAACGTCTGTTGTGCCCGCTAGCGCCGCACTCTCCTCTTCGTTTGCAAAGATCAGGTCTGTATAATTCAATGCTTCCCGCAGGGGATCTCCAAATCCACTCACGATCCAGGCATCCGAGCATGTAACTGCGATCTTTGAGCCCACTTCGCGAGCAATCCGGAGCGATTCTCGTATAGCAGCTCGACCACCATCAGAGTTTGAGAACACATAGCCCTCGACGAAGAGCCACTTCGAATCGCGTATCGTCTCTGCATCAACATGGGCGGGACTGAGCTCGGCGCACACTCCCAAAGACGTTCTCATCGTTCGCTCAGCATCAGGCGTTATGAGAACCACACTAGTGCCAGTCGAGCCAGACTTTGACAGAGGGGTCACGAACCGAATCCCCATCTCCAGACATTCATCCCGATAAAATCGTCCATACTGATCGTCTGCCACGCTGCAACACAGAGCACTTTGGCCCCCAAGTTGCGCGACTGCAATGACGGAATTAGCGACTGAACCACCGCTGCGCATGACCGGCTTATGAGCCCCAACGAGCCTCAGGAGATCGTGCTGCTCATCGACGTGCACAAGACGCATCGATCCCTTTTCAAGACCAAAGGGATCAAAGACCTCTTGAGTGACATCCGCAAAAATATCGACTATTCCATTACAGAGGCCAGTTACATCAATCTTCTTCATATACACTCACAAGACACACGTTCTCAGGGTCGGACTTACAACGGCAGCCTAGCGCGTTTATAAGCACTCAGTACAGACCTGAGCTGAGCGCTATCAGCTCGTCCCAAAGAGCCTTTAGCCAGAATATATGGGGAAAGCGCAATCTTCGGGACAGAGTGTGCAGGGAGACACTTGCACATTCCTAAGGTGTAAGGATTTGGAGCCTGCGGTTTGTGTGGGCGCTCGGGGATCCACGCAAAGTGTAGGCGATGCGGGATTTGGCCAGTCGACCGGCTGTATCAGGGTGGTGAAAAAGGGTTCCGTCGTGAGCATTTTGAGAGTTTTGACGAAACGAGGCGGAGATGACGAAAAAACCGCAGACGTATCCTCTGCGATACGTTGAGGATTTTTTCGGCGTCTCCAACGACGTTGCAGGCAAACTATCGAAATGCGCAACAGGAAATAATTTTTCACCACCCTGCTATATTACCCCGTCGTAGTACAGGATGGGCCGCTTATGCTGGAGAGCTGCTGAGGCTCATAGAGGTTTACAAGGGCACACTCTACAGTCACCTACTAACTGGCGTGTCTCTCTCGTTTTATGATCTCAATTGCTCGCCGCAAATGCGGCATTCCGATAAACGACATATTCTTTTCAAGAGATCCTCGCTCATCATCTCCGCAAGGAATGGTCCAGTGCTTTATTCAGGCCACAATACCGATGGAGGGATTCGTCCCCTTCAAAACCCAGATCATCGAGCTTAAACGAGCCTCCACTGAGCTCTTTGCTGACCTCTCAAGCGGGACCAGATATAAAATTAGACGGGCTGAACGGGAGCGAGTGTGCCCCTCTCTTCACGCAAACCCCACCAAGTCTCATGTGGCAGATTTTTGCGACTTCTACGATACATTCGCCCGACAGAAGAATCGCCCGCCCAGCAACCGAGCCAAACTTGAAGCCCTCCGGGCGCACGAGGCGCTGGCTATATCCCTCGTCCACGATGGCGACGGTGCGATGATCGCTTCTCATGCCTATATCACAGACCGATCGAGCGAGCGAGCTCGCCTTTTGTACTCAGCGTCCCATTTTAGAGGCACCGACAGCACCGAAAAGAGGAATTACATCGGTCGCGCAAACCGCTTACTACACTGGTTTGAGATCGAACAGTTCAAGGGCATCGGATTCGCTCACTATGATCTCGGCGGCATTCCGATGCAGAACAACGATCCCGAAAAAACCTCTATCGCAAGATTCAAGAGTGAGTTTGGCGGTCGACACCTGATCGAATTTAATGGCTGGCTAAGCTCGTATCCGTTCGTAAGGCAATGCATGCCGTTTCTGCGGAGGATCTTCACATGAGCGCTCGATACATCTTTCGCATGGACGATATTACTCCCACCATGAATTGGGGGCGTTTTTGGGCCCTCATCTCGCTCTTCAAAAATCACGGAGTAAAGCCCTTACTGGGAGTAGTGCCTGACAATAAAGACCCCTCCCTTGATATTCAGGGTCCGGCACCAGATTTCTGGAACGCGTTACGCGTTTTGCGTGATAACGATCTGGTCGATTTCGCTCAACACGGCTACCAGCACATTCTGCATTACCGCCCTCGTAGCGCGGTCCTCGGACCTGAGCTCGGCATCAAGGAGATGAGCGAATTCGCCGGCGATACATTTGAGGAGCAGCTCCGAAAAATCAACTCCGGTAAGGAGATCCTCACTCGCGAGGGTATTCCCGCTACCTATTTTATGGCCCCTAACCATACATTCGATCGATCCACCTTGAAGGCATTGGTGGTAGCTGGCTTTACAGCGATCACAGATGGGATCTCGCTCTTCCCAATCATCAACGAGGGTTTGCGGTGTGTACCACAGCAGGCTTGGAATCCGCGCTGGATGCCGTGTGGGGTTGTGACGATCTGTCTACACGCCAATCACCTCACCCCGCGCGATGTCCGGCGATTGCGGCTGTTTCTGCGTCGGCCGTACCACTTCTCGCGCTTCTCAGTAGAGGCTCAATGCTCTCCCCCATCGCGGACTGAAACGATCTTGAATCGGGGATTTGAGCGTGTCTACACCCTGGCCCGAAAGCTCACATCGCGGCGGCGATCGGGAAACCATCCCGCAGCGGAATCGATTCAGGAAAGAGTGATGCAATACGAGTCAGCACAGCCTCAACCATCGCATCAGGGCAGCTCGCCCCCGCGGATACGAGAATGTGGACCTTGTCTTTCCGGGGAAGCCAGTTCTTTGTAGTAACGACCCCGTTGTGCAGGTCGAGATGCTGAATCTCATCACGGGAACGGATTTCATCCGCGTCCTTCACGTAAAACACGGGCACTCTTCCCTCGCACAGTTCAACCAGGTGGGAAGTGTTTGATGAATTGTAACCACCTACCACGATTGCAACGTCCGCCGGACTCTCAAGCAGTGCCCGCATCGAGCGTTGATTCTCAGAGGTAGCGTAACACAGGGTATCTCGAGTGTCAGCGAAATGGCTCTCCACTACATCGGCGCCAAATCGGTCCATAACTGCTCTCTTCATTAGCTGAGATATCTCATGGGTCTCCTCCGCCAGCATCGTGGTCTGATTAACGACTCCGATGCGGCGAAGATCGTCTGGCACACGAAATCCCGGCGACGAGCGGCCAGCAAAATCCACAAAAAACTGATCATCGGGCAGCTCACCCCGCACATAGCGAGCTAACAACTCAGCTTCTGCTCTATCACGAACCACGACACTAGGACCATCGATCCGAATCTGGGAAAATGTAGCCCTGGTCTCCTCATGCGTATGCTTGCCGTGAATGACTATCGTGTACCCTTGCTGCGCCAGCTGTCGCCCCCGCTTCCACACCTTTTCGACAAATGGGCAGGTAGCATTGTAGCTCTGCGGATTGATACCAAGGGACTCCAATGTCTCAAATATCTCACGGGTAGCACCAAAGGCCGGAACGATAATGACATCATCAGCATGCAGTTCTGAGAAGGGAATTAACTGTTCCCCGTGAGCGGTCTGAAGAAACGATACACCTCGCGACACAAGGTCGGAATTAACGTGAGGATTATGAATCATCTCACTTAACAGAAATATCCTCTTTCCCGGATTATCCTCCAGAGCCCGATACGCGATCTCAATCGCGTTCTCCACGCCGTAACAAAATCCGAAAAACCGGGCCATGTGAAAGCATACTGGACCGAGATCGATAGAGGTGGGCGAGAGGTCCTCCTTTCGGGTATCAGCGCTCGCCCTGGCGCGCTTAATCTCGCCGATTAGGTCGGACCGATAGGCACGCGGAATGTTAAAATGTTTGGGCATATCACTCTCTACGCAATCATCGAGAGACTACCACGAGCGGCACTTAAAAACCAACCAAGCACCATCCCGTACTTACGACAGTGGCACGAGTCTCTCGTAGGGCAACGCGGGAGTAGAGAGAGACCCCCGACCCTGCTTCATCACGAGCAACACGAGCTTCCTCGACTATAAAAATTAGTCACCGTCGACGACCTCGCCGTAGGTAACCTCCTCCTCAACACCGGCCGGAATCGCGGGTAGCACAGCAACGCCTGGTGTCTCAGGTGTGACCTGAGCTGCAGGCACAATCGGTAAAGCGCTGGCTGAAATCTCAGCTGCGGCGGTGGGGTAAGTATGAGGGTAAGGAGTATCTTGTTGCCCGGCAACCAGCCCGGGAGCCGCGATGGTGGTGGGGCTCGTAGATGCTGAGGGTGAAACCTCATGCTCTGGTACTGCACCGGGTGTCTGGGTTGGAAGAATCGTTGCTGTCGGAGCAGGTGTGAGCCCCTCGGAGCCATTGGTAAAGATCGGCCCAAACTCCAATTCAACTGACTCAAAATCATCAAAGTTAAGAGTCATCGTCACTGCACCTGCACACGACAGATCAGCCTTACCCCGCGGCCCCTCTCGCAAGAAATTAGAGAAGGGAATCACCAGATTTCCACCATCCACAAATGTACGCTCCATCACTGAAGCCGAAAATCGCTGTCCCGTGGGATCCCTCGCATCATAGACCCTCGACTCTATTGTGATGACAGGGCAGCCCCCTTCATGACCGACCTTTCGGCACTCAGACTCAACGCGAAGATTTGAGATGATAAACGCGTACGCTCCATTGCGAGTCAGATCAAAACAGTTTAGCCCCGCTCCAGAGAGACGGTCCGGGCTCGGATCAGCGTCCCACGACAGGGTAACTACTGCAGAGCTTAGATCCTTGGCTTCAACTCTAATCCCCTCATTTTTATCTACCTCGACTGAGGCCTGACCCCCGCCACGACGAGAAACGAGAACTCCTAAGTAGCGACCCAGAGACCCCTCCGAGCGGGCGATTCCGCTGCATGTTGAGCCCTCGGAACACTCTACATTCAGAGACGCCTCAAACCTTTCAATCGGATGGGCTTGCACCAGAACCGGGACAGCGACAAAACACGCGGCACCCCACACGAGCACAAACGACCCTCTAAAATCTCTGAACACGCGCACCACACCAGCTCCTTTAGGCTGGCCGTATGCTACACGCTCTTCGGATATTCCTGCTAGGCGAAATCAAGACAAAGGATCTCCCCGCGTTCATTGCACGGAGGGTGATCGGGAAAGAAAACATCAAATATCGTTCCTTTCCCTACCGCTGACGTTACATCGATAGAGCCCCCATGGGCACTCACGATACATTTAACGATAAAGAGACCGAGCCCTGAACCAGCGACTCCAGCGTGAGACGAAAGCCTAGCATAACGATGAAAAAGCCCCTGGGCCTCGGATGGCTCCATGCCACTACCTCGATCCGTTACCGTAATGACCACACCCCCCGCTCGACGAGCTATTCGCAACGTAACTTCGCCCCCTTTTTGCGAGAATTTGATCGCGTTACTGACTAGATTCGAGATAACTCGCTCACACCCAAGCGGATCGATGCACCCGAGGATCCCCGGTTCATTCCATTCAACTGTGAGCTCCACGCCACGAGTCTTCGCAGTCAATGTGAATGATTCCACCACGCGTTCGACAACTGGTGCCATCTCGTTAACCGTCGGATGCATTACAAACGCCCCATCCTCAATACGACGTAGGCTGAGACACTCCTCTATTAAATGAATTGCGCCACTCGCCGCGGTCGAGATTCGCTCCAGCAGGGCGTGAGACCGCTCATCACCTGACGGGGACTCTAGTAGCACATCACATGACACCGATATTGCCCCGAGCGGCCCCTTTAAATCATGAGTAGTCGTGGATAGTATCTCCCGTTGGAAGCGCTCGCGGCGCTTTCTTTCCCGAATATCCCTGACCCATAAGACTAGTGGTCGGTCAGAGCTACCATCGCGTGAGGCAAAGATTGAGATATCAAACGCTACTTCATGCTCTTGAGCGTGAACCAGCTCTGTCGTCCATATTGCCCCAGCCTCAAGGTCGCGAATCTGCTCGCGCAATTTCTGGAGAGTTTCATCTCCACGCACGACCGAATCCGGTGGGATATCGAGCAGACTCTCCCCCGCTACGCCAAAGCTAGAGAGAAAACTTGTAAAACCTGAATTGCAGTATCGCAGCTGACCATCCCGATATGCGACCGCTAGTCCATCATTACTATTCTCAATAGCCTCACGGAGAAGGTCTCTATCTCGTGTAACGTTGGCTCGTTCGCGCTCTGCATCGAGAAGACCACGCAAACGCGACAACACTAAGTGCAACACATCACGAAATGAGGAATCGAAGTTCTTTACTAAAAAGTCACTCGCTCCGGCTCGCATGGCAGCTATTCCATCACTCAACGCCGATGAGGAAGTAAGGACCAAGAGTGGTACTTTAGGGGCTACCTCTCGTAGCGCTCGAACAGCTTCCTCGCTACGCAGGTCAGGAAGATTGAGGTCACTTATTATTAGATCAAATGGGCCGCGAGCGATTGCGTCACGGGCCCTCCCGATAGTCGAGCAGGTAACCAGCGTGCCGACCAAGCCACGCACATTGCGCTCAATTAAGAGCGCGTGTGCGGGCTCATCTTCTACCAACAGCACGTTAGCAAAGAGAATCCCCTGTTGCTCCATAGTGGAAAAACCCTCGTGTCAACACCGATGCGACGAGCCCAACGGCAGACAACGGGCACTTTCCACATCGTGGATGCTTTATTTATATCGGCAAATCGTTTATGGAAGCGTAGTAAAGACTGACACTCTGAGGATACACGACAATGATTAAACCCGACCACTGGATTCGTGAGTTCGGCTCAAAAGGTGGTATTTATCCCTTTAATCCCGAGCAGATTAACCCGGCAAGTTACGATGTTACTGTCGGTAACCATTGGATTTGTCCGACCCGGGACCCAGAGGAGCTGGTTTCGGATTCCATTGTTCTATTCCCCGGAGAGGTCATACTCGCCACAACCCAGGAGTACATCAAGATGCCTCGAAACGTGGTGTGCGACTTAAAGCTCAAGAGCTCGCTGGGGCGATTGTGGCTCAATCATAGCTTAAGTGGCTGGATAGACTGTGGTTTTGAGGGACAAGTGACGCTTGAACTTCAGAATCTTGGGCCCTACCCCCGTGAGCTCGTTAAAGGCATGCGGGTAGCTCAGTTGGTTTTTCTCGGCATGGAAGCACCACCCGAAAAGGCCTACGGAGAGGGGGGGCGTGGACACTATCAGGGTCAGTCCGGGGCCACCAAGGCCTGGTCAGATGACTTCTTCCCCAAGGTTCTGGGACCCAAGAAGATTCCAGCTTAGGCGGCCACTGGAACCGATGGATTTGAGTCCGCGGCTGGGTCGTGGTATACCCTGGTGGCCCAAAGGGCGCGGCAACGAGATGCAACCTGGAGCTTCGCCCCCGGGGAGCGGGAAACCCGCGAAGTAGCGTGGGTGGAGCAAATCCGATTCCGCTAGAATATAACCAAGATATTGAAGTTAGTAGTTATGGCAAATCACAAGTCGGCAATTAAGCGTCACCGTCAGAGCCTCAAGAAACGCACTCATAACCGTTCGGCTAAGGCTGCCGTACGCTCAGCTCTTAAAAATGCCAGCGCCGCGATTCAAGGCGGAAACAAAGCCGAGGCGGAGAAGCTCACTCGTGAAGCCGAGTCCATAATGTCGAAGGCTACAAAGAAGGGCCTCTTCCATAGGTCGACCCTAGCTAGAAAGGTTAGCCGCCTCCAATCTCAGACAAGCAAGTTAGCTGCAAAGTAGTACGTGCACGCTTGGATGCAAGGCGCTCGGCATGAGCTGCAAGGATCCTACTTGTGTCGGAGATACGGTGGTACCGTCGGGCTTACAGCCCGTTTTTTCTCAAGCGAAACACTCTCAAGTTCTACCACGATAACCAATATAACCGACTAAAGTAACTTAGCGTTCCTTGCTGTGTTGCGACCGACTTTGAGGACCGCGAAATACTCGCATCAAGTACTCGCTCGAACAAGAGACGACAAGACCCAGGGTCACCGGTGAATTTCACGGAAGAGATGTATAGCAGCGGGGACTTGAGAAACTAAGCCAGAAGACTCAGGGGGAACGCCTCACACTTCCGAGGAAGAGCTGAAATCATAAGCCTGGTATAAAAGTGACAAGTCGAGACCTCTGGGAAACCTCTGGCAAGAGGTTGAATCGGAGGGATCGTGGTCGCCTGGATGGCGACCGCAGACACGTAAGTGCCTGGAGCGACGCGTAAGAGCGCGCCGATTTGCGCGCTATGAAGCTTGGAGCGGACCGGGAAACCGCCAGGGACGGGGGTTTCCCGGCGGTCTTAAGTCGTTACATGCGCAGAAGTAGTCTGAGCCCTCAAATATGGGGAGCGCTTTACTCACAAGCAAGCGCTCCTTATCTATTCCATGCCCCGGACCTGCACTCGCCAAGAGATCGGGTACTTAATACCACTACTGGGACTTCGCGAAAGTTTGGTCGGCATCATCGAGCAATCCTCAATTTTTAGCGGAATGCTTTACTCTCCTACCTTGAGAAAACCACCCCGATAATCCACTCCACCGGAAATAGATCTCATCTGAAAGGCACCTAGGCGGCAATTAAGAACCGTGAAATTTCGTCAACCCGCCACACCGCACTATCCCAGCGGCGCAGGAATACCACGATTCGAACTCGCTCAAAAAAGAGCCGCTAATCGCTCGCGCTGCAGAGACTCTTGAAAAGAAGTTAGGCTTTCTTCTCTCTATTTTTGCCGACCAGTAATTGTCAAACCATCCCACAACTACGGCACAAGGAACGCAGCAGCCTGATTATTATACTACCCCTTTCCCCTCTGAATTCGAGCGAGTGTAGCCTCAAAGGCTACAAATGCCTTTTGATAATCCTGAAGTGCCTCAATCTCCCGCACCTCAGCATCTGCAGCGTTCTGTTCACGAAGATTTACAAATATAAGATTACTGTCACCGAGCTCAAAACGCTTCAGTTCACCACTGGCCAGGTCTCGCGATGCCTCCACCTCTTTCTTCACGACTTCGACCCGTGATTTCGCGATTGAGAGCGCGTTCAATGAGTCCTGCACATCGGCCCGAATCCGCTCCTTCAGAAATGTCTCAGTAAAGGCTATCTTTCTCTGTTTAGCTTCATAGAAATCTATCCGTCCCTGTTGGGTGCGGGTTGCAAGTGGTATCTCGATCCTTACACCCGCTTTCAGCTCTGGCTCCTCACGCCTAGGCTCTCCGGTGCCCATATCGTTGGCCGAGAATACCCGCAGGTCAAGCCGTGGAAGGATCTGATTACGAGCAAGATTTAGCTCAAGCTGATTTTGATCCCGCTGCGCCTTAAGGTTCTTAAATTCAGGTCGCGCAGTCGCCGCCTCAGCCACAGGTGCCTCAAGCGAGGACTCCGCAACAAAGAGCGGTACGGGAATACGCTCTAACGCCCGCATAGACTCGATCGAGCGCGGCTCGCCCTTGTCATCACGGAAAAATAGAGAGAGGTTGAACTCAGCATTTTTGACCGCTCGTTCAGCCGCCAAAAGCTGTGCCTGGCGTTGCAGTACAGCGCGCTGATTATCGACTCGGTCGAAATCTGGTAAGTCGCCCCGTTTTACCCGTTCGGTGATCTGCCTATCTCGCTCTTCGGCGGTAACCAATAATGTTTTAAATACCTTGACCTTGTTGCGAGCAGCCGTCCAGTCCCAGTAGGTTAATGCCGCGGCGCGCGCCAACTCGATCTTTCGCTGCTCGACCGCAGCATCAGCGATTACCTGACCTGAAACTGACTTTCCGATATTGGCTCGACGGCGGTCGATCGGCCCATCACGCAGTAAAGGGACCTCAAGCCCCACGCCAAGCTCTCCTCCTGTATTCGTTTCATAATAATTGTCATAAATTGGGAATGCCCCTCCTCCAAGCCGGTACCCCGCCGTGACCTTACTTCCATAAAACTGGAGTGGTTTTTCGACGTATGCTGACCCGTAATTACCGGTGTATCCTCCGGTGGCATAGGAGAGTGCATCTCCTTTGATACTCGGATCGAAGGCTCCTTGCGAAGATAACAGGTCAGCATCTGCCGCGACTCGCTCCTGCATCTCACCCTTCAGGGCTGGATGGTGTTCGAGGGTGGCGCGGATCACCTCGTCGAGCTCCAGAGTGGGATCACCCTTCCTGGTGGCCTGCGCCCCTCGCTTCTGCTTGATACCTGCCCCTGCCGAGCTCTCCTCAGCGTTGACCACCTCACCTGTCAGAAAACCGAGTAGCAGCACAACGAAAAGAGCCGCTCGCTGCCGGTCCGGCGCGGGAACAATCATCCTTTCTCCCCCGTATTTGCTCGCATCGGTTCATTCCGCTTAATCGATGGCGGGAATCCATTAAACTGGCGCCACATCTCCCATCCAAGTCTAACCGTATCAAGGAGAATCCAACCGATCACTCTCACCCCTTGTCGCAGATAGCGTGCATCTGGCCAACTCTCTCCCTCTTCTGGAAAAACTATCACTCGAACCTTTCCGTTCTCGTCGGCGCCGGGATCAATCACTCCAATCACACCCCCAAAGGTACCGACTGCTACCGATGGCCACCCAGAGAATTGCACGGCTGGCCATCCCTCGAATTGAATTCGAACGTGGCGCCCGACTGACAAAAGCGGTGCATCATTACCGCTTACCGTAAGCTCAACGGCGCGATTTGCTGTCTCAGGCACGATCAGAGCCAAAATCTGTCCAGCTTTCACCATCACACCACCTTGGGGCGCAAATATCCGCTGAACGATCCCATCCCGGGGAGCAACTACCGACTGCGAGGCCTGACGCGCGATGCGTGTCTCTACTCGAGCCAGCTCAGCAGAGGCGGCTGATAGATCAGAGAGGTACCTTGCATACTCAAGCTCAGCCAACTCGGCTGATCGCTGCGAGCTGAGCCCCGACGTCACCAAGGTCTTTTGTCGATCAAGATTCTTACGAGATGTGTCTAATGCACTCTGCGCAGCATCTAAGCGCTGTTGACCAGCTACCCTCTCTCGCTCCAAACGCGACAGAATATCCGGGTCGATATCCGCGATATCGACGATGCTATCACCTTTCTTGACCCGTGAGCCCTCAAGTACGAACCACTGTCGTATCTGCCCGTCGACCGGAGTGGTCAGGTTCTGTTGTCGTTCATCGGGTGAATAGGCTATCACCCTGCCAGATCCCTGCACATTCTGCACCCACGGCACGAAGATCATAGAAAGAATAGACGTCAGCACCACGCTGAAGATCAGTGTTGCGCTCAGCCGCAAGCTGGAATGAGATCTCACGAGCTCCGCAGATTCAAGCACCACTCGCGCGGTCGATGCCACTTCATCGAGCGTTTGGTATGTCACCTCACGTGAATCACGGATAGTTGTCTGCTCGCTCATATCCTCGTACCCTCGCTCATCGCGTCCACCAAGACCCCCCCCTCTAAGCGATAGGCTCGAGCGAAATGTCGCAAAACCTCACTCTCATG
>Ga0214923_10006963_pt1 | contig 12475 bp, 6 predicted proteins | sample LL1510_MetaG_FD_177993 | JGI IMG/M metagenome (GOLD analysis project Ga0214923, IMG submission 177993) | Freshwater microbial communities from Lake Lanier, Atlanta, Georgia, United States - LL-1510 | ecosystem: Environmental > Aquatic > Freshwater > Lake | place: USA: Georgia | collected 2015-10-15
AATAAAAATGGACATAAAACCTTTTTTAGATAATTTTAGAAATTATAAATATGAATTTGTTAATGAAAAAATATCTGAAGCAATAAAATTAAGTGTTAAATTATTATTCCCAAATTTAAATTCCGACGATTCTGAAGTTTTATATCTTTTTTCTAAAAAAATTATAGAGAAAATATCATTGTATAACTATTTTGATAATAAAGATGAAAAATTTATTTTTCAGTGGCTACAAAATAATTATCGAGATATTAAGGGAGTAATTTTAATATTAATTCCATATATTAATGATAAAGATAATGGTTTCTTGTTAAAAAGTATGACCGATTTAAATCAGTTTTTTTACGCAAATCCTACTAAATATATTCCAAATAATTTACTAAATGAAAATCGTAAGGGCCTCTTGAAAACTGATTTTAAATTTAGTAATATGGCGATTGGATTATTAAGTTACGATAGTGATAATTTATTGCAATTATATGAAGATAATAAAAAGTTAATTTATAGATTAATCATTAATAATTATTCTATTTTATTAAAAACATTACAAATTATGAACGGTAAATATTATATTAATTGGATAAATATTGTTCCCATTTTATTAGATAATTATCAAAGTTCTACTATCTATAAGAAAACTATACAAGGATTGATAGACATTCAACCTCTTTTAAATTCACCAGATAATTTTCAAGATTTTTTTGGAAATTATTATGGATTATGGTTTGGAGATATTTATAATGTAATTAAACACCGACTTTATGAAGATGTTAAAGCTATTAAATTTTTAATTTTTCCTTATAGAAATGCAACTGGACAACAATTTTATTTAATACAGTATTTTAGGTTAATTTTCAATATTAGCTTATTTTTTAATTTTGAAAGTTTTGATGATTTGTTATTAGAAGATAAAATTCAATTTGAAAAATCTATTAAACTTGAAATTATAAAAGCGGGTAATATAAATATTACTTTTGATATTTGGAAACAAATAATTTTATTTTTATGTAATGATTATAGTTTAAGATTGGTAGTGGAAGAAAACATTAAAGAGGATTTTTCTAAATTTTCTTTTAAACCTACCTTAAAACAAAGTGATTTTAAAGATGAAGTAAAGATTGATGAAGATTATTCTGATGAAATTCGTAAAAAGTTAAATAATATTAAAAATCAAGATGTTATTGACTTTTTAAATAAAGTAGATATTAAGCATATTTGGAATTTCTTACATCAAAGTTTTAGAAAATTAGAGAATACTTTTTTTAGGGATTTTTTGTTAATAAAGAATGATAACAAAGTAGAAATTACAGATAAATACTATTACAAAGAAACAAAGCTAAGTTTAAAAAATATTTATAATATAGCCAAGTCAATAACCCATTATACAAGTGGAGATGAATGGTTATCTTATGACAATCACTATGTTTCATTTGATATTCCTACTCAAATAGAATTTTTAAAGAGATTTTTAGGAGTGGATTATACTTGGTTAAATCTTAGAAATAACATTAGAAAAGAATATGGGGATATTGACTATGATACCAAAATAGACGAAATAAAAGAAGAATGGGATAAAATTAAAAAAAATTTAATTTTTGAAATATTGGTTAAAAATGGCCTATTAAATCAATTTGATGTTGACTTAAATTTAACGGATAAAAGATTAAATAGTTCTGGTAAAAAGAAACTACTGGCAGAAAAATTAAAGAAAAATAAATATGAAGAAGCTTATTATTATTTAACAAATGATAAATTTAAAAATTTAAAAAATATTAGATTTGGTGAGAAAAGAACATTAGTTAGTTATTTTAAATTATTAGAAGAAGACCAACTGTGGTATACTTTCTACGCTATGGATTGGTTAGCTCAAATAAATTTTTTTAATCATTATATAAATTTAAGGGTAATGTACGTGACAGGTGCAACCGGACAAGGTAAATCAACCCAAGTTCCAAAATTATTGATATATGCTTTAAAAGCTTATGATTTTAATAACACTGGAAAAGTAGTTTGCACTCAACCGCGTATTACTCCAACCAAAGGTAATGCTGAAAGAATATCTGAGGAATTAGGTTTACCTATTAACCAAATATCTGAAAAAGGACAAGATAAAGATAGATTAGATAATTTTCATGTTCAAGTTAAATATTCAGAAGATAATCATATTAGAAATAATTGCCCTCATCTAACTTTAAAAATTTCTACAGACGGAACCTTATATGAAGAAATTATTAAAAATCCTATGGTGAAAGAACAAATTTATCAAAAAGGAAGACAAAAATTTGTTTATGGTTTTAAAAATATTTACGATGTAGTTATTATCGATGAATCTCACGAACACAATACCAATATGGATATGATTTTAACTCTAATGAGACAATCGTGTTTTTATAATAATTCACTTAGGTTAATAATTATGTCTGCTACAATGGACGATGATGAACCAGTTTATCGCTCATATTATAATTGTATAAATGATGCTGTATTATATCCAATAAAAATTTTTTCAGAATTAAGAAATCCAATTTTTTTAGATAGACGTTATCATATCTCTCCGCCTGGTGAAACAACCCAGTATATTGTTACAGAATATTATGATGATAATATTGAAGATATCAAGATACCTGAGAAAAATATACAAGAAAAAAATATACATGAAAAAAATATACATGAAAAAAATATACATGAGAAAGAGATATCGGAAAAAATCCAAAAGACTAGTTATAAAAAAGTATTAGAAATCTGTCAAAAATATCCAACAGGTGAAATATTATTATTTTCAACTGGTGAAAGAGAAATTATAGAAGCTGTTAAAGAATTAAATCAATTTTTACCTCCGGGAGATGTTGCTTTGCCCTATTTTTCAAAATTAAATACAAAATATAAAGATTTTATTGAAAAAATAGACAAGAATATAAGTTATATTAAAAATAAAAAAGAAAGAATATATTTGGAATGGGGGAGTGATTACATTGAAGATTCAACAGTTATGGAAGGAACTTATAAAAGAGCTATTATTATAGCTACCAATGTAGCTGAAGCTTCCGTGACTATCCCGAGATTAAAATTTGTAGTAGATAATGGTTATGCTAAAGTTAATTCATATGATAATAATATTAAAACAAGTGTTTTACACGTTGAAAAAATATCAGAAGCTTCTAGAATTCAGAGAAAAGGTCGTGTCGGAAGACAATCAGATGGGACAGTTTATTTTTTATATCCAAAAGGGAGTAGAGAAAAAATAAGTTCAAAATTTAATATTACTCACGAAGACCCATCGGATTTACTTTTAAAATTATTAATTGAAAATGTTAATGAAGAATACATTATTCAGGAAGAAATAAATCCAAATTTTAAAAATGGACTATTTTATAAATTAACTAGTAATTTTAATAAAGAAAATAAACTCGATAATCTTACTCCCATTAAAAATAATTTATTGAACATCTTATTTAAACAGCATTCTATTAAAAACAATCTAATTAACCCGACACTATATTTTTCAGTTTTTCCAGATATAATTATGAAAAACGATTCATTAAATAGAGGAACAAGTGGTCAACCAATAGTTAATCTTTTGGATTTGAAAGGAGATTTTTATATAATTCATCCATTTGAAAATGATATCGTTAGAAATATTCGTAATGAAATTATTTGCTTTAAAAAAATAGAAACCCAAGACATTCCACAATATTTTTTTAATGATTATTTAAGTGAATTACAACGTAAAATGCTAGTTATTGATATTAATTATGACCCATCACCAACTTATCAATTTGCTAATACTGATATTTTAAAAACAAATTTAAATGTAAAAGTTAGAGAATTACAAAAAGCAGTTTCCAGTAATGATTTTACAATTAATGATTATTTAACAATTTTTGCTTCTATTGGTTTCGGATGTTATGAAGAAGTATTAGTACTTTTAGTAATGATTAAAAATTTTGAAAATGTTAATGAAGATATAATTGGCTTATACAATATTTATAAAATATTAAAAGCTAGTCATTCCAATCTATTAATATTTAAAATTTTAAATAATCCAAAAGAAATAAATAAATTTGATGATATTATAAGTATTGAAATTAAAAAATTTAAATTAACAAAAAAGAACGAAGATATAAAATTATTGGATTTATTTAAAAAGTTATTTAATTCTGGAAATTTAGAAAACAAGAAAGGGATAAATGAAATAAAAAATTATTATTTGTTAGAAAGAATTAAAAATAATTTATTTCAAAATCTTGGAATTAATAATCCATTAAATAATTTTTTATTAAAATTATCTGAGATAGTATTATCTATTTTAACATTAGAAAGAAACTTGGAAACTGATTTTGATGAAGTATCTCCGTTGTTATGGATGGATGATTATAAGTCAAGTTTTCGCTCCATTTTAAAAACAGATAATATTGAAGAAAAAATTTTAAAAAGTTTTATTATAGGTAGACCTCAAAATTATGCCATTAAAATAAATAATGGTAATTACTATAATTTAGCTTTTCCAGGTTTGTATGGAATTATTCCTTATAAAAAGCCAAATAATATTTCTTCAACTAATTTATTATTTTATTATGATTATAAAAAAGGAAAAGATATAAATATAGAATTTGGGATATATAATAGTGTTCCATTAGAATATTTTGTATCTTGTTTACCACAAATTTTTAATAAGATATTTTTTAAGAAAGAAATTATAATAAAAAGTATGAATGAAGATAGTTTCAAATTAAATTATAATATTATTAATATTAATAGTCCATTTTATGATTATATAATTAATTATATTTATAATAATACTATTTATGTTTCTCCGTGGGAAGGTCCGTGTGATAAAGAAATATTAAATATATTTTTTAGAAATTTAAGGAAAAAATTGGTAAATCAAAAATAAATTTTTTGTTAGTAATTGCCATTATAAAAAAATTGGCATTCTCAAAAATAAATTTTTGATTCAGCAATTGCCATTATAAAAAAATTGGCATCCAAAAAATAAATTTTTTGTCAGCAATTTTTTAATTTTTTTTTCTTTCATAAAAAAAAATAAAAAAATTGATAAAATAATCTTTTTAAGTACTTAAACCAATAGTATGGCAAATCATTCTATAAAGTTAATCAATGAAATTGCATCATTAAATGATAGCAAAAGATATAGTGATTGCACTGGTTTTATCGTTAAATTTGAAAGTAAAAAGTTTATCGTATCAGTGCATCATTTCTTACCATTAATTTCAACATATTTGAATATTAATTCTGAAAAAATTAAATTAAATAAAATAAAAGATATTTATTGGAATGAAATAAATATCTTTGAGTTTTCCGATTCTAAATTTTTCCTAAATACAAAAATTATTAAAGATTTAAAAACGAGGTTTATTAAACCTGGTCAAACAATTAAAATAGAAATTAAAAATAAATTTGAAAAATTTCCCAGTGTTGATTATCAAGTTATTGCACTAAATCCTTTATCAAAGTTACGAGGAATATATATGAGATTTTATATTGGAGAGTATAAGGATGATGAAAATTTAAAGATATTCAAAGGCTTATCTGGTTCTCCTGTTTTTTCAAATGAGGACTTTTTAATTGGTCTTTTTTGTAAAATTCAAATTATAGATAATCGTATTTTCGGTTTAGTTTTACCAACAATTTATATTATCAAATCAATTATAAAAAATGATTCTCAAAGTTTGTATTCCATTAATTTGGATTCTTATGAAAATTTAAAAATTGGTAATTACGATATTCTGAAAGAAGAAGAAGTTTATCATATTTATTATCCGTCAATAAGTCATAAAATTCCAATAGATATTTTTCATACTTTGGAAGGAGATGACGATAAGTTTTTACAAATTAAAAATCCAGAAATAAGTTCTTTAAGATATATGAAAAACGAAAACTTTGATATTAGCCTTAATATTCAAAAAAATTCAGAAAATCAGTTTAAACTAAATACTGGATTTTTATCTTTGTTATTTTCCTATGGATATAAAATGGAATTACAAAACATTGTCCAAAAATATTATAAAACGGATGTCGCGCTTGATAATATTTGGATTAAAATTTAAATTTTATGAATTTTTTTAATAATAGATTTCTCTTGATTGCTTAATTTAGGTCCCAGTTTATTGACATTGTCAATTTCATTTACTGAATAAGGTTTATATTTTATTTTAACTTCTGTTTCAGTTATTGTTGTGTTATCTACTAAATCAGTTAAATATCTGTCTAAACTATCTATTGTTTCATCTGATAATAAATTCATATTGAAAAATATTCCGTTTCTATTTATTGAGATTTCTTTACCTAATTCGTTTTGTATAATATTAAAGATATTTACAAAATCTTTTTTATCTTTTAGTTTTGATATTTTTAAAACAAGTTTTCTTCTAAAACTAGAAGAAAATTTTCTTGTATTGGAATCTTTATCCATTAATTTTACTAAATAATTTAGTTATTGGACTGGCGAAAAATGTAAGTTTAATTCGTTTATAATCTAATAAATTAAACAAAATTTATAAAAATAAAATCTAAAACAAAATAATATGCCAATAAAGGAAAAAAAAATTAAATTAGTAAAGGATTATTCTTATCCAAATCCAACTGATCCAGAACTATTAACGAAAATTTTTAAAAAGAGAGAATTTTATTACCATAAAGTTCCTGACAGACCAAAGATGGAAACATATGAAGAAATAGAAAAATACAGAGATAAAAATTGTAAAGAAGGAGATGTTGTACCAAGAGAACAACAAGCAATTGTTCCAAATTTTATTTCAACAAATACACCTTATACTGGATTAATTTTAATGCACGGAACGGGTTCTGGTAAAACAGGTAGTGCTATTTTAATTGCGGAACAATTTAAAGAACAAATTAAAAAATATGGAACTAAGATTTTTGTTATTGTTCCTGGACCTAATACCAGAGATAATTTTAAAAATGAAATCTTAACTTGGACCGGTGAAACTTATTTGAAAAATAAGAATATTCTTAATCAAATGACAAAAATGGAAAGGGATAGAGAATATAAAATTGCTCTTTACGCTGCATCTCAATATTATAAAATCATGTCATATAAAACTTTTTATAAAAAGGTTTTGGGTGAAAAAATAGTTGAAAAAAAATTAGTTGGTGATAACAAAATTAAAAACTCTTATAAAAAAAATACTGAAGGGGATTTTGAAAGAGAATTAGTTGTGGATAGAATTAATAATATGGATAATTCTTTATTAATTGTGGATGAAGCACATAACTTGTCAGGAAATGAGTATGGAGAAGCGTTAAAGAAAATTATTAAAAATTCTCAAAATTTGCGTGTGGTATTATTAACGGCTACTCCAATGATCAATTTAGCAGATGAAATTGTTGATTTATTAAATTTTATTAGACCAGAAAATGACCAAATACCTAGAGATAAAATTTTTACAGGTAACAAAAATTATCAAATGAAGTTAAAACCAGGCGGTTTAGATTATTTAAGAGAGAAAGCAAAAGGTTATATTAGTTTCTATCGCGGTAACATTCCTTATACTTTTGCCAAAAGAGTTGAAAAGGGAAAAGTTCCCGAAGGCTTGTTGTTTACACCAGTTATAAAATGCTTTATGAATGAATTTCAATATAAGGTTTATTTAAAAACAGAAGAAAATTTAGATGATACTTTAGATAGAACCTCTTCTGCAGCAGCCAATTTTGTTTTCCCAGGAATGAATGACGATAAAAATAATGTTGAAGGTTATTTCTCAACCGAGGGTTTAAATACTGTTTTACAACAATTAAATTCAGATGGAAATAAGTTAAGAGGATTAATTAATAAATATATTTTAAACAATCAATTATCTAGAGTTGAAGAAGAAAATTTTATGATAGAATCAGAAGATAAAAATATTACTGGCAATATATTAAAATTAGAATATTTGAAATATTTTTCAATAAAATTTTATAAAATAATTAAGAGATTAAATAAACTTATTGATTCAAGAAAAGGTCCTTCAACTGCTTTCGTATATTCAAACTTAGTTAGAGCAGGTGGTATGGAGTTATTTGCTGAAACCTTGAGAAAAAACGGATATTTAGAATATAGCGAAGATACTAAAAGTTATGATATTAAAGACGATACGATAGATTATAAAACTGGTAAAACTTTTGCGGACTATAAAAAAGAAAAAAGAACTGATTTTAAACCAGCAGTATTTATTTTAATTACTGGTAGTGCAGATGAAACAGGTGAAGATATATCAGAAGTTAAACAGAAAATTATTAAAGATGTATTTAACAATGCTGATAATATTGATGGTAAAAATATAAAATTATGTTTAGGTTCCCGTGTTATGAACGAAGGAGTTACTTTAAAAAATTGTTCGGAGGTTCATATATTAGATGTTTTTTATAATTTACCAAAAGTAGAACAAGTAATTGGTAGAGCTATTAGAATGTGTGTACATAAAGATTCAATTAATGATAATAATAGATTTCCAAAAGTTAGAGTTTATAGATATGTAGTAGCTAAAAAAGGTGGTTTAACTACCGATGAATTACTTTATAAAAAAGCAGAAGAAAAATATTTGTTAGTTAAAGAGGTGGAAAGAGGATTAAAAGAATCAGCTATTGATTGCCCTTTATTATTAAATGCAAATGTATTTCCAGAAGAAGTAGAAAAATATAAAGGTTGTGTAGAACCTACTATGGAAAATATAAAAGCTAAGAAGAAAATATGTCCAGCCTTATGTGATTTTAAAGAATGTCCATTAAAATGTAATGAAGAAAAATTAAATGAGAAATTCTTTGATAAAAAGAGTGGTAATTTTAAATCATTGCAAAATAATGAAATAGATTATAATACTTTTAACGATGAATTAGCCAGATTTGAAATTAATAGTGTAAAATCCAAAATTAAGGATTTGTTTAGATTTAAACACGTTTATCTTTACGATGAAATTATTAAGGAAATAAAAAGTTCATTTTTACCCCATCAATCCGGATTATTTGATACTTACTTTTTAGACCAAGGATTAGAAGAAATGATGCCTAAATCAGAAAATGATTTTAATAATTTTAAAGATACTGTTTTTGATAAATATAATAGACCGGGTTATTTACTCCAAAAAAATAAATACTATTTATTTCAACCTTTTAATGAAAACGATGATGTCCCAATGTATTACAGAGAAACTATTAATATTGAAAACACCAATCAAGTTTCTTTGAAGAATTTTGTTAAACAGAAATATGGTGATATTAAAAGTAAATTACCTGAAGCTAATAAAGAAGAGAAAACTTCTTCAAAGAAGACGGAAGGTTATGATTTCGAATCAGTAATTGATTATTATGATTCGAGGGATGAAAATTTTGTTGTAGGTATTATTGATAAGAACTATAATAAATTAATTTCAACTGATTTAGATTTGTTTAAAATTAGAGCTCCTATTGGTTTATCGAAGGATAAAAAGAGAGGAACGGGCATACCAACATTAAAAGGAGCTGTTTGTGCAACTTCTAAAGATAAGGATTATTTAATGAGATTGATTAAAAAGATACCCGATATTAATAAGGATGAAATTAATAGAATTAATAAATTAACCCGAGAAGATATCTGTAATGAAATGAAAAATAAGTTATTATTTTTGGAAAAGTATTCAGTTAATGCTGACAAAATAACCTATGTAATGATACCTAAAAATCATCCGTCATTCCCTTTCCCATTTAATTTAGATGATAGAGTAAAATACAACAAAAAAGAAATTAATAAAGTATTAGGAAGAGATGAAGAAATTAAAGTAAATAAATTAAAAGGTGGAGATTTTTTAGGAAAGAAATTTCCAGATTTACCATCTTATGAATTATCTTTCAAGAATGAAAAATATATTACCAAAGAAATTATTAAAGAACTAGAAAAGTTAGGTTTTAGTTTAGAAGGAAAACTATGGAAAAAACAATTAGTTTAATTTTATAATTAAATATTTAATTATAAATAAATGAGTTATTTAACCTCTAAGATTGGCTAAGTTTCTGATGTAGTCAGGCATTTCGTTCTTTACTACAGGGCCAGCTTTTAAGGAGATGTATACGATTATAGCTACTAATACAGAGGATGATAACAAGGAAGTACGGTGTTGTACCATGGTTGAGCGTATTCCACCTAAGATATTTTTAGAATCTTTTAAGGCACATGGAATTAAGATAGATAAAATTAAGTTTACTAAGGAAGCAATTAAGGCAATATAAATGTGTTCGTCCATATACAATTATTAAAGAAAATATATTTTTTTTATATATTTAAAACTAATTTTATTGGCGCGTGGTCGGACCCCAAAATTTCTGTTAATATTAAACTTTTTTTAATTTTTTTTATATATTTTTCTCCAATCAAAAAATAATCAATTCTCCATCCTGTGTTTTTCTTACGACTATTAAATCTATAGGACCAATAACTATATTCTATTTTTTCTGGTTCTAGATATCTATAAGTATCAACAAGATTTGCTTCATTCATTAATTTTTCAAAAGATTCTCTTTCTTCTTTAGTAAAGCCTGCTGTTTTAGTATTTGTTTTAGGATTTTTTAAATCGATAGGTTCCCTTGCTACATTTAAATCTCCACAAATGACTACTGGTTTACTTTTTTGTAGATGAATGATATATTTTCTGAAAGCTGGGTCCCAAGTTTTAGTTCTAAAATTTAATCTTTCTAATTCTGCACCTGAATTGGGTGTGTAAACATGTAATAACATAAACTTTTCAAATTCTAATGTTATCACACGGCCTTCATTGTCTAATTCTTTATCCTCTTCTTTTAACCCGTAAATTACATTAATTGGTTTCTTCTTTGTAAAGATTGCAGTTCCACTATAACCATTTTTTGTTAAACAAGGGCTCCAATAACGGTATTTAAAACCTTTAATGTTTTCTTTCAATTCTTCTTGAACATCAATAAATGGACAGGATATTTTAGTTTCTCCAAAGCAAATAATGGAAGGGTTTTCGTCTTCAATCAATTTATATAATTCGGGTGTTTTCATTGAAGAACGTATACCATTTACATTCCAAGCAATTATTTTCATTATTAATTATTAGATATATTTATTAGAGAAAAGTTTATCATTTTTTCTTAATTTAAAGAATTATAGATATTTAATCTAATGAGCGATGATATCAATGATAACAAACCTAATAATAAACCAATTCATAAAAGAACAGGTTTACCGATTAATTTTATGCCCCAATTGAAAAGACAAAAATTTATTTATTTAGATGAGGATATTAGTTTACTAGATGATTTTAATTTACCTATAGATGAAGAAATTAAAGAAGAAAAGATAAAAGAATTTGTTAATGTAGAATTTAAAGTAAAATCGATTGAAGATATAATTGAATTGGGTAAAACTTATGACGATACTAAAGAATATAATATTGATATGAAAATGTTAAAAAATCTTGTAGAACCTTTAACAGAATTAAAAAATTTAATTGGAATGAGAAAAGTTAAGAAAGAGTTATTAGAACATATAACGTATCATATTCAAAAGTTAGATGATAAAAATATGGATATGCTTCATACTATAATTGAAGGACCACCAGGAGTAGGAAAAACTGAATTAGGTAAAATACTAGGAAAGGTATATATGGCTATGGGAATTTTAAAAAATAAAATTTTTAAGAAAGTATCTCGTTCAGATTTAGTAGCAAAATATTTAGGCCAAACAGCAATAAAAACCCAAGATTTGATTGATAGTTGTAGAGGTGGAGTAATGTTTATTGATGAAGTCTATTCTCTAGGAAGTAGATTATTAATGGATTCTTTTTCTAAGGAAGCAATTGATACCTTAAATCAAAATTTATCCGAAAGAAAAACAGAATTTATCTGTATTGTTGCTGGATATTCAAGAGAGATAGAGGAGTGTTTTTTATCATATAATCAAGGACTAAAATCTAGATTTCCAGTTAAATTTACAATAGACCCATATACCCCAAAAGAATTATTATCTATCTTTGAAAAAATTACAATTCAAAATGGTTGGTTTTTGGATGCTTCAATAGATATAAATTTCTTTAAGAAAAATTATAAAGAATTCCGTTATTATGGAAGAGATATGGAATTATTATTTACAAAAGCTAAAAGAGGTCATAGTAAAAGATTAATGTTAGAACCAGAAACTGAGAAGAAAATGTTAAATATTAGTGATTTAAATACTGGTTTTAATAGTTTTTTATTAAATCGTTAAAAATCAATTAAAGAAAATTATATTAATATATTAATGGAAAATATAGTTCATATACTTTACCTTAATAGCAAAGTTTTAGGAGTTTTCGATAAGAAGAGTTTATTAGATAGTTTTGTTGAAGGTTGCATTCAAAATAATTTTATCAAAAGAGAAAATTTATCAATAGAGATTTTTGAAATAAATACTTGTTATAAAAAAGTTTATAAACAAGTAAATACTTTTATTCCTCTCCTTGTTCATACAAAAGAAGAAAAAGAA
>Ga0214923_10006965_pt1 | contig 12473 bp, 4 predicted proteins | sample LL1510_MetaG_FD_177993 | JGI IMG/M metagenome (GOLD analysis project Ga0214923, IMG submission 177993) | Freshwater microbial communities from Lake Lanier, Atlanta, Georgia, United States - LL-1510 | ecosystem: Environmental > Aquatic > Freshwater > Lake | place: USA: Georgia | collected 2015-10-15
TGTTGGAAATGGATCCAGAATTCTCTTTAATTCGTGCTGGAGTGATTGGAATGACCGGCGTTGGTTCTTTTGCTGATTCATTAGTCAGTCTTCCTAATTCTCAAACTTTTTTAACAACCGGAACTTCTACTGATGATGTTAATTTTGGCGGGATCACTATTTCTCATCCCACAGGGGCAACTGGATTTTCTTATCCGTGGGTTCTACTTTCTAATTCAAATTTTGTGGGTTTAACTGGTGCATTTATAAGCAACTATCAAAAAGACGATGTTAATTATCACACCGGTTGGCACAAAACAATCAAAGCATTCAACAACACGGAAAATTACTTTACAACTTTCTTATTCACTGGGGATGCAGTTGTACAAGGAGCAGGAAATAACGGAATTATTCCTGGATCCTCTGGAGCTCTACAGGGAGGAATTTTATCCATTTCACCGGGAGGTAAAATTCAATCCGAATCTTCTTTTCAAATTTTGCCTTCATCTTACGAAGATGTCTATGTTACAAGAATCACTGAAGTTCAGGGAACAAGAGGCAATGGTGATTATTATTTTTCTGTAAATTATCCTTCGCAACCCGGGGTGACCGGAAGTGGAAATTTAATCCAAAAAAGAAATGTGACTGGAACTTTTATCGATTCTTTTTCCACCTTCGAGCCTTCCGGACAGACTGGAACACAAAATGAATTATTTTTCACGGTTTCCCCTGATTTAAATATTTTCATAACAGGAACGAATCAAGGTTTGACTGGTCCTACGGGTTTACCATACCCACCTTCGAATTTTTCACCCTTTGTTTCTTTTCTAGAAAGCTTTAAACCCCCATTGGGTATCGACGAAGGAAATATTATCTCCCGTGCGGGATCGGGTGCGTTGACATGGGTAGATGTCCATAATTCGGACAACAGTCTGTACGTTCCAATGTTATCCACAGTTTTCTTTTCCAATTATTCCTCTGAAATTTTTGGAAAACAAAACAACCGATGGGTACTTTCAAATGCCAGAACTGGAGAGATAATTTTAGACGTTAAATTCACGCCATATTTTATTTACACATTCACAGAATCAGATTACTATACTATTCAAAATACTGTCGAGGATTCGGCAGGGAATGTGTACCAAATTTCAAAACCTGCCTTCGTTTCAGTGGTTAATCAATCCATCCCCAGAGCCAATGATCCAAATCCTCTTCTCGTTAATTCTGCAGATTACGGTTATGTTGCTCCGGGTAGAGATTTCGAATCCCAATATGCAGATTTAGACAGACAAATTTTGGAAGATCAAATTGCAATCCGATCCCAGAATGTTCCGAATTATGGATCGGGATTGAGATTAGAAGATGATCCCAATTCTACATTCAGAGGAAACTAATTACTTAGGTTTTCCGTTTCCGGTTCCGCCTACAAGTTTATATTTCCATTGCTCGTACCTTCTAACAATTTCTTTTAGAATTTTACTACGAACGATGTCTTCTTCGCCGAATCTGAATTCCCCAATACCGGAGATTCCTTGAACTAAATCAACGAATATGGGGAGTGCCACTTTTTCATAGGCAATATCGTGCTGTGTTATATCTCCAGCTACCAAAACTTTAGATCCTTCTCCAACTCTAGAAATGTACAACATGAGTTGCTTCATGTCACAATTTTGTGCCTCATCTAGAATCATCATGGACCTATCGAATGTTGCACCTCTCATGTATGCCAAAGGTCTGAACTCGATTGTGCGCTCAGAAATTAATTGACCTAGTTTTTCTTTGGTAATTATTTTTTCCATGGTGATAAGAAAACTTTCCATAAAAGGACTAATTTTTTCACCAACATCTCCTGGCAAACTTCCTAGCTTTTCCCCTGATTCCTGAATTGGTTTTGTGAAAATTATCCGATCGATTTCTCCTTTCTGAACCATCTTTAAAGCCGCATAACAAGCGGAGAATGTTTTAGAAGAACCTGCTGGACCCCAGCAAAATGTAATTGTATTTTTGAAAATTGTATCGCAATAACTTTTTTGTTTTTCTGTGAAATTTACTTCGTGGAAATCTCTTGCGGTTAGTTTACTTTTTGCTGTCGGCATATTTTAGTGTCGTGAATTGTTTTGATATATATTCAAAATTAAAATTTGAAATAATGTCAACCGTCAGTACAACCTCAATTTTAGGTTCAGATTCCATTTCAGCCTCAAGAATTACGATCAATTCCAATTTTCTTCTTTTGGAAAATTGGATCAATCAGTATGTCGATGTATTTAACATAGATTCTGTCAATGGAATTTTGGATTTATCTTCTGCCTCCACTGGAAGAATTTCAGCTAAAACTGGTTTATTCGATCAAATCATAGTTCCTATAGGGGGAACAGCATTGGCACAAATCAATTCGGCTGGTGTTGGACAATTTGTAAGTTTGGTCACTACCACTTTAACTTCAAGTGGGGTAAACACTTTCAACGGACCTCTAACTGCAAATGGAATATCTACATTTAATTCAACCACAAATTTAATCGGAACTACCAATATAAGCGGAGCTTTTAATTTATTACTTGGTGGTCATTTTGTAGGTCAAAATACTATTTATGCAGCTGGTGCAACTGCTGGGCAGTCTTTCCCTTCACCTTCTTCTGGAGGTGGTGGAAGATCTTCTTCCTTGTCTGTTCCTTACCAAATTACCGGGACTGAAGATTTAATTTATGCCCAGTGCGGACCCGGTTGGTACATGACAGTTGGAACAACCGGTGCCTCTGGATCTGCTTTAGTTTCTGGTACAAGAATTACAATTGTCAACACCAGTGCTACCGGTGGATTTTTAGCTACGGGTGTTCAAAATTCTGGGGCCTATTATACTGGATTTAATACTGATGCTTCATACGCTAACTTTCCTTCTGCCGGAATTACATGTGATTCCGGAAGGCCTTATCAATCTGCCATCACTTTACAATGGGAACCTAGAATTTCTCAGGGAACGGGAACTCAACAGGGATCTTGGATTGTACTTTCCTCTTCCAATATGACCTTCTAATAAAAATATGGCTAAAACTCCCTTTATACGTCCATTACAGGTTCAAGGCGGTACCTTTTACGCCTTTTCTTCGGCAGCAGAAGACCTTTCTTTTACTTTTAATAACTCAATTAATAGATTCAAGTTTTCTAAATTTGCCTTGTTGAATATTCCGGATATCGATTCTACGAATCCGCTCGGAAACACTTTGAAGTTAGATGCACCAGACTCTGCTTTTTTAGATAAAGCTACGAATGCTCAAAAGATAATTACTAGTAACGCCAACATAAATTTTTCTCAAAGTTTCCAAAGTTATTGTTTGAATTTAGAAACAACAATTTTAAGTGGTAACAATTACGATCAATCTTTAAAACAAAACATTTCGGAAAGAGTTTTTTGGAAATGGATGAAAGAATTAGGAGGAATCAGATTTCAACCAGCTTCTTCATCACAGGTAGTTCCGACTTTGGACCAAAATACTGTTTTGACTGTTAATGGATTGCCAGTGACACAAAAAAGATATGTTGAAGGTGATCCGACGGGAGGAACTGGTTCTTACGGATTAACTGGAGCAACATACAACAGGGTAGTTCAGTATATTGGTAATTTAGATATTGTAAATTCAGTTAAGAATAATAACAACACTTACTCAGAGGTGTATGTAATGGTTCCAACAAAAGACGGAAATACACCAACAGTTTTGTTCAAAAATGTCGTGGATCAAAATTATCCATCTGATTTTTCATGGACCAACAACCCTCAAGATCCATTGAATGATGAATATCTAACTGGCAGATCCTATGATGAATTGAATCCGAGTGGTTTGACGAATTTGGCAATTTTCGACTGCGATGTTTTAGGGTCTCCCCAAGTAGAGTTCGAAAACACTTCCAATGGATCAACAGGATCTGGAAACTGGTACTCCCCCAGAGCAATTGCAGATACTTATTTCACCGATGGAACTAATCCTCCATTTACAGATCCTACTGCCAAAATTTTGGAAAAATCATACAATGGATATTCCCAGGAATATGTAAGAACAAATTTGGATTCTATCGGCTTAGATTTCAATCCCAGCTCATATAAACAAATTGTGGATGACCCAGCGATTTCAACTTTGGAGGAATTTAATGCAACTTCTTTATCAAAAGATTTTTCATTCAATGCTGTTTTAATTTATTATGATGTTTATGATCCTGCAATTCCTGCCGATTCTGCCACCAACTTATATGGTGTTCTTTTCCTGGATGACGTCCAGGATACAGGGATAGGTACCTACGAAATTCCTAGATTTAAAAAATTCAAGCCAAACCCCGTTACCAAATTGAATGGTAACTCATTTGGATTGAAATTGAACATTAAATTTGACGTAGATATAGATCAAACCGGGGTAGAACAGGCAATAAATGACTACTCTCCCTTTTCTTTATCTATGTTCATGGATGCAATGAATGTATTGCAAGACGCTTCTGGAACTTTGAACAACACTGCTTCGATTTATGTCAATTTAGAAGATCGAGTTAATGCTTTAGAAAATTTAGTTTTATCTTCCGATACAGTTTTTACTTTGAATTCCAGAATTACCCAACTTGAAAATACATTGGCCGCAAATCAGGCATTGTTTAATAACACTCAATCGGTTATGGGATTAATTAATCAAAATTACGAATTGATCCGAGCGGTTATTAATAATGAAACTTCTGTTGAAATTTCATATAATTTGAATTTGATCAAACAGGGACAGGGAATAATTGTTGATAGATCAATCCCTAATCAGCTGTTTATTTCTAATGACAATCAGAATTATCACGTTGGAGATAAAAATGGAACTGTCACGCTACAAAACAATTCTCCAAATACAATTCCCCTTCTGACCTTTGGCAACTACTATAAGCACGTAAACAATGGAATTCCAATCACCTTGACTTCTGATCTGGTTATCAGAATTGATGATTCTGTTGTTAACTGGAAATTAGGACAGGTGTTGAGATTTTCTTTCGGAGATCAAATTATTCCAAGCAACTTTAACGTCAATTTTTTAACTAACGCAAAGGGGAAATATCCACTACCTAATCCAACTTTAGTTCCTTATTCTACTTTGATCTTATCCATAACCAAAACAGATTTTATGTCACAAGATTACAGACCAGTTATAGAAATTATCTGTGTAGACCCGATTAATTTGGTTTTTCAGGTGGATCAAATAGGCAGAAGTCTCACCAATAATTCGTAAAATTCAAAAACATGTCAGGCACTCAAAACAGTATTAGTTCTCTAGTAGCTCAATTTCTAAGATTGCAAAAGAATGCATTGGAAATTATCAATGGGCTTAACGAGGTTGCGACCTCTACAAATCAGACAGTTCAAATTGAAATGTTGGACGAGGCAGGATTTCCAACTAATGTTAGCATTCCGGCCTATGGGTATTTAAGTTCACAAATTGAACGATTAGATAAAAACATTCAATCTTTATCCGGTTTAGGGGACAACTTTTCCACGATCAGGAATCCAGATGGAACATATTCCCAAATTTATAAAGCGGAGCCTCTTCGTGATCCTAAACCCTTTGTTAATCTTCCGGTTCCCTCCACCTTTTCAGCTAGAGACAATTGGTTTTTTGAAAGTTTTCTTTCCCCTCTGCTGTATATCAGCATAGATGTAACGGGACAACTTCCAGATGATGCAGACAGAATTTTAGTAAAAAGAATTATTGCCAACACGGAGACCGATGCACAAAAAGCTTATTTCGATGCCAATCTGAATGGAAGAAACAACATAGGTGAACAAGAATTTATTGACTCCTTGACGGATAATGGAATTTTCTATTTTGTCGACGAAGAAATCATTCCATTACCTTTGAGAACAATTAGAAATAAAGGAAATTTCGGTGTTTTATCTTTTTACGATGATACGGTCAGTACCACAGACGCGAATGGACAGACTGTGCAGGAAACAAGAAGAAATTATAAGCTAAGCTCTGTTCAATACACCGACACGAGTACTGGGGTGACAAACGGAAGAACTTTAGAGGTTGGGAATGTTCTCCTAACTCCAGATGGAACTAGATATGAAATTATTTCTATTAACATCAATGAAACTTCGGTTCAATTAAAAAGAACATCTGGATATCAACCGGTCACGATTGGCCCTAATACATTGACACTTTTATCTACCCAATTTAATCCAAGATTCGTAGACGTCAATATTGGTTATAACGAAAGACAAGGGGTATTTTTTAAAAAAATAGATGACAATTACAATATTGTTGCTTCTTCTTGGTCTCCTGGATTTGTTTTCTGGAGCAACCAATTGAGAATTAATACCACAAGTGGGGTTCAAACTTTAGAACAATTTTATCTTGGATCAGTTGCAGATTTAGGTCAACAACTTTTGGCGATGGCGAAAGAGAAAAAAATAGCGGCCATTTCGGGTTTAACGCCAGAAGCTCCTAGTATAGTCCCAACAAATTTTAGAGTTGTTCAAATCAACACACAGCTGACACAATCAACGTCTGTTAAAACATTGAATGAAAAAATTGCTTTAAAGTCAACTCTTCAAAGTGAAATTTCACAATTAGACAATTCCATTAACACGAATAGGGCTCAAATAAATTCTGCCAGCAATACATCAGTTGCTGCTCAGGCAAGATTTGGTGCTTCTGATTCCATTTCTTCTACCGTAGGAAGTTTAACAAATACAACACAGAACACTCAGTCTTTACAGGCGAATTTGAATTCTTTGACCCAACAGAGAGCACAAAAACAACTTTTGTTGGCATCTGTTGTTACTGATATTTCAACTTTAAGTTTAACAGATCCTGGATTGACGGCTCAGCCAAAATACAGAGTTAGAGGATTCTGGCCTATACCCCCACCTAAACAAAGCCCTGCTACAGGAAAACAAGAAGTAATTCAATTTATAATCGAATATCGTTATTTAAGCGATTCTGGTATTGCTCCTGCAGTTCAACAAATTGAATTTTTAGACAACAACGGTCAACAAAAGACTGGAGCTTTTAGCAACTGGAACAAGATTATAACCGATATAAGATCGAAAGTGTATGACTTAAACACAGGAACATATGTTTGGGCACCAGAAGCTACTGATGATGCTGATGCAAATAATATAAATCAAGCAGATATCCCGATAACGGCTGGAGAACAAGTTGAAATTAGAATCAAATCTGTTTCTGAAGCCGGATGGCCAGATAATCCAATCACTTCTGAATGGTCAGAGCCAATTACAGTTTCCTTCCCTGCCGATGCACAAACGGAAAGTGCAACGGTTAATTTATCTAGTAATCTTAAAGATCAAGCTCTCCTTGAAATACAGCAGGACTTATCTTCTAGAGGTATAGACTCACTACTAGCAAGACAGTTCACCAGCGGGAATAAAAATTTCCTGCTGGATGCTCCGGTAATTTCAACTGGATTCACAGATTCGTCAGGAAACCAATTGGACTTGTTTCAGGTCCTAACCGATATGCAAAATCAGATTGCTACTCTCAGAGCATTCGTTGAAAAATCTAATGGAGTTCTAGAAGTACAACTGGTTGATGAAGCTGGAAATACCGCTGTTATCACAAAAGGCCAAACACTTCTTGTAGATGGCGGATATTACAATCAAATTTTTGGTAATCCTACCACAAGTGACGCAGGAAAAATTGCAGCTAAAATCCTTCAATTGAAACTGGTTAATACTGCTGCTGGAGCTTTAGAACTAGCATCATGCCTTCCTGGTGGATTAAATACCCTTGCAGGAACTTCTCCATCTTCTTCTTTTCCTGAAAATTATTCCACAAATTTGAAATATGGAGAGATAGGAATTTCAATTACATCATTAACTCCTGCCGACATTATACCACCCGGATCTACTGGTAACGCAAATAACGAGTCATTCCAAGAGTTGGGACAGGCTCCTCCCTACGCTTCCGGTAATTCTAATTCGCAGTTCATTTATCCGAGATGGAAGAGCGTTGGGCTGAACCAAGATTTATATCAGCAACCACAATCTTATGCTAATAATTATGATTATACAGGTAATTCAAACGGCCAACCACAAAATGGTTCCTCTTTAATTCCTTTTGATCCATCAGTTACCACCGTTCCTACTGCTTCCGGACTTAATGGGTCTGTTTGGAACGGTGGGTATACAGGTTCCACTGGATCATATGTTGCATTGGGAAATGGTACACTGAGTGAGTTTTGTATTCATAAAAATCATCCAGCTTTGCTGACGGGTCAAGGACAATCTTTCACAAATTTGGTTAAACCCGATTTTTCATCCGCTGGAACAGTGGTTTACCCTGCTTTCAGACAGTCCGATTATTTCTATTACGATGTTAAAACCCCAAATTATTGGTGGCAATTGGGGTATATCCCAGTTACTGATAATTTTGTAACCGGAGCCACTGCCCAAAGAGAGGACTCTATGTACCCATTCAAACTAGGATTCGAATCTAACGATGAATGGCTCATTGGTAAATATTCTTGTGGGGCTTATCTTTTTCTGGGACCTGCAACCTCTTCTTTATTACAGGTACAAGGATCAACTTCTTTGGCCAGCCAATTTGTAGAACAAGGCATAAATAATGCAATTATAATTCCTGTTATTTATCAATTCAGAGCAACTGACAAATTAGGATATATTGGGGGATATAATTCTGGGGGAAATCCAACGAATATTAGTTACACCAAAAAATTAGGAATAGACATTCAGGTGAGAAACGAAAGCCCATATTCTTTCGATTTAGTTGTTTTCTCTAGTTACAAAAATGAAACTTTATCTTCTCCCAATTTTACAACTGGAGGATCCCCTGATTTAGGGACTGGCCCCAGAAGGAGAAGGAGACCATAATTTTTGGATAAAATAAGAAATGAGCACTCCATCTCCAACACCGACATATGTTCCCCTTTGTGAACCTCCACCAAAACTTTTTGATTCCAATTCTTCATTTGGTGTTCTAAGAACAAACCCTAAGATTTCAGGTAACATCAAAATTACTTTGGATTCGGAGGGAAGAGTTTGGTTGAATTCTCTTGATGCTAATCCAACTCTGAGTGACCAAAAGTACAAAAAATTTGAGATAAGTGGGACAAACTCTTACGCCAAAGATCTCCAAAGATTTTTTTCTGGTGGAAAATTTTCAGACACTTCCATAAATCCCGATTTAATTTTTCAGGTTGGAAATTTTACTGACGGCTCTACCAAACCTGTTGAAAAGTTTTCGAGTCAATATGATTTTTTTTATGGTGCCGGGGCTTCTACTTTAGTTGATCGAAATTATCCCGAAAATTTCAAATATTTTCAACCGCTTTGGATTAAAAGTGAATTGCCTGAATTTTTTGTCATCTTCAAGGTTCCAGAGCCTTTAAGTTATCCTTATTCTACCAACCAGACGTCAATCCAAAATGGGTCCCAATACAAAGTGGTTCAGGATGTTTCTTCCACACAAAATTTCAAAGTTTCTTATGGGAAGGACTCTTTTGGTAACGATTTAATTTATTCTGCCGGACAATTTTTTACCGGAAATTCAGTTTATTCTACTTATACGGTTTTATCTGGGAGTGGAAAGATCGTTTTAATGGACGAACTTTTATTTCAACCAGAAGTGGACGATGTCGAAAGTTATTTTAACACTAAAATTTTACCCTATTCAACAGTTATAGCAACTTTTGATTTAAGATCAAACACCAAAATTGGAAAATACATTCGATCAATTATCAATGATCCTGGATTCAGACCATCTCCTGTAGATTTTTCTTTCCAATTGAATGCCTACAGTTATTTCAATGGAATAGATTTTCAAAAAGGAATCATGACTAGAAAAGGAGAACTTCTGTTTGATTATCTCATCTCAAGCGAATCCACCCCACAGATAGATTTTGAAAATTATATTACCGATGGTTTTTCGAGGAATAAAATTATATCGCCTAACATTTTGAATTTGGAATTCTTGTTTGACGACACAGATTCTGACCTTTATACGATAAATCGATATTTTGGGTGTTATGTTTCTAAAAATTGTTTGGGATCATTTAAGCTTAATGGAGATTTTTTCTTCAAGTACAAAGATTCCCCCGGAAACAATAATTTACCCAAACCAATTTTGAACGACGTTGGTTATTTTAACTCTACCTCTAATAATTTTCAAAGTTCGACCACAGGGGTAAGGTTGTTTTATCAGGAAGCTAAAGGATGGATTCCGGGATCATATGACGTTAACGTTTCAGACCCACAAAAACTTTTTTACATTACTGACAAATTTGACCAATTTTATTCCTTAAAAAGATTTGAAAATTACAATTCAAATACTTCAATTTGGGAAGATAACACACCACAAGCTGCTCAATTTGGGCCTTTCGTGAATCAAACTTTTGCCACTGGTTCGACTTTTGGAGCTTCTTCCGGAAATTTGGTTATACCAAATCGAAGTGTGAATCTTTTGAACTTTACTGGGCCAGGAGAAAAAATTGGGGGTTACAGTGGAATCATCCCATCAACAATTGGGCATGCTAATTCTTTTGTCGAATTTTTAATCCCTTATGATGGACCAACGCAGGTGACTTTTATGATCCAATGGGCAGGAGGATCTAAAGGAAATTTGAGACAAAAATATGATTTAATACAATCAAATAAACTAGGAGGTACTATCTTGGGATGGAAAGCGGGTTCATCCTACAACTCTGGAGATAATCATTATTTCAATTTAGCAGAAGGAACTACCCAACAAATTGCATCTTCTTTCTGTGAATGTGTTGAGAGTATTAGCTCAGTGGTTTGGGATTCTTCCCCTTCTCAGAATTTATCAATTATCCGCGTTAGAAAGGGTGGAAGCGATGGAAACACCCAATTCAAAATAGGAGTATTTTCGAATTACAATTATTTCGAATCAAAGTACCAGGGTGTTTGGTCAAACACAGAATCATATAATATCGGAGACATTGTTCTTTTCGATGATATTTTCTTTGTGGCACAATCCATCATTCCGTCATCTCCAAATGGGTCGAATCCAAATCCTTTAAATAATACAGATTGGGATTTATTTCAAACTTTCACTCCTTCTGGAATTTTAAAAATCTATGGTGTAGATGCTTCTGAGTTGAATGGACTTTTGAATTTTCGCGGAGGATCAAATTATTTGAAATCTCGTGTTATTTTTTCCATACAGGAAGAAAATAAAATCGTTCCCGGAACTTGGATTGAGGTTGAAAGCGGAAGGGGTGTCACTGGGTCTGTTTCTAGAATAAAAGAAGTAACTAGATTTGTAGATGATCCTATTTTTTCTGGAAATTCTCAAATAACCCCGAAAATAACGGGTTTCAGGGGATTCAATGAATTTCTTATTGCTAATTTAGAAGATGAAAATGCGATCATAGATTTAGGAACAGACGGGAATTTCAATCTTTTTGAAATCGTAAGTTTGGAAACTGGGGTTTTTTCTTTCTTTGATTTGAAAGACTTTGATTTCGATTTCTTTTCTTCTAACTACGGAATAACACCTACCCCAGAATTTCATAGATATTTTCAATTGGTTCCAAATGAATCGGGTCAGATTAAACCAAATGTTAAATATCTAGTTCGTCAAGGACAAATTTCTTATAATTCTTCTACCTATATTGCGGGACAAGCTTTTATTGGATCTTCTTCTTCAGATTTATTTGTCGATTCTGGATATTCGACATTAGGAATTTACGCCGTAGTTCTACCTGCTATTTTCAGTCAGGTTGGTTGGGTTGATTCAAATTATCCTTACATAATGTCGCAAATTGCGGCTGAACAAAATTTGAATTCTTTTATCGGATTTTATGGAATTCAGTCCATCAGAGATCCAAACCCTGCACCAAATTCTTTCAACAAACAGGAAGTTTTCAACTATGGAAAACTAACAACAGAGTATCAATATCTCCAGGAGAATTTCACAGTCTCTAGATCTAACGTGTCCAGAATTGTTCCTTTCATAAATAAGTGGGGATATCTCGGGGGAACGGACGTTAGAGGAAACATATACCGTTTGAATTCTTCTCCCGCGTTTTCACCAACTAATTTTTCTCCAAGTTTCCAAAAGGATAAGCCAAATCCTTCTTATTTTACCCACGAGTGGTTTATTTTAGAAGGAGTCCCCATGGAATTTCCTTCGTATGCTATTTCCGAGCAAAAAAACTATCTACCCGGAAAAATTGATTTGGACCAGGTCAGAAATGCCAACCCTAGTGCTTCTTTGTATACAACATCCTTTTTAACTGTTGAACCTACAGATTATCCATCCCCATATGTAGATTCTAAAAACACAACAAAAGAATTTTTTACCCCTTTCTTTTACAACCCGGCAACTGGATTTTATGATACCGTTTTTAGGGGAGTTAAAATTTCTTTGAAAAGAAGAAGTAGTAACCCAAACCCAACCTCAGATTTGGACAAATACATTTTGAATTATAGGGGGTTTGAAGGATATAATTTTTCCTCAATTTTAAGGGTTATC
>Ga0214923_10006971_pt1 | contig 12470 bp, 12 predicted proteins | sample LL1510_MetaG_FD_177993 | JGI IMG/M metagenome (GOLD analysis project Ga0214923, IMG submission 177993) | Freshwater microbial communities from Lake Lanier, Atlanta, Georgia, United States - LL-1510 | ecosystem: Environmental > Aquatic > Freshwater > Lake | place: USA: Georgia | collected...
TTCTTTTTACAGAATATATTGGTTTCTCTAATAATACACATAATAAATTCTCGTCTGTACATCCTTCAACAATGGTTCTTAAAACAGACTGAAATATTCCTATGGTTTCTTTAACATTCTTTTCTGTATATAAATGCTCATTTGAAACATCTAGATCATCTGTTAATCTCAGTTTAATATCGAAATCAGCGAATATTGGTAAATGACTACCTGGTTTTTCAGCTAAACCAAAAATAGTATTTTTTGGATCAGTATACATCAAATTACAGTATATATTCCAAAATTGTTCCAAATTATCACGACCGAACCTAAACTTTCCCTTCGGTTCTATCATTGACACATGAGAATGAAATAAATCATCCACATAATGCTTTTTTAAAAAATCTTTCATTGTTGAATTCATATTATAATTTAATTAAAGATTAATTTTTAAATTTTCATTTTTTTTGTTTTTTTTTCATTTTTTAAAAATATCTATTTTTTACATTCGTTTTTTTGGAGTAAAAAAAAAACTATAAAAACTATTTAAAACTTTAATAATATTTATATAAAATAAAGAAATGTTTGGAGGAATCAAATTTTATGATGACAAAAGTAAAAGTAATAATGAATTAGAAGAAGCAACTTCTTCTGATAATAGTATTTATGTAGTAAAGAACAATAATACAATTGGTGAAGAATTTGAATTGAAACATGAATATTTTGATAAATGGAAGAATTATTCTAATAATGATGACGAATACAAATCAAGTGAAATTATTATTGAAGAAAATAATAATAAGAAAGAAGAAAGTGATTTTGATATTAGAGACAATGAAAGTGTTTATTCAGAATATGATTTAGAAAATAAAAATGAAAAAATTAATGAAAACGATGACGACGAAGATACTGAAGACAAGTTGTATGTAATAAGCTTAGATGGTTCACCTCACTTTTATGAATCTACTTTGGTATCAGCTCGATCAACAATGTGGAAAATTGCAAATAAATTATTAAAGAGTAAAAATGAATATTCTTTCTACGATGAAAATAATAATTATATTTTCACGAATAGTTTGAATAAAGTTTCCTTGATATCACCTTACAATTTTTTTGGATTAAAATACCATTATACAATATGTGAATTAGAAATTGATTATGTAATAAGATATGATCAATAAAAAAATCAAAAAAAATAATTTGAATTATTTTTATTTTAGTATATAAAATAAAAATGAAATGTTGTGACTATGCAAAATTAGGACATTATTTTAATATAATGATGCCATCGAAAAAAAGTGAATTAAATAATTTTAAACCTTTGAACAATTATAAAGAAGTACAAGAAAAATTTTCTGAATGTAATCCTGATGAAAAAAAGTATTGTTCTAATTATGGAAAAAAATGCGTCATAAATTCAAACAATGAAGCAATTTGTGAAGTTGGTTCAACTAATACATATCAAAAAAATATGAATAAAATGTAAATAAAAAATCAAGATTATATTTATAGATTATATTTATCCACTATAAGACCATTTACTTTTACAATTTAAACATTCATTAAATGTTGTTGATGATTCATCACCCCCTCTAGTTTGTTTTGTAAAAGAATAAACTCTTTTAGAACCGCATTTACATTGTGTTATACCTTCAACAATTTCAAATGGTTGTATAATAAAATTATCTTGTTCAACTTCCTCATCAATATATTCATTTAATGATTGGTGTTTCCAATGAACTTTTCTTTGGTTCAATTCTTCTAAAAGTTCTTTTAATTTTTTTCCATTTCTTATATCTACTATAACTTGAAAAATTATTTGTTTATAAACACTTTCATTTTCATCTGAAATTTCGAAAATTTTATTTTCCAAAATTCTAATATTTGATTCAACACTAAGTGTCAATCCAAGCGCTTTTCGTGCATTTTCTCGTATTACTGTTGTTAATGACATGTTTTTTTAATATTTTTTTAATAAAAAAAATATTTTCAATTTCTTATTTCCTTCTAAATATAAAATAGTAAAAAGAGATGATGAATTGCTACACAATTTTTTTTATAATAGAAATTATTTTATTACTCTATCTACTTAAAATGATATATAAACCATGTGTTTTAAGAAGAATTGAAAATTTTGTTTTAAGAAAAGAACCCGGAACTAATGAAGTCGAGCCTAAACTTAAAGCTCTTTCAGATAAAGTTAGTCAAATGTTTTCTGAAGATATACAATATTCTGGAATTTTATCTAATATTAATAAAAAAAGACTATTAAACGAAATATCTCTATTTAAGGGAAATAAATCGTATACTATCAATAAAGAACAAATTTATATGTGTTTGAAAGATGAAAAAAATAATTATTATGATGATAATATGTTGACATATGTTTTACTACATGAAATTGCCCATAGTATTTGTGATGAGATTGGGCATACAAATAAATTTCATAAAATTTTTGATGCACTTTTAGCAAAAGCTGAAGAAATGAATATATACGATTCAAATCTACCTTTAATTAGAAATTATTGTAACTATAAAAATAATTAATAATAATAAAATATATTTATTTATTTTATCATTAAAGCTTTCTTGAAATATTACTACACTGCTTAAAAACTAAATCATCGCAGTATCTTTCCTTGTAATCTTCAACATTCTTTAAAAATGATACCACTGTTTCCTCGTATTTTTCATGGATTCTTCTGATATTCTCATTTTCAATGTAAATTTGTCTCTCAAAGAATTCAACTTGTTTTGTGTGATAATTTAAACAAGTTGGAATGTCTGTTTTGTAAAAGATTGATATATATTCAAGTAAATCATCGCATAGTAATTCCTTTATTTTTTTGTTTGAAGTTTCAAAAGATTGTTTTTGACTTTCAAATGAACAAGAATCATTGCATTCACACTTGATTTTTTTTCTTCTCGATTCTAAGTTCTTAATATTAGATGAAATTTGTTTTATCATAGAAAGATAAATCTCTTTATCCATATCTATGATTTGTTTTTTTCTAATTAAAGATGAATGAAAAAGAGATCTAGACATATTTGTTCTCTCTTTAGTTAAAAAAATATTTAAAAAAATCATTTTTTTTTAGGTTTATAAATATTTTCAGAAATTATGTAGTTGATGTCATAACCGCAACTTTTCACTAATGTTATATTATTTGACATAAATATTTTATTTATAATTAGAATAAATAAAATAAAAAAATTTTGAATATATTAATTTTTCAGAGTCCCATAGGCCCTGTTGGACCCACTTGAGTATACATTACTTGAGAAATAGATAAATAAGCAGATGGAATATCACATATTATATTTGTTGCGGAAGTAGGTGAAATTTTAATAGTTCCTGCTGCAGTAGTGTAATAGAATAATTTTATTTTATCTCCAGCAGAAACAGTTTTTGTTATTTGCCCATTGGCAGCTACCGGAAGTGTAGATGAATTGACGTAAAATGTTTTTGCTGAAAAATCGATATTGACATCATTTAACTTAAACCATACGCTAACTGTATTTGAACCACTTGATATTGATAGTTGTAATGCATAACTTATTACATAAGTTCCTGCAATAGGTATAACTATTTCTGTTCCTAAAGAAGATGCATTACTTCCTGTTAATGATAAACTATTAAATCCTATTTCTGTACCGGCGGTTACAGATGTAAGTGATGTCCAATTAATTCCATCAGATGATGTAAAACTAGTACTACCTGTTCCAAAAACATACCATAAATTATTAAGAAATTTAACTGAGTTTCCAGCAGTTACAATAGTAATTCCTAGACCAGTCCATTGAGTTCCATTAGACGAATAAGCAATAGAGTTTGTACCAGAACCCACAGCAACAAATTTATTTGTGCCATTCCATGCAACATCAACACCTCTAGTTGTAAATATTGTGGAGCCTAAACCAATCCATTGAGTTCCATTTAAAGAATATGCCAGTGTGTTTGACCCTTCTCCAGTACACACATACAATGAATTTCCATAAGTTGCCCCGCGAGCTATTCTAAATATAGTAAATCCCAAACCAGTCCATACTGTACCACCATTAGAAGAGTAAGCTAAGGTATGATTTGCATCAGAAACTGTATTACTTGCTAAACCGACTGGACCTTGAGATAATCCGCCTCCAGATGTAAACAGTGTTGTTCCGGAACCAATCCATACTGTTCCGTTAGTTGAATATGCAACAACGTCACCTGAACCTCCATTTTTTCCAACAGCTAACCATTTGGAATTTATTTTATCATAAACTATACCTATTGTTTTTGTAAATACGGGAGTGCCTAAACCAATCCATACTGTTCCGTTTGTAGAATATGCCAATGTATTAGTTCCTGAACCCCCAGCAACCCATAAATTTGAATAACTATTATAAAAAGCACATCTTCCTTCACTTGAAAATATAGTTTTTCCTAGACCAACCCATTGTGTACCATTTGTAGAATAAGCCATTGTGTTACTTGTACCTACTCCAAAAGAAAGCCATAGATTATTTGAATAAACAGCTCCACTACCCTGCGAAGAAAATATAGATGTTCCAAGTGCAACCCACTGAGTTCCATTGGATGAGTATGCTAATGTGTTTGTACCATCTCCGCATGCAACCCATAAATTACCTCCATAAGAAACAAACCAACAAGAAGATGTAAAAATAGTTGCACCTAAACCAACCCATTGGGTACCATTTGTGGAATAGGCTAATGTATTAGTTGATGCTCCTCCAGCAACCCATAAACCATTTCCATACCCTGCACAAAAACCATACGCATTAAATACATTTCCTAAACCTGTCCAGTTAATTCCATTATATGAATATGCTAAAGAATTACCCCCTCCCGAAGTTGCACCACATGCAATCCACATATCTCCTATATCAGTTCTTCCATAACCAATACCATATACGAATGATGAAAATGATGATTGACTAGATGGAAGCCAATTAATACAATCCGTCGTATACATAATAAAACTTGATGATGCATCATATTTTTCACCTATTGCAACTGTTATAGGATTACTATTACCTGTTCCTAATAAAAAATTACTATTTGCACAAATTCTATTTCCAATATTAAATATTGTATTTCCTAAACCTGTCCAAGTTCTACCGTTTGTTGAATAGGAAATTGTATTATTAATACAAGTACCTAATGCGACAAATTTACTTCCTGTCCAAACAATTCCATTTCCACTTGTTCCAAATATTGTAGTTCCTAATCCAACCCAAGTATTTCCATCGTATGAATATGCGATTGAATTTGTACCCTGTCCTCCGGAAACCCATGTTTTTTTACTTGTTCCTCCAAAACTCAAAGCTTTTCCTGATACTGAAAATATCGTTGCTCCTAAACTTGTCCATTGCGTTCCATTCAATGAATTAGCGATTGATGTTGTGGCATTATCAGCAACAGCGACAAATACTCCAACTGATTCATATTGAAGTATAGATATACCATTATTTTCAGATGTTATATTAAATTTAATTGGATTCTCACTTGATCCTGTGAAAGTTTGTGTTGAATTATCTACAAAGACTCCATAATTTCCTAATGATCCACCTGGACCTGTTGGACCTGTATATCCAGTATATCCTGTAGCACCTGTATTCGAAGCCGAACCGGGACTTCCAGTTGGTCCAGTTGGTCCAGTGTATCCAGTGTATCCAGTTGGTCCAGTTGGTCCTGTTGGTCCTGCTTGTCCGGTATATCCAGTGTATCCAGTGTATCCAGTTGGTCCAGTTGGTCCTGTTGTACCAGTTGGTCCTGTTGAACCTTTTAAAGCTACAATACCCCAACGTACAGCATCTAAACTTGGTGAACTGCCTGAATTACCAGGATTTACTCCCATCCAATAATAAGAGCCCCCATTGTCTATTGCAACATCAAAATTGTTATAAGTTGCACTAGGACTCCATTCACCTGTAAAGTTAGTGACTCCATTGTCTCCGGTTGGCCCAGTAGGCCCAGTGTACCCAGTATAACCAGTGTATCCAGTATAACCAGTGCCACCGCCACCACCTATTTGTTCTATTCTAATATCTACTTCACTCAATACACTTTCAACAAGTGTGTTCCTAACAGTGAAATTAGGTTCATTGTACAAAAGAGCATATTCAGGAGATGCTAAATTAGCATTTGTATTTGCTGAATGAAAAGAATTCACAGAACGTTGTCCTCTTTGTTGAGATCTAAGTATTTCATTTCGATTTCTAATTCGATTTTCCATTTTTTTATTATTAGTAATTTTATTTTTTTTTATTTTCTTATAATCATAAATTTATTATTCATGATTATAAAATATCGCTTATATATATATTATGTAATTGTAAATAGCTAAAATATATTTTTTTTACATTATTTCTATAATTTCATTTTTTCAACAAAATATAAATATTTGAAAGCTTGCAATTGTATCAAAACATCATTTACATCATCTCGTTTTTTCATCAAACCCACTTCACCCATTGTTTCGAAATCATCTCTCAAAGACATGACATAAAATCCTTCCTGAACACTCCATTTTTTTCTCTCCCTATCTCCTAATGTTTTATATTTCGTTTTTCCATTTTTTAATTTAGTTTCTGTTTGAGGTGCACCTAATACTAAAGTTTTATAATATGCTGGAAATTCAATAACTTTCAATTCTCTACTATAATTCATCATAAAATATGATTGACAACTTTGACCTAATTTCAAAGCCATGGTATTTATTTTTTTACCAAAAGCCATTTGTTTTTCAACTATTACATATGATATATTATCCCAAAATTCCTTATATTCATCCAATACATCAAACATATTATAACATATATCAGAATCAAAATATTTATCCTTATCAGTACCAACAGTCAAATCGACATTTTTTAACAATATTTTTTTACCATTCTTATAAATTTTTTCCATTAGAGAAGCAAATTCTTTTTTACATGTACCATTTGGAAAATATCTATCTTCTTTCTTTATATTTTCCAATGATTTTAAATTATCGATATTTATTTCTTCGATATAAAAAGAAAAATTACATTTTCCTATATCAAAAGATGCAATCCATATCATGTTATCTTCTTCTTCATCAGTCATTTATTATTTATATATAATTATTATCTTATTAAATCGCTATTTTTTAAACATGCTTTATAATTTAAAAAAATCTTTTGTATAATAAAAAAAGTAATATGGATAAGAACAAAAACGTCTTGAGTTGTTTGAAATTTATTACAAATATTAAAGTTAATGACAAAATAAACCTCAAATATTTATCTCTCCAAGAAGATGGATTTTTAACTCAGGTTTTGAGAATAATTAACCAAGATAATAGACAAAAAACGTTAGTGTTTATCGATGAAACTATTCATAAAGCATTCGAACTTATTAAATGCTATGAAAATTCAATAAAAATTTCTGAACGAATTATGTGTGAAAATTTAATAACTGACCTGAAACTTTCTAGAGAAGGTATACAAAATCTTAAAAAAACTTATAATACTGATTTGAAATTTGTCTGTGATCTTAATTGTCTAATTGAATTTATTGACGCTAAATTATTAGAATTAAGTCCAAACTTTCAATCTTTACGTTCACCTGATAAAAATTTATTATCACCTGCTATAAATACCAATGATATTCCACCACCACCTCTATCAATGCCAGCTTTAAATCTTCCTCCCCCCCGCGATTCCTCATAAATAAATTATATTTTTTTTATTTTTAAAGATTAGAACATCCATATAAAATAAAAAAAAAATGTATGCATTAGTTAACAAATATTTTAACGACTCTCTAGGTTTTTCAGAACACAAACAAACTGCGATTGATTTACTTTCAATAACTACTAAAATCTTAGATGAATTTGATATTGAATATTTTTTAATTTCTGGAACACTATTAGGTTATGTAAGACATAATGACTTTATACCATTTGATGATGATATTGATTTGATTGTAAATTCTGATATTAAAATTAAATTACCTGATATTATGAAAAAATATAATTCTCAAATTAGTATAATGTCAAAAGAAGGTATAATAAAATTTTGTTTCAAAGATAAAGTTTTTAATTTAAATAATTTTAAAATATGGTCAAGTTATATGATTAATAAAAGAGATTTATATTTCTGGCCATTTGTTGATTTATTTTTATTTGAATATACTGATGATAAAAAAAATATTAAATTTTTCGGAAAAGAATGGGATACCGAACATTTTTTTCCTATTAATAAACAAATTTTTAATGGTATAAAAAATATTTCTATACCTAAAAATCCAGACTATTTTTTACAAAGAAATTATGGAAAAGATTACATGACAATACTAAAATCTTCAAATTGGAATCATAAAAAAGAATGTCCTATTCTTCAACAATTTGATGTTTCAATAGAAAATTATAACAAATATAAAAAGAAAATATAAAAAATAAAAAAAATGTCTTTTGATGAAAATATTAGAAAAGGAGTTGATGCTAAATTACTTGTTTATGAAGAAAATGCAAAGATTATGTCAGATAAAAAGATTGTATTAAATGATATTATGAAATTTAATTTCTTTAAAAATAAAACTGACGATAATTCAAATTGTATTTTAATAAATATAGAAGAAGACTTACAAAGATATGAAAGATCTTTACAAGAATTTAAAAAAATTTCTTTAACAAACTTCTTTCATTTAAAGGCAACTTTTTGGAAAAAAAGAAATAATTTTATAAACGATATAAATGATATATTATCTTACTTGAAAAAATTTAATAATAAAATTGGAAATTTTCCAATTGAAATAAATGATTTTTCCGAACTAAATGATAATAACATTTTTATACAAGATGGACCTTTAGCTTGTTATTGTAGTCATGTAAGAGCATTGATTTATGGTTATGAGAACTTCAAAGATTATACAATAATAGTTGAAGATGATATTTCTATAACTAATACTGAAAATATTGAAAAATATTTACCTTTAATACCTAGTGATTGGGATGTTATTTGTTTTAATTCTGCTCCAAAAAATCACGACTATGGAACACAACCTTACTATAAATTCGTTGATGAATTTCATTCGGGACAATTTTATATCGTAAAAAATAGTTGTATGGAATTTTTATTCAAAAATTTATATCCTATTACAGATCAAGTCGACGTTTTAATATCAAATCTTTACAAACAAATAAATATTTACAATATTGTTGATACTGTTTATCAAAGAAATATTTCTACCAACACTCAAAATAATCTTCACGTTATTTTTAATTCTCCGCATTACCATATACTTAGAATGCATAACGAAATCGTTATAAATGTTTTGAAAGAATTTATAAATAATGAGTTACCTCAAAATGAAATCAACAACGAACGCATACTTTATAATTTAATATTCGATGTATTATATTCATTTATCAGTAAATCTAATAATTTTTCAGATAAAAATGATTTTTATAAAAGCAAAATTCAACATGACAACAATAAAGAAATCGAATCCAATTCAAATTTATCAAAATTATTGAATTCAATAAATATTATAATAAAATGTAGTAAAAAAGGTTTACATACAAATTTAGTTTCACTATCGCTAACTAATAATATAATTAATACTATTCGTAATTTCAAAAAATATCATAATTTTCGTGATTCAAAATATGACGAACTTATGAAAGCATATAATTATGGTTCAACTGCTCATGTTTATATTTTAGAAAAAAATCAGGTCATTTGTAAAATGTACAACGAAGAATCAAGATGGAATATAAAAGGTCATGATGAAATTGAAAATATTTTCACTAATGAATTGAAAATACTAAAGAAATACAATAATGATTATTTACTTTTTAACGATAGTGAAAAAAATATTATATATCTTCCTTATTTGGGTAACTCTTTATATAATTCATTTTTATTACCATCTGATTGGAAAACGCAAATTGAAAATATTTTTTCAGACTTAAATGAAAAACAAATTTATTACCCAGAATTTAATATAAAAAATATATTAAATAAAAATTCTAAATTACACTTTATTGATTTCGGACTAGCATCTATGGTTTCTCATACTGGTCATACTCATAATATAAACGGAAAAAATTGTGAAAATTTTATAAAATTACTTCAAAAATTACAAGATAGATTTACTCATTCGACAACATCATATAACCAACTACTTATATTATACAACACTTTCATAAACAATATTAAAATTCATAACTTTGTAGAATATTCAAATAATATCTTCTAAATCTGTAAGTTTTGTTATCTTGCGTAAATATTTGTATTCATCATCTCCACAAACCAATTCATATTTCATTTTCATTAAATCCAATACTGGTATAAATTCCCATGAAATTCTCATTTCTTTTTTCATATAATTCAAAAAAATAAATTTAAATAATTTGAAATTTATACAAACTGGTGTACAAATTTCTATAAATTCTTCCCTATTTACTTCTTTATATCCACTTTTATTTTTTTTTAAAAGCCCGTTCACTATTTTTAAATAATACTGCGCATAGAAATTTTCTTTGGTAATTAAATCTAATAAATTAGTTATATGTTTTTCTTTTATAAATGGTCTTGCCGCATCATGAATTATCAAATTAGAAATATTTTCTTTTTGTAAATTATTCTGTATAAAACATAAACCATTATATATTGATTCCATCCTACAATTTTCATCGTTTGTAGATAAATAAATCTGACAGTTATTGAGTGTGTGGTCTTTTTCTATTAAATATTTTATATCATCAAAACACAAACTATTCACTATAATCACAACAATATCAAGAGTTTGAGACAATATTTTTAAAGAATGTAAGAATAATGGTATCGAATTATAATTATACAACTGTTTCAAAGTCGATGAATTAAATCTACTACTAAACCCTCCCGATAGTAATATTGCTATATTTTTTTTTAATTTCGGATCCCTATTCATTTAGTATAATAATATTTTAATTTTATATTGTTTTTTTAGATTGTTCCAACTCCATTTTTAGATTTTTTATTTCAGTAATTAAAATATCTATATCATCTTGATATTTTTTTTTTAGTTCATACGTTATTTTTTCTATACACTTTGATTCATGATACAATCGCATTTGTTTCGAAGCAAATTCTTTTTCACAAAATTGACAAGTTCTTGATATGTCTATACTTGATGAAATATCGCTATCACTACTTTTAGTGCATTTCGCGGATGTTTTTTGATGAATATTAAGAGTTTGTTTATTTGTAAAACTAGAACAACATTTAGGGCACTTATAATTCTTTTTACCTTTTGACGATTCTTCATCTCTTTCTTCCAAATAATCAGATTTGTATTCTGAAGGAGTCAATCCATCTTCGATTAAACGTTGAGTTGATATATCAAAAACGATAGAAGAAGATGTTGATAAGTTGTTTTTTCCTAAATTTTTTTTCAGGTCCATTTTTTTATATTTTAGAAATATTTTTTTAAATATAAATTAATATAAAAAATTAAAATATAATAAAAAATATTAAATTTTTAATATTTTTTATTATCTTGTTATATAATAAAAATGGAAAGAGTTGAGACAAAAAATCAATACTCTAATGAAACTTTTAAAATTTGCGACAATGATTGTTGTTGCGATTTCTCTTATTGTGAAAAATGCCCAACCGGTCCCCAAGGAGTACAAGGATTGCGTGGTTTTCGAGGTGATATTGGTCCAAGAGGATATCAAGGAGACGTTGGAGAAAGAGGTGATATTGGTGAACAAGGACCAACAGGAATGCAAGGTGAACGCGGTTGTCCTGGATGGTCTTGTAAAACTGGTGCTACTGGGTACACAGGGTACACCGGGTTTACCGGATACACTGGTTACACTGGGTTTACAGGGTACACAGGTCCACAAGGTGACACTGGATGCACCGGTTATACAGGGTTCACAGGTCCACAAGGTGACACTGGATGTACCGGTTATACAGGGTATACAGGTCCACAAGGTGATATTGGATACACAGGTTTTACAGGGTACACAGGACCAAAAGGTGATACGGGTCCACAAGGTGATATTGGATACACAGGTTTTACAGGGTACACAGGTCCACAAGGTGTGACGGGTCCATCTGTTTTTACACCATATATATTTGTATATAGAAATACAACTCAATCTATTCCTCTTGGAAGTCCTATTATTTGGGAAAATATTGGACCAAATTTAGGATTTAATTTGATAACACCTGATACAATACAAGTGTTAAATTCTGGAGTTTATTGGGAATCAAAAACAGTTGATACATTAGAACCAAATTCGTTTGCTCTTTATGTAAATGGTGTTTTATATCCAGGAACATGGTTTGGCGCAAATAGCACCGCACAAGATATAGGACAAGCATTAGTTGTTCTTAATGAGGGAGATCTTATTCAAGTGATAAATCAAAGTTCTCAAGGAGGTACTGTAAATTTATCACCACTAGGAAGTGGTGCAAACCCATCTATCGGTCAAAAAGTAGCTGGTTTTTGTTTATTCAGAGTA
>Ga0214923_10006972_pt1 | contig 12468 bp, 9 predicted proteins | sample LL1510_MetaG_FD_177993 | JGI IMG/M metagenome (GOLD analysis project Ga0214923, IMG submission 177993) | Freshwater microbial communities from Lake Lanier, Atlanta, Georgia, United States - LL-1510 | ecosystem: Environmental > Aquatic > Freshwater > Lake | place: USA: Georgia | collected 2015-10-15
GAGGATATGTTCCGTGTGCAACGCGATATTTTAAGCGCCTACCATGTGACAACTGCTGATGCATTTTATGGCGGTCAAGATTTCTGGCGAGTACCACTAGATCCATCAACCTTTGGAGCCAATGCTGGAAATCAGCCTCCTTATTATTTAACTATGCAGATTCCCGGACAAACCAAACCAACCTTCTCACTCTCTACCCCATTTGTTCCTCGTGGTGGCCGAGAAAACCTTTCTGCCCTTGCGGTTGTTAACTCAGATGCTGGTGATGATTACGGCAAGATAACTGTACTGCAGTTACCCCGATCAACTAACGTGGCAGGTCCTTCACAGGTTGCCTCAAACTTTGAAGCAAAACCAACTGTGGCAACAGCGCTCTCACTACTTAGGCAAGGCGGATCTGATGTCGTGCTAGGAAATCTACTAACACTGCCAGTTGGAAAAGGTTTGTTATATGTGCAACCAGTTTATGTAAGAGCTACTGGAAATACTGCTGCTTATCCATTGCTACAAAAGGTTTTAGTTTCATTTGGTGATCAAATTGGTTTTGATGACACGTTGCAAGGTGCACTTGATCAGGTATTTGGTGGTAACTCAGGAACAACTATTGGTAGTAATCAACCAAGCACTGGTACTACCGGTGGTACTGGAAGTAGTCAGGCAATAAAGTCTGCAATCTCATCTTTGCAATCTGCCTATGCAGATTTAGAGGCTGCACAAAAAAGGTTAGACGGTGCTGCTGAAGATAAAGCCAGAGCTAGAGTTAAAGCAGCAATTGCTGCGTTAATTGCTGCGCAAAATAGATAATTTAATTCAATATTTGGGACAATTGCCTCGGCTGCTCTAAGATTGCATTACCGACGCGGGGTGGAGCAGCTCGGTAGCTCGCTGGGCTCATAACCCAGAGGTCGTAGGTTCAAATCCTGCCCCCGCTACCAATCTTTATTTAATACGTAAGCTATTTAAAACTACAAATAGCGATGATAAAGACATCGCAGCAGCAGCATAGATCGGTGATAAATTGCCACTTGCTGCAACTGGAATACAAATTAAGTTATAGAAAAATGCCCAACCAAGATTAGATTTAATAATTCGCACTGTTTTCTCACAAATTGCTATGGCATCAAGGGTGGCAATTAATGATGGTCTAATTAAAGTTATATCTGCAGCCGCAATAGCGGTATCTGTGCCAGATCCCATTGCGATACTTAGATCTGCTTGCGCGATAGCAGCGGCATCATTTATGCCATCACCAATCATCAACACTCTTCCCTTTTCCTGCAGGAAGCTAACAAAATTAACCTTATCCTCTGGTGTTGCTGCTGCATATATATGGTCAATTGGAATACCAGCTTGTGAGCCCATTGATATCGCTGCAACTTCAGCATCACCGGTAATTAGCCAGGTATTAATTCCAGTTGATTGTAAGGTTTCAATAGCCTGCCTACCATCTGGCTTGATCTCATCACCAACCTCAAAAACACCATATGCCAAACCATCAATAGCGAGTACTGCAACTGTGTTTGCGCGCCCTTGTCCGGCTTTGATAGCTGCAACTAATTTTGGTGCAAATTCAGTAGTGCTACGAGCAATTGAAATTGGAGAGCCTATTAATACCGCTTTGCTGCTAGCTGGCGATAGCACTCGCCCTGCTACACCAACTCCAGAGGTTTGTTCAAACTCACTTACTGGAAAAATTGTTACTCCTTGTTTTGCTAGTGAGGAGGCGATTGCTGTTGCAATTGGGTGAGAGTCCATAGATTCAATACTTAGTGCATAGCTCATTAAATCTGAAGCAGAGATTGCTGTGCTATCAGTAGTTAGTGGGTTATCAATTAATACCATTTCCAATAATGACATTTGGCCAGTTGTAATGGTGCCGGTCTTATCAAATACCACATCAGTTATACCAACTGCTTTTTCAATTGATCTTGGTGATCTGATAACAATACCTTTTTTTGCGGCCTTTCCAGATGCAACTAGTAATGCGATAGGTGTGGCCAATCCCAGCGCACATGGGCAGGCAATAACTAATACAGAAACTGCGGTAGCAATTGATTTAGATAATTGATTATCTACCAAATACCAAGCCAAAAATGTTGCGATTGCAAGTAGTAAAACAACTGGAACAAAAATTCTACTTACCTTATCTGCCAACTGTTGAGCTGGTGCTTTTTCAGATTGTGCAGCAAGTACCATTCTTGTTATCCGTGCTAATTCAGTATCGGCTCCCACTCGAGTTGCTTTAACAAGTAAATTTCCATTGTTGTTTATAGATCCGGCATATACCAAATCATTTACCGCAACCTCAATCGGCATTGCCTCGCCAGTTAAGAATGCGTTATTGATTGTGCTAAACCCAGAGACAACTTGGCCATCAGTTGCAATTTTATCTCCTGGCTTTACTACAAATAAATCATCGACAAGTAGCCGGTCAATTGAAACTATTTCAGTTCCATAAACTCGCTTTACCTCAACCTCATTTACCGATAACTTAAATAACTCTGCAAGGGCAGAACCAGCTTTCCGCTTTGCTCGATGCTCTAAATATCTTCCTAGCATTACAAAAAATATTACCGAAGCAGATACTTCGGGATAGACCGAAGGCATTAATTTATCCTTTACAAGATAGGTTGCAGCTGAATAAATACTCCAACCAAGTGAGATAAGTGATCCGAGGCAAACTAAGGTATCCATTGTTGGGTTTAATAAGTTTTTAATTGCTGCACGGTGAATTGGCCAAGCCAGTACTAAAACAACTACTACCGATAGTGCGATTGAAAGCCAGATCGTAACTGGAGCTATTACTTTATCTAATAATGAGGGTGGCAAAATATCTACTAATAATTTATTAACTCTCTTATTTATGCCACCAACCATTGAAATAAGAATTATCGGCGCAGTTAGCAATAAAGTTAGTAATAATCTGATCCCTAATCTATTTGATTTTTCAAATGATTCTCGTTCACCCTTAAAGATAGTTGCTTGATATCCAGCATTAGTTACCGCTGCAATTAACTCATCCTCTGAAATATTTACCGCTGCAATTATGTGAGCAGATTCCATTGCCAGATTTACCGCAGCTCTTACACCTGGTAATTTGTTAAGTGATCTCTCAATAGTGCTTACACAGGAGGAGCAGGTCATACCAGTTAGGCGCAGATCTACCTGTCTAGTTTTCAATTGGCCCGACTCCATAGTTTTACTCACGGCAGAAAGATTACTCTCTCTTTTCTTACTCGGCTGCGAGAACCCTCCGCAGGCTTTCTAACCTAGCCAGATTTTGATTAGTTAATCCGGGCCACTTATTTAGCGCACAACTTTGCTCATTATGAGTGCAATTTTTTGGGCAATGCTTAATTGCATCTGCAAATTCTGGAAAAGCTGAAATCACTCTTGAAGGTTGAACATGGGCAATACCAAAGGAGCGAACACCTGGTGTGTCAATGATCCAACCAAAGTTTTCACCATCAAATGATGATGACAATGGCAATGCAATCGCACTTGAAGAGGTATGTCTACCTCTACCAGTTACTTCATTTACATCACCAATAGCGCGGTATGTAGATTCACTATCGTGACCAGCGGTTCGATTTTTCGAGCTTTCAAGTAAGTTATTTACTAAGGTTGATTTACCAACTCCGGAGTGACCAAGCAAAACTGTTATTTTCTTTGCTAATCCCTCTTGTAATTTAGTTAAATCGGAGGAGCGATCAATTTTATAAACAGCAATATCTAGATCCTTATATGTCTCTAAAAACTCATCACCACTTCCTAAGTCATGCTTTGTCATAATTATTATTGGTCTAATGCCTTGGTCATAGGCAACAACTAAGGCACGATCAACAAAACCTTCCCGGGGCTCTGGATTTGCCGTAGCAATTACAATTGCTATCTGATCAACATTTGCCACAATCACTCGCTCATCATTTACATGATCATCAATAGTTCTAGTTAATGAGTTCTTCCGAGGCAAAACTGCAACGACTCGAGCCAGCGAGCCAGCTGTGCCAGATATGTCTCCCACAACTGATACCAGATCACCAACCACAACAGATTTTTTCCCTAATTCACGCGCTTTCATAGCGGTAATAATTGATTTACTACTACCGCTCTGAATTAAACATTGCACCCGACCTCGATCAACCTCAATAATCGTTGCAGTCTGAGCCTTTGAATAATCTGGCCGATCTTTTGTGCGCGGGCGGGCTTTGTTACTTGCCCCAAATTGCCGAGATTTATTTACCTTTACATCGTCTTCATCCCAATTTTTATTTGATCTAACCATCAAGCATTCCTTGCCACATGCTGGGAAAATCCGATAAGGTTTTTTTAGTTGTTTCAATATTTTCAACAACTACACCTTCAACTGCCAATCCAATAATGGCACCAGCAGTTGCCATCCGATGATCCTCATAACTTCTAAATATCTGGGAAGCTTTAAGTTGAGTTGGTTTAATTAGTAACTCACCTGGACCTTCGGTAACTGAACCACCAAGATTGTTTATCTCAGTAGCAAGTGCGGCAAGGCGATCTGTCTCATGCAGGCGAAGATGAGCAATCCCGCGAAGTGTTGATGGTGAATCTGCTAAAGCTGCAACCGCAGCAATTGATGGGGTTAATTCACCAACATCATGCAGATCAATATCAATACCGAGAATCTTTCCGCTACCTGAAATTTTTAAGCCATAACCACCTTGTTCGATCTTTGCTCCCATTTTTGTAAAGATGCTTCGCAACTGATCACCTGGTTGAGCAGTTGATTTGGGCCAGTCTTTTATCTCAACGACACCACCGCAAATCATGGCAGCTGCCATAAATGGTGCAGCATTTGATAGATCAGGTTCAATTGTTAAATCCTGTCCAGTTAATTTACCAGGCTTAACACTCCAACTATTATTACCAATCTCAACCTGGGCGCCAAAGGTGCGCAACATTTGAATTGTCATTTCAATATGGGGCATAGAAGGAAGTGAAGTTCCGATATGTTTAACGGTAATTCCTTGCTCAGTTGCCGGTCCTAGCAATAACAGCGCTGAAACAAATTGACTAGATGCGCTGGCATCAATCTCAACCACGCCACCTTTTACCCTCCCAGCACCATTAATTGTTAATGGTAATTTGTATTTATTTCCATGTTCAATTGATACTCCAAGTTGTTCTAAAGCATTAATTACTGGTGCAAGTGGTCGCTCATGTGATCGTGCATCACCATCAAAATGAATTAAACCAGTAGCAAGAGATGCAATTGGAGGCAGAAAACGCATAACAGTTCCAGCATTACCAACCTCTATATGAGCAGGTCCTGATAATTGTTTTGGAGTAATTTTGTAATCAAAGCCATTAGGGGTTTTAATCTCTTCAATTTTGCACCCTAAGTTACACAATCCATTAACCATCAAATCAGTATCTCTAGAGGAGAGAGGCTTACGCAATATTGATGGCGTTGCTGCGATTGCTGCAAGTACTAATGCTCGGTTAGTTGCTGACTTTGATCCGGGAATATTTATAATTGCATTAATTGGTTTAGGAGCAGCACCAGTTAAACCGCCACGAAAAGGTGCACTCCAATTTGTCATATCCACCATTCTACCCACCCCTATCTTTTTGAGACTGGGCTTTTAAGCGTGGTTTAACCGATAGTAGGCGGGAATAAAGTACCGACGCTACAGGTTTTACTTCTATGAATGAGTTACGCCAAATTACTAGGCGAAATAAAAATTATATGTTGATTCCTAAAACCCCATTCGAGGTAGCCTTGGCTCAAATGAGTAATGAAGATTTACTACCAGCGGTAGTTGACCGAGAAAAAGAAACCTTAGCTCAGCGAAAAGCAAGGTTTGAAAGAGATGCTTTAGTTTTTACATCTCAACTTTATGGTGCTGCCCTTCGTTATACAAAAAATTCACATGATGCCCAGGATTTAGTACAAGATACATATGCAAAAGCATTTACAAGTTTTCATCAATTTGAACCTGGTACAAATCTAAAAGCTTGGCTATATCGAATTCTTACCACCACATTTATTAATAATTACCGCAAAGACCAACGTCGGCCACAAATATCAGGTGGTGAAATAGAGGATTGGCAGATTGCTGATGCTTCATCTCATACAAGTGATTTAGGAAAATCTGCAGAGGATGAGGTATTAGAAAATATTGCAGATAAAGATGTGAAAGAGGCGTTAGCTGCTATGCCTGAGGAGTTTCGAATGGCAGTTTATTTATCGGATGTGGAAGGTTTTGCTTATAAAGAGATCGCTGAAATTATGGGTGTGCCAACCGGCACTGTTATGTCCCGTCTACATCGGGGGCGTAAATTATTAAGAGCATCTCTTGCTGAGTACGCAAAAGATCGTGGCTATGGAAAAAATAAAGCAGGTGATCAAGTATGAGTTGCGGAAATCATCACATGATGCCTTGTGATCAGGTACTACCAAATATTGTGCTTTATATTGATCATGAAATCTTTGATAACGATCAATTAAATTTAGTAGAGATTCACTTTGGTGAGTGTGCACCATGTCGAGTACAAATGGAGCAAGAGAACACCGCACTTGCTTTAATACGAAATCTTTTGTGTAATGCATTAAATGAAACAGCTCCACAGGAGCTAAACCATCGAATTAATCAACAAACCGCCGATCTCTATAATCAAATGATCCAGCAGGAGGGCTCGCAACGGTTAAGTGAAATTACCTATACCCAAACCACTTATACGGAAATTACCTCTGAAGGTGCGACTCAAATTGAAATAACTAGCGAAATCCACAGAGAGTTCCCGCAAGAATAATTAATTAATCACTAATCTTGTGATTATGAAACCAGAGCAAGTAATTGGCGCAATTGGTATGTCAGCCATGACAATCCGCCCGGGGGACACCTCTGTTGCTCAAGGTGTTAATGATCTACCAGTTGTCGGGTCTAATCAGTTGTTATCTTTAATAGAGAGCGCGTGTAGCACAGCAATAATTGAATTTTTAGATTTTGGCGAAACTACAATTACTACAAATTCTCAAATAGAAATATCTGGTGCTATTGGAATTGGCTTTGAAATTCACGCCACCGCCAGATGCTTAGGGCTAGCCGATAACTTACTTAAGTTTGAGGTTGAAGTTCATCAAAGCGCCAGATTAATTGCAACTGGATTAATAACTAGAAAATTTGTAGAACGAGTCTCCTTTATGGCCAGAGTTGCTGCCGAGTCGATGGTGGCGGAAAAAGGAATTCCTATTAAAGAAAACAAAATCGCTAGCAGCTTAAATTTCTAAGCCACTAGCGATTACTTGTTAATTATTTTTTAGTTGCCCAAAAAATCTCAGCAATCTCATCGATCTTGCCAATTAACTTTTCAGCAACTGCAACATCATTTGTTCCCTTACTTCCGCCAGCACCTGCAAGCTTGGTTGCTTCATTAAACAGTGTATGAAGTTTTGGATAGGCTTCAAAATGATTTGGCTTAAAGTAATCTGTCCATAAGACCCAAAGGTGATGCTTTACTAACTCTGATCTCTCCTCTTTGATTGCAACCGCACGTGATTTAAAATCAGCATCACTGCTAGCCGCATACTTCTCCATACAAGCTTTAACAGATAGGGCTTCAATCTTGGCTTGGGCTGGATCATAAACACCACATGGTAAATCACAGTGTGCGAACACTGTTTGCTTAGGTGTAAATCTTGCTATTAATGAATTTATCATTTCTCTCCTTAGTTGATTTAAATCTAATTTATAAGTGAGAGAATACTCTGCATGTTCGGTTTTAGCACGGTGGCAGTTTCTGGCAACTCTATGAGTCCGGCCTACCGCCAAGGAGATTGGCTACTTGTGCGCAAGCTAAGTGGCAAAAAGCACACCCTAAAAATTGGAGCGGTCTATCTAATCCAAGATCCAATTAGACCTGGTGTTGAGTTATTAAAACGGCTTAAAGAGAGTCGTATGGAGCATGGCGTTGTTAGGTATTGGGTAGAGGGTGATGATCCAAGTAGTGAAGACTCCAAGAAATGGGGATGGCTTGCAGGTGAGCAGTTTTTTGGAAAGGTTATTCTTAAATACCGAAAAGGCAGTTAGCGAGTAAAGGCCTCTGTCATTAACGCCTTTTCCTCCTCTTCATGCAAATGATGATTTCCAGTTGCTGGGCTTGCTGTTGCTCGACGAGAAACTCGTCGCATGGTACGACCTGCTAACTCATCATGTGCCATAAATGCTTCTTGGGTTGCTAGTGCAATAAATGGCCACGGACCTTGATTAGCTGGCTCATCTTGCACCCAAAGCAAAGTAGCCTTTGGATGTTTCTTTGCCTCTGCAATAATTTCTGCAATTGGCAGTGGATATAACTGTTCAACTCGGGCAATTGCTGTTGAGTGTTCTCCTAACTTATCTCGCTCTGCAATTAAGTCGTAGTAAACCTTTCCAGAGGTAAAGATTAAGCGAGTTGCAGTAGTAACTTTGTCATCAGCAATAAATGGCTTAAATCTTCCAGTTGTGAAATCTGTTAAGCCACTTGCCGCAGCTTTCAAGCGCAACATTGATTTTGGCTCAAAGATAATTAATGGCCGGCGTGCTGGATTTTTCATGTGCCAACGAAGCAGGTGGAAATAAGAGGCTGGCGTAGATGGTTGGGTAACTGTCATATTTTGCTCAGCGCATAATGCTAGGAATCTTTCAATTCGCCCCGATGAGTGATCAGGTCCTTGGCCTTCATACCCATGTGGCAAAAGCAAAACTATTGAGGATCGCTCACCCCACTTTTGCAAAGCAGATGAGATAAATTCATCAACAACAGTTTGTGCACCATTAGCAAAATCACCAAATTGTGCTTCCCAAATAACTAGCGCATTATCTCGCTCAACTGAGTAGCCATATTCAAAACCCATCACCGCATACTCAGAGAGAAGTGAGTCATAGATATGAAATTGATTTGGATCTTTTACCAGTGAGCGAAGTGGGTATATCTCTTTGCCACTTTCTTTATCTATTACTACTGCATGACGATTACTAAATGTGCCGCGGCGAACATCCTGGCCACTCATTCTAATTGGGTGACCTTCTTGTAGTAGTGAACCAAAAGCGAACATCTCACCAGCTGCCCAGTCAACATTTGCCTCAGCTAACATCTCAGTGCGCTTTAATAATTGTGGTAATAATTTTGGATGAACAGTGAAATCAGATGGGAATGATGCTTGTGTAGCTGATATTTTTCTAAGATTATCTTCAGTAACAGCGGTATCAACTGATTCTGGCGTTAAAACAGCTAGTGGCATCCAATTTGCATCATGCTCTGGTTCAGTGTTGTGAACTGCAGTAAATACTCCCTCTAGCTGTTGCTGATAATTTCGTAGTACCTCTTCTGCCTCTTCCACAGTTATATCACCACGACCAATTAATGCTTCGGTATAAAGTTTGCGAGTAGATCTCTTAGCATCTACTAATTTATACATAAGTGGCTGAGTAAAGCTTGGCTCATCACCCTCATTGTGACCACGCCTGCGGTAGCAAATCATGTCGATTACTACATCCTTATTAAATTTTTGACGATACTCAAAAGCAAGCCGAGCAACTCGAACACATGCCTCTGGATCATCACTATTAACATGAAATACCGGAGCCTGAATCATTTTGGCAATATCTGTTGAGTAGGTAGAAGATCTTGCTGAATCTGGGGAGGTAGTAAAGCCAACCTGATTGTTAACCACAATATGGATACTTCCACCAGTGCGATAACCCTTAAGAAGTGAGAGTGAGAGAGTTTCAGAAACCACACCTTGACCGGCGAATGCAGCATCACCATGTAACAAAATTGGTAGCACTGGGTATGAACTTTGTTCATCAACTGAAGTATCACCGGCTGCGGCCTGTAATTTATCTTGCTTAGCGCGAACAATTCCCTCTAATACTGGATTTACTGCTTCCAAATGTGATGGGTTTGCTGCTAAATAAATTTTAGTAGTAGCACCTGATTGGGCAGTAAATACTCCCTTAGTACCTAAGTGATACTTAACATCACCTGAGCCATGCACCTCATTGTCATGGTAATTTCCTTCAAACTCTTGAAAAATTTGGCCATAAGATTTTCCGGCAATATTTGCTAACACATTTAACCGACCACGATGGGGCATGCCAATACAAACCTCATCTAAGCCAGAGTCGGCAGCGGATGAAATCACTGCATCTAACATTGGAATTACCGATTCACCACCTTCTAGCGAGAATCTTTTTTGCCCGACATACTTTGTTTGCAAAAATGATTCAAAAGCCTCTGCGCTATTTAACTTACGTAATATAAGTAGCTGCTCTTCGCGTGGCGTGGTTGGTGCACCAACCTCAATATTTTCTTGAATCCATTTACGCTCATCTGGATTTGCAATATACATATATTCAACACCGATAGTGCGACAGTAAGAGTCACGTAGTACTCCTAATATGCGGCGTAACTTCATAAAGGATTTGCCACCAAACCCACCAGTTGCAAACTCCCGATCTAAATCCCAAAGCGATAAACCATGATTTACTACATCTAGATCAGGGTGTGAACGCTGCACATAAGCAAGCGGCTCAACATCTGCCATCAAATGGCCAGTGGTTCGGTAGGCATCAATTAACTTTTGTACTCGCGCTGTCTTACTAACATCATCATCTTTTCCAAAGCGCATATCAACAACCCAGCGAATTGGTACATATGGAATCCGCAGCGCCTCAAAAATTTCATCATAGAAATTCTCTTCGCCAAGTAATATTTCATGAATTCGCCGTAGGAAATCACCAGATTGCGCACCTTGAATAACTCGGTGATCATATGTACTAGTAAGTGTTACTACTTTGCTAATTGCAAGATCGGCAAGTGCTTGTTCATTTGTGCCATGAAACTCTGCTGGATAATCAAGTGCACCAACGCCAAGAATTAATCCTTGACCTTGCACCAATCTTGGTACTGAGTGAACTGTGCCAATTGTTCCTGGGTTAGTAAGGGAGATTGTGGTGTCAGCAAAATCCTCAACTGCTAGCGCACCCCCTCGTGCCTTGCGCACCATATCCTCATATGCTGACCAAAATTGTGCGAAATCTAACTTCTCACAACCCTTAATTGAAGGCACTAATAATTGGCGAGAGCCATCTGGTTTTGCTAAATCAATTGCGATACCTAAATTAATATGTTCTGGATGACCAACTGCTGGTTTTCCATCTAGTTGGGTGAAAAATGAATTCATCTCCGGTAGAGCGCGAACAGCTTTAACCATTGCATAACCAATTAGGTGGGTAAATGAAACCTTGCCACCCCGGCCACGCTTTAGATGATTATTTATAACAGTGCGATTATCGATCATTAATTTTGCAGGAATCACCCGAACACTTGTTGCAGTTGGAACTGTTAACGAGCCCTCCATTGATTGCACAACTCGGGCTGCCACACCCCGCAATGGCTCAATATTTGCTGCTGCTGGTGTGATTAAAGTTGGAATTGGTTTAACTATTGGATCTGCTGGTTTAACTGTAGTGCTAGTTGAAGCAACTACTTCTGATGCTAAAGATTGCTCTGCCAACTTTGCTAGTTGTGATTTAGGAATAGGTGGTGTGCCTGGCTTTGTTGCTGCCCCATTTGTATTTGTACTAGATGGCGCTGCAGATGATCCACTTAATGATGGTGCGCCACCAAAATCTGCGAAAAAATCCCACCAAGCTTTATCTACCGATGTTGGATCACTTTGGTATCGCTCATACATCTCCTGCACTAACCACTCATTAGGACCAAAGGAGCCACCAAAGTGATTAGCGGGGGTGTTAGCCTCGATTTGGCTCAACTATCTCCCCCAATCTTTGAACTAATTTTAAGTGTGGCAGCAGGTTAATCTTAACTCTCACACAACTTTGCTAAGCCCTTATCGAGGCTTTAACCAAGTGAAAGTGGCCACCAGCACATATTTTAGGCTAGCAACTGCCCACAATTCACGGCAGGGTTGCGCCTATGAGTGGCGATAAGAAGTGGGCGATAGTAACGGGTGGCTCACGTGGACTGGGATTTGAAACTGCAAAAGGGTTAATTGCAGCTGGCATCTTTGTTTACATCATTGGTAAAGATTTAGAGCGAGCAAAACAGAGTGCGGCAATATTAGGTTGTGAGTATCGAGCAGTTGATGTGGCCGATAGTAAAAAATTTCGTGAGGTATTAAATGAGATTACCCAGTCAGCTACTGGTAATGGCTTTGGCGTATTAGATATTTTAATTTTATCTCATGGCGTGATGAGTGAGAAGATGTCTAAGACTTTACGCACAACTGATGAAGAGTGGCGGCGAACCTTATCGATTAATTTAGATTCAGTATTTGTAGCGGTAAATCAATTAGCACCAGCAATGACGGAAGCACGAACAGGAAGAGTTATTGTTTACTCCGCTTGCCTTGGCAGAATGTCTGGGCCAGGAACACATGGCGGCCTTGCACCTTATCGAATTAGCAAAGCAGGTGTTAATGCATTT
>Ga0214923_10006973_pt1 | contig 12463 bp, 15 predicted proteins | sample LL1510_MetaG_FD_177993 | JGI IMG/M metagenome (GOLD analysis project Ga0214923, IMG submission 177993) | Freshwater microbial communities from Lake Lanier, Atlanta, Georgia, United States - LL-1510 | ecosystem: Environmental > Aquatic > Freshwater > Lake | place: USA: Georgia | collected...
CGACATCTTCTGACGCTGATCCTGAAGATCCAATAGTTAAAATAGTTGATAGTCTAGCGAACATTGAAAAATATACAAAAGGTTTTCTTAATAAGCAGTTACAAGTGCAAGTAACATCATCATCTCTTGGCAACGTGACGGTGACGCCAACAGGAAATAATGCTAAAACAAGCCAGCAGCAAAATTTATATGGAACCTATAATTGGTCTGAGGAAGAGGAAAGAAATGCGAGGGATTATGCGAGACAGAATCAGCCAAGCGCAGCATATAGTGCTTTAATGAATTATTATAACAGTTCTAATGGCCCCGGCAAGACCACCCCACAGCTTGCCGAGGAATGGTGGACCAATTATGGTTCATCGCTAAAAATTGGCGACTTTATGTATAATCCTGCCTATCAGTCAACACAAGGAACTTCACTCACAATGCTTGGTAATGAAATTTTTAAAATTAATATAGATAAAGAAGGTAAAGTTTCAAGAATTAGTGGACCAAAAGTGCCACAAGGAAAAACTGGAGGAATTCTTTCTGGCCCAGACTCCGGTTATCCAGCGATTCTTCACGGCACTGAAGCTGTCGTTCCGCTGCCTGATGGAAAAACAATACCTGTTAGTTTCGGTAAAAGTATAACAGAAAATATTGAAAAAATAGCAGACAATACGCAGCCTCTTTCCAAAATTCAAGAGAATACAGAAGAGTTTGTTGAATTGCAAGATCCATCCACAAGAAAAAGAGCGTTAGCGGCTACGGCTATAAAAAATACTGTTTCTATAAATAGTTCTGGCACAAATACTGAATCTTCCGCCACTGATACAACCTACACCGTATCGCCAACAGGCAGCTACGATTATGCTATCAGTGGATTTGGTGCAGGCGATAAGATCGTTGGACCAACAGGTGTTATACCGACTATAGCAGATCAAGTTAGTTTCACTGATGGTCGGGTCTCACTACAGTACGCCAATGCTGGAAATGTCACCAAGATCAGGTTATCCGGGTTAACTGCGGCTCAGGACGGCGCAATCTTTGGTGCCAGCGATCTCAACACGGTGTTCGGCGCTGACACGATAAAATTACCAGCAGCACCAACAACTTCAGTTGCACCAACAACTTCAGTTGCACCAACAACGTCAGTTGCACCGAGTAGCAGCACATTAAAACGCGGAACGGTAGAAAATAAGAGACTCAAACAAACTTTTGAACTTCCTATAAATTGGAATACTATGGATTTGTCGCAGCGGGCTCTATGGTATTCAAGTAATGGATTTACCGGAGACGATCTTAGACAATCTCTTGGTTTTAGTCAATATGAAGTTGATAAGTTAGATAGCGCACTAATGGAAGTAAGTGGGCCCGTCAAGTTTTTTAATCCTCTAACCAAAAACAACTGGAGTGAGCGAGAAGTATTGGATATTAATAAATCTTGGGGATTTAATATTATGCCGGGTGATGGTAGAATAATATCAGTTCCGGGTGGCGTTACTCGTGATTCTACGGGAAATTATGTTCCTGGAGGACTTGACTGGAAAAAAATGACTCTGCGTGAAAAAGCTCAGTGGTTTAATGATAATAGTATTACACCAAGCATGTTACCATTTTCTCTTTCAGACATAATTCTTTTATTAAAAAATGGTTATAAGATAACGCAACAGGATGCAGAAAATTTTTTAAGAGCATCGGGGGGAAATGCAGTCGCATATAAACAGTTGATGGAGGGTGCCGGTTTACCAACACCTAAAATATTACCAACTATAAATTTTCAAGAGGGTAGCTTCGGGGTAGGTTTTACAATAGATGATATTAAAAGATATCAAAACGAATATGGTGTAGATGTGGCGATTGCGGGGATGGATCGTGTGCCATACATACCAAAAGCTGCAACTGGCGCCGTCCTTTCTGGCCCAGATTCCGGTTATCCAGCGATTCTCCATGGCACTGAAGCTGTCGTTCCGCTGCCTGATGGAAGATCTATACCAGTTGATCTTGTAATCAAACAGAATACGCAATCAGCATTTTCTATGCTTGAAAAAGCACAAGAAATTCAATCTGATATGATTGAAAAAACAATGACTCGCTCCAATCAAATATCAGGCGCTTCAAATATTGTTTCAAATAGTGGCAATCAACGAATTGATAATAGTGTAAAAAACACTTACGTTAATAACGCTACGCGAGACTATGAATTTGTTCGGTATGGTTCATTTGTAAAAAGCGAATATACGACATCAACTCCTTGGTAAAAACGCATATAAAAAAAGGTGGCATTTCTGCCACCTAAAATACTACTTCAAGGAGTCAAAGAGAAATTTGCGATTCTATTTTAGTTTTTGAGAAGATTCATCATAGAGACTGCTTTTTTGCCGAAGATGAGAAAGAAAGAATTCAAAAGACTTTCTACCGAAATGTGAAACGGGCAAATCAAGACGAAGACATTCAGCACGAATGTCTTCACTTAAAACTGGTGTCACTCGGACATTGATTGTTTCCGATCTCGCTGCGGCGGCATTCATTTTTTTGCGAGGCATAGATATCACTCCTATTATAAATTAATCATCTTCAGTTAACTTTTCAAAGTAACTCAAGTCTTCATCTTCATCATCGTCAGCAGCAATCTTTGCAGCAACTGGCGCAGATTTTGTAACAGACCTTTCAATCGGCGCAGCAGCAACAGCAGCAGTTGCACCGGCGATTCCCAAAACGACATTCAAACGTTCTTTGATTTGATCGTATGACTTGAAGTTTGTAGGATCTAAAAACTCATTGAGTTTATATTCAGATTTCCAGATACGCTCAAGATCATCATCATCTTGTGATAGGGGGCTTGGTCTATCAAATTCTGACTTGTCATAGTTTTGATAACCTTCAACTTTGCGAATTTTCAATTTGAAATTTGCGCCTTCCCACAAGTCAAAAGGATTGACGGGCATTTCATCTTCAAACTCAGGATTCATCAAATCGTTGAGTTTATCAAAAATTTTCTTGCCGAATTTGAAAAGAAAAACTTTGCCGTCATTGTCAGGATTGCTTGGGTCTTTGACAACATAGATGTTTGAAACGTACTGAAGTTTGCGCTTTTGTTTGCGTACAATCTCTTTGTTTGCTTCAATGCCTGAATTCCATAGAACGGTGTTGTGTTCACACACTGGGCATTTTTTGTTGATTGATGTTAAACAATTATCAATCAACCATTGTCCAGTTGGTCCTTGAATGGAATGAGAAAAGATTTGAATCCATGGCATGTCTTCACCTTCAGGTGAAGGAAGAAAGCGAATGGTGGCCATACCATTGCCAGCTTTGTCAACCGTTGGCTTCCAGAAACGAGTGTCTTCGTATGATTTTTTGCCAGTCTCTTTGTCAGTCAACTTAGAGAGTTCGCCCGTGAGTTTTTCTAGGGCTTGAGTGCGCGATTTTTTAAGATCAGCGAATGAATTTGCCATCGTATTTACCTCGTATTTAAATGTATTAAAAAATGTATTACTCTTGTCCACATACTTCATGCTGTACATGAGTATATAGTAATTCTACATGCTTTTTTGGCACAAGTAAAGCACAAATTTGTCTTTTTACAACTTTTTTTATTTCTGTACTAACTGCTTTAACGTCTGCCTTTGCTTCACTATGTCTACTTTTAAGAATGGCTGGTATTTTTTGCATAATTTACTAATGTCGGTATAGATTGGATCAGATAGTAGTTTGTCAGATTTGTGTGTAAACTTTAGTATTGAATCTAAAATACATAATGTTTCAATACTAATTTCTTTGTGTAGATACTTTTGAATGATTCGTGGATGATTTCCATTGATTGTCTGGAATAATTTATTGAATTCATCTGTATCTAACTCAGAAACGAATTCCATTTCAGATTTGAAATGGTATGAAATTGACTCTTGTTTTCTTTTCCAGTTTTTATATCGCTCTTCACATTCATCAGACAAAAGTTCACCAACCCAGATATTTGTCTGATATAAAAAGTTTGCAACAAGAAAGTCTTCAAGATATTTGTCTTTTCTTTTACCAAGTTTAGCGAAAAAAATTTTATCTTTTCTTTTCAAGAAGGAATCAAATGATACGTTGATTTTCTTATTGTACTTAAAGTAGTCGTAATTGTCAAGTACAAAATGATTTTTAATTGCAATATAAATTTTATATGCTTCAATAGCTTCCATCTTCGTCAATTGGTAGTCTTGTCTTTCTTACGATCATATTTAAATCTGTTGCTTCAGCTTCAATGCGACTTTTCATGCGAGAAGAAACCAATGCAGCAGCAGTTTCAATTTCAATATTTTTATTTTCACAATAAAGAACGATTGCATCAATCATGCTGATTGGTTTTTTATCACGCATAATGGTAATGATGCTTTGCTCAAATTCTTTAGCAGTTAATATATTTAAATTCATTTCTTTAGACTCACATTTATGTTTTTTGGACATCCTTTTCCCATCGATAAAAGATATGATCTCCAATTTGGACTACTTTCGTAGCCCTTTTAATCCAAGAGGGTTTTACATATATTGCATGAAAGTGCGTTGCTCCCTCTATAAGATCAATCATCATAACATCTTTTGTATGTTTAGTCAAGAGAAATTCTGCAACTTTATAAGATTGTTTCCATACGTCATTGTTTTTTGGTTTCTTATCTTTGTTGCCATTACAATACCATGAAAACTGACAATCTTGCGTTACAATTCCTTTGATTGTTTTTGGAAATCTGTTTTGCTTGTCTACTAACCGATTGAGAACTACCATACCAACTGCAATCTTACCAATTGATGGTTGATTGCCAGCTTCGTGATAGATGTTCAGTGCCATCCAGTACAAGTCCGTTTTGCTTGCATCTTTGCTCTTCAAGAGTGACTGTGGATCAATTGCATGTGCTGATGCTATAAAAAGCAAAGAAAAGAGTAACACTACAACCTTTGATAAGGTTTTCATATATGCTCCTTAATAGTGCGAAGAACTATTTAGTATTCTAAACTATTTCAGATAGTTTGTCAACATAATCTGAGCATATCGCATAGCATTCCAATTTAGCGCATTTTTCAAGTTTCATAAACTTCTCTGGCATGACACAGACAGACTTTGAAGTCAATTTGCTTTTTGGATAAGCCCATATTACACCATGGCTTGTTAGTGTATATGCATCTTTCTCGTGCCAGAAATAGTTGAGATTTGTTGACGTTAGCCATTCCAATGCTTCTACATTCTTTGCATGAATCCATAGCAGTGATGCTTTGTCGTATAGAAAATCTAGACTAATTCTATGATGTGGTTCATCATGTCCTAAGTAAATTTGATCATAAAGGCGCCATAAATCAATCTCGCATTGATAACCAGATTTGATAGCGTATTCAATTTGGTCAGGAAAATTCTCTAATGTTGGATTTGGTCCGTTTGTAAGACCTCTATGTGCGATCAGTAGCATCGTATTTGTCCGTTGGTATGCTTGGCCACCGAACTACAATGAGATCGGTATCCGTTAAAAATTCAACATCTGAAATCTCGTTTGCTTCGTAGATCCACATGTTACCAGTTTTCATCCAAACACCTGATACCATGAGTTCACCACGAACAATGTAATTCAATTCAGTTGTCAGTTTGTGATAATGTGCATAAGTAGGATCACCCCTTGGATGCCAATGATGTGCAACCTCAAAGTCTTTTGTCCTATGAAATGATTGTTCAAAATCACCAACAAACCATCCTTTGATGTATTTGTTTATGTCCGATGTTTTCATGATTCTAATTCCTGTATTCGCACTTGATGTCTACCACCATCAAATGTATGCTTCATGGAAATCGTCATCAATTCAGTTAGCCAATCTTTAGTCGCAAGTTTTGCTGGTATTGAAAAGAAGTTAGCACAATTATGCCGAATGGCCATCTCCATTGCGTAAGTATCATAGATCAGTGCTGACCGAATACCTTTGAATTTGTTAGCACACATGTTTACACCTTGACCAGTTCTACAGAATGCAAACCCAATATCACATTCACCTTCTTGAATGGATCGCACCGCTTGTGCAATGTAATCTTTATAATTACAATCACGATTGACAAAGGTACCAAAGTCTATGTACTTCATATAATAATATTCCTCAAGCACTTTTTTGAAAACTGCTTTTTCAAAGTAACCAGAATGATCGGAACATATTGCAATAGGCTTTGTTGTATTGCCTAAATTTTTGATTGCATGATTCTTATAGAATCTATATTCATCTGGTGTACCAAAAACATGCATCTTGTCTACACTCTGTGTTGTAATTTTTAGACCATTCTGAATGAGTAGATTGTATAGTGGTGCAATATAGAATTCGTTATTTGTTCTAATGTCTTTTTCAATCATTTGTTCCGCATACTTCACAAAATCAGAACCACGTTTGAAGCAGTAGATACCTACACATGCGTCTGTGCTAATTGCTTTCTTTTCAGCAGTTTCGGTTACTAAATCTCTGTCACTCTTAGCATAACTGTAATTGATACTGTTAGATTTGAATGTGAGTATCAGCCCATCTTCAAGTCTTTTGTGCATATCATAAGGATTGAATTTTGGTTCAAACTCTATATCAAGCGTGTGAATGATTAACGGAGCATCGTTGTTAATCATATTCTTAGCGTATAAGCAACTTTCAACTGAACCTCTTGTTAGATGATCTAGAACGATGATTTCACATGTTTGACCAAACTTGTGTTTGAGAATCTCGTCCATGCGAAAGTTATAGACATGCTCATCACGAATGATAAAGATTAGATTACAATCATCAATTTTCAAACACGCTAATGAAAGATCAATCAAATGTTTTTGGCCAACATTGATTAATTGTTTTGGTACAGTAAAGCCTTCTTTTTGAAAGCGACTACCTAAGCCAGCCATTGGTATTAGAATATTAGGTTTTCTCATTTCTCTCTTTCAAAAATTTAGTTGTTGCATTGTGTGCATCTTTCAAACATTTTTCTGGTATTTTTTCTTCTAAAATACCAGACATAAACTTTGCAGCAAAATAATCGCCTGCGCCTAAAACATACAGGCCATTGACGTATTCACCTATGCATCCATACTTATTATGAAAAAAATAACTTTTCTTAGGCGAATGAACTACAATCAATCCTTTGATTCTAGCAGGAGTCTTAATCAAACGCAAGTCTTCTTCTGATACAAAAAGCACATCAATCATGTCCAACAATCCATCGTCAAGCGAATTACCTGTACAGATGTCTGCACATACAATACCAGTTAAATGTCGTATGAAAAACGGATTCTCAATTTCATTCAAGTATGCTACATGATTAACTTTAGCTTCTATGATTGTCGGTAATACTTCAGATGCGTTTAAATCTGAATTGCTAATTCTGTCAGACTTTTCTCTATCAATTGTAATCGTAGAATAACCGATGTTTGTTGGTGAAACATGAATGTCTGCTTTAGGATTGATTTGCTTCAATGCTTTCCATACGTTAGCAATGCCCCCTATATCGTGACGAACTTTAGTGTCCCAAATCGTATCAAAAACTAAATGCCCGTATAAACCAAAGTCTCTCATTAAAATTTTTCTTTCATGTCAAGTTCATAAATTTTTTGGAGATGATCATCAAACTCATACTTCGGAAGTTTACCAGATCGTTCTAGATATTCAAACAATTCTAAAACTAAGTTTTCACCGCCGTTGCCTTGCATGCGCTGTGCAACTCTTTTGACGCACGATGGAGAATCTTTTGGGCAGAATGCATGTCCCACAGCAGCAAGAAGTTTCACATCAAAAATATCATCACCGACATATGCGATATTAAATGGTTCCACTGAATACTCTTCGCAAATAGTCGGCAGCGTATGTATCTTATCCGTGTGTTTTGTATCGGTTCTGTTCACATAGACATCAATATTTCTTTTTTCTGCAATTGCAACATTAAAGCCGTCGCCTGTTAGAAAAATAACAGGTATGTCTAATGCTCTGAATCGCTTAATTGCTGTCCAATCTTTATCACAAAATTGTTTGTATCTTACATTACCTTCTCTGTCATAATATTTACGACCGTCTGTCATTACACCATCAACATCTAATATAACTAATTTAATCATGTTCACTCCAATATTCTGTGTACGATTCGCCCACATGATAATGATATTCTGTTAAGCCATGTTTAGGCCATGACATACTAACTCTAGGAAACGGAACAAAAACTTTATCACGAATTGCAAAGTCTTTTGCTAACGCTTCATTTCTTCTTGGCGCAGTATCAACAGTAAACGTTAATGGATTATGTATATGTTCTTGTATTGATGGATCAAATCGTGCATAATAATACTGACCGATATAGGTTTCTGCTCTTGTCTTGTATCTATAATCTTGTTCAAAGTCTGGATTTAAATCAAAAGGTATATCAAACACTCGTCTTACGTCTTCAGTTCTTCCCCAAAAGACATGATCTCGTGGATGATAAGGAAATGCTCTGTACATTCCCATAACGAAGATTCTACCGTTTTGCATGTGTTTATTTGCAAACTCATACATTTTCATCATGCTGTGAAGTCTGATGAATTGATCAGTTCGCATCTTCACACAAAACTCATGTTCTATTTTTTGCAATCCATTTCTACTCGTATTGATTTGTAGATTTCTATTGCCGGTGCCTCGTGGATCTATTACATCATTATAAATGATATCAACGTATCCTGGCAATGAAATATTTGTAGCGTATGTAGAAAGAACAATCTTATCTACAAAATCTAACGTTGCATATTCTTGAATGATTGATTTAGTAAACTCAGAGCATTCACCCTGGAGCATCAATGATAGTTTCATATCTTTCTACTAATTTTTCAGGATTCCATTCATCATAAAATTCTTTGTAAGGTTCAATACCTGTAGCAATGATAGACTGAATAGAAACTTTATCTAAATTGTTAAACGGTTTTCTTACATGCGAAAGGAGAATATCTTCATTGACACCAAAAGGTTTCTTTGCTGCTAACGCTTTGTCAATAGACGCACTGACACCAGGAACTTGCGCTGTGCTACTGTACATATAAAGATTGATATCGTTTTGATTTAACCATTTAACCAAATCTTTCTTACTGAAGAATTCTCTACACACACGAATTTCAACATTTGATTTTGCTAACGATTTACATTCCTCAATGAGAGTATTTGCTAAGTTGCCTGACGGATCAATATACTTACCATCAATGATATGCAGATTAAAGATAACATGATCAGTAAATTGGTCATTGATCATTTCAATAATTCGTTTGATGTTCTTTGTTCTATTTGCTAAACCACTTGTACCAATCTTAATAGGTCCACTCGGCGGAGAATAAACAACATCATCATAATATTCTACAGGTGGTATTCCTGCATAACTATTGTCGTGTGATATAAATCTAGGATCGGTATGAATATATGCATCAATGCCAACATACTGATTGATATGTTCATGCCCAGTAATCATAATCTGTTTAATTTGCAATTCATTTTTAACTGGCCGTGTAAAACCAGAATCTAACCATGCGAGTGTCCACGGATGATGATTGTAAATGATTGCTACAGAATCTAGAAGGCTGATAGAATTTTTAGCGAACAATCTATCATTGGTAGGAATCAACTTATATTCATACTTTTTAGTTGCAGCGTTCAGACAATCCACTAACGCTTCGCTGTATTGATAGATACCACAATTCTTTTCAGGCCCAGTAAATACTAAAACTTGATTACTCATGCATACACCTGTTTGATTGGCACACGAATGTCATCCCTGCGATCATTCAAAGATTCAATTGTGTTAATAATTATTTGAATTGCTTCATCGTCGTTTGTTGTATCACTGAAGTAATGCCTCGCATGATATTCGCCTTCGCCTGCTAAACAATGTTTCATAACTTTACTGAAGCATAGAAATGTTTGCTGCGAATTTGCATTGTTCAGGTATGTATGTGCAAAAGTAAATGGACCACTATTCTTGCCAATAATCAATTTAGAAAAATTGCTCATGTAAGATATGTGAGGAAGATTGCCTGTTGAACCACCGAAGATATCATCAGTATAAAAAACATTACTTTTTTCAATATCTAATTTATCACACACTAGAAAGTTATATTCTGGATAATCATTTGAAACGATATCAATGATATATCTCATGTCACCCATATCACTCTGTTCGCTTTGTTGCTTACCATTGCATACAAGAATAAATGGCCGTTCTTCATTTTCATCTAGCCACTTAGTTGCAGGCTTTAGATTGTAATAATCTAAATCGATGTGAGGAAGAAACTCATAGAAATCATCAGGCGGAGGTAAGTCTAGCATTCTAAAAATTTCACACCACGCTTTATGTATTGTCATAAAATTAGCATGATCTTTTTCACCCATGAACACGCCGATCCAACAACCGATCCAGGTGTTTATATAAAGTGTATCATTGTCGCCTTTCGCAAACTTATGCCAAAAAGAAATGTCTTGTGGAATATCCGCAATCGTTAATTTTTTACAAGGTAAATCTTGTGTAATACTTTCATGATTGTTATGTGCGTAATAGAATTTATAATCTTTATATAAAGTCTCACAAATTTTTCGCACATAAGTTCTGTTCAAAAAAGTATCACCGTTTCTCCAGTGATTAAAGAATACTAAATTTTTAACCATATATTTTAACTTCCGGGCACGGAACAATCATTTTGCCGCCAGCATTTAAATATTCATGTTCACGATTTAAAAACTCATCAATAAAATGCCATGGTAGCACCAAAAGGTAATCAGGCTTTGCTGCTCGCATTTCTTCTTCACTCACAATAGGAATATGTGTGCCAATTGTTTTCAATCCAAATTTGTACGGACTTCGTTCAGCAATGGCCGTAATTTCGTTTGCAGTCAATCCAAAATATTGAAGGAGTGTATTACCCTTTGTACTTGCACCGTAGCCGTAGATTGTCTTGCCTTCTGCTTTGATATCTTTAATGAGTTTAGTTAGATCACGTTTCATGATCTTAAGGCGTTTTTCAAAGTTATCCCATACACTTGCTTTTCTAATATTCAGAACGTTACCCTCATATGCTAAAATACTTGCGACTCGTGTTTCACATACGTCACGCAAAGGTGCTGAACCAAACTTCGCTGGATTCGCTTTCTCTTTTCTGAAATAAATTCTAAAACTACCGCCGTTAGTGTCATTCAAAGAACAATCAACGCATCTAAATCCAACTCTACCAAACAAACCAATCAATGATGTAAGATCATAATAGTATACATGCTCATGGCAAATATTATCAAAAGCCATTTGTTTGAGCATCAGCGGTGTATAACTCATTTGAAGAACGATAACACCATCATCATCTAAAATGTCGTGCATGTCTTGTACGAATGGTTTCGGATCATCTAAATCATAGAACATTGCAATGCATGTAATCACTTTTGCTTTCTTATGTGCAACTGAAGTTTTATTCCATGCTTTCTTTGAAAAGTAGTCTTGGACAATTTCACCATGCAGTCGTGATTCTTTTAGATATTCATCATTGCAAGGATCAATGCCCACTCGCTTCACATAAGGAGGAACATAACTCAAAAGAGTACCATCATTACATGCGATATCTAACCAAACATCATCTCTAACGGGTTTTACTCTAGAAATAATTTCACTTACGATTCTACTCAGTTCAGCTTTCATACTTGTATTGATACCACTTCTATACCAATACTGACCCCACATAGAGTCATGCGGCGCTAAACCATGTAGCCGCACAGCACCTAAGCTATCATCTGACCATAAATCTAGGCTATATTTGGAACGATTTTTTGTATCATCTTCACCCTTTACAAAATCACTCACATAGTGCTCACCCATACTCACTAATTTTGCCATATCAATATTCCTTATAAAATTTTTCTTCTACAATTTTTGATCCATATTTTAGATTGATTTCTTTTTTAATTGCTGCACGTTTGTCGTTTGTTTTATAGACATTTCTGGCTAATTGAATAAATCTCAAATCAAAGTTTTGATTTTTTTCGCATTCACGAATATCATCTTCAATCTTCCATAGTTCCATATTGACAACATAGAGATTGGTGAAATATGGTGCAATCTCATATGCAATGTCTTTGTATTCAGGAAGTCTGGATAGAATGTCCCATTCAGCTTTTACATTCTTCCATTTTCCAGGATCATCAATCTGTTGTAATTTTATCTGAAGAATAGTGAGTTTGTCAATCAATTCCCCAACACTGATAGGCACATTAACCATAATGAGTCTCCAATTCAACCATTTCTTTTACTAAGTCATAAAAATTATATTTCGGTTTCCATTGTAGGACGGATCTTGCTTTCATTGAATTGCCTAAGAGCGTATTCACTTCAGCAGGCCTATAAAATTTCTCAGACACTTCAATGAGAGTTTCACCGGACATTCTATCTATGCCTCGTTCGGATGATCCGACACCAGTCCAACCGATTTCTTTTCCTAAAATCTTAGCAGCA